>Ga0116227_10000177_pt1 | contig 110480 bp, 90 predicted proteins | sample S1TSphgellanicum_FD_89693 | JGI IMG/M metagenome (GOLD analysis project Ga0116227, IMG submission 89693) | Host-associated microbial communities from peat moss isolated from Minnesota, USA - S1T2_Fb - Sphagnum magellanicum MG | ecosystem: Host-associated > Plants > Peat moss > Unclassified... | reverse complement strand
CTTCCTAGTCTAATCCCGGGGCTCCCAACTCGACCCTCTACCCCTTTCTAGAGTTGGAAGCCGGGAGCGTGCTACCAAGTTCAACTTTCCGCAACTTGACTTTGTGAAACCCTCAAGTGGGTTCCACCCCCGTAACTTGGGAGCGCGTTAGTTATAATTCACCATATATATGTTGTAATTCATTGCAATTCAATTGCATTTCTATCAAAACAACTCATTTTTAACTATTATGTAACTCCATTGCAATTGCACCCATGATGTCATGTTAATGTCATCAATTTTCATCCATTTATTAAAATCTAACACGTGGCACTATGGAAAACTTTAACATAAAAATAATTATAGTTTTGAAATATTAATTTTTATCATTCAGTATGATTATTAATGATGGTCCAGAAGTGTAACACGTGGCATAATAGAGATTGCCACATGGCATATTAATTATATTTTGGAATAAATAAATAATTTTATTTATTTATTTTAATAACTATGTAAATCATACATAACCATAAATAGGTAGGTTGGTAGGTCTTAAAACCTACATACCAATGTATTTACCTAGGACCTACCACCTACTTACGGTCATAGGTAAATAGAAAAATAAAAAAACAACAATGAAATTTTATTTTTTAATTTTATGTTTTGCCTTTGGGTTAAGCTTTTTTGAGCTCATCCCAAAGTGGCACTTGTATTTTAATGTGAAAATATGAGAAAACAAAACCTTTTTATATAATTTGTAACACGAGATTTGAAGGCAAAGCATACGGGTTAATTTTTTTAATTGTTATTTAGTTGCAAATTAAGTTGTAATTGAATTGCAACTATAACATGTAAATGTTTAGGGTAATTTAAATCCAAGGGGAGGGTTCCATTGTTTCTAGTGTCCAAACAAGACTTGAACCCCTCCTATTGGCACCTTTGAAACATCAAAAATCGTATAAAACATAATAGAATTGAAAAAGTTATGGCCCCCCAAAATAGAGGGGGTCAAAAACTCAAGAAAACAAATTTTCAAATGTTACAAAGGCCAATTCCCAAACACCAAAAAAAATCCTTTTATATTGCTCCTACTATTAGAGTTCAAAGATGATTTATAAAATTTCAAGTGGCATTCCTATAGCACTTTAAATTGTTTTAAATGAAAAAAATAAAATAAAATTACAAATTAGTTTGAAAGTAGGAGGGGTCCAAAGAAAAAAAAAGGGAAAAAAATGTGTTTTGTTATTTTTTCATCACTCCTTTTCCTAAATACATTTAAAAAATGATTTTAAAAACTTAAAGTAGCATTCTCATAACATTTTAAATCATTCAAAATGAAACACATGTGATGAAGATATAAATAATTGACAAATATATATTTTTATTAAATTATAAGTAGTCGTATTATAATAATAAATATGGTTGAATAATAACACTTTAATAGTGGTGCACTAATGGCTAGCTAATTGTATTAATGGAAATCATAATCGAAAACTAGTTGCAAATGTATTCCATAATGGGTGGCGGAAATGTGAACACATGGCATGATCACATGTATGTACATTGTACCTAATTGCAACATAGTTGTTGGTTTAGTGACACATTTACAACAATTCTAAAGTAGTTGCCACATGCAATTACAATGCAACTTTTGAAAAAATCAAACATGGTTGACTACATATGTATGTACGACGTGTATAAATTATCCTATAAAAGACCAATTTTCAACTCACTTACAACTATAATACAATTAATTGATTTTCCAACATGGCAATTTATTTATTAATACACGTATTTCTAAGGGGATAATTGCACACTAGTTGTAATACCCAATAGATAGTTGCACAATAGTTGTATATGAGTTTTTTTTCTGTTTAAGTTGAAGGGTAATTGTGGTTTCAATAAACGTAGTTTTTCATATTTGTGTTTAATGATGCCCATACTCAATCACACACCACACATCAAAAAATAAAATGCTAAACCTAAAGTTACATCCCATGCATCCAATATTGTGCCTAGAGCAAATTGTAGGTCCATCAAATCCCAAAATGGCCCAACTCCTCATGAACATGTTGTACAAAACTTTCACGTTGTTCTAGGTGTGGTATTATCCAAACTAACCCATTTGTCCACACCTGTAATAAGGATTTTACCTTCCCATCAAAACCGTTTCACCTTATGGACAACCCAATCCCACTCCCTAGGTGTCAATATCACCAAAACCTCACCTACCTATAGATATGTCATAACAAGTAAATTTAAATGGATGTCTAGGGCATTATTACCTTCTACCTCATCACCATCATCATCTGGGAATTCCCACCATTCATGCATGTTACCCTAAGGTACATCCCCAAAGCACCCGAACAAAATACACAAGTATGTAGAAGCATGTTATCTTGGCATAACTTTTAAATCCACCTCTCCATGCCACTTGGCACTTTTGGTATTTGCCTCACTAGAACTTGGGTTCTAATTCAACCCATCAACATCCCGATTAACCTTACCAGCCTTGTGAATAATATTGAAATCATATTCATGTAGGATAAACACCCACCTCGCCAACTTGCCATTGAATCAATTTGATTCCATCAAAAACTTCAAGGGTTGATGATTGGTAACCAAAGTAAATGGCCCACCATATAGATAACACATGAAAGTATAAACTACCCAACCAATAATAGGGCATTCCCCCTCATATGAGCTATATTTAGCCTCTGTATTGTTATTGGACCGACTAGCATATGCCACCACGAACTCTTGACCATCATCATCTAATTGGGTAAGCATGGCTCCCAACCCTAAAGTATTCCAATCAACATGCAATTGAAAAGGATGTCCTTGAATGGGTTACTTCAAGATGGGGGGCTAAAAAAAGTCGGGCCTTCAACTCCTAGAATGTTTGTTATTGTTTCTCACCTAAAACATATTCTTTGTTGATTGCATCAACCTAGTTAAAGGAACCCTAAACCTAAATCCTTTAACAAATCTTTGGTTTAAAAGAAAGGTCTAAGTCTAACTTTCAAACAAGGAACAAGACAAAATTATTCAATTCAAAAACAAGAACACACGAACTAAGAATAAAAATACAAGACATGCAAGACAAATGTGAAAATAAATATTAGTATGTTAACATATGTAAACATGAACTTGAAAAAAACATGACAAGGCTATGGTGCAAAATCATGCCTAAAACTAATGTTGAACAAATGTTTTTTAAAAAGGGTCCTACTTCCATTTTATACCCCTTTAGGGACCTAACTCAAAGAAGCTTCTAAGGAGGTTTCTATGTGTGCATTGATTAAATAATCTTTTTGAAAACCTTCCTAGCTAAAATTCAACTATGAATTAACTGAAACATATCTGAGACTTAACTATAAATCAATTGGGAGTTAATTAGATTTAATTAAAACTTAACTAGGAGTTAACTATGAATTAACTTTGAGTTAATTTGGATTTAATTGGGATTTAACTCAAAGTTGACTAGGGGTTAATTTAGAATTAACTCGGATTTAACTAACATTTAATTATGACTTACTTAAAGTGAACTAGAAGTGAACTACAACTTAATTGAAAGCTAACTAAAAATGAACTAAAACTAAATTTAAAATTAAGTACATGGGTGAACATTCAAATGAATGAACTTTATGGTATTGGCATCTATGGCATCTATAGGGTACATAGGACTTTTATAGATGGTTAACACTAGTCAAGAGAATTTACAAATGGCTACATATGGTAGGTAGTGATGATAAGGCTTTTTGGGGACTATAGACAATAGGTAGCGCCCCTAGAAGGTCTACAAGTGCTATGAAGGAAGGATAGTAATTATGGAAGGCCTGAAAATCCACTCAACCCCGTTCTAATGCACTAAATGTATTGTAGAAACCTATATATAACTATATTTCCTAGTCTCTTGTCACCTATTTGTTTGTTATTTATATTTTCCTCTTTTTATGTTACTAAAATAGTCGATAGTCAAGATGGTAAGTATGTCCTTAAATGATGAACCCTACTTTCTTCTTTTTCTTTTTGTATGAATTCGTTATGATTACTTAAATAGTTGTAGTAAAGTTAACAAGTGAAAGTAGTTCTTTTTGAAAGTAAGGAGTTAACCTTGTTCCCTTGACATTACCTCCCCAAGGATTGTAATTTTGGGGGTTGCATTTGCACCCTTTTAAAAAAAACATTTAAATAACTTTATAATTGACTACCAAAATTTTATTTTTTTCGTGTTCTACCTAACCTTTTGATTTTTCATTTTACTTTCAAAACATTGATGATAGTATGATGGTATCCAAACTACATCATAAACCTTCAATATCATAAAAAAAATTTATTGAATCAATGCAAAAATTGTTAAACAATATATTTGTGCAAAATTTGTGGGCTTTAAAGTGTAAAAATGACATAAAAATGCATATATTACTTTTATATAATGATGTGTCTTTTCAACTTGTGATGTTTTGATGTGAGATATGTATAATTTACATTTTGATTAAATTTGTACAATTGTCATGATGTAATTTTGCATCAAACTTTGTGATTTTTGAGTATGAAACATTCACATTCACATATGTCAATAAAAAAAATGTCTTATTTGTTTGAATATTCAAAACATTGAATAAGTACAAATATTGTTCATATTACCATGACATTGAATTCATACAATTTTTGAACAAACATATGAAAAATGGATTTTGCACGAAATTTGTACGAACCTATGAAACCAGGTAAGTTTGTGATGCATGTTTCTAAAATTCTATTCTTGCCATTAGCCTAGGCCAAAAATGGTGAATAATTTTTTTGAAAAAAATTGAAATTTCATGCAACCAATGGGAAGGTGTAACATGCACTTAAGGGCCAAGAACCCACAATTATTTTCTCTTTTTTTTGGGTTTCTTTGGATTGGAGGGAAATATTTGTGTGGAGGAATAATTTGTAAGGGGAATTTGTGTCCCATTTTTATCAAAAACTTATATTACATGTGGATAGTGACATATGAATGAAAGAAAAAAACATTACAACATTACTTTAATCCATAAAAGGGTGTGTAGCAATTACAATGATCTAAGCCTCTCAGCATTCGTTAAGAATTTTTTGAAAAATAAAACCTCAAAAGTCTCTTATTATCTTAAATGCCATGTAAGTAGGAAAATCCCAAACAATAAATCACACGTGTTGTAAAATAGGTGTAACAATGCATGTTGAATGTTTGATGACTTGACATTCTACATATGCTACCTTCGGCATAGTAAACACTCGATGGACTTTGGTACATGTGTACCTTTTTTTATCTACTTTGAATAGATCAAGGTTGCATAGTCATAATGCCCTTTGCTTTTCTATTAATGAACATACCTACCATATTCAAGTTTGTTGAAATTGACCTTGGAATTTAGGACCCCTCTCCCCCCCAAAAGTTATAAATTCTTGGTTCACAACATGCACCATGTTCCATGTGTTGTTGCAAAGATAAGCAAAGATAAAAATCACAAAATCCTATGTCCAAACACGCTTGTATTACCATACATGCAAACTTAGCTATATTTCCATGCAATGTTTGGGTTTAGTTTCATAGATGTATGGTTCAAGGATCATGGTAAGAACACTAGATTTTAGGACTAAAAAAAAAAAACTTATATAAAAATATTTAAAGAGCCCTATATCCAAGTTACAAGTTGTGGAATATGCCTACAATTGTAACCCAAAACTTAATCTTTGGCCCAATAATGAAAAATAAATAAAATTTTACAATGTTGTAACCATGATTAAACCTAGGTGAAAAGCTCAAAATGCATCCCACCGAAGTTCATTTCAATTCATGAAGTTTGAAATACTAGGGTTTTTCATACATATATGGATCTAAAATTTAAATCTTGACTTATTCCCACCATTTGTGAATCACATGGACAGATCAATCCAAATAAAAGCCTATGTTGGTTGTGTGAAAAACATGTCCTTAATGTATAGGGGAGGAGTGTGCACAAGGAGTGGGCCCAAGGAATTAAATGAGCATAGGGAGCATAACATGTAAACATTCCAAGTGCATGGCAATGTACTATGCAATTTTTTTTAAAAATGGTTTTATTACACTACATATACCATAAATATACCTATTACTCCTTGAATGTAGTTTTTTTTTTCCAAATAATATAAGATATCATTAACTTCATAGAAATCAAAATATAAAACGCAAAAGCCATAAATTAAACCCAATATTATATTTAACACATTTGTAAGTGTATATTTTACCCACATGTCATGAAATTGCCCAAGTTGCCACCCCCCCCCCCTTCCCCCCCCCAAGTGTTCTTTCACCCCATAAATGTTTTTATCTATTGTGTTTGTTTGACTTATGAAGGACCTCATATGTTTTTTCCCATGTATTTACAAGACAATCATAACACTTCTTGAATAAAATTTCTCAATTGAATATGCATCCTTCGAACATCAAATGGTTTACATCATAAATGATTATTGCACACAATTTGAGGTTCATGATTTTAAAAAAAAATCACTTGTCTTATAATATTCAAAGCCTTCAAAATTCTTCCAACAATTGAATATCAAGAATAAAATAAATTGTGATTGTGCAAGTTACTCACTTTTGATTCTCTCTTTCCCATTGCACTTGATGCATGTTATGGCATTTGCATGTGGAGTGGGGGTGGACCTTTGTTGCATAATGTAAATGAACCTTTTCCTATCAAAGGTTGATGTGTGCACAAAATAAACATTTCCTTTATATAAATTGTTTTACATCCTTTCTATTATCTAGATGTAGTTCATTAATTATCTATATAATCCATGCCCCAAGTGTTGAGAAAAGACAATAGTAATTGTTCATTTCATGTGGGTATTTACTAATTAATGCAACTAGTACTAATGGCAAATATGTGTACCATTTTTTCATAAACATTAATATTCATGTTTGATCCCCCTTTAGCAATAACTACAATAATTACATTTAAATGATGTTTTGGTTAATTTTACAAGTCATAAACATGTTTACATATGAACATATAAAATTTCAACCCATGTACAATGTTTCACATTAATCTTGAACCTTTCAACCCTTTCCATTGAAATTTATTGTGATATCAACTTTCTTGTCTTTCATTTGCTAAAATTAAATGTCCCCAATTTGTCAAATGTCTAAAACTAAAGGGAGTTACTAAATATTGTTGATTCATAACAAACTATTGATTCATTATAATGTATAATTCAACAACCTCTTTGGTCATATTCTCTAATATTTAACTTTCCAAGTTACTTGGATGCCTAGGCCTCCCTTTGGCCATGTAATTACATGTTGTTGTCATAACTACACAGCATCAAGGATGATGCTTCCCACTAAACTTAATGGAAAATACATCATGTTTTCATGTGTCCCAAATAAAACATAACACAAGCACAAAAGTTGGTTACACCAAAATCCAACATTAGTTATAGATCTCAACATTGATCCTAAACATCAAGCTATTGAGGGTGCCCGACCTACAATCTTCCAAAGGCATATGCTTGCAACAATAACCTAATAAATCTCAACCATGTCATTATCTATAACAACATTTGGTTGTACATCAACAATTGCCATCTAGTCATAGTTTGAATGAATAAACCTACCATAAAAAAATCATTGAAAAGCACTCAACTTTGATGGAAAGTTGTTTGGAAACACTATAGAATGATAAAACCATGAGCAAACTTCCACAACATCCACATCCCAAATAATAAAATGAAATAACTTGCAATATAAAACAACAAATGGTCTATGTAAATTAATAATTGATGACAACTAAGAAAAGGACCATAGCTTTGGCCAAGTGGCTAATCCTACTTAATGCACATGTATTAAAAAAACTTCAAATTGAACCAATGTAAAATTGAAATTCACCTTGTAAAATTCAATTTTGGTGAAATTGTTTTGGGAAGTTTGACATGAAAGGGAAAGTTTACCCCCAAGTATATATTTAGATATAGTCCTTTGGGGCTTTGGTTTCAAAGCAATTGTTGCCTACACCATACACATAACCCATGATTATATACACCACCTTGGCCACACAAAAAAAAACTAATTAGTGGCACATTTAGAAATCTTAGTAGATCATGTGTATGAGGAATCTAGTCAGCCAAGAGAGTATAAGCTATTTTGAAAAGTGCCAAATGGCTAATTCCACTTAATGCAACAACCATCTCAATATTAGAAGTTGAAACCATGCATTGCAATGAAAATGAAATTGTTTTTTTAAATGGTTGTAGCCACTTGATCCTTATTTGGAGGTTTGGGGGTTCTAGTTCTGAAAGGAAATTGAAATTGTTTTAATTTTGGTTCCACACATAATTGAACCAAGAATTTGGTTTTGGGTTTAGTTTTTTTTTTTTTTTTGGATTCTAATTCTTGTTTTGAAATTCATCTTAGTTTAGATTTGATTATTTACTAACTAGAAAAAAAACCAATGATCAATCGGCATTTAACTTAAATTCCATCCAACCCATGTTACTTTTTCAAAAAAAAAAAACCATTTTTCAATTTTGGCTCCATGCATAAATAAAATCAGGGATGTTGTTTTAGTTCTAATTTTTATTAATTAGACATGGTGGTTTTTTGTTTTTACACACCAAAAATGGTACCCACCTTGACAATGGTCACCATTAAACCATTCCCAAACTAAAACAAGATAATAAAATGAAGATAACTTTGGAACCTAAAAAATTTTAAATGGAAGAAGTTACATGGTCTTTCATAGCTTTTACATGTTTAATTCATGTTGGGACTTTTAAAAATTGATGAGAAGTTCAAAGTGTGACAAGAAGTTTGGTGTCATGTACATCTATGCCATGAAGCTCTAGTTATTTTGGAAATTACTTTTAAATGTTGAAAATATTAAAATTGATGATGGCTTCAAAGTGTGAGATTATTGAAGGTCTCTTTGGAGTTTTGGTGTTGAATACCTTTATCAATTCTAGCCTTGGATGGATTGCCTCTTTCATCTTATATATGTATATTCATACCTAATTTGAAATCCAATTGGCTATTGAAATGATTTAATATTCATGACCAATTCCAAATGTGAATGAATAACTTGGATTGCATTATTACTTTGGGCCTTTAGTCTCCTTGAATTGATTAAATTGACTGAAATTTATATCTACTAAATAATTGGCATGATGTTTTTAGGTGGTTTAATAAATTTTTATTTATTTATGGTCAAATATTTATTTCTTTTGTTGATTAGTCATTTTATTTTGAGCCTGTTTAATTTAATCCATCAAGAAAAAAAAGAGTATTTAAACAATATGTCTAAATAGAATTAATTTACTATTTGATTTTAAGAAGCAAACAACAACCTAGGTTCATTTATCTACCTTAGTCCTTAACCTTTTAAAGCTTTAAATTTCAACACGTCTCCATGATACCTACTTTGCATCAATTTAATTAGTTGTTTTGAATTTTGAACATGATAACTATGTTTTGCATTACTTATGGGTCTGAGTTTTTAGGCTTTCATAGTTTTCATAATGCACGATTATGTTTTATTTCTTATTGTTGTAAGGTGTCCAAAAAGTTTGTCACAAGCCCATGTGTAGTAGCTCCAAATGTTGGGATTGTGATAGGGATCCAAGGCCTTTCAAACAATATGCCACAATGGTCACAAGGTGGAGGACAACCTTGGTTACAAGTTGGGTCACAATAATGGCCACAAATTGGACCATATTCACGATTGGGGTACCAAAAAGGAATGACTTATACTTAAAGGACTACAAAAGACAATTTTGGATTTTTGTTTATTTTACGTTATTATAATTATAATAAATTATTGTATGCCAGTAAATAAAAGGATGTCTTGTTAAATCAATAAAAATATTTAGAAATAATTTGGAAACCATGTAAATGTCATTTTGAGTCCTATAAACTAACCATATCAAATGTCTAAACTACACTTTTAAAAAAAAGGAATAAAAAGGAATACATAAAATCATACAATTGATTTCAAAGTTTTTGTACAACAAAAACATGCCCCCTTCTATGAAAGTACATGTTCATTATATGAATTTGATTAAAAACCAAATTATACAAAAATTTCAAAGTTTAAAATTTTTGAAGGAAAGGGCTACAATGAAAAAAACTTTTTTAAAAAAACATTTGACAAAAAAATTATGTTCAATGGGTTCAAAATCTAGCTAGAGGTGTAGGTCACATGTGCAAGAAATAATCTTGCCAAAAAACATTTTTGGTTATCCATGGAATTTATGGGAATTTATATGTTTCTAGCTATAAAACAAAATATTCATACACAATTATGTATGAATGTGAAAACTCACCACCATCGCATGAATTATTTAAAATTGGACTATTCAAAAAAATTCACTTCAATTTGTTTCAAATAAATGTTATTTGAAAAAAATAACCGCACAAAAATCCTTTTTTCTTTTTTTGGAACCCCAATTGTGAATAAGCCCAAAAATGTTTAAATTACCAATGGGGTCATATGGGATATCCCTAATGGGGTAAACCAAGTAGAGTTGGTGGATTTAATTTGCCTCCATATAGTAAAATTGGGGCACAAATGGTGGACAAATTATGTTTATTATGCCTCCCAAATATAATCAAGGTGTAAATGGTGGATTATCCATGTCTAATAACATATCCGCAACGAAGTTGGGGTGATGGACAATGGGGAGTTGGGGTGGGTGGTTGGAATGCAGTATAAATCATAACACCAAATATGGCACTTCTAAGGCCATAAATAAGTGGTTATTCATACCTTAATTTTATGCACAATTTTGAATGCCTTTTCCTACAAAGCCTTGTTGGCATGCTTAAAATTGCCATGCTTCCAACCTTGGTTTTTGAAGCCCAGATTTAGTAAAAGAGATTTTTTTTCTTAGCCTTGGTTTTTTTTACTCCCAAACATAGTTCCTAGAGTATTTACAATGTTTCAAGGCCCATCACAATAACTTGTGTCAACCACAACCATTGTACCACCACCTAACAACCTTACTTGCCTTTAGTTGGAATTAGTAACTAAGGCTCAAAAACATGGATTTTTTTTAATGTGGAGGCAACATAACAAATGGTAAAAGGCTTGAAACCCCCCGTGGTTGAAGTGAGTGTAAGAAGGAAGATTGATGGTGCATGTAGGGGCACAAATTCATGGGATGATGCATTGAAGTCAATAACACCTTGTGTGTTTGATGTGCTTAGTGTGCATGTTAGGGATTAAAAATCTATTAACATGGTAAACCTTTGTGAACGAATGGACAATTGATATGAATATTTGAACAACTAATTATTTGTCAAGGGATTTGAAGATAATGTTTGTCGCTTTTTGAAAGGAGAGTGAAGATATGAAAAATGTTTAATAATTGGAATGTGTTGCCATCAATGGTACCTTGCACATTAGGTAGATTGCACCAATTTTTAAACTTTTTAATTATAGTTGCCATTGTCCTTCCTCGAGGCCAAGTGATTAGATCCTTGTATGTAAAATTGATTGCATAAACAAATTCATGCAAAATGAAATAGATTGTTGGCTTCCCTATGGCAAAAAAATTGATTATAGGCAAAAAAATTGGCACCTTAAATTCAAGTGACGTAGGAGCCAATTTATATGGGCTCTTCTGCAAAAAGTTTCATATGTCGCTTCTACACAACCATTTCAGTCATATGGTTGTCCTTGGACCATTCCAAAGACAATTAAACAATAATTACCTCATTTTCAAGCCTACCTATTTCATAACTACTTCATAATTTTTTCTTTATAGCCTCCAATCACAATCAAGGTGCCCCAAAAGGATTGTCACACGCCAAGGATTATAATTCACAAAATTCAAATATGAACTATTTTTTCTTTTCATATTGGATTTAAAATTCAAGATTCCCAATGAGTTTTATGAGTTGTAATAAACAAAATGACAATTAAAATGAAAAATTTGGTGCACAATTTAATGTCCTTAAGATTTCTAGAAAATCAATGTAGTATTTGGTCACAACATTTGTAACATGATATCGGAATCAAAAGGAATAGTATACTTATGCCAAATAGCACCAAATTTAAACCATGTACACAAATTGTTGTTAGATATCAAGTGACATAAAAATAATACCATGTACATTGTTTAAATTTTCTAATGTCAACATGTAGCCTTATCAACATGCAATATTTTCAAGCTACAAACTTAAGGACAAGTAAATGAACATTATTTAGTGTATTTTCAAGCAAATATGAAACATCTAGATGTAAACTAATGTTGGATGCAATTCTTTTGTACAAAATAGTGAAATGTTTTCAAGTACATTTAACTAAAGTTACATGGGTTACATAGTTAAAACTGGCTTAAATTGTTGTCTTTGTAAAAAAAGACTTTAAAGTCCTAGAATGTTGGTTTCTTTTGGGATACCTTGATTGTGACTGTAGCCTATAACTACTTCCTTTTCTTATTAACTTTAATAATAACTATTTTCCACATTTCCTATTAACTACCTCCATTTTATAACTACTTCATTCCTTTTTCCTATCCACCAACATGGATATAAAAAATAAAATTAACATGTGTTTTTTCATGTCCATAAAATGTATATAAATTTAAATTAAATTTGACATTGACATAAATATATGAAAACATAAGAAAAAATAAAATTGATCATCATTGGTAACGTGTAGCAAGGCGGAGTTCAAACTCATTATAGGCAAAAAAATTGGCGCCTTATATTAATTTATAGATCACACAACATACATGAATACCTTTACAAGAATTACTTTGCAATTCTTGGTGTTTTGCTTTTAAAAATTGAAGTTTCAAACAATCTATAATGTTAAATAATGTATTTTTTTTCATGCAAAAGTTTTTAAACCATTTATCTTCATCAAATTTTATCAATAGACCATTCATTATTGGGGTACCAAAAAGGAACGTCTAACTAAAAAAAGACTATAAAGGATAAATTTGTATTTTTATTTCTCTTACATTATTATAATTGTAATAGATTATTATATGCCAATAGATAAAATAATGTCTTTTTAAATTAATGAAAATTACTTAAAATAATTTAGATACTATGTAAATCTCATTTTGAGTCTTGTAAATTAAAGTAATCAAAAGTCTAAACTACAATTTTTAAAAAAAGAATCAAAAGGAATGCATAAAGTCATATAATTGGTTTCAAAAAATTTGTACAACAAAAACATGCCCCCTTTTTTCAAAGTACATGTTCATTGGATGAATTTGATGAAAAACCAATTCAAACAAAAAATTCAAAATCTTCAAATTTTGAAGGTAAGGGATGCAAGGCAAAATACTCATTTAAAAAACCATTTGATAAAAAATTATGTTCAATGGGTTCAAAATGTTTAGCTTTAGATGTAGGTCACATGTGCAAGAAATAATTTTGCAAAAAAACATGTTTGGTTGTCCATTGAAACTCATTTTGGGATTTTATAGGATTTTTTGCATTTTGACATTAAACCAAAATATTCATACACAATTATGTATGAATGTGAAAAATCACCATTAACACATTAATTATTTTATATTGGATTATTCAATTTGTCTCACTTAAGTTTGTTTCTTATAAATGTCATTTGTAAAAAATAGCTTAAAAAAGTCCTCAAGTTTTCTTTCCTTTTTTAGTACCCCAACCGTGAATGTATCCAACAAAAATATGGAACACCAAGTGGTGCTTTTGGGTCTTAACCCAATGACCCAACTATAATGATAATAAACTCAAAGATCTTGGGATTTGAAATTAATGCAAAATAACACATGTACATTTTAACCTTGATTTAATGGATTTAAATGGTGTATCATGGACATTTGGGTTGAAGAAGGTTGTTATGGTTAGATTTATTGTAATTTTTTTTTTTGGGAATCATTTCAATTAATTGAGTCATGGGTTTATTCACGGTTGAGGTTCCAAAAACCGAAAAAGGATTCGAGGACTTTTATGAGGTTATTTTTTGCAAATAACATTTACTTGAAACAAATTTAAGTGAAAAAAATTGAATAATTTAATTTAAAATATTTCATGTGATGGTGGTGAATTTTCACATTCATACCTAATTGTGCATGAATATTTTCGTTTATAGCTACAAACATATATTTTTTAAATCCCAAAAGGAGTTTCAATGGGCAACCATACATGTTTTTTGGCAAGAGTATTTCATGCACATGTGAATTGCACCTCAAGCTAGACATTTTGAACCCATCGAAAGTAATTTTTATATCAAGTGGTTTAAAAAATGGGTTTTTTTTCCTTGTAGCCTTTTCCTTCAAAGTTTCAAGACTTTGAAATTTTTGTATAATTTGGTTTTTCATCAAGTTCATCTAATGAACATGTACTTTCATAAAAAGGGGCATGTTTTTGTTGTACCAAAAGTTTGAAATCAATTGTATGAGTTTATGCATTCCTTTTGATTCCTTTTAAAAAAATGCAGTTTAAACATTTGATATAATTAGTTAACAAGACTCAAAATGACATTTACATAATATTCAAATTATTTTAAAATATTTTTATTAATATAACAAAACATCATTATATTTATTGGCATACAACAATTCATTACAACAATAATATGGTAAGATAAACAAAAATCTAAAATTTTTCTTTGTAATCCTTTAAATATAAGTCATTCCTTTTTGGTAGCCCAATTGTGAATACACCCTCATACAAAAAGTAATAAATTACTAGTTGATGTAGGACACTACACAAAATATAAATAGTGGAAAAACAAGTAAAAACAAAACCATGAGGAAATTGGAGTTTAGTTTTTAGTTATACAAATGTAATTGCTTTTTTGTGGACTAAAATGCCTACACAATGAAATGCATGTAGTTTCTTTGTGGATAGAAACGCTTGCACATCAAAATGCTTAAAACTTCTTAAAAAAGGATCAAAACATGTCTAATTTCTTTGTGGATCAAAAACTTACCTCAAAAAAAAGAAAACTAATTTGCAAATAAAAAAACAAGAATTCAAAGATGAAACAAGAGTGTTGAAACACATGAGATGTTTCTATTCCCTAAATCTTCATCATGGACAACAACACTTGCACATGGAAAAACAAGATCTCCAACATGTTAAAATCATTTCAATGGCAATGAATAAAAGAACAAGGATACATTGAAATTCTTGAAATGTGAGAAAAAATTGTTGCTTGAAACATCAATCTGGAAAACATTGTTTGTGCAACCAATGAAATGAAAAATGTACAATGAGTAGAAGAAAGTGGGAAGATAAGAAAAAAAATATGGCAAGAATGAGATTTGGTTGAAGAAGCAAATGAATGCAAGAGATAAGAGAATTTAATTGACAAAAATGAACAATTGTAAAAGAAAATAAGTAAGATTGTGACTAGACAACAAAAATAAAAAAGGGCATGAAATTAATTACCTTTCATGACATATGTGAATTCATGAATACTATAATGAAAATACATTGATAACACCACGATACATAGCGTGATGTGTGAACAAACATCTTCAAATGACTTGAATTGTTCGACACAAAGTACCATTGCCACAAGTTGTAATCATTTATGTTACCCCAAAGTTAGGAAGCTTCTCTTCATTTAACCTAACACTAAGTGTGAACCAAGCTTTAGCCTATTTCTTCACATAAGGTGCATAACCTAGGGATCCGGATGTGGGTTTTGGTTCAAGGAAATTTATGGGCAATAAATCCTAAATCGTGATAGTTGACTTGGAGGTAATTCCACGATCCGATGATTGTGGTTGTAGTTGTCTCCGATCCAACGGTGTACGAGAGGGGACGAAGAGCTTCTTGGAGGCGACGTTTGGTGGGCTTACTATAACCGACCACGTCGCTTTGATTTCTCTTCGGTCATTCCAATCCGACGGTCAAGAACTGGAGTCTTCTTCAAAACCGTCGCTTGGAAATGTTAGCTATCGTGAGGTAACCGGCTGTTTCGGTCAGTCATTACCCAAATCGACCACGTCACTACGATTTCTCCACGTCAGTCCAATCCAACGGTAGCTGAGAACTGAAAGTTTGCAAATCGGTGGCTTCAAATGGTCACGCAGTTAGCGGTCGTCAGGTGAACCGGTTGTTTCGGTCTGGATGGCGACTGGGGTTTGTCAGTCATTACCCAAATCGACCACGTCACTGGATTATCTCCACGTCAGTCCAATCCAACGGTCTAGAACTGGAGTTTTCAAATCGTCGCTGCGATTCGTCGCGGTTTACTACTATCTGTTGTCAAGTAACTGGCTGTTTCGGTCTGGATGACTTGGTGTTGTCAGTCATTACCCTAATCGTCCGGCGCTTACGAAGCGGGAGGAAGGGAAGGACGAGAGAGAGAGAGAGAGAGAGAGAGAAGGATTTGAAGCGCCTAATGAGAGAAGAGGGATTGCGTGAGACGGAAGGAAATCCAGGTTTTGTGACCCGTAGTCTTCAAAAAAAAATTCTGATTGCGCTCTCAGTATCCGGGGGATGTTTTTTTTTGAACAAAACGAATACAAATTTGGTTACGCATTGTGGAACTTTCAGCGAAGGTTACATAATCGTTTGAATCCGAGACAGGAGTCGCTGCGGCAGAGGAAGTGGAGCTAGAAGTGCGGATGTTGAGAAGAGGAGAAACGGCAAGACCGGTCTGTGCTGCAGCTTGCATTCTGCTCGTCCTGCTGCTGCTGTACCACAGTTCCGGCGCCGTCGCCATGTTGGGGAGAATTAAGGAAGTGGGGAATGTGAGTAACAGCTTAGAGGTGGACGAGCTTGCCAAATTCGCCGTCGATGAGCACAACGGTCGAGAGGTTTGTTGCTCATTCATCTTCATCTTGTGTTCTTGCCGTTTGAGATGTGTTCTATAGAGGACAAGACTAGGTCTAATAGGGCCGCTGCGTCCCTTCTCCAGATTAGAAGAAAACACTGTCACACTCGTTTCTGGTAATGCTCGATGACAGCAACTTCGAAAAGTTATAAATCAACGAGAATTTAGTTTTTCTTTACGGATTTCCGAATTTGGAAAGCGTCCAGCCGTGACGTTACGCATGTGCAACGCATCCGTCTACTGGAGGTTCTTGACGTGCTCCGTCACGGAAGGTTTTGGAAGATGAATCGAGTTTGGCATGGACGAAGTGCAGTGGAATTTCTCATGTTTGGATTTACTAGAAAGCTATTGATACTGTGCTCTGCATGTTTGGAGTGCTTTGCAGAATAGTCTGGACAAGCTTTCCTTCTCCAAGGTGGTCTCAGCAAGAACTCAAGTTGTGCAGGGTACAATGTACCATTTAACCATTGAGGTGCAAGAAAGTGGCAATCCCAAGTTGTACGAGGCCAAAGTGTGGGTCAAGCCATGGGAGAATTTCAAGAAATTGGAAGAATTCAAACCTGCTGTAACATCAAGTGTGTTCACTTCTGCTGATCTGGGTACCAGAACAGGTAGATGGCCTGTTCACCTCTTTGCTTGTGTGCAGGTTGTAATGTTTTCTGGTCCCAGTGATCTACAATGATATAACTTTCTGCATCATTTTCCAGATGTAGCAGTGTACTCATGCTGCCCATGTGAATTCAGATTTGCAATCACTAGCTTCATGGTTTCAAATATGTGTTTGCTGGAAGCAGAACTGTGTGTACACTTCCATACTCTCAGAGTTATCTGTGGCTCCTTCTCTAGAGCTCACTCTGATGAGTGACGAGTTGTTTCAGTTGAGAAGGTTGCTTTCAATGATCCTCACAACTAAATGAATCTTTGACTCTTGCTCTTCACCTCTTCACCATTATCAAGGGAATTGGAGGCTTTTGTTGGGCAACTACACAGGACTATCTCTAGATTCTCAACTCTTTGACTATCCACATCTTTGTTCATGTTGGCTCAAATTGTCAGAGTGGCATGGTCCTGATGTTTACAAGGATGGTTCTTGACCCTAACTATCTATGATTTCAAATAAGCTTGACACTGATATGCCCAGTGTATTGGGGTATGTTCCTTACTTTTCTATGCCTTAAAAAGATAAGTCAGATTGCCTGTCAAGTGATGATTTCTTGATTAATGTGTTGTGTTCTTATTTATGAAGACACTTGTGGTGTGTTCTATGCAGCCTTTGCGTGCAAAGTATTGTGTCTTTTGTTGCCCCAAATACTGGTTTACACAGAGTCACAAGGTGTTTTATGTCCTAGCAGCAGCAGCACTCTGTATTGCTGTGTGTCATTCTAGAGATTGACCCTGAATGTCAAACTGCTGTTTTGTATGGTGAACATGTAGGTATTCCTCTTACAAATATGCGAAATTGTGGACCTTCTCCAGGTTTTCAGACTGTGCCTACTGATGACCCAAATGTAAAGGATGCTGCTGAGCATGCACTACAAAAGTTGCAGCAGAGTTCAAACTCTTTAACAGCTTATGAACTCAGTGAAATTGTGTCTGCACGAGCAGAGGTTGATTCATCCCTGCATTTCTTTTCAGCCCTCTTAAGAGTTATGGACACTTTTTGTTGTGTGGCCTAGTGATTTGTCACATTTTTCATTGTTCTAAAACTGGAAGTCTGGTTCTATTAACCAACTGCCATTAACTTGTTGTCTCTAAGATTGACTTCAATTTTTCCTAGGTGGGAAATTCTTGATCAGCATGTTGAATATACATGAGCATTGAAGGAGTATGTTGCTAAAGCTGAATATCTGAACAGAACAGAAGTACTTTTGTAGACTGTGAACTTGTATTGGGTTTGCTGTTTACCCCTAAAGTCATTACCTTCAAAGTTATCTGGGAAAGTCCTGTATTGGGTGAGCATGATTTCAATTTTTTCATTACTAAAGTGTGTATAATGCAAGAGTTTTTAACAGTCAGATTAGTGGCACACACAAATAAGGTAATAAAACAATGGCAGTGGCATCAATGATTCTGGTGGTCACTTGGGGTGAGAGGTTGAGTCCTTGCACCTTTGTACCGGGACAATGAGTATTAGATTAATGGTGTGCCCATTTCTGACAAGTGTGTGGGTAAGCAAATGAGGTTGTAAGGCAGATGTCAGAAGCGTATGACGCACACAGTTGGCTCACAGTTAGTGGTTGGCTCACAATTATTAGCAACTGATGGAGAATTTTTTTTTCCAGGTTAAGGAGGAAGATGTAGTCTTTGACCTGTTGTTGAAGACAAAACGGGGTACAAAGGAGGAACACTTCAAAGCTGAAGTTCAACGAACTGTGGATGGTGCTTGGTCTTTGAAGCATATCAACGCACAGTGATTTCTTGTCTTAAGATGTGTGGATGTTGTGCTATGTGTACATAGTTGCTTCTCCAATTTCCTTTTCAGAAAGAGAATTATTTTTGGTATAATGCTAGTACGAACACTGATTGTTGGCACACAGGTTTAAGTTCTTTGATATATGTTTCCTTCTCATTTATGCATAATGAACATGATATAATATAGAGTGTTATTTGCCTGACACTGCCTTGTCATGGATGGTGTCTTTTACTGCTCAGTGTTGTGTGATGCCAAGGTTTAGGGTGGGTTGTGACCAATTGATGTTGATGGCAGTGGTACTCTTGCAAAACTGATGGTAAAATTGTTCAATCAGGTTTGAAAAGCCAAATAGAAAGGAAGGTTATAGTTGGTATTGGGAAGAACAAGTGAGATTCTGGTGAAGCACTTTTTGACAGTTCAAATGCTGCTTAAGTTCACTGAAGAGTATAGTAACACATGTTTATGATATCTGAAACACAGATTGAAGGTTTTGTTTTGGAATCTTGTGCATGAAATTTCTGGAAATGTAGCCATGAACCTGTTGGAAGAGCTATTAATAGGAGGAAAAGGAAAGTTGCTAGCCTTGAAGCTAGAGAGGTGAGCATTATAATTTTGTTGGCATTCCTTGGACTTGGGCACAAGCCCATGTTAGGGCTGTGTAATAATTTAGTTGTCATTCCTTGGAGACACGCGAGAGCCCAAGTTAGGGTTGTGGCAAGCATTGGTTTCAACCTCCATATGTATTACCTTAGATATTCATTCATTCTTTAAATGTCACTTTGCACTCATGGCTAGCATTTGGAGCCTTTTTGGTCATGGAAGCTTGTTGTATGCAAAAGGGTGGATTTCAGATGCATAAAATGAACACATCAATAATAGCATACACAAAACAGAGACACACAAACTATCCATAACAACTAAATCTCCTATTTAACAAATTGTAAATTTAACAATTTGAATGGCAACTTTCAATGCACCATCATATATTCAAGCCCATTCATGCACATGTTGACAACTACACCATGTACGTCTTTGGAATTAATATTTACATATGTGAAATGGCAATTTCCTTTCTATTTGAATTAAAATTGAATGATCTTGTGAAATCTTGGAAGTTAGAAAAGAAAATGGGACACAATTTGACACAAATTTCATAATCTTTTGTGAAATCAATCATAACCCACCATGTGACATGATGTTATACCCATTTATAAAAACTTATTATTAACCTCTATTGTGGTCATTTACTAAAATAAGTCAGAATATATAAATTATTTTTTCCCAAGAGTTTTACTTTATTTATGTGTTTATATATTACTTATCCTAAGTAAATTAGGATAAGTTATCTTGAAACTATTTTTAGTATCAACATAATTTCAGATTTTTGTGTTTGAGATATAATCTCAAGTTTTGTGATCTCAAATTTCATGATTGAAAATAAATTCACTTACAACTTTGTAAGAATCCAATTTCAAAACACAACGTGAAAATCAAAACACAACAATCATGTGCAAATGAAAACATGATAAGCATTATGTTATACTGTTGTTTGGTTTATGTGTGTTGAGAGCAAAGGTTGTAGGTGCTAACATAAGAGTGAATGACATTTTCTTTTCTATTAGATATGTTTGAAAATGAATACTTATCAAATATTATTTAAAATATCTTTAATTCTAGTATGATGATTCATACAATGCTTTTTTATTTTTACAAATTTGTGATGTTATTCAAGTGGCAATGGTCCATAAATATATTTTGCCAAATTTGACGATATTCAAAAAATGAAAATAGAGAATTTTAAACACCTTTTCATATTGCAAGCAATTGTGACGAAATTTCAGATAATTTTTTTCATTTTTTGTATTAAAAAAGGAATATGTGATAGAATGTTTTAAATATTTTATTTTTTATTTCATAAAATGATTTTTTTTTTCAAAAAAAAAAAACCACAGATCAGATTTGGTTTAGGTAGGACAAGTTTAATAAGTCAGGATTGTCACTTGGATAGTTTCAAATTGGTAGGCCATTCCCAAGTAAAGATACATGGAAATGTGTCTTTTTGAATTTATGTCTTTTAAGTTTTTTTTCCTAACACCATATTCACAGATATATTTTCAATATTTTCTCTAGCAATTTGCATCTCATTTTTGTTCAACTGAATTGTTGAATTAGAATTCAATTCAATTATATCTGAATTCAATTTCAGTTCAATTCAAGTTGCATGCAATGTTTTTCAATATTTTCATGTCAATGGAATTTAAGTTTTGCAAAATCAATTAATTTCTCATCACTTAATCAATTGATCATCATCGGTATTGTCTAACAACGAGGCCCAAGTAAAAAACCAATTGCTCATATTTAGTTTTTTTAATCACTGAATATGATATGTCAAGTTTGAGACGTTTGAACAAGTATATAATTGAGCAAATGAACTGTAGTGTATTAAACTTTCCAAATCTTTCCATCTATCCAAACAAAACATGCAATGACCTTCATTGTAAGAAAAAGTAATATTTTGCTTGAAACATTTAAAAATTTATGGCCATCTTTTACTAAAACGAAAATTTAAAATTTTAATTCACTGAAATTTTACTCCTACAAATTTAGTGTAATGGTAGGCTTATTTTCAGAATTTTTATAATTTTGACAACTCATAATCTAAAAGGAAAAAAGTGCCAAAATGTATAAAAAATTGGCTACAAATATTTTTTACACATTGACTAACGTTTTCATAATTGGAAATATTCTCCTAACTGGTGAATATAAATACAAGAAGTGAAATAATAATAATGAACTAGTAATAATTTGAATTCTATTAATAAACATACACATTCAGAAAAAGTTTGTCAAACTCCATTTTTGAAGACTTGTGAATGTAAAAAGGTCCAATACAAATTGCAAGTATTGATTTTTCTGCCCATCAACTGACGACAGATACAATATGCATAATGTATATTTGATCTTGATATGGATATTTTAAAGGCCTATTTGGTAGGGGAAACATAAAGAGTTACCCCCCAAAATTAATACCCTACAAAGAAAAATGCACCAAATCTTAATATTGATCATTGCATTACAAGGCCAACATCTTGTCATGCCTTTTTGGTCCCTCTTTTGATGTTAGTACCAAAAATGTTATTTAGTATTATGTTGATGGTTAGGTATGCTTGGTCTTGTACAAGATAGTTGAGTGAATTCATGGTTGACAACTTCTTTGCCACCCCCTAGAAAGCAAGAAGAAAGGAAAGGTTGGCTACAACTATCTATGATACGACTTTGCCCACTTTCTTCTATTCCAAACTGGGGCTTGGGGAATAGTGAGGGTGTTATGAAAACCATAGAATTTATGATCCATTTCTTTTGAATAAACAATGAAGGTTGAACAACCTCAAGTTCCCACAATTTCATCTTTTTGTGATTGTTTGACATGATGGAAGTTTTCTTATATAAGATTGTTAAACAAGCAATCCCAAAGACAAGCAAGTACATGAAGAAGAGAAGTGAAAGGGAGCAATATGCTAAATGGGTGATTTTGAGACTAATTTTCAAGTGCATCCTAAAACCAACAAGTATTCTATGTGTGAGAAAAAGAAGAATGATGAAACATAAATTGGCTTCCCATTTTGTTTGTTGTAATACTATAAAATTTTATCCAATTTATATTGTTTGGAAATAATATGATCTGATGGAGTGCCTTGTGCTAGGTAAATAAGTTAATATGTTTTCTTTGATTTCGTATTTCATGCAAACTTATTGAATTGAAATCAGTGTTTTACAAATATTTGCTTCATGTTAATGTGAACTTTTGGCTACAAATAATATCAATATCAAGTTTTACAATTTTCATTACATTCAAAGATGTTAGGGAGTGCATTGCATTACTTTGAAAACATTGTGATGTAATGCTTTTCTTATTGCTATTTCTTATTGGGTAATTTTCTAGAGCTTGTTAGAATATGAGAGATAAGTAATTGATATATATGTCAAAAGTAGTCATACCAATCATGCTTGTTGCCCATACAATGTCATAAGTAAGCTAGACAAACTGTCTTATGAAAATTGAATTGAGATTGCATCTTGAACTTTGTTACACATTTTCATTTACATTGAATGTAGGAAGCAAACATTGAGTGGAACATATTTTGCATAATTTTAACTAAATTCAATTTTTTTTCAAAAAGAAAAAGCCACCTAACATTGGTCTAAACTACTTCTGAGGTCTAGAAGTAGAGTTGGGAGGCTATCTAAAACTAGTGCTGGGAGGTTTGACATAAATAGTTAAGTGTGTACAAACTACAAACCTCAGGGGTACTTATATGTACGCAACCAAGTTGGTATTTCTGGGTGTATATACAGATCATAAGTGACTAGTAGGTGAATGCTCTTTTCCTTTTCCTTCAAATCCTATCCTCAACCACCAGGGAGAGTTGGTTGTTAATTCTCTACAAGATTAATCCTTTCCTGCAACAACAAACTGTTACAAGGGAGTGAACAAAATTAGCTCTCTGTTAAAAAATCCTTAATTTTACACACCATCGAAGCAAATATGAAAAGGCCAAACTTCAAAGGTTTTAAATTGATAAGTACAAATCTGCCAATCACTCTGATCAATTACTCTGTGATCTTCAATATACTTTAAGCTTTCACAAGGTGGTATGCATTGATCACAAATGTTTTAGAAATTGGAAGCCCAAGCTCAGCACCAAGTTGTTGATCATGCATGATACCTGATCATGATACATGCTTGGCTGGAATGTGGCTGGATTTCAGTGACCTTATTATTATCACTCATGGCTACTGGGTGGGGATGTGCGGACCTACCTTTTTATTAACTACTCATGGGCTATTGGGTGGGTAACAAGCTCACAGGTTTTCATAATTGAGAAATTCCTCCTCTTCATTCAGTCATATAGCTTTAAAAGTCCAAAACTTTTTATGCAATAAATGATTGCAAAATCCTTTGTCCCTCAATGAAAGTAAGAAAAAACTTCTAGGGTAATTTACGTCTTTCTATACTTGTACACACTACTCATGTGGCCAAAATTCTGAATTCAAACATCTGCTCATCACCTTCATCACTCACTGCAGCTAGAGAAAGGATTTCTACAATGGGTGATCAGAATGCTCTAATAAAATTCACAATAGTCCAAAAATCCTTTAAATTTTGTTGTTGGGCAATACTTATAGCACAAAGACAGGAAGAAAAGTCGTCAATGAGCTCAGAAGCTCTCTGACTAATTCATCACATGAGGACAGTGATGATATAATTTCTCATGTTCTGATATGATCCATCACAGAGATGAACACCCTTTGTTTTGAGTAGAATACTGATTGATCACAGCTAAGTAGAACTTGGTTAGAACTGATTGATGACAGAGGTTATAACTTTGTTTTGACTAGAACTGACTGATCCAGCTATGACACAAATGCATATTTTGAGTAGAGCTTTTTGTAGGGTGAAGGCTTAGGAGGGGGCAATTCCCAAAAAAAGGGGCCCAAGAGGAGCTAGTAGCTGAGTCCACCCCCCCATTTTGGGAACTTGTACCACCTTGGGGCTTTATCCATCATCGAGCAAGCACTACATATGTTATCGAAAACCTAAACATAATTGAAGTATGAGAGGCGTAAGAATGAGAGGGTTCTTCAGCTGCTGTCTAAGACTGGGATGGGTCTCATGCCTAACAGTCTTAAGGAATAGGTGTAAGACCCCCACCTAGAAAAGAAGAGGGATTTCGTCAAATGTAAGGTGCCCTCCAAATACACTAGGGAACTTCTCTGAGTGCTTTACCATTACAGTGGTGTCACAATGCAGGGGAGATTGTTGTTGTCTCTTAAATATAAGAGAGAGACACAAACACACACACACACACACACTCACATACAAAGTTGAAGAGCGGTCAGAAGTGAGGTTGAAGTAGCTCTAGGGGAGTTGCAGGGGATCTAAGGGATTGCAGCAACTGATGAGGTGTTTGATTCATAGTCAGCCTGGTGTTGTCAGTAGGTAGGCCAGAATTTTTCGGGTTTGTTTTTCATTGTTGTTCCTTTTTCCTTTCCATCTGTGCTGTTGTTGTGCCCGGGCAAACAAAACTGTGTACCTAATTACAAAAATGCAAATGGATTAGTAAAGGACCCAAAATCAAAAAGGAAAAAAACTGAAGAGAACTCTTCAAAACAATTCAAAGGCTCCCATTCTAAAAATCTCATCGGCCACATAGGCTTTTTTTCCCCCTCCCTTTTTCACACCTAGTCACAAGCCTATTCCACAGACCCTGGATATTTATGTGTACTTTAAAAGCTAATTGTATAGGTATATTTTTTGGCGAATTTTTGCCACTTGGCCACAAAAAAAATTCCAGTGTGACTCATATAAATGTGACTCATACACTTTTTTAAGAAAAAGAAGTGCCAAAGTGCCAGATTTCAAGGATTTTTTTTGGAAATAGCCATATTTAGACAATATGTAGGTGTTAGTGAGTGCATCACTAAGATATAAAAACATTCTTAAAGATTTCTTCTTTGTTGTATGACCTGAAGTAGAATTTGGCTAAATCCTCTTGTGGATGATTGCCACCTTGACTCCATCACAAAATTGGAAATAAAAAAACCCTGGGGGACTCACTTGAAAAAAAAACATTAAAAAACAACTGCGGTTACTCACTTGTGTAAGACATGCTTTGTGAGCGAGACGAGTGGCGAATGCCGAATGGAGTGCGCATTCATTGCTGTCGAGCTTTCTGCAAGAATCTCTCTTTCCTCGTCTCCCACCTCCTCTTCACACGGTGGTGACTAGTGCCTTCGCCCTCTCCTGTTCTGCAATTCCCCCAGCTTTCTGACAGTGCAACTAGGCCCAGCATTAGAATTTTTTTTTTGGGGGGGGCAAGGGCAACTTTGTTATCTATCAATTCCCCATATTTCCACACCCAAAAAAATGTAAACAGAAACTCGCTTTTGAAACTTTCCTGAACAAGAGAAAAAAAAGAGTTGGAGGAGGTACTTTGCCACTTTCGAAATTTCCATACTCTTTTGTCCTACAAACGAACAATCACAAGCTTCTCTTCTGTCTCGGATCCTTTCGATCTCTCTCGCGCGTGTGCTACGAAAGGATTTTTATTTTGATAATTTTCTTTTCCCCCTTGCCTGAGCGTGGGTAGAATCTAGAAGAGAAATCTTGAAGAGATTTTGAGACTTGTGTGTGTGTGTGTGTGTGTTTTTCTTCTGCAAGAGGAATAGATTCGTCTTCTTCTTGTTCATGCGTGCAAAGATTTGGTCTTTTGTTGTCGTCTGCTTAAGTATCACAAGCGCTTTCTTTTCTTTTTCTCTTTTCTTGGGGTGCTTTCTTCTTTCCAAAGGTGGAGAGGTACTTGAGAGGTACTTGAGAGGTACTTGTTCATGTGTGACACTATTTGGTGAATGTTTGCTCGCGCATGCTTGCTCGTGAAATCCGCCGTCCCGATTTCCTCAGCTTTGAAGAAAGATCTTGGCTCCCTTTGAAGAGAGATCTTGGCTCGAGGGACGTCAAGCTCGGAGATAAAGAATAACTAGGCGAGAAACAATAAGGGGAAAGAGAGAGGATTGCTTGTGTGTGAGAGAGAGAGATCATGAGTGGGTTTTGTTGCTTTAGAAGAGGGAAGGTGGACGCCAACGATGAGCGAGAAAACACCTCTAGATTGAAAGCAACAGCAACGGAGAAGAGTAAAGTCCGAGGAGATGACGCACCAACTGTAGCCAAGGGAGGAAGCACAACGAAACCAGGCGGAGCAGCACAGCAGCATCAGCAGAGCCCCGTACTATTGGAACTCTTCACATCGCAAGGATGCAGTTCGTGTCCACCAGCTGATGTGAAGTTTGCAAGGCTAGGACAAGGCCAAGCCAAAGACATAGCAGGAGATGTCCCTGTCATAACTCTGGCATACCATGTAGATTACTGGAATCATCTGGGATGGCAAGATCCCTTTGCAAAGAGCATGTGGACGTTGAGGCAGAGATCATATGGACAATCCCTTGAGCAGGACAGTATCTATACACCAGAGCTGGTTGTGCAAGGACGAGCCCATTGTGTTGCCACTGACTCAGACTCAGCTACCTCGCTCATACAATCAGCACAGCGAGTCCCCGCTCCTCTTATCCATGTAATTCTTCTTCACTCCCTTCCTCAGGCAGAAATCCTTGGAATTTTTTCTTGCAGAGACTGGATCAAATCCTTGTGCGCTCTTTTTGTTTTTGGCTGAAGATTATCGATTGCAAAGTGGTGTGCACACTGCCTGCATGGATCAATCACAATTGTTAAATCTTTTCCTCAAACATTTTCATCTGGTTCTGAAACAGGTGACATTTGAGAGCACAGAACCATCGACGTTGCAGGTGTCGGTCACAGTTTCAACCAAGAAGAAAACAACTAATGAAACCGTGGATGTCATGGTTGCCTTGTATGAGAATGGACTCGTAACCGAATGCACAGCAGGGGAGAATAGAGGGAAGCTGCTCACTAATGAGTATGTGGTAAGGGGGTTAGAGACAGCATGCACGCTGCAGGAAGGGGTGCCAAAGAAACCTGTCTCAGGGCAAGTGCTCTTTGAGCTATGGCGAGGGTTTTCAACATCAACTACTGGAATTGTCATTTTCTTGCAGAATCCTACAAGCAAGGAAATCTATGGGGCAGAGCATTTTCAGCTACCTGACACTCTTTGATTTTGCTGTCCAGGTAACCCTAGTTTATTCAGCACTCACCCTCAGAGATAAAATTGGTATTCTTGAAGTCAAATAAGAGATCAAGGGCTTTTAATTATCTCAATGTGCCCGTGCTTTTCAACAAAGATTAACATGGAGCTAGCAAATAAACTTGTCAAGAGAAGACAGATTGATCATGCAGATGTGTATCATTTCCCTTTTTCTTTTCACCAGTTGTGCTGTAGGTGATAGCAACAAATACTGCATTAGTTGTTTTTGGTTTGATCACTCTCAATTTTTAGGGTTTTGGACTCTTTCCTGAACTCAAGGCCGTTGTTTCCCTTTTGAATATTTGCCTCTTCAAGTGACTGTACCTTTAGAGCAAGCTTCGAATAAGTCCATCCAAATTCTACACAGGTCCCTCTTCGATCTCTACAACTAGAGTGCTGTCAAAATGTTAGCACCATCAGAGAACCTGGATTGCTGGAAGAAAGCACTGACCTTTCAGGGATGGATCAGAGAGTTTTTCAGCAGCTTCACTTCCATCTCCATTGTTAATAGTACATTTGGATCTGCAGTGTTCATCTTAGTGCAATTTGTTAATTTCCAGATTCCTTACTCTTACTGTTGAAATCTCATCGCTACAAGTCTTAAATGAGAGCCTGACAAGCTTAGAAATCAGCTCTTGAAAGAAGTTTTGCCTCACTTGAAAGGGGCTTCTTACTTAGTAGGTAAAAACATTGACCTTGCAAATGGTACTTTGTGATGCATCAGTACCCAGATGTTCTCGAGGTATTTGTATTGTGGACATTACATCAATGGAGAAATTTGATGCTGGGGGTGCTTCATACCCTGTCTGGGTCATTTGCTGCTAACTGCAATAATTGAGTCCTGGTCCAATAAGATAGTCTCCAAAGTTTCCTCTCCCATTGTTCAGGAGAACCTGAACATTCTCTTCACCCCTGAGAAGATTCTGCATCTGGCCTTGCCACAGAGAAACCAAAGTATTGGGTTCAGCTGTGGCTGCATCTCCTGTGCTTGTAAAGGAGCACTAATCCCCTGTCCAAGGCTCCAAGCTCTCTGTCCACTGATCCCTCATGGTCTACCTCTTGTGGTGGTTGGACTTGTTGCAGCATAGTGGACAACTGCTCTAGCACTTGCAGAAATGCTGCAGGACCACCTAGTGTATATGTTTAATTCCTCCTTTGGCCTGGGTTGATAGTGCTGAAACCCCTGCTGGCATGATAGCTGCTGCTCCATACACAGTAAGTATGCTCACATCTCTGGTGGGGACAATTGCTTTCCTGAATGGTGTTATTGAAGATGCCAGAGAGTGACTGATAGCATCAGAGCCTATCTGTCACTGAAAGCCAGAGGAAATCCAGCCAAAGACTTCATGGTTCTTCAATTTGGAGACTCCAAGACAAAACAATGTCAGCTAGTGCTTTGGGCTGATGGTTTCCACTATGTGAAATTGGACTCTCTCTCTCTCTCCCTCTCATGGCTCTGCTTAAACTCTAGACTCTGGAATCTCATGGTCCTTTAACCAGACTGGCAACTCGAGACCACCTGCAACTTTCTCCTCAAGCTTTGTTGCTTGCTAGATCGAAGCAGAATGGTTCAACGCACAAGTTGGGTAGGCTGCCAAAAGAATCCAGCAGCCAATATCAAGAATTTATGTGTTGTCATGTGGGCATTCAATTGCTGATCTGAAATTCAGTTTAGATCAGGTTCAGTGCAGTTGCAGTGACAAGAACTGCATGGGCACTTGGGAAAAAATCGGCCTTGGTATAATTGTCAATCAAGAATCATGAAGAAGATTTTCATGAGTACACTTGCTTTTGAACCTGTACAAACAAAAGTATACACCTTGCAATACCTGATGGTGGAGATGTCCTGAGTACAATTGTTGCTTCAGAGCTTGTCCAAACAAGGATGGATATCACAACAATACCAGACCACAAAATGAGTATGTAACATTTAGTGCTCCTTGAGAGAAACCACCAATTCTCCAGATGGCGATGATGTCTAATGCAACTTTTGCAAATGACACTACTGTTGACCACACATGTTGTAAGTTACTGGCTTAAAAACTTAATGTTCAAGTCAGGATTTCTTGGGTGGCATGGAACAAAAATCACACAACAGCATCTACACACCAGAATCAGAAATTATTGCAGGCAAATAATTCAAAATACTGAGTGCCTAGGATGATACAAAACGTTGCTTGCTTGCATGCGAAACAAAACAGTAATCCCATATCATTTGAATCTCTTCTGGGCGAGGTATACATAAATTGATTTCCAAACGTCCGTTATATCATTGAGGGACCAAACTAGTTTGAGGAGTGTCTACTCAAGGGTGTGGACTGTGCTTCGCACTCTAAACCCTAAACCTGGGCTTCTTGTCCGCTGCAAAATGAAAAGGGGATTTTCACCGGATGCTTACCCCTCAAATCAAAGCACCGATGCTCAGACCTCCTCAAATTTAGTTTCCATTACATTCTCGTAAAGTGTATTTGAGGGGTTTACATGTCTTCGAGAAAGAAGAGCCAATGTCTCTCGCGGTTCGCCGTGCTTCGTAAACGAGTCCCAATGCACCTGGTCGCCTCCTTTTATGTGAAAACGAATTTTCACGCAGGGACCTTAAAATTCTTTATCAAAACTTCAAACGGTACAACAGCTGGACTGCCCAAAAGCTGTCCAAGGAAATACCATTTCCCAGCATATGTAGGATTCCACCGAAGCAGATGGACCAGCTGCTGTGGGTCAAATATACCCACATTCTTGCCGCTTCCAGACTAATCCATTTATCACTGGTGGGATGTGATAATACTGCCAAGAAAAGGATGTCAAAGAAGCAGAAATTCAGGGTGCTGCGGGGAGAGGTTCGTGAGATGAAGAAGAGGAAGAATCGAACTAGGAAAGCCGGTATGACTCCAGGGGAAACGCTTGTCTCACGCATTGACATGGCTGGTTTCGCCTTGCTCACATTCTTGATCCGGTCCTTAGGGTGTGGTTCCATAAATTTCCAGAGAATGATTGATGACCCTATTCCATGACATTGTGGTTGCTCGATCCTTCAATGCACTGTGCTGACACAATTTGCTGTCAATCATAGTCAGAAAGAACTTTGCCTCACACATTGACATGGCTCTTTTCACCTTACTGGCATTCTTGATAGGACTGCTCTTTTGGGTCTGGTTCCAAAATCTCCAGTGGAGAATGACATTTTGGCTGCTGGATCTCGCAATGCACAGTGGTGACACAACTGGCTGTCAAATTGTTGTGGAATGAATTCTCAGAAACCAACGTTGCCAATTTCTGGACATTTAATATTTGAATATTTCTGATGGACCAGTGTACAGATACTTGTGTCAACGCTCTCAATGAATTAACTACTACTCGTATCTTGTTTCCAGACAGACCAATTTATTGTTGCCTTCATGTAGTTGCCTAGATCTCTTTTGAAGGCGGTTTGAAACTCATCACACACTTATTGTCTATCAGATCAACATTGAATTCCTTCGCATCCACCTTTCTTGAGGTTGATTCCTTCCAAGGTCTATAGAGGTAGTGGAATTGGAGTATACCATTATATTGCATGCTCCTGGATTCTTTATGCAATGTCTCTCTTGGATCTTCTAATGCAAAATGGTACTGCAGCTGAATAAGAAGGTACCTTTGCAGAACCTGACTCAGAGCCAGAAATTCTGTACAAAGAGAAGCTTTGTGCCCTGATGAAACTTGGTTACAAAAACAACTATTTGATTGTGGGGAGGTGGGGGATCTATGGAGGTATGATCCAAAGCATGCATCTGCACTGGAAAAAGCAGATGACAGTCCAGATATGCTTTGAGACTCTTGCCAAAGGGAAGCTGCAGGGAATGGGTGAGCAGCTGGAGAGGCTAATTGGAGGTATAATGGTACACATCCATGAAGCATTCAAAACTATAGTCATGTAGCAAGGCCAAAACTCCAAGTGTCCAAACAGTCTCATCCCATATATTTTTGACCATTTCAACAAGCATAAGGTAAATCATTTTCTGTTGATTTTTTTTGAGTTGTGATGCTGCAAGTCAGATGTGTATGCTGGTCAGCTGTGAAATAATGTCCATTGTTGATGTCCCCACAGGTTTTTTTTAAGTCAATGCATGAGCAACCTGTTGTCTCCGTCAATGATAACATCAGCCAATGGGAGGACCTTACAGAGTTACAGGCTCACATGGTCAATGAGGGAGCAAATAGAGCAGACAGGGATGCTGAAATCCAAAATGGTCCAGTTACTGATCCTCAACAATCCACAGTCCATCAAGAAAGAGAAGCTGACAAGGAGAGCGACTCCACAGATGCTGTAAAAGCCAATGAACCCAATTTCAAGGATTGGGGAGATGAGAGTGAGTCCAACTCGGAGAATGATATATCTTCCTCTCATGAGTCTGATGAGTACACTTCTTCATCAGATAGTGATGATGAGAATAGCAACGATTTGGACAACAATCATGTCTTAGGCTCAGAAGGTGTGCAGAGGTCTGCAGACTGATAACAGGGCTTGGTGTTCAATGCTTAGGAAATTAAGACCCTTCTATTGACAACCTTGGCATCGAAGCAAAGATGAATGTTTGATAACCAAGGCAGCAGCAAATCTCTGGTGTTTGATGTGGCACACCTCGATAGGAAAGTTATGTCTATGGTTCCTGTTAACCTAAAGAATGTGCATGTGAACAAAGTAAGGGGTGGGGCCAAAGGTAGGAAATGACAAACAAGGGCGGGGGGGGGATTGTTAGTACAGTCGTATTGTTAGTACAAGAGTTTGTCAGCTAATATTGTGACTTCATTGTTGGTGAGATACTTGCTTTCTCTCATGCAAGCATCCACCATGGGCACAGTAGACATGTTGCCAGCCAATTTCTGTATGCATGCTCTTTCTTTGTATGTACATCTCTTGATGTCTCAATCAAAGACAAAGGCGAGGTTTAAGACTTTGTGTTTCCAGGAAACTTAATCACCATGTGGAGTGACTGTCATCATGTTCTACATTTATCTGCAGGCCTTAATTCACTTTCACACTGACTGGAAGCTAACTTACTTGGCCAAACTAGCATCTTCACTGGGGTAGTTCTGTTTGTGAGGAGCACATGGACTGATAAATTCTCAGATGCCCTTTTCAGCCTGAGTTTCTTCATTGTGATTCCAGAGTGTTACTCCACAGTTGCAGGAAGCAGGTATGTTGTGCTGAATGTTGGAGAATGGAATCAAAACTGAAACAGCTTCCGGGTGAGGAGTATATGACTGTCTTCCCTTTCTTAGTTCAATATCTCAAGTTAAGCACACAGCTGGCAACCACGTTATTGATGCTCAAGTGCTTTCACATCAGCAAGCAGTAAATGACCACAAGTTCTGTTTCAAAGGTTCTAAAATCTCACTTATTTTGTCACACACAGATTTTCCAACTGGAAGTGAACATCTTGCTGTATTTTGCTGGAATATTGGGTTCTATTTGTGAACTTGGTTCTTGATAGGCAAGCTGCAGCCAGCATGACATGAATATGGTAAAACTGTGTTAGAGATCTCACTAGTTGATTAGCCACTGTGATCATTGCATGTTGAAAATAGAAAGGTGGGTATCAAACATATCTCACTTTTCACTGATACTTTTTTAGCTCCAGATTGAGCATCCCCAGACTAGTTAACTAAGATATTGGGTGAAGAAAAGGCAGAACTAGGTCCAGGCACAGTTCCCATGCAGGTATACAAATTAGCCTTGGATGCCACAAACAAATCCTGAACTACACTTCTACTGTGTGTTCCCTTGTTGCTCTGTTCATTCCAAAAAGTCACAGTAAAGTCTCATTCTTGGTGAATGTGAATCTTTTGGAAGTTCAAGTACCTTATTACTTTCACTGTCCATCTAAGGTGAGGTATTGGGTTTGACTGGGTCATTTTCTCATTCTTCATTCTTGCTTTTGGTTGTACTCCTATTGGCTAATATTAGGAATACATATGCAGACCTATGACTTCCTATAGAGCACTCTGCTTATTATACCTATTCCAAGCCAGGAAACAAATTGATTGGACTTGAAAAGGCTTGCAGGATTATGACGTACTACGAGAGTTCATTTGAAGTAAGATGGATCACCTTCCAGGTGCCTCTTTCTGTTCAATTGTGCTTGAAGAAATGTTGGTTATCTAATGCTCAAGAAAGTAGAAATGGAAGGCTTTAGCAACTTAAATTGGTAATCAATTTTTCTCATCTCTCTTGTTGGAAATGTCTTAGTTTGCAAGAAATTATTCACTTTGTTTTGTAGTACATTGTCCAGATGTAACCTCACAATGTGTTCAAAACTAGATTTCAACAATAATTTTGTATATCGCATCTTCTATGGCAGAAAGTGTATTTGAATTCACCTCATTCCGTTCTTTTGAACAATTGCCATGTTGTGACAAGAAATACAAGATGTGGGGGATGGATGTTATAGCACAACTTTGAAAGGTTTTAAGGATTTAAATGTGCATTCAAGTTGGGTGAGAAGAGGAACGTGAGGCAACTTTCTATCCTTCTTCTCCTGGTTCTATGAGGTGATTACATTTGGAGGTACATATGTTACTGGTGAAGGAAAAAATGCAAAGTGTATCTCTAGATGTTAAGTTACATTTGTAGTTGAAACCAAATAGCTTACCTCATATGCATCATTTATGATTTGGAATTGATAGATATATTTTCTAAGCTCAAACACTTCAAATCCTAGAATTTTATGGTAAATTGTCACCCACTTAAACCAACTTTTAAGGATTCGACATGATGTTCAACTTGGTAGCAGACCTCTAATCATTTAAAATATTATTCCTATCACATATGTTATTTAAAACTAGCTTGTTTTAGCTCATTAGAAAATTAGTTACAAGGCGCATCTACCTACCAAATTCCAAGTTCTCCACCCAAATCAATAAAAAGTTGTGTTACCAAACTCGAAAAGGTTTGTGAAATTTCTTTAAGATTTAAAGTTCCCAAAACTGTCCCTATTCCTTTCCATTCTTTCAAAAGTACCATAAACATCCAATCTATTTTCCTTTTTTTCACCATCTTCTAATATTAATCATTCTTCTTCTCTCGAGGAAAGTTATAAAAACAAGTTTTTTCAAGATTCGAGTCAAAAGTTATGTCCAGAAAAGAGAGCCCAAAATGATTCAAATTGACGCCTTTAAAAAGAAGGAGAAGGAAGGAAGTGAGGGAAGACTTCAACTCGGTGCCCAATAGAAGGTTCCAATGCTTAGTGGCCCTTGGAAAAAAAAGGAGAAGCGTCCTTTTCACCTCTTCTCACTTGCCTCCCCAACAAATTTTACTTAAACCTTCTTTTTTTCCCATTAAACTTAAGGTTTTACTTTACCATGGTTCTAGATTGTTACTTATGCCTTTCCTTCCTTTTCCTTGACCTATAAATTACAACCATGCACTCGATGTAATAAGTTTTCCACACATTCATCAATGATTTGATTTTGATTGAGGATTTTTTCCTTTCTTTGAATTCATGGTGTTGCGTATGACCATGTTTTAGAAGGTTCAAGTCACACAAGTGAATGAGGAGCTGCCTCGAGAATCATCCCTAGATTTGACATTGACGCAACATCTTCGTGATGAAGATCCTGAACTGTGAGAGGTGCACCCTCATCTTAAATTTGAACCCCCTCGAGTTTGGTATTATCGCATTTCTTCAAACTTTCACACCTTAATGATTTTGTTACAAGTCGATCCCATTTCTGGTGATGAACCTGAAACTATATGCGAAGGTTTTTACAAAATTGAAGACACCTCTATCTTCGCATGGTTTTCAATTTTCAACGGTGGACACTATCGTTGGTTGTGTGGTCTGATTCATCGATTACCTCCCAATAGTAAAGTGAATTATTTAATTCGCACCTAGATTATGAACTATCACTATGACATAGCCCAAGATTCAACATGTAATTACAGCTCCTCGTGAAGCTTATCCATAACTTGAATAAAAGCTTCACTCATCATGAAATCCATGTTGTTATTGTCACCCTATCACATTATTTATCGTTATGTTGTCTTGAATTAATTTCACATTTACAATGTTAGAAAATTATTCTATTTCCATTAGACTTTTCACTGACACCTTCTCAACTACTTCACGAATCTCAAACATTTTCGTTTACACGATTACCCATTAAATACCATAACAAGACCCATGTTTTGTCAAACATTACGAATTTGGTGTCTACTTCTAACCCTAACCTTCTAAAGATTTCTCACTCCTACTCACGCAACTGAGGTTTTAAAACTATGATTACCAACTTTTGTTGAAGAAAAGAATTAACCCTACACTTCATTCATCTAATATCAAAATTTGAAAAAAAAAACCCCCCATGCAACCATGCGCACTCATCATTCCTTATTCTAACATGAAGTTGCTAAAAACCCTTAATAGCCTTATCACACTCGAATATCCCTAATGTAATTCTTAAAAATTGAGACTATTGCACATGGTTTTGTCGGTATGGCTCACAAGGAATGAACTTGATTTTGTCACGTGTGCATGAATAAGGAACTCCCTTTTTCCTCACATTGTTTTTTGTTGTGCAATCATGTGCTTTGAGTTGTTTAGTTAAGCCTGTGTTTTTATTCACAATATTTTGATGTTGTGGTTTTTAGGTGCCAAAAGCCTATAGTTCCAATTTCACTACTACTAGTTGTAGATGTGGTGTTGAAGATGTGTTTTCAATATTACTTACCCATTTATTTAGCCTCCAAGAAAATTCTTTAGGCCATCACTTAATAATTTTTTTCTCTCACTACCATGATACTCTTTGATCTAATGGGATATATTGACTTTGTTTTGTTCCAGATGGTTCACTATTTCTCCATCACAAAACTCAACTAGTTTTTTCAAGTCCTACTTGAACTTCCATCCACATATTGTCAGATTGTCATTGTGCTTATTATTGTTGCAATTTATTTTAAACTGCATGCGATTGTTGGAAAAGTAAAGTAGAGGAAAAGAATTGATTTTTATTGATAAAATCTTTTCCTTTTTTTTAAGGAATAAACATAACCTTTAGTATCTAAAGGTTTAGAAGCATTGTGTCTTTCTATGAATGTTTCTTTATTATAACTAACTATGTACAAACTATTGAACTATTGTAATTATATGTATGTAACACTCCCACTAGTTCATTAATTGTACTATCATTTAATGTTCTATAGTTCATCCACAGCTTGAAATCTTCTTCACTTGTAATTCTATGAGGCTCCCACATAATTAATTTGCCTTGGGAAGTTTTTTGTTGATTGACTTTGGATTTTCCATTATGCCTCCCATTCCAAAGGCTATCAAGGATTGGTAAGTTATGAGAGGCTTGAACAACAAAAGTTGGTGTAAAAGGTGTTTGGGCTAGGAAGGCCTGAATTTTGGGTGATGATGACTCAAGGGAAGGGTCTTGGAGCTTAGAAGTAAAAATAGAAAAAGAAATCATCCCCAAGGCCCGAATACAAGAATAATGGCACTCTTTAAATAAAATTTTAATAAAAATATCCATAGCCATTTCAATAGTTGGAATATATTCTAGTGTAATTTGTTGAGCCAAAATTTGATTTTTGGTAAAATGGTATTGAGTGTCAATATGCTTACTGTGGGAATGAAATTTGGGATTGGTAGTGAGGGCAATTGCAGTTTGATTATCTAAATAAATTTTAGTTGGTGTGGTTCGTGGAAATTGAATTTTTGAAAATAACTTACGAATCCAAATGGTTTTAATTGTGGCTTTGTAACACTCAACTTGTAAAGATTTGCTTCCAAGATACATTTAACAATTTGTTGACCATGTGAATTTTTAAGAAAACAATTGCCAGATTCGATGAAAATTTCACCACCGGCATGATCAAATTGCTTTACTAAGAAAAGGTTCTTTTGGATTCCCAGCACATGCAACACATTAGTTACTTCTTTTATACTACCATCGTTTCGTTTTATGGAAACTTCCCCTTGTCCAATTATTTCATGGGTTGAACTATCCCCTAAATAAACAAATTGGCGTTTTTCCCACTTATTATATGACACAAATGACTCAATGTCATGGGTCATGTGGTTTGTTGCATATGTATCAACATACCAAGTGTTATCACTACTGTCAACAATGATCAAAGTTGCCACATACAATTGATTATGTTTGGTAGTTATATTGGATTGGATGTTATTTGGCTTTTCTTCAACAAGATGTACTCTACAATCTTTAATTCCATGACCCATTTTCTTGCATTTGAAACACCAACTTTTCTTTTTTGGTGGTTCAAATCTTGGGTTATTACTTGTTGAGGGATTAAAATTGTCCTTACCTTTGAAGGATTATTGGAAGAAAGGTGGTCCAACTCTTTGGGTCTTTCCTTTGGGGTAATATGGCCTTTTGCCAACATACAAGGCTGACATATTATTAGTTGTATGAATTAAATTTTTCATTAATATTTCTTCTTGAAGAAGGTATGTGATAAGGGATTGCAAAATATATTAGGTTGCCTTCGTATGCAGGTTATAAATGTCCTATATATAAGGGTATAGATCACATTAAGGATAAAATTGCATTGTCATTTATTACCGGAGCATTAACAACTAACAATTGTTCTAGTAAGGATTGAAAATATTGAATATGTTTTACAACACTTTCACCTTCTCTCATTTTTAAAGTTTGTAAATTATCTCTTAAAAACATTTTGGTGACTACATCTTAACTTTCAAACATTTTAATTAATTCTTGCCAAACATCATGCAATGTAGTTTTTGATTGTACATTGGAGATAATGTTGTTATTTAAGCAAGTATTAATGACTTGAATGGCTATTGCATCCTTGTCATCCCATTCAGCAATACTACTTGCTTTTGCGACTGGTAAAAATATAGCTTTTGTAGCAATTTGAACAATTATAGGAACAATGGGTTTTGCATGCATACCATTGACATAAGGCCATAATTTTTCCAAACTTAAATAACAAAGTTAATCTATGTTTCCATATGTTGCAATAAATTCCATCAAATTTCAGAATATGATTTATGTCAATTTTTGTGTTCATTGACATCTTTTGTCAAATTCTCCAGATTCTTAAATTTATTAATTTTTAATCAAGGCATTTAGATTCCATTTTAATTTCTTGGAATTATTTATTTGTAATATAATATGTTCATTGAAACATTTAACAAATGTTGTATAGGTATTTCCTTCTTTGGAAAATGTGTTATATGTGTCGAGGTCCAATTCGACACCAATTTCTCCCATTGCTTGTTGATCCATGCTAGGGGTATCAAATCTGTAGTATTAAAGAACTTCCTTTAATTTGTTTAAAGATGAGAGAAATGCATATTGGCATGATTTGACCGAGAAATTACTTTCATTACTTTAAATGTTTCAGCTTTGATATCGTGTTGGAAAAGTAAAGTAGAGGAAATGAATTGATTTTTATTGAGAAAAGCTTCTCCTTTTATACTTAAGGAAAAAACACAACCTTTAGTATCTAAAGGTCTAAAAGAGTTGTGTCTTTCTATGAATGTCTCTTTATTGTAACTAATTATGTACAAACTATTGAACTACTGTAATTATATGTATATAGCAATGAAGAGCTTAGGAATTATGTGCTTGATCTACGTAGAACAACCATTGGTACATCTTGTGATCTCTAGAAATACTTGTTAGGATTTTATATTAGATAGTTTATACATTCATACATTAAGGGAATGTTGTGCTTTTCCCTTCTCATGTCTCTTGGTTCCTTTTTTACGATCCTTGTACTTTGATTATTACAAATTCAACAATGTAAGAGTTTGGTTCTCCTCTTTCATTCAAAGTTGTTTTCTCAATGTTGTCTTTGTTTTATTCAACATGGTATTAGAGCAAATACCAAATAAATTTCTTGTAACATCAAGAAAATTCAAATTTTGATTGGAATCTAAATAAATAAATAAATTAATGGCTTTTGTACATCCATCTTTTAAAGAGAAAACAATTTACACCTTCAATCAATACACACATAAAGTATGTCTTGTAGGTTTTCTATATTTTTATCACAAACTATTCACAAAATCGTGTAATTATTTATGTTACAAGAAAATTTTCAAATAAAAAAACAAAACTAAGAAAAAGGAATTATGGTATAAGAAAATGGGATCTTGCCATAAAGTTTGATAACATGACATAAGAATCTTTTAATTTTTTAAAAAGAAGTTCCAATTCAAGGTTTTTGATTTACATAACATCACAAAATTTGATGGAACTTTTTTTCACATTTGGAAATATAGCATAAAACTAGTTTGAAAATTAAAAAAATATTAAAAATTGTTGAGAAATTGGAAATTAAACTTGTGTTTTGTCTTGCCACTCCTGGTGGCACTATTCATCATTTACCTCCCTTCGAACTAGGGAGTAAAGATGAATTTCAACAAAATGATACACATGCATTAATAATTATTACGAATTGTCTAAATAATATTCAAGTATTTCATATTAATTCTTGTAACACATCTAAGGAAACATGGGATGAGGTTTTCAATTTGCTTGAAGTACATTGTCGCAACCCTATTTTGAGGGAGTGTGAGGATGAAATTCACACTCCTGAAATTGGGACTTGGGAGTCCTCCGGAACTCTCGAAATTTCAGAATTCGATTGCAGAGGTCAAAACACCTCGCATTGGGGTGTTCTTTATATCATTGGAAAACTATCAAAGTGTAAATGTCGAAAACGGGCTCGCATGGGCCATTTGGACATCTACAACACAAGTTATGGCAAAAAGAAGGGCTGAGAGTCAAACTGACCACTAAAAGTCGGGAATCGACCTAACCCTGGTGTGTGTAGGTGGAATGTGATACACCGTTGGAAAGCTCTTGAGGAGAGCTACAAGTTTGTTTTAGACCTCATCCCAATCGGAGGTCTGAGCAAAGAGTTATGACCTCGCAAAGTCCTGGAAGTCCAAATCGAGATAGTTTCGGGACTCCTCCTTGGGAGTCCCGCGACAAAAAACCATTCGGATGTGGGTGCCGCGGAGAGGCACAAAGTATACTATATGGGGGAAGGTGGTGGCTTCCCTCGAGTTCAAGCCATGGTGAGTCATGTGAGTCTAGAGTTGCCCGTGGCTTGTCCTAGCACCAAGGGTGCTCCAAAATGTGAACTAACCAACTTGTTGGTTGGTTTGATGCAAGTTCGAGTAAGTAAGTAAAGCTTGTCACTCTTCCTAATCCCATCTCGAAGCTTTAGCACGCCCCTCTACCCCTTCTAGTGCTGAGATCTGGGAACGTGCCTCGAGTTCTTCACAATTCCACTGTTGAGTAACTTAAACCCAACTTGGGTCTAACTAGGAACTTGGGAGCGTGTCACACATGATTCGATGACAAAAATGTATTTAATGGAATGGTTAACAACATTGAAAATGAAAGAAAATGAAATTATGACGAAACATGTGCATAATTTCAAAAGTTTTTCAAACGATTTGTTTGTGGCTAAAATCCCAATGAAGGATGACGACATAGTGCTCACTTTGATGCAAAGCATGCCACCTTTTTATTGGAGTTTTCTTGTTTCCATAAGAGATCAAACCCTAACCTTACAAACATTGATCACTTATTTTAATACAAGAAAAAAATTTATTGAAAAGTTTGGATAGTAATGTTGAAGCAATGATAAGTGGTTTGTTAGCCCTTGCATTCAAAGGGAGGCCTTGGTCTAACAATTAACAAGCCCCTTTTAATTCACATTTTTAAAGCCAAAAATTTGGCAAGCCTACTAATTATCCAAGAGGGGATACATTTTCAAGACCCTTTTCTTACAATGGGAGAAAATATTCAAATCCACTTTCCAAAAATTGTTTTTATTATGGTAAAGATAACCACATTTTAAAGGAGTGTTGTAAACAACAAATATATGAAGCAAATTGGGGTGTTCTCTTGCAACAACCCCAATAAAAAACAAATGTTCTATATAGCAACAATGCAAGCTCAGACCAATTCCACAACTAATTATTGGATTATTGATTTGGGTGCTACTCAGCATATGGCTTATACACAAATCACATTTGTTACATATGCAAATTTGTCACAAGGGTAATTTGTTTATACAACTGATGGATTTTCTCATGAAGTCAAAGGCATTGGAGAAGTAAATGCCATATTTCAAAACAATTCAATAAAAACCATTTCGTAAGTAATTCATGTACCATAATTAAAATGTAATCTTTTTTCTGTTAAGCAATTGGCATTGGTTAGAGGAGAATTTCAAAGCTAGTGTTCATGGATATGGGTCAACCAACCAACTAGCCCAATTTTGAATAGTGCTTCCATAGTGTCTACAAGTGTTTTGTTGGAGAAACTAGTTAGTGAAGTGGATGTTTTGAGGTGACCTATGAACATCCTCCTTGAAGAACATGTTATTTTTTATCTTACTTTTTAAACATGATTAACAAGGGTTTGGGCAACTTCTATTAATGGGCAAGGGAGACAAAGGAAATAGACAAGATTAGCCACCATAAGTTGGAACAAGTGTGTAGAAGATTAATCATGCATTAACATGCATATTGCCAATGTGTCCACAAAATATCCTTCACATTTGTAAATTGTGGATGAGTTTTACAAAATGGCATTCAAGTTTTTTAGCCCTAATATTATTGTCTAGATCCTAATATTTATTTCCCACTTGTGTATAATTCAAAGAATGACCCATCAAATTGGTCTATAGGGAGTTGATATGAATTTCAAGACGATGACAAATTCTTTTGTTATTACAATTTGTTTGTAGAATTTGGGCTTTACATCCATAAACCCTAAAACATTTTGCAAACTCCAAGAGAGTAGCATTTTGGAAATTCCAAGATAGTAACTAGAAGGTCACATGGGCTGTTATTTTGGTCATGTCTATATTTTGATTGGTCAACACTAATGTTAATGGCACACAACCCAAATCTATAACAATTTGTGTTAGGTATTTATCATTCATCCCTTATGTAATGTTGGTTAGGTAATTAGGTTAAGGTTAAGTAACATTCATCACATTGATGAATGCAAGGTAATTAGGTTAGAAGCTTTTAGATTAATTATATTATTAGGTTAATTTCCTATTTAACCAAGACCTTGTTATGTCCCTTTCGTCCCCTTTTGTCCTCCTTCTCTCTTTCATTTTACTCATCGAAGTGCTAAGACGCTTTCTCATTTTTTAATCATTTGATCATTTAGATATTTTGCAAGTAAAACACTTCCAACATGGTATTAGAGTAAAAAGGTTGAGATAAGAAAATTCAAATATGAGAAGGAGGACATTCAGGAAGCCATGGTAAAAAATAGATGAAGGTGGAATGGAGGATACTAAAGTTCACAATAATCTTAGGGAAGTTCTCAATATTTAAAGACCATCTCAAAGTTTTGAACCATCAATATTTTTATTTTAAAGTTGAATCATATTGAAGAAAATCAAAATTATTCAATCTAATCATTTATAATGATGAATTTGTTTTTAGAAGTATGTTAAGAGTCCTCCAAATGTTTTCATCACAACTAGAGCTTCTTTTTTACTTTTTGGAAAACAACCAACATGGATCCAATAGCTTTCTATAATAGTGCAAGTGTGGCAATTTTTTTCTTCAAGCGAATGCTCTAGCTAGTATGATTTTTTATTAGGGGTCAAATGGCGACCTATTCAAAAGTTTGGAATAAGCAATGGTGATTACAAATTAATTAAAAAATTTCATAATTTTTATGTAAATTTGATTAAATTACTAAAATTTAGAAAAATCTTGCCATGGTTTCCAATCAACAAAACTAAAATTAAAAAAAAAACACATACACAACAACACTAAAAGGAAACATAAAAAATCAGTTCCATGGAAGAAATTCACACAAAAAAATAGAATTTAACATATAAAGGCACCATGCATCTAATAAAGTAATAGGTCCAAAACAGTAAGTAGGTCCCTCCATTTGACAATTTGCAATATTGCAAACAAAATTGCTAGAAACAAAACTAACAAGTGCTAAAACCCCAAAATAAAATCTCCCATGTTGTAAATAGCAAAGACTCCAAAGTAAAATCTTGGCCCATGTTTGATTCACCCCACATGCTAGGTTTGTTGTCGCATGCATTACTACAAGAAAAATGCATGAGTTAAGGCCATATTGAGCATAGTTTCTAGTAGTTGCCTATTGTGCATAAGCAACATTGTAAGGAAAATTTGTTAAGTGTAGAAATTTTGGATATAAATGCGCATGACAAGTTGCAAATGGGGATCTAAGGCATTTTGGAGCTTGTTTTTCAAAAATGACCAAGATGAAAATCACCATTTGTCTTCCACTAAATTGAGGACATGGACTATTGCAATTTCTACAAGTTTGATGTATTCAAGAAAGGCATGACAAAACATTTGATTGGTTGTGATTGTGCACCACAACTTTGTTAATAGGTTCACTTTAAAAAATAAAGTTAGCTTGTTGGAACCCGTGGCAACTTGGGCATTGCTATTGATGGAACACTTAAATGAGCCCTGGAACACTTAGGCATTGAGCTCCCATTTATCCGGTAGGTTCTAAACATGTTTAATATTTTGGGTAGTGCCAACATGCTTCATTTCATAATGGTGATTTTTAAGATGTCCAAGTGAGTGTGAAAAGAAGATTCAAAATTAGGGGCTAACCAATATTGGGGATAGATAATCCCCAATGCATCCAACACACCATGTTGGAGGAACTAGTTTTGCAATTCAATTATCAATTGTTTAATAGCCCTACCAAGTCCATTAAGAATATAACTTAGATAATAATAAAATTCAAAATGTAATAAAAGTGAATTGAACCAAAGGCCCAAGAAGATCCACATGGAAGGGTTTTAACAAATGTTACATCATCATCATCATCATCATGAACATTATTAAAGCAAATGCATCTTTAAACTCAAAAAAAATTGACAACGATTTTAATTCCTTTTTACATGGCCTCCAACATAGATAAAAATTAAGACCAATTTTTTTCAATTAAAAATGAAATTGAAAAAGACAAAAGTGAAAAAAGGACATGTCTTGAAGGGTACATGGAAAATAATGGATAAAGCTTCCACTACCTCACATGAATGGTTGGAGTGAAGAGGTTTTACCTAACATAAAAATGTTATGGTGGCAATTGGCTACATGAACAACATCCAAGTGTTTTGTGGCAAAACCCAAATATTAAACATTGATATTTGGTGACCTTAATCCTCACGATAGAAAAAACTAGCAATTAAATTTCAAAGGTTGGGTGTGGTTTGGTTCCAACTATAGATTATTGTAGTTGAAACTTGGTTCCAAAACAATTGTATTTACACAAAATTAACATAGGGCCTAACACCCAAGGAAAAAAACAAGTCCAATTTAACTTTTGATAGCCAAAAAAAGAAGTGTTGATCACAACGATAGAAAAAGAAATTAGGTGCAAAGCCTTGAATGTGATAATTTTTCAATTAGAGATAGAATCATACCATTTATTAGGACGTTCATAGATTTTCATGAATGTAGGATAGGTATGAAGCTTAAATAAGATCTAAATAATTAATGTTGCTAAAAAGATTTGTGATCATGAAAAATTTGAAAATCCAAGTATGGATGAGTATTTAAAAAATGTGAGAGAAACTCTAGAGTAGTTAGAAGGAATAAAAGTTTATCCATTTTTGCAAAACTTATTGTCATGATCTTCTCTCTTTCAAGTCAATTAATATAATGTCTTTGTGAAATGTTGACTAGTAAAGATTTATAAAGGGCATTGTAAATGTGATTGCAAGACTTAGAAGTTGGTGATCAAAATTAGTGAGCTAAATGGATAATTTCAAAACTTGTCTCACCAATAGTAAGCCCATTGTATGACATTTGACCCACAATCCGAAAATGAAGCAAGGAAGAAAACACCTTTGGAGAGGAACATGAAAAAAAAGAGCCTAAAAAGGTACTTAATAAAGTGTTTTGAAATTCGTGTTGGTATTTTGATTCTATAACAACCAAGCATGTGATAAAAGATAGTGACCTATTAGTCTCCTTGAAAAAAAATCTTTTACAATAACACCATAAAAGCTATAGGAGGAGAAAAACATAACATATTTGAAGAAGGCATCATGGTTGCAAAATTTATAACCAATGAAATAAATAATATTTTCAAAATTCTCTACATACCTAACATCAAGAAAAAAATGTTATCTATTGGGGTAGTGATTGATGATGGATTTAGTGTCGAATTTTTACAAGCTTACTTAGTAAAAAAATCAAAACAAAGGTAATAGTTATGAAAAACATAAGAGTTAGAAAGAGGGGTCATTATAAATTAGAGGCATAATCATTAAACAATTCTAAAAAAAATTATAATTAAAGACTTAAACAAATATGAAGATCCCATCATAAAAGAAACTATTCTATGGCATTGGTTGTTGGAACATCTTAACTTTGAAGCTTTTCATCAATTCACCAACAAAAAAAAAACCTTTAAAAATATTCAAATTGCCAAGCATTCATAAAGTTCATGAAATATGCCTATGATGGAAACAAATTTGGAAAAGGTTTCCCAAGTTCAACAAGAAAAGAGCAAAACACATGTTCAATCTTGTCCATAGTGACATCTATAGCCCATTCAAAGTCAAATCCTTAGTAGGAGCTCAATATTTCATCATTTTCATCAACAATATAAGTTGGAGGATTTGATTTAAGTTCTTGAAATCCAAGAATTAAGCATATAAGGCCTTTTAGGAATTAAAAAAAACACTAAAGTTGAAAGGGTGAAATGACTCACTATTGCCATTGTGAAAGTCCATTTTAACACTAGCTAAAATTCTTAGATTTTGATAACTAACAACTCATGCAATCAATACATATTTCCTTTTGTTTCCATTAAAAAATATGGATAACCCCAAATGCATGTACATGGTTGTACTTGGTCAAAAAGTTCATGTAAAAACATGAAAGTTCAAATGAAAAATGAACCAGTAAGACATAATAATGCAATACTAAATACATAAAACAGAAAAATTATAGAGAAAGTTTCAATGCATTTTATTCTTAAACACATCATTTGATGTTGTCCTATTTTTTTCACTTATTTTTGATCCTACCATGGCATACTTTTTGAATCCACATGTCAATTTTTTAATTTTGTGACCAAGAAAGTGCCATTGGTTCAAACGTTCACTATGAGTTCATTCTTTTCTTAAAATTCATTCATAATTTTTAATATGATTATCAAGAAAGTCTATTGTAATATGTATCTCTGAAAAATTGACAATGTTATTATGGAATATGATTTCACATTTTCAATTCATCCATGATTGAAAAAAATGACAATTGTGATTAGTCCTCCTAACTATGCTTTGAATTCAAACTAGATAAAAATTAAAGCCTTTAAAGATTGACGGTGGAGGAAAATACAATTTAGTTAAATTCAATAAGTTTTGGAACAAATTAGGCATTAGGAAGGAACTAATTGTAACTCACCCCAATAAAATGGTTTGGTAGAGCATAAGAATCAAGTGATGCTTGAAATAACCTAGTGTGTTACTACTAAAAAATATTCCCAAATCATTTTGGACAAAATTGGTGAACTCCACATGCTATTTACAAAATAAAAGATCATCCAAATCATTTGGTCAAAAAACCACCCTTCGAAGTATTCATTTGGGAGAAGTTGAATCTTGAAAGCCTTTGGAACTAAGGCCCATATATACATAAAGTCAAAAGGGACAAGTTGGAGGACGAAGCTAGGACAAGTACATTTGTTTGATTTGATGGGAACATTTGAGGGTACAAGTAGTAACGTACTTGCCTTCAATAAGTTGATCATTTCTAAAAATATTGTGGTCAATGAATTTGGATAATGTAAACTTGATTTGGAGGCAATCCCATTGGAGGAACATGAAGGATACATACAATACATAAGATAAATTTTTTTGTTTCTTTCTTCCACATAAGACAAGAGGAAGGACAATGGAACATATCAAAAGACCCTATGGAAAAAATGGATTTTGAGATTTAGTTGTCAACTCTAGCAACTCAAATAAAGTTTCTAGAGTCTTATAGACCTCTATTTGTATATTAACAAACAAGGTAGAAAGAAACAAAGAAAACTAAGAGATCTACCAGAATTAGGACCAAGTTAGTGAGATTGAAAGATTATTTCAACACAATAACAACTCTTAAACAAAAAATAAAATTCTTTAAGGCAATTAAAGATAATGTATGGAAAAATGCAATGACGGACAAGATGAATTCCATAATCAAGAATCAAACGTAATCACTAATTGGGCTCCCCACATTACACAAAGCCATTTTTGTGAAATGGGTTTACAAAATTAAAAAAGGAAAAGATCAAGAGATTAGGTGTAAAGTGTGACTTGTAGCTTGGGGGTTAAAGCAAATATTTGGCATTAATTTCAAGAGACCTTTTTTAGTGGCAAAATGGATCACAACAAAATTAATTATTGCCATGGTTAATTGCTTCCCAAGGGTCGAAACTCCATCATACATTGGATGTGAGAACAACATATATTCTTTCGACAAGCTTGATGAGGAAGTTTACTTGAAACAACCCCCTAGTTTCATTCAATGAAGTTAAGAACTTCTAATATGCAAGCTTCATAAAACATTGTATTGATTAAAGTAGGCATTTAAAACATGGTTTGAAAGGATTGATACCTATCTTACGGAATTGAAAATGTACAAAAACACTCACAATGGAAATCTCTACTTTTTCAAAAAGGATCATAAGATCTTGATAGTCATATAATATATATATGTAGATGATCTATTCAGAACATGGAATCACATAATTGAATTAACTAATTCAAGTCCAAATTCAAGGAATAGTTTGAAATGATAGACTTGGGTTTAGCCACTAAGTATCTTGGATCAGAATTAAAACAAGGAACTAAAGGAATATTCGCCCATCAAAGGGCTTATATTCATAGTTTCCTTAAAAAGTGTGGAATGAAGGGTTGTAATGTTGTTAGCACTCCATTACAAAACAATTTGAAATTGAATAAGGAAATAGGAACACTAAATGTTGACCCAACTACATATAGGATTCTTGTTAAAAAGTTGATAGTTTTAACAAACACCTAGTTGAATATATCATTTGCAATCATTGTAGTAAGTAGATACATGTAACAACCCCAAAAAACCATCTTAGAGTTGTCAAGTCCAACTTAAAATATTTCAAGGTAACTATAGACTTGGGACTAATGTACAACAAAGGCATAAGTTCTAATGATGTAAACTAAGGTGGAGATCTAGACACTAAAAATTCCACAAATGTTTTAATTTTCAAAATTGGAAACATTCCAATTACTTGGAGGAACAAGAAACAAAAGTCTATTGCTTCGTTGTCAACATAATTAAAATATCAAGCTCCCATGGAAATATTTAAAGAAGCTGAGCGATTTCAAGATTTGCTCACAAAGCTTGGCATGTTTAATAATTCTTTAATACCCATTTTTCATGACAATAAAAGTTGCATTTAAAATTCCAAAAACTTAACGTTCCATTCCAAAATGAAACATTTCATAGTGCACTTGCAGTTTGTTCAACAACTCTCAAAAGACAAGAAGATAAAGGTGTTTTGCATCTTATTTGTTCAACAACCTATCAACAACATCATTGAGAATCAAGGCAAATAAAGATTTATTCAATGTAAGTAGATGTTGAAGCTACATAAGGAGGAAGGAGTAACCTACACTTCATGCATCATTTTCCTCAATATAGTTCAAGCAACCATCATTGAACACAAAAGCAATGGACTTTCTAGATCCTTGCACACTTTTGGATATCAAAACAAAACTACTTGGTTTCAATACCAAATTTCTCAAAAGCAATGGACTAAGTGCATCAAAACTCACCTTACATCAATGGAGACCAATAATCAAGATTGTGTTTTAGCTTCTTTGTCATCCATCCAACCATTCTTTATAAAACAATTGTAATTTGTTCTCCTACCTTTTAAAATTCAACTCCCAAATTGTTATTTAAGTTAAAGGGACTTGTTGCTTTTGGTTTCTTACGATGTTGGGCTTTGATTGTTCTTGCATTTGTCATTTGTTTCCAATAATATCATTACTACAAAATGTGGGTGTAGTTCATTAGTCCTTGTTCATTAGACCAATGAATTCATTACTTTTCAACTAGTCCTTGTTACTAAGATTAGTGAATTCATTCAAAATCTAGTGAAATCACTTGGCGTAAAAAGACTCGTAATGTATGACCATTTTATTTTTTTTGATGTAGTGGCACATGCCAAGACCGACACTTTTCACTTCTAGGTGATGTTGCAAGATATCTGAGCTTTACTACCCTAGGTTGTTCGTTATTAAGTCCCCCTTTATGGTATAATTATATCTTCATTTACATGTTTTTTTCATAGATCACCTACACGAGCATGAGTTTGCCACACTTTTAATATATGTTCCTTCAAATGTTCTTTTAGATGCCACATGAACAAATATCTGATCTTATGTAGATCCAGTTGTAGGCACTTAGTCATTAACCTTTCCTACCACACTTGCATTCTATTTGTCCTTGGTTCATTTCCTTACAACAATATGTATCCACTTTGGCTTGTCGCATCGTATAGTTGCACATATTTCATGTTGTGAGTGTGGACATACTATTGATGATTTGGGTATCCACTTGTTTTGATGCTTGTGCGAGAGTGAACACACTATAGCCCATGATACTTTTTGACATATTGTTGCAACTATTGCTTTGGAGAGTTGAACACATGTATAAAAAAAAGGTTTTCCACCTTTTCCCTCACCACACTCAACGTCGAGTTGATATTCTTATCATGAGAGGACCTTAGTAGATGTCATCATAATTGATCCAACTTGCCCAAATATGGTACAACATGCATTTTTCATGACAATGCATGCAACAATAGTTGCTCAAGAGAAGACATGATCATATGCGAAGCGCACATTCAAAGATGACTTCATTCCCCTTGCCATATAGTTTTCATTCTTGTTTCAACCCTTTGTTGAATAGTTGTGTTCAAGCCATTATAGCTTGTCATCAACGGTCCTCTTTAGTTCTTGTGATGCTTATTTCTTATTATCAGGAATTTGTGTCCATAGCCCTTTAACATGCGTAGGTCATTATGACTTTGTATTGTGTTGCCACACAACACTTAAGAGCCAATCCTCATCTCTTCTACACATTGCAGTTAGCTAATGCACCTTTGTCACTAGCTGATTTGTCATAGACGATGCCTTTTTTAGTTTACGGTCTTCTATTTTATCAGTGTATTAGTGGTGTCCCGATGATTGTTGTGTTATTTGGTGACTCGTGTTCTCAAGCTTTTATTTGCCTTGTACTTCTTGTGGTGGGTTCCCGGCCTTTTTTATATATATGTTTTTCTTCTTAGGATTAAAAAGGGCACCACTCTATATTAGGGTTTGAGGGGGGATGTTAGGTATTTATCATTCATCCCCTATGTACAGAGTCGGTTAGGTAATTAGGTGAGGTTTGAGTAACATTCATCACATGTAGTTAGGTTAGAAGTTTCTAGATTAGTCAAGTTATTAGGTTAATCTCCTATTTAAGCAGGACCTTGCTATGTCCCTTTCCTCCTCCTCTCTCTCTCACATTCTACTTACTGAAGTGTGCATCACTCCCTCATTCTTCAATCAACTGATCAGTTAGATCCTCTACAACTAGAACACCTCCAACAAGGGGAAACCAACCGTGCCAATGCATGAGACAAGTTTCTCATGTGGAGTCACACTGGCCTTCCTGGCTTACTTCGACCTCTCAAACAGCTCATGAATTTTTTCCCTGCAACACCTTTGACTTCTTTGAAATCCTTTTTCTTCGCACTTCTATTACTCTTGGATTCGGTCTTGCCAGTGACCAATGGATTAGCCTGGAAAGAACCAGAATGTCAGTACACTTGACCCAGATTGGGAGATCCATGGTGCCTGACATGTGTGAGCATCTGCTGCACTGGAAGCCTACACATGCTGGGAAATGGTAATTTCTTGGACAGAATATTCAATCATGCATTTGCTTCCCCTCCCTGCCACAAGAGGTCCTTCTCCCTACCTGCAATGTATCTACCTACATACCCCTTCAGATTATGAATAACCAAAATCACAGTCACCAAGATCCTCGGCTGAGATGTTTACCAAGATGTGTCTCTTTTGTCCTGTCTTGCAACGTTGAATGTACTATCTGCATATGCTGTAATTTCCCTGTCCAAAATTCCTCTCACTCAAACTGAGTACGTGAAAACTTTTCCAGGGAAAGTTTCATGCTATGATCTCTCCTTCTGTCCAAGCTGAAACCTGAACACAGCAGAGATGGAAATAAGCTCCTGATATGCAATGAAACAGGAAACAAGACTTGTAGGTGATATGAAGCAGTGGTGAAGATGCTGCAAAACACCTGGGTCTCCAGTGAGCCTGTTGATGAAGGTGTAACAAGTGCATGCCCCATATAGTGCATCAAGATCTTCTCTTGCAAGGCACCTGGCCCTGGAATCACTCCACAGTGCAAAACTCATTCTCATGGTTGCTCTGCAAGACACAACTTACTTTCTCCAACTTGTTATTCAACAGCACCTCCTGCCATTCAAAACACACGTGTTCAACAAGCTCCAACAACAAACACAAAAAATTCTCTTTGATCTTCAGAGATCATTTCTCCTTCAGACTAATACCCGCAGAGTCCTATCTGTCTATTAGAATATCACAACACTCCTATGGACTTGTTAGTCTGTCTGTGAAAACCTGCGGTTCATTGCTGAGATCTAAGTGGTTTTTTTTCCTTAAACAATGAAAATTTGTAGGTGAAAGTTGAGAGAGCTAATGGTCAACTGTCTGCCCAGCCAGAAGCACTTATTGTTGTGTTCTCTTACAAGTGGGCTGTATCCACCACCTGTTATACCTTCTAACCAACTACCCAACAGGTGGGAGGTTTCAGCTGACTGGAGAGGACCATTTGAGTTCGTTACACCTCTGCACAACCCAACTACAATATGCTAGTTATGGATGTTCCCTGAAAACAAAACCTCAACACAGACTAACTGATTTTGCCTGCTTACCTGAAGCTGTTGTTTCTGTGCAAATGTTCAGTATGTGTGGGTACCTTCTCTGCATTCTTACTCCCCTCTATGCTTGTATTTCTTCTGCGGTGTTTCTATCTTGCCTCCATTCTACTTCTTTTCCTTGATCTGCTTTCATATCCACAATCTGTGGTTGTGGAAGAAAAATCATACAACACAAGTTAAAGGCAATTGGCTTGTACATGTAGAATGTGTGGAGATTTGAAAGTGCAAGATCAAAAGAAGTTGTGGACAAAGTTTGCTACTTTACCTTGCTCTTGAAGGGTCTGATGTCTCCTGGGAATTCTCTTCTGCTCCAAAGAGAGCCACTCCTAGGGTGGAGAACTGCAAGACTGTCAAGACATTGAAATGGAAGAATAAACTTGCACAGCACTCTTTCTTTGTGTTTCTCTCACCACAACTTTTCATAAACTAAGGTACTGTTTAGAAGCCATAGTAGGTGATGCAGCAAGAAGAATTATATGAGGGTTGGTGCTGGTGTGGGTGTGGAGCAGTTCTGCAGGATAAAGCAGCACTGTTTTTGAAACAGAAGGACAATTTTTGAAATTCTGCATACAAAATGTCTGCTTCTGCCATCCCAGGTGTGTCTTGCCTACAATGATTCATACAGACCAGCAATGTCAACTTCAATTCTCCAAAAAAGGATGTGTTTGTGAGACCAATGGATTCAAACTTTCTCACTTTTAAGTGTTTGATTTGTTGGGGAAGCAGAGATGCCCCATTGGAATGGTGATGTTGGCAATGAGACTCATCTATATCCACATTCTTCAGAGTTGGCCGCAGTTGGGAGCACTGCTCATGGTGGCCATCATGCAAGTGAGAGTCTGCATCTTTATCTGATGGCTACCTGCATTGTTTCAGCATGAGCATTGAAAAGAGCTTGTTGGTAGCATGAAAAGATGTGCAAATTGGATTCAAATATTTGACAGACATAAATTGTGTGTGAAACAGAGGATTCACAGATGAATTTTGTGTGCAAGCAGACACGTTTGGGTGCACATTTATGGGTGCAAATTACGGTTTAGGGTGCAAGAACAAAAGATACAAATAGATTTTTCCAAACAGAAGATACAAATCAGAATTCTCAAGAATGCTCACCTGGAATGTTGTACATGCAGATGAACATCCCCATGTCCTGCAAGAGTCTGTTACAGCAGCAGCATCAACCGGAGAGACGAATCCTGGTTTATTACCAGAAGCTTCTGCAATCAGAAAAGCCATTGCTGCCTCCCGTGAGTCGCTCTCGTGGAATTCGACCACATTCGATCCAGATACGACCAATGAATTTGTGCAGTCCCCTCGTCCATCTCATGTTTCTAACATGAAAAGGTGCAAACCAAAAGCACAGGATCATACGAATGATTCCGATCTATCTTCGCCGCCGCCGTGTTTCCGTGATCCCCGATCCTTAACGCCACCAACTTGGAACACCAACAAGGCGACGGCTGCAGAGAACAAAGAGCATAATACTGCACATAATTTCCTTTTACGACCTCAGACTTCTCGTCCTGTTGCAGCTCCTCCCGGATCCTACAACGAGGAAGACGTAGCACGTTACCAGCACCTTGCGAACCAGCAGCACAATCCAGAGAGTCGAGGAGAGGCTGATGAGCAGTCATTGAAAGCGAACGGACAGGCGATCGACAATGTGATGCAGAGAAGATCGGGCGACGGGATTTCAGGCATCGCAGCAGCCGGTGGTGAGCAAATGGAGAATCTGCTCGCTCGAGTGAAACAAGAAAAGAAAGCATTTCGTGCGAGAACCTGGGAAGAGAGCACGAAGGCCAAGGCACTCCAGCGGTATAGACTTGCCTTTCTCTTAAATTTTCCAACATTGCACAGGTTTGATTTGCGGATCCAGGACACTGCAATTCTAATTCTTCAAACTTCCTGTGCGGCGGTAGGTATGCACGGGACGAAACAAAGATCAACGAATGGGAGAATAGCATGAAAGCCAAGGCTGAAGCACAATTCCGCAAAGCTGAAGTAAGTTCACCGCTCGCAATTGAATCTATTTTGCATAAACCTTGAAAGATCTGGTCATGCATCAACAAATTGGCCGCAGAATCTATTCAGGTAAGATTTGTCTAACAGCCTTGAGAGAAAATGAGGATGCAAGAGTTCAATGCTGAATGCGCAAATTGATTGAAGCAGGCAAAGATGGAGAAACAGAGATCTAAGCACATGGAGAAGATGAACCACACGCTCGCAGAGGCGCATGTCAAGGCGCAGGACAGAAGGGCGGCAACTGCAGCCACCAAGGCCAAGCGCATCGCCAAGGCCGAGGCCATCGTTTCTAAAATCCACGCTACTGGAAGAACGCCTAGCAACTGTCTGTGTTGCTCTGCTTGACTCTACCAGCCGGCGGCAATCGTTCACTGCTCCTTTGTTACGCCTTTTACAAAATGCATAGAACTTCTTCTCATCATCTTCAATCAAACGGAATCCAAATTTGCAGATTTGCCTAGCAAAGAATCAGAACATGTTTGTACAGCATGATCCTTCTTCTCCTCCAAGCTCCTCCACAACTTCCTCCGCTTCATTTTAGCATAAACACAAGCTCTTGAGCTTTCTTATAAATTTCCAATTTGCAAACTCAAACAACTTCTCTCTTTAAGTGTTTTGTATCTGTAGATTGTGCATCCGCATGCGGCAAGCTTCAATCTTCTGCTGTCGTTTCCAAGAAAATTTCTAAATACACGCATGAGGCGGAGCAAAATAATTTTGCCAGCACCCAGCCACAGCTACTTTCTCTTCAAACTTCCATAAAAAACAATGTGCTCGTGGCAAGTTTTCATTAATCTGAAGGCGAAAGTAAGCATCTTAGCACTTCATGAACTTGGATCACGAGTTGCCAAAGGCACTCCTAATTGCGAATTGATAACTTGTTACTTCGCATCGTAACAAAGCACGAGACGATCAAAAGTCACATAGTCGCAAAGCCACACTCTTACATTCGCTTTTTGTTCAAACAAGACGCACATTTCATCTTCTTGTGTGGCATTTTGTTGTCACAACTCACTACATGGAATTTCTGCTTGTGGAGAACCATAAGAAGGACAATTTGATAAGAAGGTTTCTTGTCACATAAGAAACCTTCGCCAATGAAAAAATCCTGCCAACAATAACACCTTCACAATTTAACAATAACCAGAGCAGATTTTGTTTGCAACAATGCACACGTTTTCAGAAATTTTTTATGGAGAGTTCAATGTTTAATATGCATTGTTGTATTTTTTTTTTCCCTCTTTTTAAAAAAAAGTGACAAAGCTTATCTTTGTAAGAATGAACTAAAAATAATAATTTCATGTTAGTTTTAAATTGATATCGTGTGTGAACATGTTGAAATAATGTTTAGGAGGTTGATGATAACTTGTAATGTTAAAAATTGTGATATTGTGATTTGTGGCATTTTGTTGATGTTAAGATGACACTAATTACAAGCCCTTAACACCAGGTGTGACCATACCTTTAGCTAAATTTGGCTATAGGTGAGAGGAAATTAAAAAAGTTTAATAATCTTGCTATGTTTTGACAACATGCTAGAACCTGCTGTCTAAATATGGGAATTCAAAAAAATATTTCTAATAATGTGAGGACTTTTGGTCATTCCCCCCGCCTCCCCCAAATGCCTTTATATGAGTCACACAGTACATGGCCTTTTTTCACCCAAAACTACACTGTTTTCAACAGAAGAATTATCTTTTGTGCAAATTGATCATAAAAAGAAAATCAAATCCATAACACAAGTTTCTCTTAAAATAAAGTTCAATGCATTCATTAACACTCTTGAATTTCATTTTGAGCTTGTAGATCAAAGTAATATATATGTGTGATTATCACTAATGTTCAAATAGCTTTTCTGAAATTGGATATGTTCATTGATAATGCTATTGAGATTGATCTTCATTGTTGACGTTAGATTCAAAAAAGAAAAGCAAAAAAATTCTTTGTGTATTTCCAGGGCAGCTTATATTCATGAATATACCTCCTAGAAAGGAGAAGGGATTTAGGAACGGAAGGGGTCTTCCACCTACTTATACATGTAGAGTCTCTCTCACTCATACTGCCTAGTAATCTTCCTATCTTTAGGCTCACGACAAAAGCTTATGATAATCATCTGATGTATGCAGTGCAATAAGGCCACGGGTGGGGGGGGCACATTCCCAAAATGTGAGACTGGACTTGTTCATTCAGTGAGTAAGGCCCACAAGTTGGGGGCACATTTCCAAAATGCAAGGATGGACTAAGCAAGCAACCACCTCTTCCTACAGGCCCCATATTTTGTTAATGGCCTCACTCTGAGGCTTTACCCTACACTGAATGATTTCAAGTGTAGTGGATCACCGTATGATCCAAGTCCGTGCGAATCATGGATTGGGTTTGTAATGCATTGACATCACCAACCACTGACTTCTTCACCTGCAAAATAATTGTACAAAATCTGCACCTCAAGTTTCTGTCACATTTCTGAAACCCATTGGAAGACCCTCTGTGTTTCTGTCACAGAAGCAATGGCAAGACTCTATCATGATATTAGCTAGCACGCTTGCCCTGGTCACAGCTGATGTCGAATAATCAATAATATACACCGTGTCAGCAAGATAACATCAAAATTGAGTTGGCATGTCACGTGGCACCCGGTTTTAGAGGAATGTTATCTCTGACAAAAAAATAAAATCATTTACAGTATATTAACACATGGTTGCTCACAAAAGGGACTATAACATGGCGGTAACTTAAATCCGTGCATAATGGCACACTAACTCAGTGGTAAGTTAGTCCAGTGCATGCACATGTCAAACCCATATGGACACACACACACACACACACACACCTTCATGCCCAAACACAGACAGGTGGGCTCGTATATCCTAGATTGAAACTTTGTGCAGACAGATGAGCTTTGCATAGTCTAGAAGGAAACTTTGTGCAGACAGAGTCTAATCATTCACAATTCTATTCTACTTATTGTGCACTGAGCTCCCATTCAACACTCTCTCACTACGCACTTACCAGTGAAAGAACATGATTGCAAAAACAAGCACACAAAGAAGCAAGAAGATTGAAGTGCACAAGAGTTTAGAGGGGATGCAAACAGAATTGCAAAACTGTAGACATATAAATTGCAGATTCAATTTCATGATAAATTATCACCACGCGACATGTGAACATGAGTGTAGTAGATGGCCAGTGTGAAAATACCACTGCCTAACATCAGGGCTTGGTGTGCAACAAGGTATATCTTCATAACAAGGTTGGTGCTAGAGACTTAAAATTATGAATGTCGAATTTGGGGTGTAGCTAGGGTATAAGAGACATAGGAGATCAAAATAGTGAATACCATTGTACATTTTCAGGTTCATCACTTGGGTGCCAAATAATTATTTTAGTTTTCAAAAAAGAATTTCTGCAGTAAAAAAACTATTTTTGAAATTTCGACAATAAATATAACTGGCTTCTTTGGCATGTTCTCTGGACTCTTGACTCCACCTTCTGATGTAATGAGGCCTTTTACATCACTTTTGACTGCCTCTTTTTGCCAAAAAATGGAGACATGATAGAGTTATTCGTAAAGTCATGCCCTATCGGGCCTCAGTTGCACCCCTCATTTGATGCTTCATCCCCTGTGGCTGTTGTCCACAAAGTCATGAAATTTTATTAAATAAGGGTATGAAATACTGAGACTCAGGATCAAATGCACCAAGCTTGAGAACATTTATAGCTAAATTACACATAGCAACAGCATTAAACACATTGTGATTCACTCTCACCATCAAAAAGCCATGAGTTGCATTGCACACAGCTCTACATTTAAAATATATCTCCATAAGAGAAAAGAGCAAGGTTACAAGTCTGACATGACCCAAAACCTATACTGCAGGGTCATCCGCATTGCCATCCATATATCAGTCGGAAATTACTGAAGCCAACATCAAGAAATTGAAAGCATGCAAACAGATTCTTATAAGTCTGTACGGAACTTGGCACCTCATGATAGATAGGATGCACATTGTCAAATCTGCTAAAAAGAACCAAGGTAGTGATCATGAGAACTGGTCACCCAAAAAACCTCTCCTGAGGCTAAAGACATTACAGGTCATAGCACTGGACAATTTCACACAAAGGAACAAGACATGCTAAACAAATCCAACAGATATGAACTCTTCTGAATACAGTATCCACGCCTATTATTACTGGCTTTGAAGAGCTCTAGCAGGACGTAAATAAGGTCATTTATTCCTCAGCAGTTCAGTTGGATTGATGTCAACACTCTCACAAGCCTACCCTATCCCACAAGCAAGAAGTCATCAACTCTTGCTAATAATATTCCATCATCACCAACCACCAGTGAATCCAGGGGTCCTGAAGACATTCCAAAGGTGCCACATGTGAACCTTCCCGCAGCAGCTATTCATGGATGGCCATATTTAAATGAGCTCTCTCATCAAATCAGCTTTGTGGTATAATAGACATTTGACAGAGGGTGAATAACCAACCATCTAATACTTGGTTCTATGACATCCCAATGATATGGCTGTTGCATACTCCCAAGGAATCTAGTTCTTGGGGCCAACATCTTTCAGGGCACAGATCTGCTCCTCTCCCATGGCACCCATGACAGTCACCACCAAGTCCTTACCCTCCTTGAAACCCTCCTTTATCTGCATGGGTGGAATTTTTGACAGCTAAGTCCCATATGCATTGAAAAATAACTTTAAAGTATGCATGCAATGAAATCATCTTCAAAACCCTCGGTCAAGAATGCAAGAGAAAGACAAGTGCCTACATTCATCATGAGACAAGTATTTTGACACAGCAATAATTCAGAGTTTCGAGGAAATAAGAGAGGACTTTGTATTAGTAAAAGTGCAACCTGAGTGAGAAGCTGGTCATCTGTAGGAAGGCGCAGATCATCCTTGGTATCTCCATTATCAGTCAGCAGGCTCACCTGAATTCAAATAGCAAGGAAATGAAGCATTAGACTATTCTGTAACACTTACAACAAAGAACTTCAACATTCAACTCTTGTGGTTTACAAGTGCAAACTACAGAACACACATAAGCACAAAACATTGACATACAAGGGACAAAGGAGGACAAATCCATTGTCAACAGAGCACAGAAATCCTACAACTCCCACCATTGGAAACAATTGTTGACAGAAAGGAAAGCAACTTACAAATCCATCCTCAGAGATGTCAATGAGCTGGTAATCAGTGCGCACCACCTCTGGCACCTATGAGAGCAAGGACAGGAAAAACCAGTTCAAGCAAAGGTTTAGAAGTGCATGTGCTGCAACACCAATGAAGTCCGCTGTAAAGCACAATAACAAACAACAAACAGAATGTACATATGGTTTTGAACTGCTCACATCACAATTGTGGGAGGAAGGGACAATATCCTCGAGCTTCTTGCCAGTAAAGATGTCAATGGCAACGAAATGACACTTGGCATGACCATGCTTTCCAGTCTTTGAGGTAGACACCTCAACAACCTGCCACCACCCAAAGTCAACAACACGTCAGACTGTCTGTGCATAGGAGTGGCAACTAGATCAGTAGCAACACAATAAAAATATAATTGCAAACCAGGAAAATACAGCGGCAAAACAAAGTAACACAACAAGTGCAGTCAGAGATTATGGTATGGGAAACCAAAAACATCTTTGACTTCCTGCAAAAATACGATGTTAGTACCCCATACACAGCACGATGGAGTTTACCGTTACGGTGCTAGGGACGCAAACATAAAAGAGAACTCGAACATCGATAGAAAAAGCCGATGACATAGTTCAAAGCAATCCAAATTATGAAGCAATCAAGAACACACTTCACTGTCGAAGGTAGAATATTAAATGTTAAATCCTCGGTCCTTCTTCGTTACCGCAGAAAAAAGGCACAGGCAAGAGGGAGCCAAGACCTAAAGCGTTGCAAGAAAACCGACTTTATCTTCGAGGAGAGCCAAACTAGACAGTCTGCCGCATGGAGAGAAAGCGAGGAAAAGTCGCGGTATGTCTTACAGTCACACCGCCTCTTGAGGACTCTTACCAAGACGAAAGACGAGACCTTCTATCAGCAAAGAGAAAAACCACGGCGTACGACGACATTACGCAAGAAACTAGCCAAGAAGAAACCCCGTACGTAGAAACTGAAACCCTGGAGGAGAAAACCGTTGTCATATCGGTAAAAAGGAGGGGGAGAGAAAGGCGTAGCAAAATCTACCTTGCATGGCCTTGTCTTGATGACTAAGTAGGCGTTCTTGCGGATGGTACCGGCCTGCTGAGGGAAAGTCTTGGAAGCCCCGGCATCAGCCTTAGACTCGAAGTGATGATCATCATCCGACATGGTGTTTGGACCTCTTCCGCCCACTTACTACTCCTCTCTTCCCGCAACAGACAGGCCTCTTTAAAAGGCCACAAAGAAAAAGAAACACAGACACAGAAGCGCGGGGAAGAGACACCGCACACGCGAAGGGAAGAGCGGTGTGTGCGCGTGCTCGAGAGCCGAAGAGTGGCAAACGCGAAGAAGACAACGCCGCGCTACTTCTTCTTCTTCTCTTCTGCAACCACGTTCCCCCAGCTGCTGCACCACCACCCCAGGCTATGGTTCACGAGATCTCAACCGTCTATTTTGAAGATCGAGGGTCCTAAATCGTCCTCTCTATTAGGGCTTTGGTTAAGCTCCGAGATCCCTTCGCATAGGGCCCAGGGGCCGCATCCGATCCAAGGGGGTTTTTTTTCTTCCTGCCCCTTTCTCGCTGAGAGGGGCAGCGGTGGGGCAGCAAAGCCCACTTGGGATCAGGAAAGAAAAAATTGTAGGGTAAAGCCCGTGGGTGGGTGCTTTATGGAAATAAGGGACCCGGAGCCAGGAGCTGAGGGAGTCTTGAATTTCTTTAAAACTTGGGTCTGTGGGCTAAAGGCATAAAAATCGAGTGTTAATTTCTAATTTCTAGTTTTTTCACATGATACCTCGTGAGTGCCCGTTGGATACTTGCCGGGCATCATGGGAAAAAAAAAGGCCACCAAGCTTTATGAAAATGGAGGTGGGCTTTCCAAATACAATATGGGTAACATGCCTTCTAATTACTCCAAAAATTATCGGAGCATGTCTTTATGGGCTGGAGAGAAGGGCAGAAGGGGAAAAAAAAGTAAGGGACAAAAGAAAAAATCCAACCAGGTGGAAAAAGAAAAGAAAAGGAAGAGGGAGAAGGGACGGTTGAGAAGAGGAAAAGAAAGCTTGTCGAATGAATGAGATTTGCCTATTAAAATGGATGATATAGAAGACACTTCAACATAGTAGTATGTTGTCAAATTGATTCAATATTTGCATGTGGATGAAATCAATCACAAAGATACCAATTGGTCATAAGTTAATACATGAAAATGTGACCATATATGGCTATTATTTTCACTAGGTAGTTGGGAATCAAGCATGCCTGGGATCTTAAGGGGCTAAGATGGCAAAAAGACAAGCTTAATATCCTTCCACCTTTTCTTATGATATGAAGAAAGTTGACTCTTTCTTTTTGCACTCGAACTCAAATGTTAGGCAAACTCCCAGGTGGGGATGAAAGTTTACTCGGGTGAGGGGTGGGTGGGCAGCTTGAGATACCCTAGTGACAACATTGACGGTTAGGCTAAGAGCAGCTCCATTGGTGCACGGTATGTGAGTGAGCATGCAAAATATTTCTTGCATTCAAGATTACTAGTGTGAACCCTGTGCATAATGCACAAGTGTGTTATTTCAACAATGTTTGGTTGATGTTTTTGGTTTTTTTAAAAAACTTTTCTTTTCAAACAACTGTCCGTGGCCACTGTCCGTCCGGAGTTACTGTCACAGACAGACCAAGTGAATTAATATATATGATTAGTTATTTTATCTTTTTTTTTTTTTTCTTTTCCAACCCCACTCATAAAACTAAAATTGAGATTGCAAATAGGGGGAAGACTACTAACAACAACCCACCTGGACGAATCAAACTATCTAGCCACTCAACAGCAGGTGTTATAGGCTCTGGTCTGCCTTTAACCAGCCCCAGTTTCACGTGGGAAAGTGCCTGGCCAAAGCTATTTTGGTAAAGCCAAACACACATGATGGTTTTGAGTTATGTTTTGAGTTTTCTTTATCCAAATTTCTTTTGTTGGTGGACATACTGAACACTGATGGAGTTGCTCTAACATACTTTGTCAATGATTTGAATATGCATTCAGAGTTGTATTTTAACTGCACCAACAAGCCCAGACGCCATATAAACTTTTGAGTTTCTATTCTCAAGGAGTTTGGGGGATCAATTAGCTTCTGAGTTTATGTTCTCAAGAAGTATGAGCACCTCCTTAAATGAGTAAGATTTTGAACAATTGGAAGAGATGTATTTTATAATAAAAACATTCCACGGAAAGGAAAGGATGATGATCATAGTGAAGAATTGGTGTAATGGATTTCAAAGTCATCAAATTTATTTTGGAGTTAATTTATTGATGATGCTTGATAACTTTGAGAGTTATCAATAACACGTTCATTTATTACCCCGTTGATTTGAGAGGTGACACTAATTAAATTTAGTTAAGGTTTTTGAAGAATTAAGTGACAAGTTATTTGTCACTAAAGTAGGATCTGAAAGATAAAGATTGGGAGTGCTATCATTTTATTTTTTTTCGCAAAAGAGGAAAAGTTATTAAACTTGTTTTTTAATGTTTTTGGTGTGTGAAAATCCCAAAGAGGCACAAAAGAGTGTGTGTGTTATATTTTGTGTGTAATAGTTTCTAGGAAGGCTAGTAGTAGAAGGGAGACGGGCCACTTTTCCTTTATGGAAGAGTACAAGTGATGATATTGTGACACTTTGAAGAGATAGTAGTTACATCTCTATATTTTTTTGCCTTTGTTTGTTATATATATGGTCTTGCTCTAGTGGCAGGATCTCTCAATGTCATCTCCTACTTGAGAAGAATAAGGTCCAACAATGGGAGATATCTAGGCCCTGGAGAGTTAGAAATGTCATTAAAGATTCAAGTTAGTCCAAGAAAGGAAGTAGTAGCATCATGGTCTTAATTGAGGACATTGTTGGAAAGGAAATACAAGAACAAATTACCACCACCCTCAATGAACAAAGTTTTCCTTTATCTAACCCCACACTTGATTGAGTAGTTACAAGGATCATGACATATCTATCCTTTCCACGCATATTTGAAGATGAAGAAATGAAGGGCACTAGTTTCCTTAGTATTGACACTAATGTTACCTTGGTGGAACCCAACAAAAGCCAAACAAACAACTCAGATTTTAGATGGGGTAATCTAATTTTTGTCTTTTGAATTTGTTGGTCCAAGATTATTGGGAAATAATTTAGAATAGATAGAAATAATGGAATGAAAGCACACTACATTGACCCTCTTTTGCACACTTTTGATTCTAGTATTATAATACTAAAAATATAAATATTGTCAAAATGTGATGCATTTAATTTTAACTTTTGATGTTTAAAGTAATTTATAATTTATTTTTTCACAAATTTAATGCCGTCTAATTTCATTCAAAAGTAGATTATGTCAAGGACTTTTTTAAGTGAAAAATGACTAGTTATCATTGTCTTTTTTAAAAATTTAGAGATAGTGGTCCTTTTTAATTGATTTTATGTTTACTAAACAGCCTAATTTTTGTCAATTTTAACTATTTGGTTTAAATTTATGTTAGCTTCAAAGACTACTTTTTGATTGCAGAGCTACTAAGATAGAATTAGGGATAGGAGTTTGATCATGCCTAATGGTTTGAGTCTCTCTTTGTTGTTGAACCTGATGATTATATATTATTTTTTAAAGATTTTATTTTGGCACATTGATCAAACCTTACATCTAAAATTCAATTTCATTGAAATTATTTGAAACTGTTTTACTTTAGGTTTAAACATGAAAAAATCATCTCTTTGAATCCCTACTTATCAAGTGAGGACTTTCCAACCATATCCAGAATAATACATTTCTTTCTTCATGAAAAATTATACATCTAAAACTTAGTTCACTAATCTTTAGAACATTGCGATTGGATAGGGGGGCCTGAAGGTGTGCAGTCATACGGTTGCCAAAAGGGTGTGGTCAAGGTAGTCCCCAAAGGGTGTGTTTGGATTTTTTTAAAAAATATTTTGTAAATAATACATGAATTATGATAAATATTTAATTGATATTATATTATATATTAATATTGGTCCAATCTTTGATTAATTTCAATCGAGGTTTTCAAGACATCTATTCAATTTATCGAAGTTACGTCCATCTTTATTTGTGATTTTGGTCTAATTTCAAACTAAATTCGACTCAATTTTGTTTACAGTTTATTAAAATTTTGATGTCATCTATTTGACTTGGCTAGATCACATCCATCCTAGATGTCAATTCCACTCAGATTTTTGGTGCAAATGCATAAGGTCCAATCCTAGTTAGATTATAGATCTAGATGGATTTTAATGGGGTTAAATCAATGTCAATTTTTTAGGACAAGTCAATGTTAATTATTTAGTAAATAATAATAATATTAAATATTAAATATTAAATAATTATTATAGTTTGTCTTCATGTTGTTATGCATTATTAGTGATGACGACTTACCAAACATTAGAAATCCACTTTAATACATTGTACTTATTGAAAGTTTTCCATGAATATAAGAATGTGAGGTTTGGGAAATCTCAATGTCACAAAATAAACAAACTATTTTTTTTCTAGATAAATGTTATAAACAAAATTATCACTAGACATAATGCATAACATAGTGAAACATTAATAATGTAAATTGAAAGAACCATGGATATGTTTAAATATACATAGATATAACAAATCTTGTTTCTCATTTCAACTTGCACAAGTATTTAATTTCATTCATAATGAAAAAATGATTTTTTGATTAAGTAATAATAATTTGTGATGTGAAATTTTAATTTCAATGACAATGTTTCATTGGAATTGGTTTACGTAGGATGGGTATTTTAGTGATCATCACTATGACAATTTCAAAATCATTTTGGATTATAATTCATCATAGATCAAATCATTTTGGAATTGTTTCTTGTTGTTTATCTTGCACCCTTTCAATGTTTTTGTCTCTTTGTATCTTGTTCTAAATTTATTTAATGAATCAAAATTTTGTTGACATTTTACTCACCAAATCAAAAATGATTTTTTTTTAATGGAACAAAATGACATAAAGTGAAATTTATAAAACATTTATCTTTGAAAAGACAAAATTGATTACAAAAAAATTATTATGTCCACAAAAAATTTTAATCATTGTCATTAATAGTGCGAAGCAATGTGGAGCCTAAATAAATTAAACAATAATAATTTGTGAGGTGATAATTATTAAATTCTTCAAATGGATTATAAACATTGTTCAAATTATGTGGAACCACATGTGAAATGGATATTATGAATTTCATAAGAATTTAAAATGATTTAAATTACTCTTGAAATATATTTACATTTTTCAATACAAAGGTTACATGTATTTTTTTGGTACAAATATTTTCTAACCCATCACGATATTTTATTTTTCTTGCTTGGGTTATGCTCTACCATAATACACAAATACATCGTGAAACTCCTTAACTTTGACATGGTTTAAGGTCAAGTATACACCACCTAGGAATACATTACAATGTGATTACATAAAAATGGACATTTAGTGTGTTTTTCACATGATGTTTGAGGGTTAACTATATTTAGTAAAATGTACAATTCACCTTTTAATAAATGTGTGTGACTCCAATTTTATTTTATTTTGGAAAATTTCCTATGTTGCAAGTCTCTTTGAAATGATGAAGCTAAAATGTAATGTTTCACAAAAGACAAATAAAAACAAAAAGAGAAAGGTAGTGTTTTTTCCTTCTTTTGATTTTTTTTCATTGTTGTCAAATTTATTTAAATCACTAGGGAAAGTTACATAATTTTGATTAAATGAAGAAAATCTTTAGGTTTAAGAAATCTCTTTGATCTCAATTGGGCTTTTAAATTGTATTAAATTTTTTCATAATCCATAGGGTTGGTTTTAACATCACTTTACTTGCAAGCTATATCATAATTTACATAGTTTCCATTATGGTTGGAGATCAAAGGTAAACCACACACCACACATTGGAAGGAATTTTCTTTGGTTACCAAAGTTTTAGTACTAGGTAGTTGCAAATTAAGGTGGATCATTTTTGGTGTCGCAATGGACTTTCTATATAATGTATTCTATTCAAATGCTACAGATGTATGGTAAAATCATTAATGTGGTAAAGCTTTTTATATTGGATTAAAATTTTCAACTTGAATTAACATAAATACATAATAATGAAATTCAATAAATATACACCAAACATATAGGAATAAACTTTTGGAAAAGAAATATGGACTATGGTTTGGAATATGCATTTCCATTCAAATGCACACTTCATTATCATTTCATCTCGAGATGTTTTAAATCGACTCAATATATGATACGTGATAAAACAACAAACATTGATTAAAAAAGTTATGATAAAAACCTTAACTAACAAATAATGATGATCTTTTGAATAACCACATTTGAATTTTATTTTCAAAAGTTCATATCTCAATCATTTTTTGTTAGATTGATGTTTTTCTCTCTTAACATGTATGTCAAACAATTGTTTAATTGGACTTTTCATCATCTAAATTTTATTTTTTTATTAATCATCACATAATGTCCATTTAACATAAATTTTTCATTGTTATTGGCATTTTAATATTAAAATATAAATTATTTGGAATGTTTTATGTGACCAAAATGAGTCACTATAACTTGCAACCATTTGTCATTCATTTGGTTCAACATTTAATATCAATAGTTCCTACATTTGTGTAAAGGATTTATAGGCCAACAAAATTGACTTGCAAAATAATCAATGATCATTATGCAATTATATAAATAATAATAATACAAATACACATGGCATGATCCACCAAAAAGTTGATGTGCAAGTTTATAACATGTCTTTTTATTAAATGTTGCTTCATATTGGGTTGATAGTTGGTATTTTAAATATTGATTATTGCATGTGACTTTTGAAACTTAATATGTCAAGAATAAGTTTTGTTACACATTTGAATCATAATTAAAGTTAATAATAAATTATGGTATTAAGTTGGTTTGGAACTAGTTCCAATGTGAATAGGGTTTTAAACATTTTTACTTTTGAAGTAAAAGATGCTTGATTGTGTGTTTCAAGCTAGTTTTTGTGACTTGGAATCACACCACTTTTTTGCGTTTTTGTGCTTGTTATGCAAATGTGTATGTTTTCATTTTGGAGGAGTTTGTTATACTTAGATTTCTCTAAGATATTTGTAGGTGAATAAATTTTGAATTATGAAAATTTAGTTTGTTGCTGTGAATAACAATAAGTGTAGGCATTCGTAGGGTAACACCCAACAAATATGTAACAAGACAAAATGTAATGCATTAATGGAACTACTCTTATAATGGGTTCATTCTAAATATGAATATGTCACATGTTTAAAATGTTAAATTATTGAACAAAATTATCAAGTTTGATTATCTTCATAAATGCTTTTGAAGCCCAACACATGCTTACTGAGTGATAAACTTTTTGCACATTGGACAAGAATTAAAAATTGGATCAAAAAAACAAATTGTATTTCAATTATTTATCACTTTCATGCTATATGGGAAGAGTAAAAAAAATAAAATGGTAGGCTTGGGTTCAAAATTAGACTTGATTCCAAGCCATATGAAACTAATTAAGAAAATAGTTAAAAGAAACCCTTTAATGTCATTGTATTGGTGATTTGAATCAACATCAAATTGCCACCTTAATGATTAAACAATTAATAATATATCCTTCATTACATTAAAAATGGAACTTCCATTTTGTTATCAAGTTGTCACAACGTTTCCCATGATATTAGAATTTGAATTCTCAAATGAAACACCATGCAAATAATATGAAAATTATTCTAAAATGAAAATAAATTCATTGCATAATGTACCATAGAAAAAATGAAACCACACCAAGTATTAAATGATTAGAAAAGAAACATCTTGTGATATATTAGAAATAATTAAAATGACAAAAACTAATGACAAAAAAAAACCTTTAGACACAAACAAAATGATACACATTACGAATTAATATGCATAAAATCTTATTCACATTTTTTGGCATGAACTGAATGGAGCTTAAACTTTATGCATGTTAATATAATTAGTGTTGGTAGGCTTTTGGATTTCAAGAGGTTCAAGTCCAAGTTACATGTTAGATTTTATGGTCTTTGGACCAAAAGATCAAAGTTTTTTTTGAACCACCATTGGAACCTAATTGGGAATTGACATATTTTCAAAATTGAACAAATATTTGAATTGGGGGGTTTTGCCCCCTTTTAAAAAGGTTAGATTCTTTAGATATATAAATATAATTATATTTAAAAATATAAACTTAGTCATACATTTAAAACAAGTTATTACATTTGATTGATTGTACATAATTAATAATACATACTTTTTATCTTGAAATGTGTGTATTAGTTGAAAAAAATAATATTACACATTTTTTTTGGTTTAGTTGTGTGTAATGGAAATGGAGCCAAACTTTGTTTTAAACTAGACCTTGACTTTAAATTCTTTGTGAAAATGATCGAAATTGAAATTTTTTTGAAATCCAAAAAACCAATTTCAAAATTCCACAAAAAAAGGAGGAGGCCAAGACCAAATAATCACGCATTGTTCTTTTGCTTCTAAAGCTCAAAGAATATTTGTAACCCTCCATTTAGAGCTTCCAATCTTGCAAAACTTGCTCAATTTGATAAAGGAATGGGGAAGATATGGAATGTTTAGTTTAAATGGATTCAATGTTTGATGATGAATGATCTAAAATAGATTAAAATTTCAAGCTAAAAGTTTTTTGTTCATTACATTAATGTTTCTTCAATACAATGAAATTTGGTAAACCCTTAGTTAATGCATTCATAAGGTTTTAAATCACTCAAAATAGATTAAAAATATGAATTAATAACTACAAAAGGGTCTTGAACAATGTTGGGTGGTGCTTTAGTTTTTCTAAGAATTGTCAAGTCCAAGTATTAAAATGTTTTGAAAGACCCAAACTAGTTTTTTTTTAAAAAATTATTTTGATTTTTTAAAAACTTGGGCACGGTTTCAAAAATTTGCAAGAATAATTTCACCTTGGTTTCAAAGCATTAATTCTCACACATTTTATACCAGTTAGTTTTCAAAGCCGATTTTCACATATTGGTTATTATAAATTTTGTTGTCTTAAATGTTAATTTTTAATGTTTAAAAATTACAAAATTGCACCAAAAAAGTTAAATTTTCGGGGATAGGTTCTAGGGCAAATTTTTCTTCACTATTTGTTCGTCATTTTTTTCAATCAAAATAAAAATTTCATTTTGATTTGACTCCCCCATTTTCTACTAGAATATTACCTACCCTAAAGAAGAAATTAAAAATAAATATGTTTTTTTTGCCAAAATAAAATTCTGCTATCTATTCAAAAATCAACCTAAACATTTACAAGCAAGTGAAAGAAAAATTAAAAAAAAGATGTAATGTGTTGAAAAAATACACAATGCAATTGTGTAAATGAAATGTAATGTGTATAATTAAACATACAATGTCCAAATAATTCTTGCACACAATAAACAAACACATTGTCAACCAAAATTTCCCAAAAACAACATGGATAATAAAAAGTTTCATTAACAAACAAATATTGAAAAATAAAATCTCACCTTCTAAATTTGGCCTGAAAATTTGAATCTAAAGAATTCTTCCCACATCTGCAGATGGGGGTAGATACCAATTTAAAACATGAGGACTAAGAATAGTATTATCAGTAAAAAACAAAGGGGTAGGAACATCACAACGTAATATAGAAGTATTTTAGCAAGCTGTGTCAAGGATGAACATGTAAAGGAACAACAACATCGACCAAGGAGCGTTGAAAAGCAATGTTGACCAAGGAATAATAAGAGGAGTAGTAATGTTGACCAAAGAGTAGCAAGATGAGCAATAGTGTCCGACAAGGGGCAATAGAAAAACAACAATGTCAAACAAGGAGTAGCAAGAAGAGTAACAACATTGAACAAGGAGCAGTAAAAGGAGTAGCAAGATGAGTAATAATGTTGAACAAGTGGCAACACCATCAAACGAAGAACAACAAGAAGAGCAACAATGTCGAGTAAGGAATAGTAAGAGGAGCAACAACGTCGAGCAAGGTGTAACAAGAGGAGAAATGAAATCAAGCCCCTAGTGGTGTCAAACAAGGAACATCGAGCAAGGTGCAGCAAAAGGCATAGGAACGTTGAACAAAAAACAAGAATAAAAATAGCAACATTGGACAAGGAGTAGTAACATCAAACAAGAAACATTAAACAAAAAAGAAAGAAAAAAACTCACACATAGTAACCAAAAAAGTTTGAAACATTTGTTTTATATGAAGCAACAAATTAACTACTAACTAAACATTAGACATTAAACCCTACTAACTACTGACTATTTAATTAATCAAAAACCTTGAAACCCTAACCTTGAATTTTTCTAATACCATGTCAAGTTTTTAATTCAATATAAATATACATTTGATTAGAGTTTCAAAGGCCCCATTCTCACATTACATAAAACCTTGCAGCCGGGTTTCATGAAGGGCATCACTCAATGTGATACCTTGAGGGTTTCAAATTGAGAACTAGTTTGAAACCTTATCTAGTTCTCACATTTTTTGATACCTACCCAACATTGGTATAGAGCTAAATTTTTCAAGATTTTTGAAACAAAATATCACTCATTCTCTTCTGGTGTGTTTTTTTTGTGGCTCTTTTACTTTTGACACACAATGAACATTTTTAGGCCCCTAGTTTGGGCATTCAATGACAAAAAAATTGATCAATTTGGTTAAAGATTGACAAAAATATTGAAAAATGTTTGATGATTACCCTATGTATGGTGATGAGCATAGCTATTTTAAAGGGCAACTCATTTTATGGTTGGCCCAAGAACATTAACATCATTCACCACAAGACTTGGTCACACGAGGGTCACATAGGCCAACCCTGAGTCAATTTAGTTCTTTTGTTTTTCTCTTGAGAGAAATGAACATTTATTTATTTATTTTTTTCTGGGGCTTTTGGCCAAAATCCCATGATGCCATACTTTTCAATCCATATCTCCACATGATACATCCCAGAATCCCACACACACTTTCTCCATTTTGGTCTTCTTATGAGTATCTTGCACGGTACCAAAAACCATATTCTCTCTTTTCCAAATCCCTACATCTCAAAATCTCCAAGTGTTATTAAATATGTGAAGGTTGACATATATAAAACACTTGGAAAAAGGCCCAAGCCTTAGTTTGTGGGCTTTACTGGAAAAAAGGACTCATGCTCGACTCTGAAATGCCCTACGAGTGTTTACAATCTGCAATGTGCTCTCTAAATACATTAGCAAAATCTGAGGAGGTCTTTATGCATTTGGAATTGTCCTAGATGAAAAGACTACTTCAACAATTTTCTTAAACTGCACTTTACAGTCTTATGCACGCCTGCAAATACCCTTTTTCATTAGATCGTGCGACAGGATAGCGTAAATCTTGCAGCAGGATTTCCTGTATTGATGTCCATTTTGCAGTGCTCATTTTAACCCCTTCAAAATCAATTTTTCTACTATGGATTTGGACAGTGACTATTACTGGTCCAGATGTAAAGACATAAATGGTCTTTGAGTGTTTAAAGGGACTTTTATCACGTTTGTGGGTGGGGACAGCGATCTTTAAACACTATTCTATTTTAACATAAAGGAGTTGTTTACTGTTTTGGGGTGGAGATGCTCTTAGAGCAACTTTAGATGAGCGTCCACGGTCCAGGGACCAATGAATTCAAGAATCTTATTGGTAAAAAGCTTTAAATTGGTTCCAAGGCTTTTAGATGAGGGTCCAAGACCAAAAAAGTGGCAAATTGAGGGTAAACCTACATGGCACCTGTTTTGGAGGGAAAAGCGATTGGGTCAGACCCAAAAACAGTTCTAAAAGGACAGCTCCTGATTTGGAGAACCAAGAATCAGGCTGGGGACCAAGGTACACTCCAACTCAAGGATTCAATTTGCTTCAAATGAGTCCAAATTGGTTCCTAGGAAATTGGACCCTTTACCCTCGTCTAAAGTGGGTTTAGTGTAAAACAAATCCCTATATGCCAATCCAAAACACGATCATGAGGAGAGTTCATTGACATGTCATTTTGGGATACCAAATTAAAACGCCCCAATTGGAGAGCTTTTTGACCTTTGAAGACCACCCAATCTAATCTAAACTAAAAAGCCCAAGTGTCCTTCCAAAGAAAACCTAAAATGATGACATCTCATTTGATATATCAAACTAAAACACTCGATCGGAGAGTCTTTTCAAGACCACCCAAGTGTATTCCAAAGAACTCATTTGGCATACCAAACTAAAATACCCTAGAGCCTTTTCAACCTTTTAAGACCACCCAAGTTCTATGCAATTTTTTCAACCACGATCAACCTCTCTTGCCAAGTTGATATTGTGCTCACCAAAAATAACATTCGTGCTTTGTGCTTTAGTAGACGCTGTTATTGTCAACTTGACATGAGCAAATTTATTTCTTCAATCTTGTGTAACTCTAAAATTGCTGCCTTCAGTGCAGCTCAGGCCCAAAAAACCATTTATCACAATCAACACCCAAATGGAGAGCCTTTTTGACATTGTTGAGACTAACCAATCAAATCTAAACTAAACCACCCAAGTGTCACTCCAAGAAAGAAACCCTAAAATGATGATATCTCATTTTGGGCACCAATTTAAAGCACCCAAGTGGAATGCCTTTTTCTACCTTTGACAACGCTCAACCCTAAAATGAGATCTCAATTTAATGACCAAAGCGCTACCAAAGCAGTAGTGTGTTTTGGCGAATTTTCGCCACTTGGCGATAAACAAAAAAATCCAGTTTACTGTTGGACCACATGCAAAGGATTTTTGTGAAAAATATGCGCCAAAGTCACCAGATTTTGAGGAAACAAATTCTGAAATCGCCATATTTAGCCAATAGGTTTCAGCAGTAGGTCGCCAAAAGAAAGTAGCATTTAAGAAAATTTCTACTTTCATCTCCGACCTGTAGCCAAATTTGGGCTAATTCCTCTTGTACAACTGTGGCGACGTCACAAATTTGGCTAAGTCCTCTTCTTTTTGGACTAATTGTGTTGCACACTTGTCTCTTTTCTTCGTGTTTTTGTGCGCATATTTATTTTGTTGTGTTTTTGTGCGTGTTCTTGTCCGTAGAGCGAGCTTGCGTGCGGGGGAGCAAATGGAGAGGAACAGGAAGCAACGGGGCGGCTCCTCATCGAGAAGGGATGTGAGTGGAGTGCTGGTGTTCATCGGTGTGTTTCTGCTTGCATCGCTGGTGACTTTGGTTTGGAATTACGAGGGAATGCAAGGTCTATTGCGCTTGATGTCTCGCGAAGGTATGACGGACGACGGAAGTGGCTCTGCGGAGAAGGCAGCGAGGAGGGAGGAAGTGGCGACGGGCAACGTCACTTCCGTAGCAGCAGCAGCAGCAGGTGCAAGGGTTCAGGACAATGAGAAGGTGAAGGAAGGAACTGACGCTACCACAGGAGGAGGAGTAATAGCAAACAGGTTGTCGTCGTCTTCTGGCGCAGTGCAGTTGGAGCCACTGGTTGTCGATCTCACTATTGTGACGAAAGCTGTGGGCACTGGAGCAGGTACGGGAAACCTCTAGGGCTGTATTACAATGGACGCGTTGCAAAAGAGGTTTTGGGGAAAGAGAGAGAGAGAGGGTTACCGGGCTTTGGTTGTATGTGAAGATGAGAGGACGAGACAGGAGAAGAGGACAAAACTATCATCTCTGGATGTAGAGGACCTGCTGATCAAGGCATTGTTCTTTCCGGGCATGAACAAGCCTTCATTGTGATCTTGATTTAGGGAAAGAAAATCGGATTGATTTGAGCGCAGATTGTGAAGAGAAGGATTAGGGTTTTGGATGCAGAAGGAATTGCAATCTCGATCTAGGGACTATATGCTTTTTTTTTTTCTGTTGTAATCTGAGCCTGGATGAAGGATAGGGTACGGACACATGTGAAAGGAGAATGATGCTTTCATGTTTCATTGCAATTGTGCTTGACGATATCTGTTTATCGAACCATAAAAAAAAGTTCACTGGTTCCCTTTCTTCCTGTGCAGTATGCTTGGATGGCTCTCCACCTGGGTACCATCTACATGAAGGGGGTGGTGTGAACAATCACAATTGGATTGTGTTTTTGGAGGTTTGACCTTTGATGTATTAATTACCTCTTTCTTATTTCGTGTTGAAGATGCACATATTGTGTTTGCTTTTTCTAATTTCAGTTGGAGGTGAACTTGATACTTCTTCTTTTTGTGGTTTTCTGGTAGGAGGGAGGATGGTGTGACAATGAAGAGAAGTGCAAACAACGGTCAAAGACGAAACGAGGCTCCTCCAAATTCATGGCACCTCATGAGTTTGAAGGAATCCTCAGCAATTCTGAGCATTTGAATCCAGGTCTGAAGTCATTACCCACTGTTGGGAGCTGATGAAGTCAGTGGGGAAGTTGTGGTAGAGAAGTCACTATCATATGTGCTGCTGTTGATGGTCCCTGAACAGGTGTGAGACTGGCACTTTTGTCCATACTGCTTTTGCATTTATTTTGTTTTTTGATCTTTTCTGGTTTTTGTTTCTTGGTCCTTTGGTCTCTGTTTTGTCTTTCCTTCTTTGAAATTCTCTGTGGCTTGTTGAAGAAGTGTTAACCTTGCTTTGATTTTTCCCAATCATGAGAATGGAAATTTCTTGATTCTCATGAGAGATATTTTTTCTAGTCACTTTAGTGGATGTTCTGCATCCAAGTATTAACCAGTTGGGTGCCTCAAGGTTTATCTTTTGGGAGCATAAGGCCCCTCCAGCTACCTGTATTGGGTGATAAGGATGGTTCATTTTCTAAAAGCAGGGTTTATCTTTTTCTAAAGTTGTGGTCCCTTCCAGAAAAGGGTTTCTCTTTGTGTCTGGTTTTTTCTCCTCCTGTTTTCTTGTTTGCTTCTCTGTCAAACTCTCTTCTTAAGGACATGCTTTGTTTACCTGCTAAGTTCTCTTGCAGGTTGAAAGTAGTAGGGTTTTAGGTCCTTGGAGGGTCACTCTAAAGTCTTACAAGTCTTTTAATAGGGTTCTGTCTCTGTTTTGCTTGTGTGTTTTATTTTTGTTCTGTTTTTCCTTCTCTTGTTTTCACTTTTAACTCTCTCTTTGTTAAAAGTCCTTTCCCTATTCTTTAAGACATGCTTTGCTTACCTATAAGCTTCTCTTGTGGGTTCAAAGTAGTAGTAAGACTTTAGCTCCTTGGAGAGTCATTCTAAAGTTTTACAAGTCTTAAGTGATCAGGAGAGTTCTTTGTCTTCTCTTGTTAGTTTTTTTTTCTGTTTTTTCTTGTCAGCATCTTTGTCTTTGGGACCTATTTTAAGGTCAAGAGCAGAGTCCTGGTTTGTCATAATGCATTTGAAGGCTTTGTTGTGGGTGACTGTCTGCAAGTGCCAGTACTCTGATCTTTGAGTTGTAACTAGCAATGCCTTTTGTATGCCTCATGTTCATTCCAATATCTCAATTACTGCTAAGTTGGGAGTCATCAATAGTCAATTTTACAGGTTTTTGAGATTCTGTAGTTGTAAAGAGTTCTTTGTCCCTCAGATGATCAGTCTTATTGTCCTTCTGAAGAATAAAGGCTACCCTCTAAAGATTCTCTTAAAGAGGACTAGAGGGTTGAAAAATTCCTAGTTGGATTTTCAGCATTTGGAGTATACTGAATGATTCTGTATAGGCTTGTAAATGGGGAGCTTCTTGTAAGCCCACTTCTCTTTGTACTTCCCTGCTGTCATTTCCTGTGTGTTTTGTCTATCCTGTTGTGCCTTTCTGTTTTTTGTTTTCTCCTTGTATTGTTGTTTGTCTCTAGCCAGTAGCATGGCTGAGTCTTCCCATTGCTTCCAGATTTGCAGCAGAAACTCATTACGCAGGTTAGTGTTTTCATTGGCCTTACGCACTATAGGGAGCTGATAAAGTCAGTTTTCTTTTTGTTTCTTGGTCCTTTGCTCTTTGTTTTGTCTTTCCTTCTTTGAAATCTTCCGTGACTTGTTGAAGAAGTGTTAAGCTTGCTTTGATTTTTCTTAATCGTGAGAATGGAGATTTTTTGGTTCTTATGGGAGATATTTGAATCCAGGTCTGAGGGTCTATTGAATGCTGGCTCATGGACAACTGGGACCCTGCTATTTTTTGTGCTCCTTGTAAATTTGAGTTCCTTGTCTCTTTGACTTTCTCTCAGTCCACTTATTTCAAATTTGAAACTGACTCCAAATACTCCTGTCTTGTTGAGCCCAGATTTTTTCAACTGGAACCGTGTCTTTGTGAGATACTGTGATGGTGCTTCGTTTAGTGGCAATGCAAGCTTGCCAGCAGATGAGAAGGTGGTAGCACTCTCCACCACATTGGTGTCTTCTCTTGTAGTTGCAGGTTTGAAGAATTATTTCCTATGACCTATGGTTATGGCTGTTCTTTGTTTCTCTTTCCTGACAATATTCCATGACTTAGGTCTTGACAGGAGTTCAAGTGTGGTCTATAATCTACTTAGCAGTGTTTCCTTGCCACCATCCTCACACAGGAGTTTTTGCCCCGGTACTCTCCAGTTTGGAGTGAAAAATTGCTGTTTGGTGAAGAGAGTTAGAGAAACAGCTGCTGTTCTAAAGAGGCTGCTATTGTGGGTTAGCTCAATTGATAGCTGACTTGATTGGTATAAATTGTTGCTCTTGGGGGAGTTGGCTGCAGTCAAACAGCCTCTATTATAGGGGAGAAAGCATCTGGGAAGCTGTGATTGCTGAACTCTTGAGTAAAGGGATGGATAAGGTTGATAAGGTGTGCAATTGGCACCTGGAGACTTTGCTCTTGTTGGGGGATTTCCTGACTAGATCTTTTTATACTTCTGACTTTATGTGAAATCTAAATGGGTCATGTCACATGAGAAACTGATTAGGTTTGAACATTTTGTTTGTAGGCCCTACTTGGTGGGTGTTCGGCAGGGGGCTTGTCCTCTATATTGCATTGTGACAAGTTCAAGGCTGCTTTGCCAGGAGCTAAAGTGGTGAAGTGCATGAGCGATGCAGGCTTCTTTGTGAACATGTCTGTCTCTGTGTCTGTCTTTATCTGTATCTTTTTCGTTGTCTGTCTGTGTCTGTGTTGGTAAATTGTTGTTGTTAACTGTGCCTTTACCTTCTATTACATACCCCATGACCTTCTCATATCATTGTTCTATCATAGGGCCTAACCCTGGCATCTTTCTCACAAAATAGATGAGGAGACAACAGATAATATGGTAACATTCAGTTTTTTGGTTGTCTGCAGGCCAACATACAAGGGAGAAAATAAAGTTGAAGATTTCTTTAGGGGTGTTGTGAACTTGCAGGTAGATGGCTGCAGTCCTGTTTCTTGGTCTTCATTTCCTAACATTTACAATATCTTTTCGATCAGGTGCTAGAAGCACCTTCTTTACTAGAAGAGAGGCAGCTCCATGAGTAAAGACAAAGCAAAAGAGTGGATGATGAGAATTTGAGGTGTCCTTTTTGGTTTCTTATCTAGTTGTTTACTCATGTCTTTAACCTTTCAGGAACTAATGAGTTTGGGGTTGCCTGGCAGAGGGTTGGTGACACTTTGATGAAGGAGTGTACTGAGGAACATGATCCCGCTCATGTATGAATTCATAACCTGGTAAATCTTAGACCTAGGACTCAAGGAGGATGTTTTGGTCTTCTGTACCATGCTGGTTGTCCAACACTGAGCACCTTCATCCTCTATTGCACTAATCTGATATCTTGTGGAAAGGGTTGGCAGTGCTTTTTCCCTCAGTATTTGTTGCCTCATATCAAAACTCCCCTTTATATTGTCAATGGTGGCTATGATTGGTGGCAGGTAGACCCTCTTTTTACTTGTTCTAAGGTATTGTTTGGCAGTAGTTTTTCTGGACACACAAGTGTGAGTGTTTGGCAATGAGGCTTAGCTTGTATTTCGAGCATGGGGAGGGGCCCAACTACATTTTAGAATGTCATTGCTTCCATTTTTATGCAATGCATAGTGTTGACATTCAGATACCTATTGGCCCTTTGTGTTTTGACTACTGGTTGCAAGATTCTTTGAAATGTCAATCCTTAGTGGGTATGGACCTTTAATAGAGAAAATATGTTGGAGGGATTTGACTGACATGCCATGTAGACCTTAATTAGCTGTAGTCTCATTGGCAATCCAAATTTGCAAGGGAAAGAACATGTTCCTTCAGTAGTAATTGTGAAGTCTTGTATGTCTCATATGACATGATGTTTGCAGATGGACAACATCATTGCTTTGGACCCCTTGGGTGAGTGGGATGCTTGTAAGAATGATGCTACCAGCTGTACAAAGGATCAATTTGTCGCTATACAAGGTAGCATTTGACTCTCTGCCTGTGTTTGGCTTGTGGCTCTCTGACATCTCTCCTATGATGACAAGCTTTTTGGTGATCATCTTCCACAAACTGAGATGGGGTATTGTTGATTTGAGATGCTGTGTCAGAAAAGCCATATAGTAGATTGTTCAAGAGCTGATTATGTTGCATGGTTGTGCATTGTTATAAGCTACATGAATAGACTCAATAAACATGCACCTGGAATTCATTGGCAGGGTGCAGAACAAAGTTATTGGAGGCAGTCAAGCCTGTTCAAGACAGCCAGAAGGATGGCATGTTTATTGATGGATGCTTCCATCATTGTCAAGCATCTCGTGGTGTATTCTGGAATGGGCCACAGGCACCTCGTGTAAATAACAAGGTATTTGAATACCAGCCTTGTTGATTGCAACATGGACTTGATGTTTACAAAGATGGAAAAGATTTATTTGTTGTGCCTCTGAATTTGTGGGTGGGATTTGCAGACAGTCTCAGAGGCTTTGGGAGATTGGTATTTTGAACGCCCGACAAATACAAATGTAGCCATTGACTGTGCATATCCTTGCAACCCTACATGTGGCTCCTTTGCTCACAGTCCTGGACTTAAACCTAGCTTTCGCTACTGGAGCAAGGCGTAAGGAGTTAGCCCAATTTCTTCAGTTGAAAGAGTCTATCCCATCAAGGAAATGTTTTGCAACTGTGGTCATATTTCAATTACTAGTATAATAAAAGAGGGTAGAAAATGACATTTTTCTGAGAGTCCTAGTGGTAAATGTTTCCTTCCATTCTTTGCTTGCAGAAGCATTAGGTTTACCGTGGTGATTTGCTACAAATAGCTAGAGTTCAAGTTTTCTTTTATTTGGGAAGAGATTCTGCTCCGAAGCTCATACGCCCCAGAAACATGCCATATAGCTCAGTTGCCTCCAAAACTGGTGTCTTCATAATGATATAAGGGGGAGCCCCCATCAGGTTTCATTGTGTAAAACCTGGATTGCTGATTTGTAGAGTCTGCAGGAATTCTTGCTCATTTGTCTGAAAAGGGCAAACAGTTTTCTCTGGTCATATGGCTCTTGGTAGGACATGAAGGGGACAAATTGGTGGAAAAATGGTGAATAAAGTTTTTGCATCAGGCTGCTATTCTGGAAGCAGTCTCAAGGTCCTGCAGGTACATGAGATGACAAGAAGTGTACAATTTTTGGCAAGTTAAATTGTTACATGAATTGATCCCAAACATGGAAATATATTTTAAGAGCTGTCAATTTTCATATCAGATTCAGGTTGCACAGGGTGTACTGACAATGATTTGAGGCTGACAAATGAGGAGACATATCAAAGCTGAACTATGCTGGAGGTGAATTCCTGCTATGTTCAAAAACTTTTGCTAGTCTTCTCTTGCTTGAAATGGCTTTAAGTATGACATTTCCAAGTCCATAAATGCACTAATGGGTCTCATGCAAACAGAAGGCTTTCAGGCTGTGTGTCACATAGGTGAAACCTCAGGTTTGAATGTGTGTCGGAAAGTGGTAATCAGTTGGGACAAATAATTTCAATCTTGAATCATTGCTGCAAAAGGAAGAGTGGATTCTGGTTGTGGTCTTGTGGTAACTTTGTGATACACCTTCGGCCTCTTCATTTGCTATGTAGTCCTATGCATGTTACTCAAATTATGATGCCATCTTTAATGAGGAAACCAAAACCTGTGAATAAACATTTGATGATTCCATGTGTGTTCAATGAACAATGTGTTCTGCTGTGTACATGACTTGCTGGTAATCTATTGGCTTGTTGTGTACTACATTAGGAAGATATCATGGAATGAGCAGTGGTGTAATGGATGAGTTCTCTTCACCTCTGAGAAAGTTTGTTTGTAGGCACTTTACCTAACCACTGTGTGAAATGAGCAAGCAAGCTTGCTTTTTCTTCAGAGGGATGTGAAGGTGTGCATACTTGCATGGGCAAAGACCAAGAATCAATCATGGCTGGATGATAACATTGGCAATCTTGTTGCTTTGTACAGATTTATGACCAAAAAGAATGTCTTGAGCCATGAGGCAATTAGTGTATGAAATAGCATCTACCTACAAAACTCATAAATTTGCAGAAAACTTCAAAGAACTATTCATGCTTCAGGATGTCGAGACATTGTCCACGACTGGGATCTATTCTTGCTTAGCGATGTCTAGAAATTGTAGACTCGGATCTAGTCTGCTTCACGATGTCTTGCAATTGTCGACTCGGATCTAGTCTTGCTTCACAATGTCTTGAAATTGTCGACAAGACGATGCCTTCAAATTTGGACGATCTGCAACTACTTATCCACTACCATGACGCTCAACAATGGAGGTTTTGCCAAGATCATCTTGTTCATTGCAAGTTATATGTTTTTGATGACGTTGATCCATAAATGATCAACGATCTGCAGCCAACTTATGCATCTATCTACCTTACCGATCTCATCAAGCTTAACAGCAAATTTCGAATGTTTGAACTAGTTCTGATTGTTCTACGACGTAGCTATTGTTGAGTTGTCGTCGTCGATCTGTTGTCGCAGCATGCGTCGCGGCGATGTTTCATGATCGCAATTGTTGTTCATGACGACCTGTGAGAAAATTCGTGGTAGCAGGATTGTTTGTGCACCTGGGATGGTCCGATTGCAATAGATGTACTGGTGAGGCCGGTGATTTAAGCATGATATTGCCGGAAGATTTTGAAGGTGATTCCGATCTGTGATGTTGCGTGTCTGATCTGTTAGGAGAATTGGGAGCAGAAGTTGTCATGTGTGATGGAGACTCACTTCGATTGGAGCGGGGCATGGAGTTGTTGAACATGATGTTCGCTGTGGATGGTGGTGGTGGTGTTGCAGTGTTTGATTCCTGGCTTGCGATGTTGACGACTCCATTGTTCGATGTCGGAATCGGATTTTGCATGTTCTGTGAGATCATGATCGAAGAAATGGCGGCTGCTATAGCCTCAGTGAATCGTGGATGAGACGTGATTGCAGCAGTTGCTGCACTGATCGAGTCGGAGAATGCTTGTCCTGCATCTGCAGTAGACTTGTCGCTTGTTGAGGCAGCAGTTTTGGACCGGAGAGACAAATTCTGATCATGCAAAACTTGCAGCTGATTCTGTACCACTCCATAACCGGCGATGGTGGAATAGTTGTTCTCTGTTGCCTGGCTGAATTGATCACTGCCAGACGTTGTCGTAGTGCCCGCGAGGGGCGCGAAGCTCGTCGCAGCAGCTGTGTTGTACATTCCATTCGAAGGAAAGAAAGGGATTCGTCTGGCATCCAAAGCTTGGACTGTAGTTGGCAGCTGCTGCCCGGATTGTGATGCGGACGTACTTACTGCAGTACCCATTATTCCATGATGAGCGCCGGCCGGATGATCAGAAGAATTCGTAATAGCCGGTCCAGCTCCAGTACTACCCTGCTGCAAGAAGCTTGGCGAATTGAAGTACTGAATGTTGCTTGCAAGTACGGGAGTCGCGGCGCCGTGAGCATGCTGATCGGAGTGATCTGTTGATCCTGGCAAGTTGCGGTTCAAGTGAGCAGCAGCAGCATGGCTAGTGAGGTCGAGGGTGACGGTGGGGACAGGCGTACAAGCGGAGATTGTGGGAATGCACGAATTAGCTATGGGAGCGCAATTAGAGCTACTGCCCTGGCGGCCAACAGCTGCAGCACCGGAGAGCTGATAAAATGCACCGGCTGTTCCACCCACCATGCGGGTGGCGAAGTCGTTGCTGGACGTAGATCCCGCCAGAAACATGCCCGCAGCAGCGGAAGTGGAGGAAGCCATGGCTGCTGCAGCAGGCGGCAACGGATGGTTGTGCGTTCCTTCGTAGGTCGTCACCAAGATCGACATGTCGTCTGCACATCTTTGGACCTGCAGCCGGCCACGGTTTTTTAATGTCAGAAGGCACATCTGATGATCATTTCGCTTTTCAGCTGCAAACTGTCGAGACTCGAGACACGCGGGCACAATGTACAAGCTGATGATTGTGTACATCAAGCGATGGGTGACGATGGAAGACATGGGCTCTTACCTGTTTGCGGACAGGGCAGCCCGATGCAACTGTGCAACGATAATATGCACGAGGGCAAGGATTGCCTTTCGCAAGTTTTTGACCATATTTTCTCCACTGGCAGCCATCGTTCATCTGCACATCGGAACATCAGAGGTCACATCAGATTCAACCACGCATCACCCGTTAAATGCAACAAACGGATTGTCGAATTACATGCAGGGGTACACGTAGATCTGCAACTAGTTGTGTGTGTGTGAGAGAGAAGCTTTGGAGCTTACTGTAGGAGCATCGGATCGGGCCCTAACGGACACCCGCGCCTTCCTTACTCCACTCTGATCTTCAACCATCAACGGTGTTTCAATCGTTTTCAGCAGCTTGTGAGGTTGCCAGTCAGCAATTGTTTCCGCCTGAGGAGCAGCAGCTTGTAGGTGTCGAGGGGACTGATCTTTCTCGTGACCCTGAGGGGAATTGGGATGAAACCGATCAGGAGCTGCTTTTTGTTCGTGTCCAGCCCGGGCCGACGATGCCGCGACTTTTCTGACCTCATCCACTGAGTCTTCTTCTTCTTCTTCTTCTTTGTATGCCGAAAAACCGCGCTTGTGATCGTTGTGGAGAACGGAGCTAGTAGCCGCGCGGGATGTGGTACTGTAATGGCCAGCGCCTGGATTGCTCTCAGCTTGTACCGTAGGTTCTGCTGGTGCCGACATACCCTCGTGCGTTTTTGTCGAGACAGCTACGCCCTGTACATGCAGTATGATCACATGAGTTGCAGCGCTTGGATTCAAGTAAAGACGACATACGCATGTTCTGAACATCTTGCATGATATTCTTGCATCTACTCGACGAAGTTCTTGCACTCTAAGAGGATCTAAATGCGTCACAACTTACGAGAGACGAGCTTTCTGTGACATTTTCCTATAGGGGTTGATCTCCATAAGTACCTGGACAAGGTGTGACAACTGATTCGACTGTGCATCGGCGTTCGGAAACTGGCGTTCTTGCTGCATCGCGGAGATGAGAAAGAGACGTAGGTTGTGGTACTCAGAAGTGACATGAGCAAGCATTAGCCTCAGCTGGTTGTTTTCTTCACTCAAACGAGTTATCTCTGCTTGTGCCACCATGTACTGCAACCATCCCGGCACCCTCGACCTTGGTCATCAAGCCCCGACAACTTAGAATAACAAATGAATTCTCATTTTCTCACTTGCACAAATCGTATAATAAACACCCGTGAGCTCACGTCCGGTCTTGATGAATTCATATTCATGTCGTCAAGACTAGAGAAACAGAATTCTCAATATAAAAAAAGTACTGTATGGTACCTCAGGACGCAGCTGGAGAGTGGGAGATGAAGGTGGCGATCCATCTTCCACTGTGGAGCGCTCACTCGCAGGTGCACTGTTGCTAACTCCGTGCACCAAACTATGGTGGCTCTGCTAGTCGACCACACCAAAAATTTCGCTCTCAGTAAGAAGAAGCAACACTAAGTAAATGAATTTTTCAAGCATCTTCAGCTCTGTTTCTGGAGTGAGTGACAACAAGAGCCAAATTCTGACGCATGGACTATTCATGTAGGGTTTGTAAACTGTAGATGCTGTCAGTCAGGAAATAGTCCATCGTGTGTTTCCATGGTACTGTGTACCAAAAAACTAGTTACGGTTTGAGAATTTTCATTTCAACACATTTCAACACATTTTTTATGTGGCTCTTCAAATATTTGGAGAAGATTTTGCCATAAAAATGTGCAATTAAAGGTAGTTAACATCCTAACACGATGATAACATCAAGGAACAGCTGGGTGGGTGCGTGATGGTACCAGATGGCTTTTCTCCTTGAAGGTGCTTCCACAGTTGGGAACTTCACATCTGAAACCTGCGTTGAAGATTTCAGCAGTACGGATCTCGGCACGTATATTATTATTACTATTATTGTGTACCGCCTCTTCCATCTCGATATCCTCTGATCTCACGACGTCCTCTGCACGCGAAACCCGTGTACGAGATGAAGTGAAAATTGCACCTCCTTCAGTTGGATGCACCGGCTTTGCATCCGGATCCGCATTAATCTTACTGGGGGAGCGGGGTTGATTAAACGTCTGGTGCAGCTGCTGATCTCCTGCTACACGACTGCTAGCTTCTTCATCCAAGAGCGCCTTGGTATATTGAAATGGGCGCAGCGAAAGTCGATACGGATCTGAGGGTCGACGACTAGCGCCAATATCCTGCACATCATCGCTCCCACGATCCTGATCGCAATCGTCGTTCTCCTCTTCCAACTTCACAGATAAGTCAATCTGCGTGACCCTGTCCACGCGCCCGCTTGTACTAAAACCCCTCTTCACGATCTCCAGTTCACCCATGTTGCGAGATCTCGTCGAAATCCTTGCGCAGGAACGATCTTAGTTGCTAATATATTAGCAAAGTTTGTAGACAAAGCCGGTTATGCTTGAACTTTTCCAAGGGGACTTCGCTTTCTGACCCCACCAAGAAGAAGAAGAAGAAGAAGAAGAAGAAGGGAAAATTTTTAAAAAAAAAATCACGTCTTGTCACGCGATGGAACCCGCGGCGCGTACATAAAATTCTTCAAACTACACTAGAGACCGCTATAGAATTATGCAGCACCGGGAGAAACCTAGTCTCAACGACGTCGATCAATCGAAGAAACCGAGGCATGGATCGATCGACGAAACGGAGGCGGATGATCTAGACGTGGTAGCAGCGCAAAAAACAAGACATGCGTTACCTTCCACGATACTAATAACAAGTCGACGATCACAAACGAGTAGCTATGACAAGTGCGCTTGTGCTGCGAAAAGCACGAGATGTGGAGGAGTTTGTGGGAATGTTTTGAGGTGTGAGGAAATTTTGTTTGCGAATTTCAACATGGGGAGGTCGACGAGAGTGTGACGAGGAAGAGGATCTAAACTATTATAAGGATGGTTTCAAAGGAATGATGCGCGGCGGGCGGGCGTGCGTGCGTGGAAATTGATCAAAGCTTTTGCGGGGATCGTCAACGCCGGTCCGCCGAAACGGGGGAAAGTAGTGGCCCCCGCACAGCTCCTTTCTCCCCCATTACGCCACGCCTTTCGCGCGTCACGCCTTGTTGACTGTCAGGACGAGTAGTGGGAAGCGGAGCGAAGAGGGGAGAAGACGGGCGGACGACTGGGTAGGAGGAAGAAGTCCGTCCGGTTCTTCCGTTTTCACGGAGGCGGGTAGGTATTTCAGGGAGAAAAAGAGGCGGTGTGGTCCCGGCGGATTTCCCAAGGAGTCAAACACCAGCGGGGACTAGTTTTTAGAACCTTGTGCGGTGGTGGTCTTCTTCTTAGTACCAAATTAGCTAACCAAAGCAAACAAGCGTAGTCATTGCGAATTGGCTTTGCTTTTCTTTTTGCTAATGGCATGTTCAAGTCTGTGTTGGTCTGACAATAGGATTGCAACTGGTATCAATACGGGTATCAAAGACCCTACCATTCTAGTACGACTTGAGACAATACCAGTCTTATTACCAATATCAGCCTAGTAGGGACCAATGGCTTTTTTTTCCTCCCGATTTTCTTGAAATGCATCATCAATTGTGGGCATTGGAATAGGGGATTTTGCATTAAACGGTGACATGCTTCTAGAACCTGTGTGAAATGTAAAAAACTCCTTTAAAAAATGCTTCCAATCTAAAATCCATGTAGAAAATGTGACAAATTTTGCGAATGGTAGGTTCAAATGAGTGTTGGTATGAGTGTTGGTCTGGTGGTATATAGGGTTGCACCGGGTATCAATATTGGTGGCAAACACCCTACAAGAGGGGTTGGAGAATGGGATTCTAGGAGTAGGAGGGATCTTACACCCGCTAACTCATTAGGGGTTGGAGGGATAGCATGCCCATAAAGTTTGCTTTGTGTATTATCTTTTGGCCTTTATGGAACAAGATCCCAAGGCTAGTAGGTAGCTGAGGAGGCCATGTGGGTGTTCTAGCCCCATTCTAGACACCCATTTTAGACTACATTGTAGTTTTTGCCTTTTGCCTCAGCGTTCTCTTTTTAAAAAAAATGAAGTTGTTGTTTTCTTTTTGGGGAGTTCTTCATCATCTATGATTCTGATCCGTTCTTGATTGAAACATGGGACCCATGTCATTGACCCTTTTGCTCCATTTTTGCAATTACTTAATATAATTTTCCATGTTTTCAGGAGTTTTTCTCACGTTTTTGTCGTTTCTCGTGACCAATAGTGTCTGGAGTCTTGTGGAACAAACTACGATGAGAATTTGCCCTATTCCCACTAAAAGTTGTTGACCATCTGGACTACAAATTGTCTTGTAATCATGCAAGTCTACATAGGTGCAGGTAAGCTTAGGTAAAAGTATGTAAAACTCAGAGTGGCCAAAGTCAATACCTTTCCTTCTTTTAAGGTTTTAAAAAAAAAAAAAGCAAACTTTGGTTAAGTGTGCAAGGTTTAGGGTTTAACTTAAAGCAAACTAAATCCATTAGTTGGCAATGGAGAAATGAGAGGGCTTGTCTTCATATAAAGATAAAATCTGTAGTTGTTCTATTAGTCCAAGCTGTGGGGATGCACTATCAGAACAAAAACTGGAGCAAGCACAGAGTTGAACACCCTTGAAAGGCCCTTGCCAGAACGAGCAGAGTTGAGTTCGGCCTTGAAACCGGCCTTCACAAACATCCTAAAGAGGTGGATGATTCTGAAACAGAACCCCTATGATATATATATATATAAAGCATAGGAAAGAAATGAAGAGCTCCTGGTTTCAAACTATTAGAATTGGAAGAAGCACGGAGTTGAGTTCAACTTTGAATGCCCCCCCCATATTTGCTCCTAAAGACTTGGATGATTGCTAAAAAGGACCCAATGTAAAAGCCAAAAAAGAGGAAGGGAAATGTTTTTAGAACCTCCAAGGTTCTTACTAACCAAGGTTTTCAACCTCTTGGATTGGGGTTATTCAAAAGGACAATTGTTGAGTTGTGAACTAGTTGAATCAATTGGATATAGGGCTCATGGATTCACCTTCGTAACAACGTAAACCATATAAAATGATTCACAAGAACTCAGGCACTTAAGATTATCCACATCTCAAAAACATGGGCAGAGGAAGCCATTAAAATCAGCCAAGGGTCTCAAATGCTGGCAGTACTTATAGTGGTACATAAGTAGTGCTGCATTTCAATGCCCTGTCTGCCCAATTGTCAGATTACAATGTGTGCAGCCAAGCCCGGACACTTTTGTAACCCTGATTATGCTGGTTTTGAGCATGTAAAGAGTATCGAACATGCCCAAAACGTGCACAATGTGTGTGCACACTCTTCTTGAAGGGGTATATTAGTTCAGGCCAAAAATGATGACAACCAGTTTTAGGAATAGAGCAGTCAATGAGATGATTGAAACATGCAGGAAGACTCATCTTTTTCCCTTAGGGAAATTTGTAGGCATAATTGTTTTTTGGGTTCCTATTGTGTTCTCAATGTGTTCTTCCATGTTCCAAATTATGTTCTTCAAGGGTACTCCCAAAAGCACCACACTTTTATCCCTTATGGTTTGCCCAAAGTTCTCCCCTTCTCATGTGTATATATAAATAGGTGAGCCAAAGGAGAGACACTACATCTTCATGTTAAAAAATTTATTTTTAGGAGCTTCAAAAGTTTCAATTTTTTTTTCTTTGTTTTGGATAATGACCCAATCAAAATGGGTCCTCATCTAATTAATAGAAGTAACAATCACAGACACAAATGTGTTTGGGCTTCACCAACAATTTTTTGGGCAATATATGGATCGGGCTGAGGGGAGTGAGAGAGAGAGAAAAAAAGAAATGGAGTAATACAAGTTTTGTATAACTTGCATTTAAGACCCTTGGTTGATTTGATGTCTTTGTCCATCTGATCCTACTAAGGATGAAGCAATGTTGACTTTCAAATCTACTCATTTTGGGTACAAGTAAGGGTAGGACTAAATATTTGTACCTTACTTTTATCCTATGGGAATATGGTGGTTGAGTAAATTTAAATATACATATGTGGTGTCCTAGTGTGGCACATTGGCAAGTAGGAAAAGCAAATAATTGTGAAATTGGCGTTGCCAACATGAACTCGTGACATCAAAAATTATCTTAATTGGAAAAAATTGGCAAAGACAGATGAAACCCTTTGGCACCTTGATTTAATATATTCAAGGCATTCCCTAGTATTTATTTTTGTGCCCAATTTTTGAAAATATTTGGCATTTTTGGTCACAAATTCAATGGATTTTCTGAAAAATCACCAAGAATGGAGAAAAAATTCAAGGACATCCTTTAAAATTGTCAGATTTCAATACATGGTTCAAGTACACAATGAAAAATATATAAGGATGCTGAAATCTTTTCCTTTCATATATTTAAAAAGCCATATTTGGCTAAATAAGCTTCAGAATGATTGTTACCTTGGCTACATCCCAAAATTGAAAAGAAACACCAATTCCCATGAGAGGAAACAAATGAGATATGTGATTTTAGAAAGTAAATACCTTGCCCCAAAACAATTATTTGCCCTTGGTAAAAATAGAGCTCAAATTACCACCTTCCCTAATGGAGCAAAGGTAATTTTTTTCATTACGAGAAAAAATCAGAGTATACCATCATCCCAAGAGCAAATCATGGCAGTCTTGGGAATTCACAATCAACAAATAAATTTTCAATTTGAGTTATTACCAATATTGACCAGTTATTGAAAGTCTAACACCTGGTTAACAATAAAGTTATCCTTTGATTATTAATAATGTACCTATAGATTATTGAATTTACTAAAAGAAAAACTGGTTAGAGAACCTACCCACTTGGTATCATCCAAAGAACTGACTATACCCTTATGGGTTGGGTAGTGAATTTCCAAATTTTAATAACTTGGGTGGATGATTGAAAATTTCATCCATATAGGTTATCAATCCTTGAACCTTAAACTCATTTTTTCTTATTTTGCACCTTGTGTTCCCCTTGAAGCCATTGTTGTCCAATATCATCCTTCAATATCCATGGTTTTCCCTTCTATTTCTCATGGTCCACAAAGTCATCTAAGAGTACAAACATCTCTGAGCCATGAGCAAATCAATACATGGAGTACCGAGTGAGTTAGTGGATAGACAACCTCAATTGTGTCCACTTCTCATGAACAACCAACATTTTGTAGTGCACCAAACACCTTCAGACCAACCCATGAGAATTGAGTTTGTTGGTAGCTTTTGTTCAAGTCAAAGAAAGCTGTCTAAAACCTAAAAGTTTCGGAAATCAAGTGAGCTCTTGCTAAACAAGTAGGCCAAATGTGTGGCAAAAATCAGTACCATAAGTGCTTCAGATACTTGGCAACCTTGGGAGACCTTCCCCTTGCATAATCCATTTGGTGCCTACTGGTTTTCTTCTTTGAAAAGGTTGGCAAAATGTGGCTTGTTCACAGGTTGTGTGTGGCGTGCTGACATTGTACTCCTGCATCCGAACGATATCAATCACTGGCCTCCATAATCTGAGCTCCAAACCTAAAGCTTGATTATTATCATTACACTTTAGACCTTTTGTGACAAAGCTACGTAATCTAAGAACAAAAACTTAAACTCCAAAACATCAATTCAAAGCTTTCTCACCTTCCCTACACCAAACTAATTCCCTAGGGAAAGAAACTTAAACCTTACAACTTCCTTGTGCAATGTATTAAGATGGTTCCCAAGGTGGGTATTTGATAATTGGGCATGATGCATGCTTGTTTTGTTCTTGAGGTACAATTGGAAAGAAAGGGGTCATATTTTAGAATGCAACAAGAACCTCCATGGTTTTTGGGAGGAGGGGGTCGTGGGCCAATGCTCCCGGTGGGTATTTGATAATTGGGCGTTATGCATGCTTGTTGCGTTCTTGAGGTACAATTGGAAAGAAAGGGGTCATATTTCAGAATGCAACAAGAACCTCCATGGTTTTTGGGAGGAGGGGGTAGTGGGTCCAATGCTACCGATTATGTGTGTGACTATCATTGTATAATATTCATCCCGTCAAAAGTTAAGACCAATAAATTTCTTAGAAGAAGCTACTTTTTTGTATTTGCTGTATGCTGTCAAAGGGTCAATGGTAAAACTCATTTGAAAGCGCCTTCCCTTGGCACTCATGGCTATTGCTGGATGCTCTTCAAGGTTTTGCAAGTGTAGAGATAGATGTCACTTCATAAGCCTTTCAGAGGTGCTTCTTTTGTTTAATTGGATAAGTATGATAGGAAAAGTCATAGGATAACAATTTGCACTTGTGTTTGTTTAAAGCTATGCAATCATGTTATTAAGCATGCTTACGTTAACCTAGTGAACGATTGATCTCATTTTCAACCATTTGAGTCTATGCTTCAAGTAAGTTGGGATGCTAACATACTTTGTGACTACGCATCTTTCATTAAAACATTATAGTATCCAAGGTGTAATTTATTGGATTATGATGCCAAAATACAATGTAATGTGTCCTTATAAGATGTTCTTTCAGGGGTGGAGTGAAGCAACACGCACCCTGTGCACCATAAGGGATTGATGGTGGGTGAACAAGAAACAATTTTCCATTGGGTGAGAGTTTTGCAGCTAATCATGGTTGTTAGCTCAGTTGTTTTTATTATTATTTCTGAGTGATTTATATTTATTTATTTATTTATTTTTCTGTAGTTGAAGGGTGATCTCCTAGAAAAAAAAATTACTGAAATTTGGCTACATAGCAGAGGTGGAAATTTTTGATCAAAAAATGGATTCTTCTATATTAACAACTACCTAATGGAACTTATCCTAGAAATATGGTGATTTGATTGTTTTTGGTAGATTTGATTGAAATCTGGTAATTTTGGGTGATTTTTCCATGAAAAATCCTTTCTATAGATTAAAATCATATTTTCAAAGCAGAAATTCCACAATAAAAAAAACCACTATTACTCACCTACTGATAGCCCCATAGCCCTTACCTATGTACTACGAACCATCCACATACATTTACTTAGCCATCCTGCCTACATACATACAAGACCCAATTTGTTGTTGGGATAGGTTACCAAGGTGAAACCCAATGTCAAACCACTGGTTTACTCTGGCTGGTCTCTTCACACACCAGGTATTCCAGCATGAATCAAATATTATTACTACATCTCTAATAGTATTTGGACAATGAAAAATCAATATTTCCACAAGGAAAAATTAAAGTAATACTTGTTGGTGACATAATAATATACTCACCTGAGTCATTTGCAGACACAAGCCATAGTGTAACCAAAAGTCCATCCTTGGGTTGGCTCTTATACCTCTAGTTGAGCAAAGGGCATTTTAAAGATAACACTGGGACCCTTGTAAACAATGACCACAAACATGTTGTCAGGTACAACATGTTTGTGTGATTTTATGGTAATTGTACATAGATATATTGGCAAGTGTGATTGGGATGTTGAGCAGCTTGGTATCATCAAGCTTTTGAGCTCATATCAAGCTTGAGTACGGGTAAATATGTCAGGAATGTTGTGCTTTGATGTGTCAAAGCTGCTTGGGTATCGGTAGATGGGACACCAATGTCATGACAAATTTAGTCGTCCTTAAGTCTCTAAAGGACGTTCTTGGGTGACTGTGTGAAGTGCAATGGAATTCTAGATCACAAGACAGCCAGAGTAACTGAGTACCTACCAGTGCAAGGATGAATAGTGTGCGGATAGGAAAACTTTATTCATTTGTATTCTTTTCACATAGGTAACCATGGTGGTTAGCTATGTAGTAACCATCCACAATCATCTACTTACCTAGGAGTCACTAAGTGCATTTCCTTCATTTTTTACTTATGATACTTAGGCATGGGAACCCCATCCATCAAAAGTACAAGGCAAATGAAAGCACAAGTAGACACAACCGAAAGAAAAAACAAAAGCAAACAATCAACAAAAATAAGGTAAAAACCTTATGTAAATAGGATTCATGGCTACGAAATGACAATTAATGGTAACAAAGAAGATCTAAGATGAAAGAGTTGTCATTTGTCACAAATTGGCTAGTGACGGAGGTGCATTAGCTATGATGTGTGAAAGAGATGAAGAACTACGACCAAGTTTAGCAACCCATTGTAGGGCTATGGACATGCATTGTTAATAGTAAAAAACAAGCATCAAGAGGTGGGAGATTTCCTTTTGAACATGTGTTACACTTTTGAAAACAATAGTTGCGACAATAACCCCAAGTGTGTCATGAGCTGTTATACATTCACTCTTACAAAAGCATTGAAATAAATGAGTAATTAGATCATCAATGATATGACCACCTTGACATTATGAAAGATGGGCAAATTTGGGATGTGGTAAGCCAAAACAAGTACATAATGTTATAATAAAATGGGTTAAGGATAAACGAAATGTAGGTGTGTTAGGACAAATTAATAACCAAATGCCTATCCTTGGACTTACACATGAGCAGAAACATGCTCACATGATATCTAAAGGAATGTTTACTAAAAGCAAAACAACTTTTGCTCATGTAGGCGATTTGCAAAGAAACTTTCAATTGGGGATAAGAATGAACCATTAGACTTTCAAAAGGTGGGACTTGAAAGTGGACAACCTAGGGTGACATGATTTGGACATTTCATAGTGCCATTTAAGATGTGGAATTGTGAGTCTCAACAGGTGTTATCGCATCTAGAAGAATAAAACATTCATCTTGTTCAAAATGAATGACAAGTGCAAAACAATTCGTGCCTAACATTCCAAGAATGTAGGGGCATTAGTCCAAACCACAAAAGGGAGGCTAAACGTGCCTGAAAAAACATGAGGAATGGCTTAACAATGAACTAGGTGATAGATTGAACCTTCAAAAAATCCCACACCAAGTAACTTCTCCAATGTAACTATGGTACAAATATCAAACTTAGCATAATGTTACAAAATATTTGGAGATGGAAACAATGTACAAAATAAGTAGTTTAGGTGCTGGGCATTGCACAACAAAAACATCGCAAAAGTCGCCTGAGGATCTACAAGCATAGGGAGACGAGATATTGTCCCAAGATCCTCATGAAGAGCTTAAGACACAATAATTCAACAAATGATGTGGATCCCTCTAATGCACCCAAAATACAAAAAACCCAAGTCGAGAATCAAAAAAGCCAAAAAGAAATGACATAGAGTGGTCCAACCCTTATGGAGACCAAATTACACACTTTGCTAGGCACTAAACGTTTTAATGTTAATAATTTTTCCTACAATCGTAAAAACACAAGAACCACATTTGATGTGGGACTTATTATATGTGTATCATTTGCCAAGGAAAGGAAAACACAAGTAGGGTTGGTTGTTGTTGCATGGCGAAAAGTGTGAATGTGAGTTAAAACAAACAATGTTCTTCACAATGTTGTGTTTTAATTTTGACACAATGACTATGAAATCCCCATGTTGGCAAGCTTAAGAAAAATATTGTGGGGATGAGCATGGGTAGAATCACTGAACAAATGCGAAAAATTGATGCAAAAAACTAAACAAAGATTGTAACTCCCAATAAATGGTTGGCTATGACAACAAATTGAAAGTGTTACAAACATACACATGTAGCACCATTCAATTTTAATGCAAATCTAACATCATTCAAACATCATGAACCATTGTTTCACATTCACCACAAAATGTAAAAAAAATTATTGGATAAGGTACCAAGATGGAACTTAGTAGTTGTGGTTCATTATCACGAGGGGTTTCTAACTATAGGTTTTAATTTTGGCTATAGGTCACAACCCATATTTAAAATTTTAGGAATATCAGTATGTTTTAACTAAAAGCTAAAAACCAATCACTAAATATGGTGACTTGAGCACTTTCTACCATCAAATAAGGTGACTTTGGTTTTTTTTTCCTAAAAACATTTTTTGGGGGCTTAACAACCCCTTTTCTTTGTTGCCAAGTGGCAAAATTTCACCCAACAAGTAAACATTAAGCAAAGTTAACTGCTTGTGAGTGTGACTTTTCAAATTATAATTAAGTCAAAAATGTTTAAAGGAACATATCAAAGCTTAGAACTTTGGTTGCATTTATGAGTGTGTTTTTTTTAATATGAAAAGGAGGTGCAAGTTATGAATTTGCATAATGTTTTTGATTTTGGAGTGGCATGAAGTATCAAAGACTAGTTGAATTTGAATTCAATATAAATTTATATTGATGTTTGAAGATTTATTTCAATGTGAAATATTAAACCAATGTTCTGAGTGTGAGTGTAAACAAGCATATAGGTGATGTGTAAAATAATGTAAGTGTCAACCATTTACATGGTGTGCTCTAAATGTTTTAGAACATGTCAATGTAAATATACATATAATATATTTTTAGTGAATTCTCTATTTACAATCCATGTTAATTAATCATGGGTTCATCCCAAAACTTAATGTGTTTTTCTCAATGGGCCACTTTGAGTATCCTTCACAAAAAAAAATTAATATTGTTCTCCCAAATATAAGCTTTTATTACCAAATCTACTTCTATGGAAATGCTTCCCTTTAGCTTGCTTATATATAGTAGAAGTAAATGATCACACATTTGGGCATAGGATATGGGAGAAACTAATGGCACTATTGTGGAATAGCATTGGTGCACATTTTTGGGTGCATGTTGCTTCAACTCATTACTTGAGTAAATTTTTTATTTTTAACTTTGTTATCACCATTTTTAGTTCGAGCTTTTATAAGAGCTTGGGTACTTATTATGATTCATATTAATTAGTTGTCGTGCATCCCAAACTTCTTCCTTTTTTTCAAGCAATTTGGATCACTTTGATTGGTTAATTACCAAAAACATTTTGAAAATTTGATTTCCCTTGCACCCTCCCAATATAAGTTACATTTTTTACATTGTTTTATATGACCTAAAATGGATTTACACCCTTTTCCAAGTACATCCCTCACCTTATACATTTACATTTACACAAAGTGTGTGTCCTAAACCATATACATTCCCCAGACCATATTAGATTGAAACTTGTGTTTTGTGTAAGGTTGTAAAGCCTAAGGGCAAGGGCACAAAGGTGGGGGTTGAGCACAAGCCCCAACTTTGGTAATGCTTTCATGCACAAGCTTCACATTACATAAAAATTAATGCAAAAATCAAGGATTGAAAAAAGGGGGAAAAACAAGGGCTCTATGTTTTTTTGGTAAAGCATGTCATGAGAACAAACCCTTTGCTCACAGGGTGGAGGAAAAATTGCAGACCATAATGTGCCCTCTAGTCAAAGAGTTTTCTACAACCCCAAACAAAATCACAAAGAAATTTTGCATCCAATTTTTTTGAAGAGTGAATAGTTTTTGGAAAATAACTATTTCAAAGTGCCTCACACATTAATGGATTCTTGACCTTTGGTTTGAAAGATTATTAAATGTTTGGCCACAAGTAATAAGAGATTTTAAAACTCACATTGATGGACAAAAGGGCTTAAATTTATAGCCATAACTTGAACAATTTGATTATATAATTCACAGATTCATATGTCGGTCATATAACATCCACTTGCCAAAAGTCCGAAGGAGTGAATCTTTTGTGCAACATAAAGCACCAGGAGAAATTTCCTAATATATTTGGAAGGCACCTTATATTGTTTGAATATCCGTCCTAAAGGAGAGGAAGGAACTTATCCTTGTAGGTAGGTGTAAGATCTCTCTCACTTTAAAAGAGTAGGCCATTCCCCTCCTTTGCCCGGTGATCTATGTACGTTTAAGACTCATGATAACATTCCCTTGTATATTGGGTGAAGCCGACAAGTGGGGGGGGGAGATTGCCAAGATGAACGGCTGGATTCACTTGGCTATGGGCTTGTCCTAGGCTCCTTATTTGGGTCCTCGGGAATCCTCCACCATCGGAGGCTTTACTTTACGACACACTAAAACTTTGTTTTGGCAGATACTACTACTCTCCATCACAGAATAGGAAAGGTTACATACGGAATCATGTTCACATGTTCAATCATTTCATTACAAGCTCGTATCTATAACAGAAGCACACCAAGAAAGTCATTGCTCCCAAGGCCCTTTACAATGTACATCCCATATGGAAGGGGGAAGTGGAATCTTTACTATTATTATTATTATGCAACTACTATTATTCAACTAGTACCTGGCTTTAAGGATACTTTCCTCCAAGTTTTGGAAACAAGTACAAACATGGACAATAAAAAAAGGTTCCAAACTTAGTGTGAAATCTAAATTGCTAAGTAGTCAACTCTATGCATCCCAGAAATTTTTTTTTAATATATTATTATAGGTTTTGCTAAAGGTATGTATAATCATACCCCTCCCTTTGTAGTCAAGGCCTCCATGGTGTTTGGCCAATTGGAACTTTTTTAACAAGGTTTATTCACATGGTTGAATCACCCAAGAATTCTGAAATGTAATATATTAGAGCAACAATTAGGGTAGGGTTTATTGGATAACAACATTCTTTGACCTAATTAGGGGTGGACATATTGGGTCCCAACTCAACTTTCAAGGTAAGATATTTGGCCTACAAGAGTCTGGGGGATGATTGACCCCATTCAATAAGAGTATTATCAAGTTTCAATGGCACATTTTGGGGAAAGGTTTCGTAATGATTTTTGATTGCCATAACTTAGTATTAAACTTTTAAAAAGAGAAAAACTTGTGTAAAGGACATATGTCTACATATTGATGCCAGCAGAAGCTAAGGTGAGCTAGAGGTTCTTCTGCTAGAGGTTCATTTGAGAAAGAGAGAGAGGAGAAGGGGGGAGGGGGGGGCAATGATCACCATCTCTTAATTGTTCCTTAAGATCTTGAGGTATCTAAGGAGCCTTGGGAGACCCTAAATGATTCCTAACAACCTATGTTTAGAGCCCATTTATAGATGGTTGTGTGGTTTTATACATTGGGCAGTTCTTGTCTTTCATCATTAATAATTGTCTTGCTTAAGGATAAACTTTTTTTTGAATGTTCTAGTATTACATACCCAAGTTTGAACCCACACCATTAGGGAAGCAAGAAGTAGTATTACCATCAACCTACTTTCTAGTGTTCATTCTAATAATATCTTTTATTATTATTATCATTATTATTATGTTTTATTTTTTGCAAAACATTAGCTCAACACTCTTTGCGCAAAATTGCACAGGGCATCACATGCACACCCCAAAAATCTTGTTAGGTGTATTTAGAGTTGAGGCCAATGCTATCTTAAAGGAAGAATTAGAACAATATGAAGATGAATTTGAACAAGATTAACTTTTGAACTTGTAACTTTATTTGAATATATTTTTGAAAAGAAAATTGTTGTATTTTGTTATTCAGAATGTTAGAATATTGATGGATATTAATGTTGGCAGATATCCATCCATATTGAAATCCAGTATTTGAAAAAAACATAACAATAATAATTGGAATTGATGGATGACAAATTGACGAATAATCAAAACCATTGGATATTGAAAAAATCTTATATTCACCCTACATTGGTTGTTATGTAGTTGTGGATGAACCTCAACTGAGTTAATATTTGGTTTCACCTTGGTAACCAATTCTGTACGAAATAGGTCTCACATATAGGTAGATAGGTAAGAAAATAGGTAATTGCTAGGTAAGTAGATGGTTTCTATATAGGTAAGGACTGTTTTTACTACCCACTTGTACTAACAGCTGCATGCAAAAGAAAAGGTCAAGAAATTCAGCAAAATGAACGGAGTTTATTGACAGTGTTTAGTTGGATGAAAAAATAACCATGGTTGTGACCACAAGGACTAGACCAAAGGTCAATGCTTACACCAATTCTCAAATGAAAAAGGAGGCTATAGTGAACCACCAGCACACCATGAGGGATGAATGGTAAGTGGTCAGGAAACAGTTTTCTGTTGGGTTTCAGTTCCCTAGCTAAACCATGGTGGTTATCTCAGTTGCTTTTCTTTCTAGCTACCAACAGGTTGTTAGTAGGTGGGTAGTAAAAACAGCAACTGAGATAACCATCGTGGTTAGCTAGGCAACTGAAACCCAACAGAAAACTGTTTCCTGACCACTTATCATTCATCCTTCATGGTGTGCTGCTGGTTCACCATAGCCCCCCTTTTTCATTTGAGGATTGGTGTAAGGCATTGACCTTTGGTCTAGTCCTTGTGGTCACAAAGCACGGTTATTCTTTCGTCCAACTGAATGCTGTCAATAAACTCCGTTCATTTTGCTGGATTTCTTGACCTTTTCTTTTGCATGCAGACGGGGACTATTTTTGGCTAGACAATTACACAATGACACGCTGTTTCCTATTAGGCAGTTGACCATCTCGTTTACAATGTGCAAGGGGCTACGGTGTTATAGGAGGTACCGAATACCGAGGGTTGCATGCACCCTACTGCACTGAGACCTATGGTTTGTTTGGTTGGTTAGGACTATTCTAGAGTACCGTGTCTTGCACAAATATGAACAAGAAACAACAACAACAACAAAAATTGTTGGTATTGACTGTGACCATCTTTGCATCAAACAAATAAATCACGACCTGTTCACACATGGTTCCCAACATCATCCGATACTAAATTTGCTGTCACGGTGCCCAGTTGAAATGTGCATTAGGGTACCCATGTGTAAGTTGCATCTGTTTTGCCCATCCAACTGAGTTGTTGCACATAATTCATTAAAAATGTGCACCGTCAAAGCAATACTTTTTCATTTACATACCTTACCGGATGATAAACTTTTGTCAGTAAAATAATCCTCAAAATAATGAAATGAAATTTTGTGAAAATAGGAAGTTGACATGTTAAAAATCATCATAATTATCATAGATTGCACACTCTGAATAATTTCACTACTCATATATCACAATATTATAGTAAATGGTGGAAAAAAAACATAATTTTAAGATTAAGAAAATAAAATTTGGAAAAAAATAATTTTTTTTCCAAAAAAATTATTTTTGTCAATGTGGAAACTGACCCTAGGCTATGGTATAGCCAAGGATGAACCAGGTTGGGGGTAAAAAAAGACAAAAACATCACTTTCTCTCCACCTTGAGTGCAGAACTTCTCTTTGTGGGGACCCCCAAGACTTGGAAGAATGTGAAACCCTTAGGCATCACAAACACGCTGGCCCTGCCAATAGATAAGATGTGTTGTACCTTTTTACCTACTGTGTCCACAGTCTGAACACCAACAAAATCTGTTCCAATCTAAACAGTCTAAACACTTTCACCCCAAAAAAACTAGTGCACTTTGTAATGTGAAACTGGTTTTAATAAGGTAAAACTTCCAAAGTTGGATCAAATGCGATAGTCGCTGTCCCTCTGGGGGCCATGAGCATGGCCCGACAAAAACAAAGAGACAAACGTTTTGGATGAAAATCACTGTTTTGTCGTGAAGAGAGAGAGAGGTTTCAACTTTTAATAATAAAAAGTGACATAGTCGTACTTTGAGCTGAACTGGAAACTCAAAATTCAAAGGGGAAATCCTCCGATTTTATGGTTTATTTTGTCTTGTCTACCGCTGAGGTGAAGTTGCCATTCAAATCAAAGTTGACTCTAATATTACGATCCCCAAGTAGTTAGTGCTTTACCCATGTGGGTGGTCTGAAAAATCTATGGTACATCATACAATCTATTGAACAAAAGATATTGTATAAATGCATCTACTCTTCTATTCCTTTTATTGGGGGGCTTGCAATAATTAAATTATGTTCACTATCAAATTGCAGCTGAGAAAGTTTTTTTTGTTCTATTTATAAAATGAAGAAAAGCTTACACACTGAAAGCCAAAATGACAACAAAACACACAATCTACATAATATAATATGTTGCAGAGAAAATGCAATAACAAAACACCCAGTCCAAAGATTAAGTTGTCATCCAATGCTGGAGATTTCCTCATAATTTAGAGCCCAATTTAGTTTAAGATCAAGTTCAGTTCCATTTACATTACACTCAACTAAAAATAATAACTTGCCTAATTACATACCCATGCTCATGGAAGTGGGGTATTAATGTAAGAGAAAAATGAAGAGGAACAAAGTCATGAAATAACAATCCTAACAATTAGACAAGGTAACATGCAATGAAGAGGCCCACTTGATTGTTATTTTTTCCTAGTGTAATATAATAGATTTTTGAAAAAAATCTTGGGAATCTATTTCCAAGTTGTACATATCAAAAAAATTAAAAAAACAAAACCTTGGCCCACATATCTTAGAAATGTTATCAGTCATATGTATTATTTTGTAAAATTGGAAATTTTTAACATAATAAGTTAGTAGAGAGAAGGGAAAGAGCTAACCATAAGAAAATAATTTATTTTTACGAAATGGGTTTGAATTTGAAAAGTACATTAGATAACCACATAATAGGGTTATCCGTAAAGTAAGAAAAACACAGCACCAGAACCCTGAGTTTGGTCATACACATGGTGAGATTCAGAAAAAACCTGCAAAAAAGTACATTAGCATTCAAGGGGGGATGAAACTCAGAAAACCATCAATTTTGGTGGTAAACTGAGTTTCATCCTGTCTTTCCTTTTTCTTGAGCGCCTCCACTGCTACTACATATATTTTCACTGCTCCTAACTGTACAATTACTATAATTAGTCTCAAACCTTGTGCATTAAGTGCTGGGTATCAGCATTTCATAGTGAGTTGTAGCATTTCATACTGAGATTTATTAAAATGTCTTTACTTTGCAGATACCACTGAAAGAGGGGATAAGGGGGGTGAAAGGAGGCCCAAAGACAGGGTGAAGACAGGGTTACTTTATGGATAACTCTAATGAGTTTATTTTCTTTTCTCTAAAAACTGAAAATAAATTATTAGGCTAACCCAAGCACTAGTATATTCTTGTTATGTTTTCTTTTTAAATAATAGGAACAAAGCAGCAGAACCGAGTAACAAGCTCTTGGTTTCATCATACCATGATTTTGGTTATCATGTCCCTAACTTTTCACGTTATTCCAACAAACTACTTACATATTAGTCAAAAGACACTGTTACCGATTTTCTTCGTGTAGTTGTTGTAGATCATGTGATGGGACTGTGCCATGCCGACATCCAGTTATGTATCGAAAAAGACCAAGTCTGACCTCTAAAAACTCCCCCTGACAACTTTGATTTTATATGGTGAAGTTTTAGCTTTACACCTTACCCTAAGGTCGGTTTAGTGATTCAATAATTCTGAAGATAGTGAAATGAAACTTTGTATAAATATGACATTGAGATGTTGAAAATCATCATAATTATCAAAGGCTACACACCGCATAATTTCATTACTCATATTACAATATTATATCACAATATTATAGTAGATGATGGAAATATATATATAATTTCAAAATTAAAAAAGAATTAATTTTTTGAAAAAAAATAATTATTCGGTTTGTCAACCATGAACCTGACCCTAGGCTATGGTTGTTGCAAAGTTCTAATTAATAATGCTAAAAAAATTCTAATTTGTGTGATTTTCTTCACTACCAGTTCTTGGTGGAAACTGGCAATTTTTTCCTTGAAAACTAGCGGTAATCTTAGAGAGTCTAGTTCGAAGAAGTTCTGTGGTTCTAACCCAAGGAATAATTTTGTCACTTGTCAGCACCTTTGAAACAAGTGCTATGATTTTTTCTTCCAGTATTTGACAATTTACACTTTTCAGGCACCTTTTCCGGCTTTTCTCATAGTCATCTGCTGGTTCCACTTTTAGTGTAGTGTCAGATCTGCATGTAATGTAATGTGAATTGAGGGTGTGGAACAGGCTTGAGATGTGAATAGATCGCAAGCGAAATTAGTTATCCTTTGGAAGGAAGCCTGGGACACTCGTTACTACTACAGTGTGAACCAGCACCAATACTGGTACCTTGAGGAAGGGAGGATGTCAGCTCAGCAATGGGTCCTTATTGTAGAGAATACAAAAGTATTGCTTGCTTCTTTTTTTCCCCAAATTGCCTGACCCAAGATGTGGCTGGTCATGACAAGACACATCTTGGTGCTGGCCAGACACAAATTTTGTGTCTTACTATAAACACGTTCGGTGTTTAATAGACACTATGAGGCATCTTATTGTCTATTGCATGCCCAAAGTGTGCATAACGATACTCTTTGAAGTGTCCACAATAAGGATGCATTGCTGACTTGTGAGATCTTGATTGAGGCCATTTAGTCACCATATTTAACTCGAGCATTTTCTCAAATTTTTGAATTCCCATCATTCCTAGGTGGAAATACCAACTCCATGGTACATCAAGTTCATCATGCGTGTAGATCAACACTTCAGCAAAACTCCTAAGGACCAAATTAGAATGCAAGAAGAAATATCATCATTGTATCATCGATTGTACTGGATCTAGTCAAACCCGAAAGCTCTAACATAAAGATTGTAGAGAAGAAAAAACGGCCAGGGGAGGAGAGAGATCATGTCTGTATGGTTTATCTTATGCTGACTGTAATCATCAAGTCAAAACTGTGGCAACAAAAGTTTACATATGATCCAAAAGAAGATCCATGGTAATGGTTTTAAAAGTCATTTTTAGAAAGTCTTCCCCCAATCTACGGATCATTGTGTCATTTCATGTGAGATCAGGAGACGGGACATGAGTATATTGCTACACAAGAATGTAGGCTTTTTGGGTGGCTTTGGATTCTAGTTCACGAGCTTATTATTAAGTAGTCAACTTGCAGTCATCATACATTTTGACCTAAACTAGACCTCTTTTCATCCTTTCCCAAACTTTAAAGAAATTTTTGAAACTAATCTAAACATAAATTTTGAACCTAAATGATTCATGAACCTAAGAAAATTGAACCATACTTAACATAATTTTGAACCTAATCATTCATGAACCTAAGAAACTTGAAGCATACTTAACATAAGTTTGAACCCAATCAATCATGAACCCAAGAAACTTGAACCATACTTAACATAAGTTTGAACCTAATCAATCATGAACCCAAGAAACTTTGAACCATACTTAGCATAATTTTGAACCTAAATGATTCATGAACCTAAGAAACTTGAACTATACTTAACATAGCAAAACATTTTGCTAAAACTCCTAATCAACCCATTTTCTTAGATTTCTAAGCCTCACAACCAGTTGACCTTGTAAATGAGTACTTATATAATTCTCTAATCAAAGCCTTCAATAAAGATACTTATTTATTGCCTCTTCTAGTTGACCTTCTATACATAGTATCCTTTTTCAAGTTGTTGTAGAAGGTGTAATCTTTGTCAAACACTATTTTTAGAAAAGCACCAACTGGAAGAAGTCTACAACATGGAGCAAAAAAAAGGAGAGGACCTAAGTCCAAGTTGAATTGCTACAATTGTGATATCTAAAATCTAAGGATGGGTAATGGAGATTCTAACTCAAGTAGGAAGTAGTTCTAAAGTAAAATATTGTGTAGTAAAAAATTACAAACAATTACTTTTGAAACTTAAAGTTTCTAAACACTAATTTGTGTCATAGTTTTAGCACAAGTTGAAAAGAGCTCATTAAACAACCCAATATCACTTTTCCAATGGCTAATGCTCTCCAAGTGATTGTGTATTTTAAGCTACACCAATTTGCAACTCGAAAACGCGTAATCCTAGACATGCATCAACATTAATGAATGTACAACTAAGTTTTGGGACATTCAAAGGCCATAGTTGAAAAAAACAAAAAGGTGCTTGATGGTGGGCAAATAAAAATCTACAAACTATTTGAAATTTTTATTTTTTTTTGTGCAACTTGTCCCAAAGTGGAATTTAAAAGGATTTTTCTTTTTTTTTACTTAAATTTTTAAAGAAATTATAATTTAATCAAATGTTTGAACCAATCCAATGATTTTTATGTATGGTTTAAAATAATTAAATGACAATTTTTCAGTTTATTATTGTCACATCTACCTTGTGTATATTGTAAAGTCTCATTTGATTAGATATTTGTCTTATTAAAACTGAACATATTTAATTTTGATGTTTGTCAAATCAAACACAATCAATCATTTCAAACTAATAAGCTTCACAACTTTTCAATTTGCTTAGTTGTGATGTTAGTAGTGTATAAATCATGGTTTGTAATAATGATTGGACAACTACAAATCCCAAAAAATATTAAATTTTCACATTTGTGAAAATAAAATTCACCAAATGCCAAAAGTTCTACCCCCTCACACGCCTCCCCTCGCCCCTAAATATGTATATGCTACTAATTCTAGAAGGCAAAACTTAATAATCAACGAGGCACAATATAAACTAATTCTAGAGATCCAATTATTGGATCTCCACCCATCCTCAACCCAAATCATGAAATTATACATCTAATGATGTCCATTAGGTCCCCATATCATAAATATCAAAATGTCCATATCACAAGAAAATTGCATTTGACCCCTCAAATCCGTTAATTTGTCATTTAAAATGTTCTTTGAAACCTTTTACAAATCCATAACAAGCCAAAACATTACTAGAATTATGTTCCCTACAACTATAAAAATAAGGCCACGTATGCGACATGTCATGATTTTATTACATTAATTTTTTAAAGGATTTGGTTTTCAACATTGTGGTTGAAACCCAATTCCATCTTAATAAAGTTCTATTAAACTATTTTATGTGTTTGGAAGGCTTATCCAAAATGTAAGCTTTGAAGTTTTGTCTACCGTGTTACAAGGTGTACTCACTTACAATTGCAAGAATTCAAGTTTTAAAAAATAACACAAAAAAAATTTACAATAATTAAGTTAATATGTGCCTCTTATTCCTCTTCTTTTTTAGTCTAAAATCTCATTTTTGTGCATCTTTTCATGTGTGTGACTTTGTTAATTTTCATAATGTTGGGCACAAATGTAATGTAGCACAATATAGATATAAACCACTTTATATGTTGATGGGGCATGATTTAAAGCTTAAGGAAATTTGTTAACCCTAGGTTGAAAATCATTTTCGATGTTGTATTTTTCATTTGATAATATGAATATCATTTCATCATATGTATGAAGAAGCGTGTTTTTCAATGCATTCATAGTCTTGGGAATTTGTTAAGCTGTAGATTGAACACCATTTTTGGTTTCACACTTTTTATTAATTGCGTGGATAACATTTCAACATAAGAAGCATCAAATTCAATGTATTCCCATTGACTTATATTTTTCTTTTGTCACAAGCAAAAAGATTTCATGATTTTTTTTGCCATCATACTAGCAATGACGTGCAATGAAGTATGCAAAACTTTATATGAGTGAGTCACAAACTATAAAAACTACAAAAAGTCAAGTTTCAAAAGTAAACATTTACACAAAAATGTCTATAGAAAAAAATTGGTTGTCAACATATCTAGATCTACTTTGGTAAAATAGTATGAAGCATAAAGGAGAAAAGGAAGTGACGTAAAACATCCTTTACTCTTATCACCTAACATTGCTTTACTATGGAAACAAAAGCTAGGCCAAACATATTCTTTCCATGCTTAAATAAATTTTCACATCACACAAATTTTGGGGATTTATAAAGATTTCTCATATACTTTTCACATCCTACTACAAATCTTATATTGAATTACAAAAAGATAGATAATACCAATAACCTTCGCAACAATCATGGTGTGATAGTATTTCATGTCACAATCAATTATGCTTAGTCTAATATGATTTTGATTTCTAAAGGTTGAGTTTTACACAAAACAACTAAATTATGAAAGATGACCACTTAGTCATTAACTTCATCCTTACATGGCAAGGAACCAAAATGACATCTACAAATAGGTGGTTCTTGGTACCTAATCTACTTTGACTTGCCCATCTTAACCACAATTTATATAAGCTAAAGGTCATTTATGTTATACCTTATCCAATTTATCAAATTATGGCATATCTCCTCATGCCTTTGCAAGACTACTTGGATGCTATTTATGAGTTATGCCATAACCTTTTATGTTTCTACAAGAGCAAAAGTTTGTATGTATAGTCTCATCATGGAAAGAAAAACCTATTTTCTTTTTGAATTAAGGAAGGAAAATTTTCTATTGATAGTAAATTAAACACTAAAACCCATTTTGTTGGTGTATTGCAAGATGAAATTATGCTAATTGTTTGTTTCACATATATTATGAAAGCATAAACAACAAAAAACATATATTTGCATGTAAATTCAATTCACAAATGTGCTCTAATCTTGGGACAAGAATTTATCTATGTCATATTTTCACTTTTTTTTAATGTTTTTGAAAACAGTTGTGTGTTTTCAATGTATGATGTGAGTTATAACTTTTCATAGAAATTTGCCATTTTTCTGAATTTGAAAAAAATTGACCAATTAGAATACACATGCAAAATGATTAATAATGTTATTCCTTACACATGATTGTGCAACTAATGCTTAAAAATAGAAGTTATTTAAAAATCATAGACTTAGCCAAATAATCCATAATTATATTTAATATTTGTTGATTAATATGAAACCGTCTTTATTATTGAACTAGTAGCAAATTGTAGACCCCAAGTAAAACTAATAAATGTGATTATTTAAGAGAGAGGACTATCAAAACATGCATTTTTTGAAAGAGTAAAACAAATCATTTGGTGATAACGTGGAATAAAAAGCTAAGAATTTAATTTAAGTAGAATAATACTTGATATTAAATGTTGCTGAATGTCAATTACAAACTTTAGTTCAAATATTATGGAACATATTTCCAAGAGTCTTTATGATTTTGAATTTGAAGATCAACCTCCTTGATACAGAAGATGGGTGAAATAAAAAAATTAAATTGAAATAATATAAATGTCATCTGCTTTTTTTCATTTAAAAAGTATTGTTGTTTAGAAGCATGAAAAATAGTTTTGGTTTTCATTGAATTTAAGGACCACAAGAATTACATCACCCAATTGCATACTAACAAGTCCTTGATCATTCCACTCCAAACCCCAAACAATTTTTCAAGTTGTCCAAACATTCATCTTTGATTAAATAATTTTTTTGCCTTTTTGGAAAATTGGAATAAAAAATATTGGAATTGAAAATGAAAATCATATATGTAAAATAAAATGTATATGTAAAAAGCATATTAGAATGGTTTGTTTATTTAGTATAAGTTTTCTTGTATCTATTGTACTTTGATTGATTGAAAATCCACATGTTCATTATCATATCACCTAAATTTTTATTGAAAATTCTATCATTATTTTATACTCACAAAAGGTTGATATTAGATTCTGTCCAAGTCAATAATTTGGTTCCTAAGTTTGAAAAATATTAGGTATTTAACTAGAATGTATTCATCATTGAAAAGTGACTACCACTTACTCTTATAAAATATTGGTGGAGCTATTTCTATTTCTCATCGCTTTGAAATGAACCTCTTGAACTAACTCAGTATATAACTTTTTAAGAACCAAAGATTTCATGAAGTTTAAAGTCTTGTGAATTAAAATGTGTTTTATATTGATGTGCCCTAATTGTTTTCCAATTTGAATAATCCTCATTTAAATTAACTTGTCATCCAATTTCAATGCCCATATTTAAAAACCTAACAATATGGAATAATATGCTTCTTGTAAGTTGTTAGTATAAAATTAGATATGGGAAGGTAATTTATTTCCTTATGATTTATTGATTAATCATCAATTTCAACACATGATAATATTTAGATGACCATTGAACTCTTATCATATTTTGTTCATACTAGATTGCTAATGGTATAAACTTGCCTTCTTGGCACATTTACAATCATAACAATTGAAATCACTCATTTGTCCAAGGAATGGTAGAGTCTTTTGGCCTCAAAATCCTTTTTTTTGCGTTTAAAATTTTGAGTGAAATTATTTGCAACTTGGCTTATCTATGTTTTATATTGATGACCAATACCTCACTCATTGTGTTAATATTGTTAATGAATAAACATTCATTTTCACAATGTGCATGTTTTGTGATGTATTTGAAAAATGGTCAAATCATACCAATATATATGCATTATATCATGGTTCGATTTTTCATATTCTAAGGTTTTTCCTTAAAAAAATTACACATCATGTATTACTTTGTTTCTCATTCACATGTGATAAAAGACTGTTAAAATTTAAATATATTGAAAAATTGAAGCATAGTGTTTAAAAATCAATTTGATTATTTGAATTTGTGTTTTCTAAAAGTGATTAATAGTTTTTAATGTGCAATATGGTTTTTGGAAATCAGCAGGATTTTGTTTATGCAATTAAAAGGATCCTTTGCAAAAGTATATTGAAAGTTACTTAATTTCAAAAGTCCTCAACAAAAACCAAAAGGGTATTTCCAAGCTACAGTGTACACAATTTGTGCCAAAGTTGGATATACATATTAGTATAACTTTAAATACATATATATTTTTATTTTTAAAAAATTACATTTAATTGACTTGGGCTTTAAAATAAAATAAACTATGACAATCATTAATGTCTAATTGTTTCATATTTGTGTCTTTGTGTAAATGTACATCAATTACATTATAAAACTTGCTTAAAACACCATATTTGGTAGTAATATATCATTTTTGAATAATTTCAAAACTCCACTTCATTTTTATAACTAAATAATAAATCGTTGATTATTTTTAATCTTTAAATTTTCCAATTTTCATTCTATTACAATCTTGTGCAAATTAGAAAATTTGCATTCCAAAGGACAAGTGTATCATTCCTATGTGCACTAGTTTCTTTGTAAACTCATATAGTAAACCTCCTTTATAATCATGACAATTTTAGTCACATTCTTGTTTATGTCACACATTTTTTGGTAAGCATCCATTTTGTAAGAACATCATTTTTTAGAGTCACTATCACATTCATTAGTAGCAATTTTTTTGTAAAGCTTTCTTTGTGAATGTGATTATAATGGGAGAAATCTAGGGCAAACATTAGAGTTATATAAATAAAAGAACCTAATGGCAATGTAAGTGATGTTTTGAGCTCATATTGTGCAAACTAATAACAATGAATCAAGATGAATAGAAAAAAAAAAAAAAAAAAAAAACAATATTCAAGTAAAGGCAAACAAAAGAAAAAAAAACATAACAAAAAAAAAACAAAT
>Ga0116227_10000176_pt1 | contig 110658 bp, 77 predicted proteins | sample S1TSphgellanicum_FD_89693 | JGI IMG/M metagenome (GOLD analysis project Ga0116227, IMG submission 89693) | Host-associated microbial communities from peat moss isolated from Minnesota, USA - S1T2_Fb - Sphagnum magellanicum MG | ecosystem: Host-associated > Plants > Peat moss > Unclassified... | reverse complement strand
TGAGGAAAATATCTGGTTTGGCATTTTTTTGTTTAATTTTTTCAATGAAATAATGTGCCGAAATGCTTTCCAATTCATCATAATTGGAAGCGCCGGACATGGAATGGATCAGGTAATAAGCTGCATCTATATCATCAGGGATATTTTTAAGACTTTCCAGATCCAGAAAATCAGCTTCAATGACCTGTATTTTATTTTTAAACTGTTCAGGAAAATAAAACCTGTTTTTATCCCGGACGCAGCAGACCACCTCATTTCCGTGATCCAGGAGCAAGGGCAGCAACCTCTTGCCGATATAACCTGTAGCACCTGTTAATAGAATTTTCATCTCTGAGCTGTTTTACAATTTAAAGCTTACCAAACCATAATCCATCGCGAAAATCTGGCCTGAAATTGATGCTGCATCTTCAGAAATAAGATACCCTGCCATACGGGCAACCTCCTGGGGTTTTAGGTAATTTTTCAAAGGGTGCCTCTCGATCATATTTTCTTTAATACGGTCGTTTCTTAAAATAGATCCCGACAAAGAAGTCTCTGTAATAGTCGGGGCAATACCATTGATACGAATTAACGGGGCAAGTTCGGCACCGAGCGATTTAACCAGACCCTCTACTGCTGCCTTAGAGGCCGCAATACTGGAGTGAAAAGGCATTCCGAGCTTTGCCGCAACGGTACTGAATAAAACAATAGAAGGGTTTTCTCCTTTCTTTAACGCAGGCAGATAATGCTGAATCACTTTGACGGCACCCATCACGTTAATTTCAAAATCTTTTCTGAAATCATCCAGGCTTAAGCCTAGAATGGGTTTGAGGTTTATGGACCCCGGACAATATACCAGGGCATCTATACTTTCAAATTCAGGTAGAGCATCACGGAGTACATCACCTGAAAAATGAATTAAATTTGGATGGGTAATATCGGGAGCTGTCCTGCTGATATTGATTACCTTATAATTTTCAAGCTGCTGCACTAAAACACCATTACCGATTCCTTTACTGCCGCCAACAACTACAATAGTTTTCATTTTTTTAAAGATTAGAATTAAAGAACCGTTCTGATTGTTTCTGCTTTGATTTTCAATAAAATAAGATATTATTTATTAAATATCAAAAGACCAAAAGGGTATTTCATATAAGATGATATCTTAATGTTAAAGATAATAATTGTTTAACTATTTTTAATAAATATTAAACAAAATAAAAACTATTTTATTTAACTTCGCTATGCTCTCCTTAATTCCCTATTGGGAATCCCTCAAAAAAATAGAATTATGAAAAAAGTAAAACGGCAATTTACCGATTGTGACCTGGATCGAATCATTGAAATGGCATGGGAAGACAGAACCCCTTTTGAGGCCATTGCATATCAGTTTGAGCTTCAGGAAGCTGATGTAAAAATTTTAATGAAGAAGGAACTCAAACCCGGCAGCTATAAACTTTGGCGCAAAAGGGTAGAAAACTGTCAAACAAAGCATCTGCGGAAACGCAGTGACGCAATTAAACGCTTTAGATGCAGCGAGCAGCGGGCCATTTCCAATAACAAAAAATCGAAGCAGAAACAATAGAAACAATCAGCTGTATTATTGGAATTATGATACAAAATGCAGAATTCATGTAACCATAAACATTTAAAAGCCAATAGCTTCGCCATTAAAACTATACCAATCAAATCTAACGCTATGTACCGTAATCCAGGGCTTCTACAAAATATAATTGATGCTATCCCTCTTCCCGTCGGAGTGTATGTGGGAGATAATTTAGAAATTGCACTGGCCAATGATGCCATGATCAAAACATGGGGCAAAGGAAATGATGTACTTGGAAAAACCTATCTCAGTGTTGTTCCTGAAATTGAAAACCAGCAGATTCTCGATGAGGCCCTTGGCGTTCTCAAAACCGGAACAGCCTTTCATGCTGTGGGCAGAAAAGTAGATCTGGTCATGCAGGGAATTATGACCGAACATTACTTTAATTATAGTTTTATTCCGCTCTTTGACGAGCATGGAAAAGTCTATGGCGTGCTTAACACCGGCGCTGACATCACGGATCTGCACAAAGCAAAAGAAGAAACCCTGAAAGCGAATGAAAAATTAACCATAGCCATAGAAAGCTCCGGGATAGGAAGTTATGAAATAGACCTTGAGACCAAAAAAATCAAGACTTCAGCAAATTTCAATACGATCTGTTCCATTGGAAGCGAAACAACAAATGACGATTTAATTTCAAAACTTCATCAAGAGGACCTCCCGGCGCGCGAAAAAGTACACCAGCAGGCTCAGGCAACGGGAAAAATATGTTATGAGGCAAGAATTTTAAATGATAACGGCTCCTACCGCTGGGCTAAAATCAATGGAAAGATTATCAAGGACAAGGACGGGTCTGCAAAGACCATCATTGGGATTGTTCAGGATATACACGAGCATAAGGAATTTCAGGAGGAACTAAAAAAGCAGGTCGCAAGCCGTACAAATGAGCTCACGCGTTCTAATAGCGACCTGATGCATTTTGCCAGCGTAGTAAGCCACGATCTTCGAGAGCCGCTGCGAAAAATTAAATTTTTCAATACCCTTTTACGAAATGACATAGAAGACAATGTTAATGAAAAATCTAAAAAATACCTTCATAAAGTAAGCCAGTCTGCCCAGAGAATGGAAAATATTATAGAGGGAATTTTGACCTATTCCACCCTTGACAAAACTTCACAGGTTATAGAAACAATTACTCTTAATGAGGTTATTGAAGACATAAAAATAGACCTAGAGCTCATAATAAGAGAAAAAGGTGCTATTTTAGTTACTTCTGATCTTCCGCAGATTCAGGGAGCGCCGATTTTAATTAACCAGCTTTTTTATAACCTGATCCAAAATGCCCTGAAATTTTCCAAAGCGGACGAGCCTCCCAGAGTTATCATAACAAGCAGCATCATCAATAGTGACGGCCAGGATTTTCTACAGATAAAAATAAAGGATAATGGTATTGGAATTGATCCTAAATTTGCAGAAAAGATTTTTACGGCATTTGAAAGACTGCATTCTAAAGACCAGTACGAGGGAAATGGCTTGGGCCTTGCCCTGTGCAGAAAGATTGCCGAAAGGCATAATGGCAAAATAACTGCCGCCGGGGAAAAGGACAATGGCGCCGAATTTACGGTGACCCTTCCTTTAAAACAAAAAACCGATACGCTGTAGCAATTGAAATTTACAACTTCCTCCGTTAGAGGAATTTTACAAATAACAGCAATCTGTCTGATAAAATAATATTAGACATCTTCATAAATACATCTTTTTTATTTTGCATTCCTGTAAATTTCAATCTTGCCAATCACATAAAAATCCAATGTGTAATCGGCAGTAGGCTGATAATTTTCATCGGTGAGGACAATTTTCATAACCTGATGAATTGTAGGACGAGTGTCTGTATCTGAATTTTTTGAAAGAACAGGCTAAAATGACAATATTCCCTTCGGAACATTACTGTTTATAAAAAAAGGAAATAAATCAATTTTTAGTTTCAGTGGAAGAACAATAAATAAGTATATACTCATATTTTTTATTTTCATCCAAAGTAGTAAACATTAATCATCAAATTTTGACCTGAATAATCTTAAAACAAATATTTAATTTTGCAAATAACTCAATTAAATCTTAATTTAAATATTGAGTTACTATCCTAATTTAATACTTGAAATTGATCCAATAACAAATTAGTGAAATCACATTATTTAAGATTTTTTAACATTTAACCCCTACGATACATACAAACCGCTTCTGAATAAAAACTTTAAATAATTATCTTACAAATCAATTGAAAAATAAGCTAATTTCTTTAAATCATTCATAAAATGGTTTGTAAATTGTTCAGCAAGGTCACTTAGAGAGACAACTAGCAAATAGTTGTCTCTTTTTTTATGCTCTAATGTACAGATTTTTCAAACCTTTACGTACCAAAATTTGTGGTTCGATTTTTTCAAAAGGAATTCTTAGTCTGTTTGAAATAAACAGTCTTAAAGTGGCGATATTAGAGAATTAATCGAAGCTGAACGATGATTCGAAGTCCTGTTAAGGATTACCCAATTCTTATATAAGTTCAAAGGAAAATACCTTTGAAAGTTAAAATCTTATTTTAAATCTATTACGACCTTTTTGAGAGTATTATTGAATTTGAATGGTACTTTGTAATCTTTTGATACAGGCGACCCGGTATCTTCGCCTACATCCATAGTTTCATCCAGAGAGAAGCGGAATGGTACAGTTTTTTCGATATGTGCCTCCGCCTCAGACTTACCATCAACCATCAATACTCCTTTACCTCCTTTACCCGGGCCGCCGCCATCATAGGTGAAGTCGAAAATGATGGTATGCTTTCCTTGCGATAGTGATTCATTAGCAGTAATAGTAGTTGTTTGTTCCTGCAGCCAATTATAAACAAACTTTGGTTTGCCATTCACCACCATTAAAGCCCATCCGGCAAACAAGCCACCCTGTGTAATTAAAATACCCTCGGCGTTGTTGTTAGAAATTTCAACTTCTGAGGTTATAGTGAAAGACTTGTTTTTTATATCTGGCGCACTGCCTTCTGGAAGCCGTATCATACCAGGATAATAGGTAAAATGCTTCAGCCCCTCAATCGGACCAAGTGGACGGCCAGCTATTTTTGCATTGAAACGTTCTGCGGCACGATCATCTAGCGGGAGCACATTATACTTTTTAGCTTCTACAGTGAACGCCGCCTTGAGTTCTTTAAGCTTTTCAGGGTTCGACTTGGCTAAATCGTCATGCTCCGTAAAATCATTGTTGGTATCATAAAGCTCCCATGTATCTTTATCAAAAGGAATGCTGGGCTGCATCTCTGTCCATGGTGTTATGCCATGGTTTGTGGCAGCTACCCAGCCATTATCATAAATAGCACGTGCTCCTCCCATTTCAAAATACTGTTTCGTGTGTCGTGTGGGTACCTTGGCATTCGCGGCTGCAAAAGTGTATAGCATACTTACACCCGACATAGGGGTTTGTTCTACACCGTTTACAACTTTAGGCTGAGGCAGGTGAGCTGCATCAAGAATGGTCGGCACTATATCGTTACAATGACTGAATTGTGTACGTATTGCTCCTCCATCTTTAATGACTTTCGGCCAGGAAATAATCAGGCCGTTGCGAGTGCCGCCAAAATGAGAAGCCGTGCGTTTTGCATATTTTAATGGAGAATTCATTGCCATCGCCCACCCAATCGGATAATGATTATATGTTGTAGGGCCACCAATCTCGTCAAAGCGCTTCAAAGCATCCTGCACTACATCAGGTCGATAGTCATTAAAATCGGCGGCCACTTCATTGAGTGTCCCGGTAAGTCCTCCTTCTGCACTTGCTCCATTATCACCAATAGCATAGATAACAAGTGTATTGTCTTCAATACCCATTTCCTTAACGGCATCCATCAAGTGTCCTATTTCAAAATCTACATAAGCAAGATAGGCGGCATATACTTCCATCATCCGTTCATATACTTTTTTTTGATCGGTGCTCAATTTATCCCAAACGCCTGCTTCTTCGGGTATAGGATTATATTTTGCTGATTGAGGAATGATACCCTTGGCTTTCATTCTCTCAAAAGTTTCTTCACTGACCTTATTCCATCCTTTGTCAAACTGCCCTTTGAATTTATCAATCCATTCTTTAGGAGCATGGTGCGGGGCATGTGTGGCGCCAGGAGCGAAATAAACAAAAAATGGTTTTTTGGGAGCAGTAGATTTTTGGCTGCGTATCCAGGCTATTGATCTCTCTGTCATATCCGCTGTTAGATTATAATCAGGATCATTCGCAGGAGGCAAAACTGGTCTTGTATTTTCTATCAATGGGGGTGTATATTGATTGCAGTCACCGCCATTAAATCCAAAAAAATACTCAAAGCCCATACCTGTTGGCCATTGTGTGAATGGACCTGCCTGGCTTGTTTCGTAATCAGGTGTATTATGGTTTTTTCCAAACCAGGCTGTGTTGTACCCATTGTCGCGAAGAATGGTTCCAATAGTAGCTGAGTTATCAGGCATCACAGCATCATAACCTGGGAATCCGGTAGCAATCTCAGAGATCACACCAAAACCTGCCTGATGATGGTTCTTACCTGTGAGAAGCGCTGCACGAGTGGGAGAACAAAGCGCTGTGGTATGCCATTGTGTATATCGCAGTCCGGACTGAGCCAACCGGTCCGCTGTTGGTGTAGGGATCGGACCTCCGAAAGCAGATGATGCCCCGAAGCCGACATCGTCAAGTAATATTAGAATCACATTGGGAGCATCTGAAGGAGCTTCACGAGTCATCGGAAAATCTGCTTTTGATTCCTTATAGGTTTCTGTTATGGTTCCCTTAAATATAGTGGGTCTTCTATCTGGTAATACATTGCCTTGCTGCGCAATTACCTGACTAGCAAATAGCACTAAAGTGCTGATAATTGGAATATCAATTTTAAATTTTACTGTTTTCATGATATTTACTGCTTTAAATCTCAACGTCGTTTTTTATTACTTACTAATTCAAATTAATTTCAATGGTTTCAATCTAGTTACTGCATTTTATAGAATTTTCAAATCTAAATCTAATGATGAGCCTGTATTTGTTATTAAAAAAATGCTGCTTTATTTAGTAAAAACAAAAGTTAAGCTTGCTCTAATGCCAAAATCAGGTTTCGTTTCATCTGGGCCAGTAACAGGGATTTTTGGTGCTATAGATAATGAAATAGGCTGATTTCCTAATTTGGTTACTGCGGTAACCTGAGGTATTAGAAATATAGAAGTTGTTTTACCCTCCCAATTAAAAGTCATCTCTGAACTCAGTCCTAAACCTGCCCCGCTTTTAAAATTTTTAGTAAAGAACGGCTGGAAGTACATTTGATTTACATCACTGCGATTCTCATCGCCTGCAAAAGACCAAATCTGGTTAACCAGAAATCCATATGTCAGCCCGCTTTTCTGTTTCGCCAAAAGTACAGACGGACCTATCCCCCATTTTCGCGTACTTAGAAAATCATTAGTTCCAATTGGAACTAAAAATGCAGGACCGACTCCCCATATAAGTCCGTTTTTCATATCTGAAGGGGCAAAAAAAGCTGAAACCGTTGCATCGCTAAGGCCGAACTGACTGGTTCCCTCGCCTGTTATATCACGCTGGTCTACTATTGGAATGATATAACGGGTAATAAGATTAATCTTCGGACTTAGCGGAATAGGAATTACAGGCTGAAAATTTAACGTGTATTTTGATCCGTTAAAATTTCCGATGCCATAATCAACATTATTTTGAAATGGTACGCTGATAAGATTAGAAACTGGATTCGAAAGTTTATCCGCCAGTTCTTGGGCACTGCTTTGAGATTTTTCCTGGGCATTAGAAACAAATGAAAAAATAGGGCAAATAACAAACAGAAAGATGTTAAAATGATTTTTGATTTTCATAAAAATAACCTTTAGTAAATTAACTTTGCAGCTTTACCGAAAGATTCTGCATCTACAATATGTTTAAAACCTCAGAATATTTACAGCTAACTTTTGAAATAAAGTATTTAAGAAACTTTCGCAGTAGAGAACTTGGCCTGCTGCTGCAGTTGGTTACTTAATTCAGGATCGTATACATCAACACTTGATTTCTCAGCCTTAATTATTTATCGAATATTGATAAAAAATAAAGAAGCCAGAAATCAACTATTTTTTAAGTAAAAACTTACCAAATTTAAATCATAACTATCACATAATCAAACAAAAAGACAAAATATATTCCGAGTCAATAAATAAGTTGGGAGAACTCTTGTTTTATCGTAATTTTTTAACAAGTGAGGCTCGAAGCTCTTAGTAAATCAAAAAATACCTGACACCCGATCAATAAACCAATACATGGCAAGCGTTCCTATAAAATAAGCCGGAAACTTATAACTCCACTTAGGCAATTGAAGGTTTAAGGAATGCATCCCGGATCGTATCAGCAGCATTACAAACACAAATACTAATTGACCAGTTTCTACACCAACATTAAATAAAAACAAAGCAAGCGGAATATTATGCTGCGGTAATCCAACATCTTGCAAGGCAGTCGCAAAACCGAGTCCGTGCAGTAATCCAAAAAGAAAAGAAACGAGCCAGGGATATTGATACGCAAAACCATCCTTTCCTTTATAATGACGCAGCAGTTCAACAGCGAGAAATACAATACTCAGAGCAATGGCAGATTCTATAAACACTACTGAAATTTCAACAATCTGTAGCGTTGCCAATGCTAATGTAATGCTGTGGGCTACTGTAAAAGCAGTTATCGTCCAAATTAGTTTTGATCTGTTTTTTACAAGCAGTATCAAACCCAACACAAAAAGCAAATGATCGAAACCAGACCAAATATGAAATATTCCTAATTGTATATATTGCCAGACAGGAGGAGGCTGGGCTTTTGTTATATCCAGTGTTACAAATGGCTGCACTGGTTTTATAAGATAGGTAAAAGAAACATCATCTAGTAAAATTACCTGAACCAGCACGTCTGTTATTGTTTTTTCAAGGCCGTCAATTTTAATAGTCTGTTTATCCAGCGGAACATGATTGGCGGGTACTTTCCACCGTTTGATTAAATAGGTTTCTGTATAGGTTACCTGAGCTTGAGAATCTGCCATCCATCCCGAAGATATAGAGGGATACAGTGGCAAACCATAATCACCCGTTAAAGGCTGTTTCCATGTTATTTTAAGGGAATGATCGGCATTTTCCTTGATTTCAAGATAAGAAGGTCTTATCTCATGGGAATACAGAAAATTGGATAATGATAAAAAGAACAAGATATTTAAAAAATAATTTCTCATTTTGAATTCAGATAAGAACGATTAATGAGATATTTTTTAGCCAGTTTATCATATGCCACTTTATTTTGTGCTGCTTTAGCCGAATCCATATAACTTGACTTTACCTCTTCCTTTATCAAGCTATAAGGAATTATTCCTGTACTTCCGCGGCTTGAAATAAAAACCAAATGCCAGCCATATCCGGATGCTACAGGTCCAGACCATTTCTTTAAAGGTGCTTTAAATAAAAAGTCTACTATTGGTTTGTTTCCAAAGTTTTGCTGCAAATCTACAGCTGCCTGATCGACATAATCATATTGCAAAGGAAATGAATCTCCTTTTTCACGAGCGTTTGCAATGTTATGATTTTGAAGCTTTTTTAAAACGGCAACTGCCCTTTCTTTTGCTAAAGCAGCTGTACTATTATCCGTGCTGAAATAAACATGAGAGAAAGTTACCGTTGAATCTTTGCTAAAAAGCTTCTTATGATTGTTATAAAAAAGTAACAGATCTTCTTCGTTTGGCTGTTTGATTTCTCCCAAATCTGTCTGCAAAAAATCGAATTTTTGAGAGAGCCTTCTGCGGATAATTTCATCATCATGATCAAGTCCTAATTTTTTTGCTTCGCGATACGATATTTCTTCTTTGATATAATCGTCGATAAGGGCATCCAGTTCACGTTTTGACGGAAGACTGCCTATTTGTGTTTTATAATTTAGAATAATCTGATTAACCTGTTCCTTGCTAACGTTTATATTTAGGGCTTCGTTATCTTTTTTTTGCTGCATATAAGAAACAAATAGGAACAGCAAACCTCCTAAAATTATAAATTGGATAAAAGGTTCGCTAAAAAAACGTTTTATTTTAATTGTCATAAAATAAAATTAAAAAATACTAAACCAACTAGTCTTGTCTATTTGAAATTGTCAGCTTTATTTATTTTGCAGGTGTGTACCAAACAGGACTTGTCCATGCTCTCTCCTGAATAAAGGCAGGAACAGTTTTGCTCAAAGGCACATTATGTTTTGCAGCAAGATAAGTACTCCATCTTGGTGTCGGTATTTCAAGTACTCTTGCATAGTAAGTAACATAAGCCTGGGGATCAAATTCTGTGTCTTCCCAATAGCCTGATAAAGTTGCGGCGCCAATGGTATTGGTATAAGAAGCTTCTTTACTATTTACAGTGTTTCCAACAGAAGCTAGTTTTCCCTTAGCATTCAATTTGCGATTTCCTCCCCAGACAACATCGAATATTTTCTCGGTGCTTTTTCCATTTTTAGTACTCACTTTAACAATTTGAATACGATCCAAATTTCCTGAATTAGGATCTTTGACGGCCTGAACCAAAAATTTAGGCTTTTTATTGTTAGCAGCAATTGGAAGATCAGATCCCATTGGCACTCCGCCGGCGTAAGCTTTTTTTACCCAATCATTTTCTTTTATCAAATTGTTAGCGTAATCCCAGCCGGCAAACAGGCGCACTTTAATACGTACACCGCTGGTACCAAAACATTCTTTCTTTTTTAATGCGTTGAAAATGGCATCTCTTGTATTGCGCTCTGCCCAAACTCCTGTCAATCCTGCTGCACTCAGCTTGGTGGCTGGCTCACCGCCAATAGATCCTGTAGCTGCCAGAATGGTCGCGTAATCTTTTGCGAGATTATCCTGAGACGCATGAGATCCTGGATAATTACTTTCTTCAGTAGTGGAAAAACCAGAGTGATAATCAGTTCCGCCTTCCAGTCCATATTTAAAAGGATTGCTGCCTAATTTTTCCTGTAATTCCTGACCTACTCCATAAGCTTGTCTGATATAACTTCCTTTTTGGAATTTTGCTTTGGCTGTGCTGCTTAACAATGTTTCAACCAATTCATAATTTGCAAATTCATCATTTCCTGATAAGGATGGATGTGTTTCGCTTTGCCCTTTGCCCTGCGCAATTTCTGTCAACGGTTCATTGTTCATTCTTCTGTCTGCATAGGCTTTGGTAAGTGGTTTTCCGCTCAATGTTTTGGTGTCAAACATCAGACCATTGCTAAGGTTTCCATTATGTGGAACTGCAATAACGTCATCGCCTGTTTTTCTTGCATTTTCTAAATAGGTCCATAAATCTTCAGGATCATTTGAATCAAAAGAAGAAAAAGGTTTTTGAGGAACATTCTCTCCTTTAAAAATAACACAGCGGTGAAGGTTTTGCGAATGCTTATTAGCGTCTGACGGCATTGAAGTCCACTCGTAACCAACGAATGTGGTAAATTTTCCGGGTTTATTGTATTTGCTCGCCGCTTCAATTATACGCTGCCAAGAGCTTTTGATAACTTGTTCGTTGTTGAGTTCCGGCGAGGGTTTGTTGGCTATAACTCCAACCATAAAATCAGCATAAGCTTTGGCTACATCTTTTTGATCTTTACTATTGTAGAGCTTATTGCGATCTGTACCGGCGTAAGGACCGTTTGGATCTTTAATGGCCGCAATTACACCCAAGTATTCGGAGTGATCGGTTACGGCTAAGAAATCAAGCGGGGCGACACGTTTTATTTTCTGTCCCATATAAGTTACTTCCTCTCCCATAGCAAATTTGTAAGAGTCCTCCGGAAGCGAAGTCGCGCCAATCATATTTGCATCTGGCGATAGTGAGGTATGTAAATGAAGGTCTCCAAAAAAGCAGTCTTTTAATGGATTTTCGGCAATTTGGTCAATTTCAGTTGTCTTTTGTGCAGTATCCACGGAAACATCTTTTGAAGAATCTTTTCCTCCGCAAGCTGATAGGACCAATAATACTAGACCGGTGTGAATTATTTTTCTCATAGTACAAATTTTTAAATTTATAATACAAAACATCAATAAAGTTAACTAATTATTTGATAAATAGATATTTAAATAATAAATAAATTATTACAAAATATATATAAAGATTTTTAGTAAAATTTAAAACCTGAAAAATGAAATGACTTTAGATATTTATGGATATAAAGTATTAATATGATAATTAAAAACTTTAAAAATTCATCCTGAATGGTTAAAAAAAATATCGTTTTAAGTTTCGTGGCAGAATCGTGGCACAAGATATTTGGACTTCATACTTTTTCGCACACAAAATGTTAAGGCGAATTTTATATACATTTTCCACGTTTCTTAACTTTGTGGCAGAATCATAGCCCTTTGCATTTTGGAAAAAATCACCGTATAATTAAGTAGAAATTTTAATCGGTCGGAAAACAATGGAAATTTGCTCTTGGAAATTTAAAAAATACAAAATTTTTAACATTTAACCCCTACGATACATACAAACCGCTTCGGAATAAAAACTTCAAATAAATATCTTACAAATCAATAGAAAAATAAGCCAATTTCTTTAAATCATTCATAAAATGATTTGTAAATTGTTCAGCAAGGCACTTAAAGAGACAACTATATAGTAGTTGTCTCTTTTTTTATACACAAACATATAGACTTTTCATGCCTTTACGGCCTAATATTTGTGGTTCGATTTTTTCACAAGAAATTCTTAGTCTGTTTGAAATAAACAGTCTTAAAATGGCGCTATTAGAGAATTAATCAAAGCTGAACGATGGTTCGAAATCCCGTTAAGGATATAGGATTTTTTTCTCTTTTGGTTTATCGTAATTTTTTGATACTAAATACAGTAATTCCAAAATAATTTTAGCTTCCTTCTCATCTACCTGAATGCCGTTCTTGGAAAGAATAATAATGGCTTTTTCTACTGAAACATTCTTCTCAATGAAATTCATTTTTTTTATTGGTTTTTCGGTTACTTTTTTTTGATAGTATTTTAAAAAAAGCTTGATTTAGACTTAAAGAAAGTGCTCCTGTTTTAAAATCAATATCAGTCGGTGGAATAAGATTTACAAGATGCCTTTTGTCTGAGACATCAAATTCAGAAAATCTTTGAAAGATTTCGACTAACGCTTTCTCTTCTATTTGATTTTTTCTATCAATAGCTTTTAATTTAACAACAATATCACGTGCTTCCTTTTTAAGGTTTTTGGTACTGACTTGATTCTCATTTTTTAATTCGTTGTAGTCATCAATTTTTAATATTCCAGCTATAAATAATTTTCTGCCTCGAGAAAGGGTCAGTTCCTCCTCATTTATTTTCCTCTCCAATACTTTTTGAGCGTATAAATAACTTGCTTTCTGTGTCTTTATATTCCGGTCTTCCAAAATGTCCTTAAATAATTCAATTGCATTATTTGAAAGTATCCATTGTTTAAGCTTATTTTCATAGCAATCATTAAGAAATTCTGCATTTATCCTTGTTCTGCAGCCATTATGGCAATGATAATATGGGTACTTTTTCGATCTACCTTTTGATACACTTCCGCCAAGTTTTCGATCACAACCAGGGCAGGTTAAAAAACCTCTAAGAAAAAACATTGATTGTAAATCATATCTTTTTGCAGTAGTTTTTCTTCTTGTATTAATAACAGACTGAATCTGATTAAACAAAGACTCAGATATCAATGGCTCGTGTAATGCTTTTACTACCCCCTCTTCACCAGAGTCAAGTGTGACTGGTATAAGCCCGCAATAAACAGGATTATGTAAAATCCTGAAAAAGTGCGACCTTGAGCATACTAATCCTTTATCATTAACTATTTTAATGATTTCAGATATTTTATGATCGTTCTTGGCAACTTGATAAAAAGCCCATTTTATAATTTCGGCTTCTGGCTCTTTAGGAGCAATACCTTTTTTACCATCCGTTAATGTCAAATTGATAAATCCTAATGGTGCCTTACTGGGATGTCTGCCCATCAACTTGGCTCTACGAATGCCATTTGCAGTATTTTGGGATCTCCGGGTATTCTCTGCTTCTGGAACAGCTAAATATACAGCCAGCATAACTGTGCTTTCCGGTACAGAAAAATCAATTGGTTGATCAATAGCCTTTGCTGTTGTTTTATATTTCCGAAGCTTTCCAATCATTTCATAAGCACACTCAACATTACGACTGAATCGATCCCATTTGATAAATAATATATTTTTATCTTCTCCTGATGATTTCTTTTTGATTTCTGAAAACAATCGGTTCCATTCTGGTCTATTGAAATTCTTCGCAGAGAAATCTTCCCGATAAATTCCTTTGACTTCGATATCGTAATATTTACAATACTTCAATAATCTGTCCTCCTGTTCTGGCAAGGAGTAACCTTTTCTCTTTTGTTCGTCCGTACTTACACGAACGTATAAATAGGCTGACTTCATAGAATGAATGTATTTGTTAGATTTATTACTGAATATTTTAATACATGAACTTATTAATAAAATAGTTATCATGTTGTTTTAGTAAAACGCTATACATAATAAAAACATATACAACCCATTAAAAATCAATACGTTTTTTTAAAAATGATATTGTATTCACAGCTTTTAATTACTAAATTTAAGCAAAGCATATCAATAGTTATTCTGTTTTATAAAGAGAATGCAAAATGGCACAAAAAAAACAAATTCCGAAAATACAGCACTTCGTACCACAATTTTTCCAGCGTTTCTTCTCCTTTGAAAATAATGGAAAAACCATCGGCATGTTCGAGACTAATAGGAATGTTTTTAAAAGTCATGTAAAAATATCCTCGCATCTAGGCAGAAAACATTTTTACGGATCTGATGGTGAGCTTGAAGAATGGCTTTCAAAACTCGAATCACATTCTGCGCCAATCTTTAGAGAAATGTGGGAAGGAGAAAAACTGCCTATTCCACAAAGTCCTAATCATTCTAAAATGCTTCACTTCCTTATTATTTTGGATCTTCGAAACCCTATTCATTTCAAAATTCTAAAAAATTTTGAGCAAAGACTTCCAAATACTAAGTCTAAAATCAGCGAAGGTAATGTCTCTACCGATATGATTCCTGGATTACAAGAACAACAATCCGATAAGGGAAAACTGAATTCACTAAAATCTGCCGAACTTCTTGTACCCGATCTTTTAAACCTGAAATATAAGCTCATTAAAAATAAAACCTCAAATCCTTTTATTATTTCGGATAATCCGCTTGTCATGTATAATCAGTTTTTAGAAAAAAGAAACTGGAAATTTGGCAGTCAAAGAGATTTTGGATTAAAAGGACTGCAACTATTCTTGCCGCTAAATGATTCGTATATGTTAGCTGTATATGATTCCGATATCTATAAACTCGGAAATAAAAAAGAGCATATAGTATTGATAGATGATAAAAAGAGTATTGACCAGCTTAATCTCTTGCAATTTCTCAATTCCGAGTCTACTGTTAATTTCAATCACAAAGCTTCTGAGCATTATATCAGAACTCTTCAAGAAAAATCGAAAAAGTATAAAAAAGCCAATGATGATTTTATAAATGTGCATGAAATCAAAGTTCCGAAAGGTATAGATAACCTTACAGTGCAAATGATTGAAATGGGAGTATCGGATTTGAATATTAGACTCTCGCTTCAGAAATTGAATTTTATATCAAAATCTAGTGCAGTTAAACTACATACTATTCCAGATCAGTATAGAAAAAATGTAAAATACAAGGCATACACTTTCAAAGTCTATACTATTACACCGATCGAAGAATAATTAAAAAAGTAATCACCTTACATAGAAATTATGCATAACACAGAAAATACAATATATCACAACAGGTATTTATACGCATAGAGGATTTACTTTAAATCGTATTTTTGATTTATAAAATATCTGTGTCAGAATGATTTTAAGAAAAAAAGAAATCATAGTTACGGTTTTCCGTAAAAAACTTGAATTTAAAATTCTGACTTTTGCTTTTAAAGCTTGTGACTCCGAGGAATTATAATAAGCTTCCCAATCTAAAATCAAATCTATTACCATTTAAAAATAAAATAAATTTTAAGCTCAACCATTTATATGTACCTAAAAAAAATTAAAATAAATAACTTTAGAAAATTTCGTGTTGATAACAATGTCGTTGAATTTGTAGACGCGGAGAATTACCTTAAACAAAAAGGTGGAGACTTAATTAATATAGCTCCTATAACAACACTTATTGTTGGAAAGAACAATTCTGGTAAAACGACAATAACTAAAGCTTTAGAGAAACTGATCATAGATAATAAATTCGAGGCAAATGATTTTAATTTTAAATATTTACGTGAAAAATTAACAGAATATCAGAATGACTATCCTAATAAATTTGAATCCGTAGCACCACCATTTCTAGAATTTATTTTAACAATTGGAATTGAAAAAAACAGCACTGATCTTGTTACCAATTTGGTTCCGTTTATGACTTTGCAAGATACTGCTAATTCTGAATTGGATATTTTAATAAAATATGAATTAGTAGAAAACGTAAATTTCCACAAAGCCGTCAAAGATCTATTAGATGAAGGCATTAAAGATAAAATGTTACTCTTTAAAAAATTTGTGGAACTGCTAAATGAGTCACTTGACTTTAAAATAAAATATTACCACATTAATGGAAATGAAGTATCTTTTAGGATAAAAGAGCTTATTGAAATAAAAGCTATAAAAGCCAACAATGTAGAAAATGAAAGATGCTTATCAAGAGCGTTCAGTAAAATTGTAGAATATCGATACAAATCTACTCAAGGCAAGAAGGACAAAAAGGAACTGGAAGGGATAATATCAAAAATTAATGGAACACTAAGTTCAAACATTAAAGATAAACACAGCAATAGAATCAATACCTCTTTAAACGCAATTGAATCTTCAGATAAACTAGAAATGATCTTAAGTTCTGATATTTCATTTAAGAAATTAATGAATGATCTTATAAAATATGAATATATCGAATTCGGTAATAATATTCCTGAAACTCAATTTGGTTTGGGATACACTAACTTGATGATGATCATCGCTGATTTAATCGAGTACATGGAAAAATATCCTGAGGATTCTTTCAATAGTAAAGTAAATCTAATATCAATTGAAGAACCTGAAACATTTATGCATCCCCAGATGCAAGAATTGTTTATTAAAAATATAAATGAGGCAATTTCATCGTTGTTGAAGAGCAACAATAAAAAAATAAATAGCCAACTTATTATTACCACTCACTCATCGCATATCCTCAATAGTAAAATTCATAGCGGTAATTCTTTCAATAATATTAACTATGTCACAACTTTAGAACAAAATTCTAATGTAGTTTCACTTAATGACAAAAAAATTACCCCGCAGTTGGGAGATAAAAACGATGAAAATAATTTAAAGTTTTTAAAAAAACATATAAAATATAAAGTTTCAGAACTGTTTTTTTCCGATGCGATTATCCTTGTGGAGGGTATCACTGAAGAAACACTTCTAAGATATTACCTTGATAATGAAAATAAGCTTAATAAATTTTATATCTCTATTTTTAATATAGATGGAGCCCACGGTCTTGTCTATCATGAATTAATAAAATTATTAAATGTACCAGCTTTGGTAATTACTGATTTAGATATTAAAAGAACTGACACTGAAAAAGAAGCTTTTACACAGATCAGTAGCTTGGATACAAAGACAACAACAAATGCAACGATAAAACAATATAATAGCGAAAAAGAGTTATTAACGAACTTACCTCCAACAATAATAAAGGAAAATTTAAAAATAGCATTTCAGAGTGAAATTAATGGATTTTATGCCACCAGTTTCGAAGAAGCATTTATTCTAACCAATTTCAATAATCTTATTTTACAAGATACCATAAAGGAATTAAAACCTGACATATATAACAGCATTGTTGGTAGTAATAGTGATCAGGAAGAAATAAAAAATAATTCATACAAACTTCAGCGGAAATTAGCTGGATGTAAAAGTGATTTTGCAAATAAATTACTTTATAAATATATTACTTCAGATGTAGCTACTGAACGTCCACTATTACCACAATATGTTACTGAAGGATTAACTTGGCTTTCTACAAAATTAAATATTGCCTAAAAATATGAATTTATCAATTATATCATCAGAAAAAAAACAGGAGGAGATAGATATTCAGCAAGAAATTTTTAATTCAATTGATAAAAATGAGAATATTATATTTAGCTCTGGCGCTGGTTCGGGAAAAACATACTCACTTGTCGAAAGTTTAAAACATATAATCAACACACATGGCTTAAGGCTAAAAGTACATAATCAAAAAATTGTTTGCATCACCTATACAAATGTTGCCGTGGAAGAAGTTAAAAACAGACTTGGAAACAGCGAATTGGTCTTGGTTTCAACAATACATGAAAGAATATGGGAACTTATTAAAGATTATCAAAAGGAGCTTGTGAAAATTCATCAATATAAATTGAATGAAGAAATCAGTATCTTAAATAATAAGCTGGATACAGATAGCAAATTTGCTGCATATAGAAATTTAAACAACGAGCAAAAATCAGGATTAGTTGACTTAATGATTTCGCAAACAGAACTTTTCTACAAGAGCCAAGATGAAAATTCAAGTAAGTTCAGAGAAATATTTGGTACTCAACTGAGAGATTTTCCAAACATTCTAAAAAATTATTCCGATTTTAAAGATCTAATTAAAATTATTTACAAAATAAACAATTATGCAGCTTGTTTACATTCTATAGATGTCAAAGAGGAAGGATATTTAAAAGTAAAATACAATGCCTCATACAATTCAGATCGTTTACACTGGATGAGAATCAGTCACGATACACTTTTAGAATACGGAATTAAAATTATAAAAAATCATAATGTATTACAGCAAATAATAATTGATCAGCATCCTTATTTTTTGATTGATGAATATCAGGACACTGAAAAAAAAGTTGTCGAAATCATGTCAATTTTGACAGAACGATCTGAGGAGATTAAACATCCTTTTTTTGTCGGCTACTTTGGAGATCCTGCTCAAAATATATATGATGGGGGAATTGGAAAAAATGTTAATAAAGTGCATCCAAATCTTAAAACAATTATAAAACCTTTTAATCGTCGATCTACAGAAGAAGTGGTTACAATTATTAATACAATACGAAATGATGAAATAAAGCAATCATCAATCTATGATGATTCTAAAGGCGGTAGTGTAAAGTTTTATTCTGGACAAAATGATAGAGTTGATGCATTTATAGAGGAACATAAATCTGAATGGAATATTTCTTTACGAAATAAACTTCACTGTTTTGTATTGACAAACAAAAGTGTTGCAGAATACAGTGGTTTCAGTAATATCTATGCCTTCTTTGCAAATACAAAAAAATATAAAGTTGCCTACCAGCAATTAAATACAGAACTACTTAGTGACAATCAAGTCAGATTAGGAGAAATTCCATTATTTATATTTAGGGTTCTAGAGTTTAAATCCAAATTAAGTAACACATACACACCGGTACAGGAAGTTTTAAAAGAGTACATCTATTCTGATATGAATATAGGACTTTTGAGAGTTTTTATTTCTTCGTTGCAAAATATTAAGGGCAATACCTTACATGAATTGTTAGATTCTATCACAGATATTTATACTTCTGCAAAAAACATAAAACACAAAGAATTGATAAATCAATTATTTGATTTTGAAGGCTTTCCAGATAAATCAGTCAAAAATTACCTGTCCGAAGTACTTTATCCCAACCTAAAAGAAGAGGATACTAGTTCGACCGCAAAAGCTATTGAAGATTTCTTAAACATTAATCTTAATGAATTTGAATTGTGGTATAAATATATACTAAGAGAAAATGAAACTGATGTAGTTTATCACACTTATCATGGCACAAAAGGGCTTGAATTTGATAATGTTGTAATATTGATGGGTAATGCGTTTGGACGAAACGGAATGTATTTCAAAAATTTTTTTATGGCTATTCAAAATGCATCAGAGGCAAAAAATGAGTATTATGAAGAATTTGAGCAAACAAAAAACCTTTTATATGTAGCATGTTCCAGAGCTATTAAAAATCTGAGAATATTTTATCTTGATGATGTTACTGATTTTAAAGCTACATTGTCAAACATTTTTGTTGATGTAAAGGAATATTGAATTCTAAGATAAAACCATAAAAGATGGAAAACATAGGAACATTTTATTAAAAACTATTTGGGAAATTAAACACATTTTTCACTTTAATCCCCAACAGGACATCTAAACCAAATTTGTAAAGCGCTTTAACAGAAAATAACCGGTCTGTATAACAAAATCTGTAGCTTTAGTTGCCGTTTTTTTCCTTCTTTACGGCTTTCCGCAAAACAGGGATACAAAAAAGAAATATTTTTGCTAATTGATAAACTTCCAAAAACACATAAAGCTTCTGTAAATGTTAAACTTCGTACAAACCCAGATTGATAAAAGAAATAGTCTTCTTAGAGATTCTGATCAGCTGTTAAAAGAATATAATGAAGAGAATGAAATTATCAGTGGCTACAACGGAAGACAAATATTGGAGCTGCTGCAAAACTGCGACGACCAGGGAAGCACCGAAGTGCTTATTAAATTAGAACAGGAGTCCAACACCATTACAATCTGCAATACTGGGGTTCCTTTCAGTGAACGCGGCTATAAATCACTGTTCATGCCATTCCGCTCCTCCAAAATATCCAAAAAAGATTATATTGGAAATAAGGGACTTGGTTTCAGATCGATAATAAACTGGAGCGAGCGAGTAGAGATTATCAGTAACGGAATGTCCCTTGCATACAGCCAGGAAAACAGAAAGAAATTCTTCTATGCCAATTTCGACCAGCAGACCCGAAAGGAACTTTTAGATGAAGAGGGTCTTAGCGAAAACGCCATTCCCGTCCCTTTTTTAGGAATTCCAGAGATAAAAACTGCTGCCAGCGACCCGAATTACGTCACAATTATTGCTATAAAGTATCATGCAAGATTTCTAAAGAATATTTTATTCCAAATCAAACAGATCACACCGGAAACCCTGTTTTTCTTAAAGTCCCTTCAGGTTATAAAATTTGAAGGTTTTGATAATCAGATTAAGTCTATCATAACGCACAAAACTGCAATTGATAGTGACGCAAGCCAATTTGGGCCTGTAGAGAAAATTACATACAACCAGAAAACATGGTACATCTTCAAAGAAGAAGAATCCCTTGGCACAGTAATACAAAATGATAAAAAAGAGCAGGAATTTTATCAGATTAAAATTGCCATGGAAGAAAACATGGAATACACCAACAGCAGATTATACTCATTTTTCCCAACAAACATATACCTTCATCAGCCGTATATTCTTCATGCGACTTTTGATCTGGATGCGACCCGAAACCAACTTGTAGAATCCGATAAGAATAAGATAATCCTGCAAAAGGCAGTCCAGTTCACAATCAGGGTTGCTAAATATTTTACCAACGGGGGAGCCAGCTACAAGCCATTGCAGATACTGACCCATAAACATAAGGCCGATACTTTGAATAATCTGGGGTACTATGACTGGATTCAAGCCGCCTTTAAAAAAGAAGCCTTATTTCCTTGCGTTGATAATCGATTTAGAAAACTTAAAGAGGTCGTTTATTACGGCGACGGCTTTGCCAATATGTTATTGGACTCAAAAGCAACCGAGATTCTGGGCTTTCATCTGCTTCCCGCTGAAAATCTTAATCTGCAAAACATTCCTTTTTTTGATGAGGTATATAAAAGTTTTGAAAATATAAAAGATGTAATCGGTGTATTTAACAGAATCTCTGATCTTCCTTTAACAATGGAGCAGCGTGCTGCATACATTTTTGAAATAACTAAAAAAGGCGGCGAACTAAAAAAGAAATACACTAACAGGCTTAATCTGCTGCTTGATAAGGATGGCAACAAAATACTGGGTACCGAATATATCTATACCCCTGAAACAAAAGACAGTGCGCTTCAAACACCCTCTTACAGCAGAATAAAATTTATAAATCGAAGTCTATACCTGCTGCTTAGCAGCATTTTGGGCTTTAACGCAGATAGGGACAGAAACAGAAGCCGATTCATAAGCGATAAGCTTCAAGGATTATGCAATATCCATAGTTTTGAGCCTGCAAATCTGGCCAGAAAAATTATTAATGAAACAAATGCTGAAATTAAAAAATCGGAGGACGGACAAATAGGAATCATTCAACAGATGAACAGCTGCCTGTTTCATAATTTCCAGTTTATCAATACTGAAAATATAAACACTGCCCTTCCTTTCGAGATTCCGGCAATCACATTAGACGGCGGTATCTCGCTTACCTCCAATACTGTGCTCTGCTCAATTTATCCCCGCGGAAAGATCAATCAGACTATATTTGAAGATATATATACCGACGCAGATTTTATTGCCGCACCAAAACAATTAGGCATAGAAATTCCGGAAGGAGAAGAAAGCATTCTCAAAGTACAGGAATACCTCAAATGGCTGAAAGTTAACGACCATTCCCGTTATGCTGTCAAGGATTTTGACAACAGTGGCGCCTTGGATTATTTTCAAAGCATCCACAAAGAAGCCTATACCAGGTACAAACTTTCCGTAACCACAATTCATAATTTTGAAAACATTTTAAAACAGCTGAGCTTTGAAAAATTTATTCTTTGGATTCACACGGATCCTGTTTTAAAAACACAGCTCTATCAAGACAAGAACACGGATAAAGTCGAATACCTGTATAGAAACAATTATGTATACAATATAAAAAAATCATACCTAAAATACCTTATTGGAAAGCATTATCAGGTTAAGTTTCACAATTTACTCATAGATGATAAATACAGCTGGGTTAATGATTTTGAAATTGATTACCGTCATGCACTGTTCATGGGACAGAACATTTCCAAGACTGTCATTCAGGAAATTTTGGTTGCATTGGGAGCTAAGGACGAGTTTAATAATCTTCCGATAGATAAAGTTGCCGAAATCATCAATATGCTCTGCATTAAGTATCCTGACGGCACAAAATCATCTGGCTTTTACAAAAAAGCCTTAAGCCACTTTAGAGAAAATAAAATCGTAATAAAAACTCCTTTGCAGCTGTTTGCAGATGACGGAGAATCGTTAAAGATTTATAATCAGGAACAGGTTTATTTTAGTGAAAAAATCAAAATACCAAACAGACTCAAGAAAGACTTTCCTGTATTCAACTTCCCGCCCAGATCCGGTGGTGTTGAAGCTATAAAGTTCTTCGCTATAAACGATTTGAATGATCTGAAGCTGGAATTGGAGTCTTATCAGATTCATGATGCTTTATCAGTCGCTCTTAACTCACACCTTAAAGAACTAAAGCCTTATATTCTTGCCCAGAGAATTCATGATTTTGACGAATTGAAATCCCAGCAGACCCAGGCTTCAATATGCAGCAAAATAAAAATTTATGTGTGTGAAAAATTAGAATATACAGTTAATGGCAAGCATTACTCCACTTTAGATTTTGAATTTCTACATCATAGTGAACAGACTTATTATATCAAGGTGAATTACATCAAGGAGTTTTCACATCTGCTGAAAAAACCTGCATTCACTGACAGCATTGCAGAAATTATTGCCCTATCGTTTGATGTCAAAAACGATAAAGCTGAATTTAGAAATTTGATTAGAAATGATATTGAGATCGCTAAAAATGATATTATTAGGGATTACGGAAAGGATGTATTGAAAGAGGCCAAAGAACTTCTTGGACTGGCCGATTATAAAGAGGCATTTTGGAAAACCATTTTTGATCTCAAAGGAATTGAATATGAAATGGCTATGGACGATTTGTCGCTAAACCAAAGGATCACAGATAAACTAAACCTCAATTTTGAAGCTGGCCAGCTGGACTACGAATCAATTTCCAGTATTTCCCAAATTAATAAAATAAAGGATTTATTTACTGACTTAAAAATCCAGCTATCGGATTTCGTACAGTTCTATCCATACGAGCTGTCGTATGAGCCTTATCATTTCAAGAATTTAAGAGACCTTATTCTGAGCAAAAAAATTGAAGCGAAATATGCTATTTGGAAAAAACTCAATATTCTGGATACCGAAGCAAAAAAGAATTTTGTGGATACAATCAATAAATTCGAAAATTTTGAAGAATTTGTGAACAGCATTTCCGAGGAAAAGAAATACGAGTTTTCTGTTAATTACCCTTATTATTTAGATCTTTACATAAAACAGATATATGGAAATATTGAATTAAATGAGAGCATCAATTTTCAGGAAATGCTTCTCTCAAACCGCCTGCATTTTACTGCTCAGCAAATACTGCAGATTAATCAAAATGCAGGACTAAAAAGCCTGCTTTATTTTGATAACAGTCTAGACGAGTTAAAAGCTATACTGCAAGAGCAGAACAAAATAAATGAAACACCTTTGCAGAATATCTTTGGAACTCCGGCTTCCTCTAATGACGTTGGAAGCAAATCTCCTACTAATGTCCCGGCAATGGTTAGCAGTGAAAAATTAAAATACAAACCTGCAACTTCAAATGCAACTTCAAAAAGAAAACCGTACTTTAACAGCGGTGAGAATAATGATAAATTAAAACAGATAGGCAACTCCTCTGAAGATATAGTAATCAAATATTTAGAAGAGAACAACTACTCCAATATCTATAAAGTTACAGAAGATAATGAGGGGCTGCATTATGATATCAGGTTTACTGACAATGACGGGAATATTAAATTTATTGAAGTAAAAACCTTTAATAATGGTATGTTTTATTTGTCTAAGGATGAATACGATTTTGGAAGTTTAAATCAGCACGATTATGAAATTTGGTTGGTAAATAACGGCAGCATTATTTTTCCTATTAAGGATTTTTTCACTAACCCAAAATACCACCTGATCCCAAATCAATATACTGTTTACTTAGATATAGAAAAATAACATTTTTAATAAGAAATAAATCAATTTTTAACCAATATCGAGCGACAATTAATAAGTTAAATTAAATATTTTTATTTGTACAGAAAACCAGCAGATCAAATGTCTAACAAAATTTCATTCTGATTAGATTAAAGCACCATGGAAACTCTAATATCCTCACCAAATTTTGACTGGAATAATCTACACATTATTTTATAATTTTACTAAAAACTAACTTGTTTTCTTTAGTAATACTAAATTTTATTTTCAAGAATTTTATAAGAATTACTACTGCTTAAATAAATTTAAATATCCCTCTGTTTTAACATTTTTTAATTTTTAACCTCTACAGGACATACAAACCGCTCTTGATTAAAAAAACAAAATAATTATCTTACAAATTTATCTGAAAATAAGCTAATTTCTTTAAATCATTCATAAAATGGTTTGTAAATTGTTCAGTAAGGTCACTAAAGGAGACAACTAGCAAATAGTTGTCTCTTTTTTTTATGCACTAATGTGAAGGTTTTCCAATCCCTTACAACTTAAAATTTGTAGTTCGAATTTTTCACAAGGAATCCTTAGTCTGTTTGAAATAAACAGTCTAAAAGTGGCGCTATTAGAGATTTAATCGAAGCTGGAAGATGGTTCGAAATCCCGTTAAGTATATAGGATTTTTTTTCTCTTTTGGTTTATCGCAGTTTTTGATGTTAAATATAAAATAATTCCAAAATTGACTTAATATTTTCTGTCAAAAAAGCTACGGCGAATATCAAATAAATAAGACATCGCGGAACTATCCATACATATTTTTTATCTCCGACATAACAAAGGTACTTTGGGTACTACCTATGCTCTCAACTGATCCCAATTTATTAAACACAAAATCCTGATAATGCTTCATGTCCTTGGCAGAAACTTTCATTAAAAAATCGTAATCACCTGATATATTATAACATTCTACAACTTCTTCTATTTTCATAATATCACTAACAAACTGATTCCCGATATTACGATCGTGCTGTTTAAGTTTGATATTACAGAAAACGATAAATCCTCGATTTAATTTTTCTGCATCAAGTAGTGCTATATATTTCTTAATATAACCATTGTTTTCCAATCTTTTAATTCGCTCAAAAACAGGCGATGCCGAAAGATTTACCATTTTAGCAAGCTCTTTTACAGTGTATTTAGAATTATCGTGAAGTATATTTAATAACTGAAGATCAATATCGTCTATTTGTTCCATAGAATATTACTTTAAACAGGTTTAATTTATTTTTAAATCAGAATAAAATTCTTCAAATATAACCAAAAACAATACAAAAATCTTATTCTATATAAGTTAAAACATAAAAATACTGCAGCTTTCATCTTCACAGTATAAAAATCTAAGAAGCATTATTTTATAGCAGGGAAACGCTATGCTTTATACCCTTTATCGAAAAAAGATAAAGGGCCGCGTCATAAATAAAATTATACTTCTTTTCGTCGGGCCATACCCTGAGCGATGATACTAGCGGCAATTAATTGCAAGGCATGATAAAGCATGAGTGGCAGCAATACGATGCCGGTAATGGTACTGTGCTGAAAAAGTACTTTTGACATAACCGTGCCGTGTACCAATGACTTTTTAGACCCACAGAATAAGACGGTAATACGGTCTTCATCTGAAAAACCAAGCAGGCGGCTGAATAGTCCGACACAAAAAAATACGGCAAAAAACAACGCCATCATCCCTGCAGCGAGTCCAGCAAGTTCAAGGGCGGTGAAACCTTCAAAAAGATGCTGGGAAAATGACTTGCAAAACGACGTGTAAATAATCGTTAAAATAACTGCCTGGTCGAAATATTTGAGCTGTTTCTTGTATTTTTCGGCAATGGTGCCGAAACGGGAATTGAGGCTTATGCCAATGATAACAGGCAGCAATACTTGCAGAATCAACTTTATGACGATTTGAGTTACATCAAAATCGCCTGTGGCAGAAGCTATAAACAGCCCAACCCAGAGCGGCGTAACCACTACTCCGATCAAACTGGAAATACTCGCATTGAAAATAGCTGCGGGAATGTTTCCCTTGGCGATGGAAACCATGACTACGGAAGAGGACACTGTAGACGGTAAAGCTGCCAGAAAAAAAACACCCAGCCAAAGCAGCTCGTAGCCGTTATTGATAAACAACGGTCGAAATGCCAAAACAATGAGCGGAAAAAATAAAAAGGTTGTCAGCTGGACAACAATGTGCATTTTCCAGTTGGAAAGTCCGGCTTTTAGTTTTTCAACACTCAGTCGCATGCCATAAAACAAGAAAATAAACGAAACGCCAGCATTGGCAATTTCCTCCAGCGAAACAGGTTCTTTGACCATGCCTGGCTTTGGCAAAAAATAAGCCATCAGAATCATGGTGGCTATCATTAACAGGAAACCGTCAAAACCTGCTTTTTTTAATACTTCTAATAATTTCTTCAATGTGTTTTAAATATTATTCCTCCGTGAAGGCATGGACTTCATTATTAATATACTGATACTAAATCCCAAGTTCTCTGCGTATAATTTCTGCTCCCGCGCTTAACGCGCTTAACTTGCCTCTGGCTATGTTTCTGGATAGCGGAGCCATACCGCAGTTTGTAGAAGGATAAAGATTTTCGGCATCTACAAACTCAAGAGCTTTACGAAGGGTAGCAGCAACTTCTTCTGGTGTTTCAATAGTGTTAGTTGCCACATCAATGGCGCCGACCATTACTTTTTTACCGCGAACAAGTTCCATTAAATTTAAAGGCACATTGGAGTTGTGACATTCTAAAGACACCACATCAATTTTAGATTTTTGAATTTTCGGGAAAATTTCTTCGTATTGTCTCCACTCTGAACCTAATGTCTTTTTCCAATCAGTATTTGCCTGTATTCCATAACCATAGCAAATATGAACTGCAGTTTGACAGTGCAAACCTTCAATAGCTCTTTCTAATGCTGCCATTCCCCAATCGTTTACTTCATCAAAGAAGACATTAAATGCAGGTTCATCAAACTGGATAATATCTACCCCCGCGTCTTGAAGTTCTCTTGCTTCTTCATTGAGTGCTATTGCAAATTCCCATGCCAATTTTTCACGGCTTTTATAATGGTCATCATGCAAGGTATCTACCATTGTCAGCGGGCCTGGCAATGCCCATTTTATAGGCTTATTAGTCTGTTTACGTAAAAATTTGGCATCTTCAACAAAAACTGCTCTTTCACGTGCAACCTCACCTACAACCACTGGAACACTCGCGTCATAACGGTTACGGATTTTTACTGTTTTACGATTTTCAAAATCTACACCACTTAAATGTTCGATAAAAGTCGTTACAAAATGCTGGCGTGTCTGCTCGCCGTCACAAATGATATCCAGATCGGCCAATTGCTGTTCCTGCAGAGAAATGCGTAAAGCATCTTGTTTCCCTTCAAGCAGCTGATCACCTTCTAATTTCCATGGTGACCAAAGTTTTTCGGGTGGCGCAAGCCATGCAGGTTTAGGTAAACTTCCAACAATAGAAGTGGGTAATAATAATTTCTTCATAGTAGTATAATTTTAATGCGTTGTAATCAATTAAAGGGTAAAATTAGCTGACCATTGTTCCAGGAGACTTTTGTAAGGCTTAATGAAATGCTCTTCTGCATATTTACCCTGTTCAACAGCCAGTCGGCTTCGCTCTTCGCGGTCATAAACCACGCAGGTCAGTGAATAATCTTCGTGTTTAAGATTAGGTTGATAGATTTTCCCAGCCACTGAATTTGCATTGTAAATTTCAGGACGATAAATCTTCTGAAAAGTCTCCATCGTGCTAATTGAACTGATTAGTCCAAGATCAGTATAATCAGCAAGCAGATCTCCGGAATGATAAAAAGCCATCGGTGCCACACTATTTGGAGGCATGAAAAAACGAACTTTTAAGCCCATTTTAGAGAAATATTCATCAGTGACAGAATACTGATCCTGCAGATACTCAAAACCCAGAACCGGATGCTGATACTCAGTGCGAGTATACGTTTTGTTGCTCGATACACTCAGGCAAATGATCGGTGACATCTTAAAGTGCTCTTTGTAAATGGCTGAACTCACAAAGCACTTATAAAGTTTTCCGTGCAAATCGCCAAAATTTTCAGGAATTGAAAAATTAGATTTGTTTTTATTGTGCTCAGTCAATAAAATACTGAAATCATAATCCCGAACATAAGAGGAATAATTATTTCCGGCAACTCCTTCAATTTGCTGGCCAGTCTTGCGATCGATAATATTCGTTTTTAAAACTTCAATCATCGGTAGATCGTTGCTGCCATTCTTATCATCAATACTCATCGTTACTGTGAGGATTTCAAGTTCTACATGGTAACGATCCGCTTTTGGATTATCCAAATGAGCCAATGCATTGAATCGATTGTTGATCATATTTAAGGCATTGCGTAAGTTTTGCTGGCGATTAGTTCCTCTTGCCAAGTTGGCAAAATTAGTTGTCAAACGCGTTTTACTTGAGGGGTGATAATTTTCATTTAGACAAGTACTTTTTAGCATGAATGCAAAATCATTTTGGATTGTATTCTGGGTGTTTTCAATATCTTGCTTTTCGTTTATTCCCTTATCTTCTTTTATGTTCGCTTTCATCTGATGACAATATTTAGTTTTTTTACCCTGCAAATTTGAAAATAAAAGATTTAATATTTTTATTTACATTAAAAATCAGATAATTATTCTTTTTATGTATATTTTTAAAGATTATTAATCTTCAAATAAATATAATAATGATGGAAAACAGATAAATATTCTTTAGCGAACTAAAATGATCGATTTAGAGTTTCCCAGAGCGCTTCAAAAACTCGAAAAAGAAAACAATATCATTTATATTTGCCAAAATTTAAGATAGACATAGTAATGAATTTGATAGAAAATTTGAAATGGCGCTACGCCACAAAAGCTTACAGTAACATTAAAGTAACAGAAGAAAAGATCGATCAGATCTTAGAGGCTATAAATCTTTCAGCCTCTTCTTGTGGTCTGCAATCTTACCGTGTTTTTGTTGTAAGCAACCCAGAAATCCAAAAGAAATTAGGTGCTGATTCGTATAATGGACAGATTAGCTCTTGCTCTCATTTGTTGGTTTTTGCTGCATTCAATGACATGACTTCGACTTACATTGACGATTACATGGAAATGACAGAAAAGCAAAGAGGTCTTGATGCCGGTGCCTTATCAGGATTTAGAAATGGACTGCATTCCTATTTTAGCGCTATTAACGCAGAACAAAAAGCCCTTTGGGCGGCCAAACAGGCTTATATAGCACTAGGAACTGCACTTATTGCTGCGGCCGAATTGAAAGTGGACGCCACTCCTATCGAAGGATTTAATGCCGCCACGATCGATGCGGTTTTGGGTCTAAAAGAAAAAGGGCTGCATTCTACAGTTATCCTCGCTCTAGGATATCGGGATTCGGAGAAAGACTATATGGCAGCTACAAAAAAAGTTCGTTTGCCTATCGATGAAATGATAACTAAAGTTTACTAATAGTATTAGTTTACAAAACTATAAAAAACAGAAACTACATATAATAAGCGAATAACTTCAAATCATCTATAAAAGATGTTGAAATTGATGCTGTTACTGTCATAAAAAAAATCCCATTTCTAACGAAATGGGATTTTTTTTAGGTCTTTTTCGGTGTTTGTTAACCGTCGATAATGACTTTTCGGTGTTTTATTCCCCATTCTGCAAGATCATTTATAATGGTTTTTAATGTCAATCCATACTCCGTCAGCTGATAATGGATTGTGACAGGCTGCGTATCGAGAACTGTGCGTTTAATCAATTTATTTATTTCCAGATCCCTTAATTCCTTGCTTAACATTTTATTGGAAATCCCCTTTACGTCATTTAAAATATCTGTAAATCTTCTCTTATTATGATAGCAGATCGATGAAATTATAGAAATTTTCCATTTTCCATTCAGTATATCCATTGTATCATGGACTGCCATTATCTCTTTTCTATGCTCAACCTGACATTCGTTACTCATAAGTTACTTTGTTACTCAAACGTTACTGTTACTTTTGGTTACAAAGTAACAAAAATAAACTTAACTGAATTAACTTTGCTCGTATAAATTTAAAATACTAGAAAAATGAATTTCACAAATAAAAATGTTCTCATTACAGGCGGAACTACAGGAATTGGATTAGCAACAGCAAAAGAATTCATAAAATCAGGCGCTAACGTTTGGATCACTGGAAGAAACAGTGAAAATCTTAAAAATGCAGCTGACGAAATTAACAATCCCAACTTAAAAACTATTGTAGCTGATACTGCCAATTTATCTGATCTTTCACTATTAGAAAAAGCGTTTGCAGAAAGCGGAAATAAATTGGATACTCTTTTTTTAAATGCAGGAATCGCAACATTTAGTTCAATAGAAGAAGTAACGGAAGCTGATTTTGATGCACAATTTAATACCAATGTAAAAGGTCATTTCTTTACGCTTCAGAAACTGCTTCCTCATCTGGCAGAAGGTTCGTCGGTAATTTTTACTTCGTCAACCGTTGCAACGGCGGCAAATTTAGGAAGTAGTATTTATTCGGCTACAAAAGGAGCATTAAATAAAATTGCTCAGATCGCAGCAAACGAATTAGCCGGAAGAAAAATTCGTGTCAATATTGTGAGTCCGGGTCCGGTTGCTACACCAGGTCTTCATAAAGCTGTACCAGAAGGCGCAAAAGAATTTCTGGCCAGTGCTACTGCTATGCAGAGATTAGGCGACCCTGCAGAAATCGCAAAAACAGTATTATTTCTTGCTTCAGAGAATGCAAGTTTTATTACCGGAACGGAGCTGTTAGCAGATGGAGGCTACATAAATTATGCTCTAAAATAAATTCATTCCCGGTTACTAAATGACCAGATAGCGCGGATTTATAATCTGTGCCCGCAAAGTATACACTAACATATTAAAAATCTAATTTTTAGTACTATTAGAAGCGGGCAAAGATTACAAGCCCGCGCTATCGTTTTATATCCGAGCGATCGGATTTGTAAACCAAGCGAAAAGAAGAAATAATATTTGAAAAACCGTTGTTGCTAAATAATTTCTTCAAGCTTATAAACCTCTCCCCACCTATTTTGTAAGCGGCTATCATAAATGTCAAAGGGAATAATTGAACTGTCTTTTACGCTAGACAATCCGGTAAATGTCCAAAACAAATCCTCAAACTTACAAACCAAATATCCTCTATCATTAAACGAATAGTCTCCAATAATCTTATAATTTTGTAAATGTTTAACATCGTTCTCATCCATAGGACGAAAGGCCTCCACGACCTTTTTTGTTAGCTCAACTTTACCATTCTCAAAGAATTCTAGTTGATTTTGGTAGATGATACAAAAAAACAAACCACCCGCATGAAGATCAGTATTTGCGATTAAACCTGACTGATACTTTTTATTCATTTCTATTTTCATTAGTACATTATTAATGCATATATTCAACATTTAACCCCTACGATACATACAAACCGCTACAAAACAAAAAAAATAAATAATTATCTTACAAATCAATAGAAAAATAAGCCAATTTTTTTTAATCGTTCATAAAATGGTTTGTAAATTATTCAGTAAGGGTCACAAAAAGCCAAAAGGCGCCAATGAAAACAGTTGGCGCCTTTTTTTTATAACTTTACTTATTTTACTAGTCTAAAGAGCCGGGCTCCTTAGCAGCCCTAGACCCGATAGCAGTGAAATCCTTTTGTTGGGGTTCGGCACAAAAAAGATTGGAACGAAGAGCTACTAAAAATAGCTTCAATGAAAGATGTAAATTTATAAACCCAGCGCTGGATCGCAGTATAATCCACAATCACGCCTCTTATCTTCATTTTTCCTTCAACATCTCGATAACTTAAAGCAAGTCTAAGCTTAAAATATACAGCCTGCAGTATAATAGACTTCGGATAGCAATGACCTTTGGTATTCATGAGTTTAAGAATTTAAAAAGGCAAAGATAAAACTTAGCTTTAAATGCGACAGAAGCATTATTTAAGTTTTAAAATCTTTAATAAGTTACCATGTAAAACAAAAGCCACTCCGTTTTTAATCAAGTGGCTTTTGTTTTATATTGATGGCATATTGGGTACAAAGACAAAAACATTTGCGCAGCTTTTTATAAGGAACTCTAGGGGAGCGGGATTATTGAAAAACTAAAACCTTAATGAGCATACCGCCACACGAAAGTATTCGTGTGGGAGTGGGGCTAACATAATGCTTTCCATAAAATAATCTACCAGCAGAGATAACGAATATTATTATCTATTAGAAATAATCTTATTCGTTTTAATATTTATAACTAATGTATCTGATGGTTTATATATCGTAAAATCAAAACTACCTTTATTCTTAACTACAGAATCATTTATTCCTATGTTTTCGTAGCAGCTTTCACAGACCATAACTAGGGAATCATTTTGTAATTGAACATTTATAAACCGTATATGATTATATTCTTTATAAAAATTTTTACTTTTTATTTTTCCTTTATAAGATGCGTCTAGCATATCTTTTGACTGATCTATTTCCATTGTTGATTGTTTATAAAGAACAAAAGAAAATATCAATATTATAAGAAAACCTATTCCTATATTCCAATACTTTTGGTATTTCTTGGCTACCAAACCCTCCATCCAATAACTCATTATCAATTAAAATTTAAATATCCATGTTTTAGACTCAGTAAACAGATACCCAAGTCCTCCTTTTGTCATTGGAGTAATATAGCCTCTGGAACCTCCATTTGTTATATATGATTTATCATTTACTCCACTATTTCTTCCCATATAATATGCTTTCTCTATTCCTGAATTAGTTCCTGTCGTCCCTCCTCTTTCATATCCCCATGGTCCAACAGAGAGGCTATGACTATTTGCCCTTCCAGCAAAATCATCTACAGAAAAACTTCCTCCATGAGTTGGTGTGATATTGTTTATCGACATACCTGCTTCTGCACCTAGACCAACATTTTCTTTAAACGTAAAATAGAAGGCTCTTCCACCATTATCGTCTGTAACAAATCCTATTTCATAACCAATTCCACCACCCATAGCAGCACTTGCACCCCAGCCAATTGCTTGCCCTCCTTTTCCATTTCCAGCACTATCACTTTTTCCAGCACTATCACTTTTAGGATTTACAACAGGTGTATTTTGGATTATACCATTTTGTTTATCTTTAGAATCACCGTATCCAAAATCTGTGTTAAATTTTACACCAAATAAAAGTCCGGCATTATTAGAAGCCGCTGCCCAATCTCCTGTTTTAGAATATTCTGAATAAGTAGCAGCAAAATGTCCAAGACCTCCAGCAAGTAATCCTGCACCAACAATCGCTGTGGTTCCAAATGTTACCGGAGCTACTGCAACCATAACTGCTCCCACTACTGTAGCAATTCCAGCAACAATATCATTAAATGTCAACTTAAACTTTTCTCCACTGTAATCAGTAAATTTTAATGGATTATTTAGTACATAACTGTAACGGTTATGGTTCTGTGTGTTATACGGATCCTGAACAAAATTATCAGGCTGTAAAAAACGATGCAGTTTAGGATCGTAGATACGCCCATTCATATTTATTAGTCCGACGCTTTGCAAGTGTTCATGACTAGTATAACCTCTGTCAAGAATTGTAAGCCCTGTTAAAACATTGCCTGCTCCATCTTGTACTTTTACAATTGCTCCCCACGCATCAAATGATCTTTTCTCTACAACTGTCCCTGTCTGGTCTGCTATAGCTACAATAGACCCTTGATAATCGCGTTGCAAATATAAATAATTTTGCGTAGCCCCATCACTTTTTATTACTATTGGCGCACTATATCCATCACCTCCTATGTAAGTAACAAACTCTACGACACCTGTTGTCATATTCTGCTTAACTTCCATTGTACCATCAGCAGAATAATACTTACGTAAAGATCTTTGTAATTTATCCGTTTGCAAACCTCCATAAAACATGGCAGTACGACTATTATTAGCATTGTACTCAAAAGTTATTTTATCTACTCCTGTTTCTTCTATCTCTACAGGACTTTTAAACACATTATAACTAATAGTTTGCGTAGGTCTTGCGGTATAGTAGGTTGATGCCTCTGGAGTAATAGTGATACCTGAATTTTGATAAGGCTTGTCTTTTGAATAACTGTATTTTCCTAAATTATTTTCAGTAATTCTTCCCTGATCATCATACAGTTGTTCTTCCTGTACTCCCTGAGCATTGGTAAACTCTGTTAAACGGTCTTGCACATCGTATTTAAAACTTTCATTGGTCCCCATTAAGCTATTGGTACGACTTGTCAGATTGCCAAGTTTAGCATCAAAAACCGTATTTAATGTTAGAATATTAGATGAATTGGCCGTTTTATCATATTTAAATTGCGATACAAAACCGTATGTATCATACGTATTTGTAATTGTTGTTGGTCCGTTTTGCGCACTTGTAAGCTGTTCTCTTGCATTAACAGAATTAGCCTGCCAAAGTATATCACTTGTATCATTATCAATTATTTGCCAGTGCGAGCCATTTTTGTATGTATTTTTTATTGTTTTGGTACTCGATTTTCCGCCAGCCGTTGCCGTAGAAGTCTCGGTATCTATCCTGCCGAAAGCATCATAACTTAACTCTTTTGTAAAGCTTGCGTATGAAGTAGTTTCTACTGTTTTAACAATACGCTTGTAAGCATCATAAGTATAGCTGTTAGTTATTGTGTTTGTGCCATTACTAAAATCTTCAAATTTGCTATTTAAAAGTAATTTAGATGTTGAGTCATAAGTATAAGTTGTTTTTGAGTTGGTGTTAGTTCCTGATATCGTTTTTTCGGTTACTTTCCCTTCTGCATTCAATGTATAAGTTGTAGTTCCGTTTGGAGTAGTTTCTTTTGTGATTTCTCCAAGCTCATTACATTCGTAGGTATAATCACCCGCCGATGTATCTGTTAACTTTGTTTTTCTTCCCCAACCATCTTGCGAAATAGTAGTTTTTACACCTCCATAATCAGACTCTTTCAAATTACCATTAGCAAAATAGCTATAATTTATAGTTCCTCCTGGAGTATCTGTTATAGAAATCACATTGCCAATCGCATTTTTAACAGATACTTTTGACTTTGAACCATCATTTACTGTTGTGCTAAGTCCTGAATAGTTAATGTTAGTAGTTTTTCCATTAAAAGCAATGTTTTGACTTACTCTTCCATATTGGTCATATTTAACTTCATTCCATTGTGAACCAGTGGATCCAAAATAAGGTTCGCTCACTTTATAATTCCTATCGTAGATATCATATTGATAATCGACATATGCAAAACTTCCCGTTAATTTCTTACTTCCCACTTTTATTTTTCTGCCCAGATCATCAAAAGTTTCTTCACTAACACTCCCGTCATCTCCTGTTGCTGTAATAATTACTTTCTCTAGATTACGAGTATATGTATAGATCTTATTTTTTCCTAAATAATCCGTTGTTTTTATCTTTTTAAACCAATTATCATACTCATAAACTGTTTTTAATCCGTAAGGATTAGTTTCAGACAATAATACACCGTTATTTAGATTATAGGTGAAATCAGCAGACAATCCCTCAACATCAGTGCTTTTTACGACAAATCGTCCTGAAGAATCATAGATATAATTTGTTTTTCTTGGTGCTGAACCTGCTGCCGATAATATTTTTTGGGTAATATTTCCAAATGTGTCATATGTATTATCTTCAGTAATATAATTGGTATTGTTTCCTTTTTTCTTAATTTGGGTAAGCAGGCTGTTGTCGTAAACGTATTGCTCTTCTGAGGTCATTACGTCTCCAGATATGGTAATCCTTTTATTTTTACCAGAAGCCCTTCCTATTATATAAGGTGAAAATGTAGGAGCATAATAATTAACATCAGATACTGTTGTTTGAACTGTCCTTCCCGACTCTTTTAGAAAAGTAGTAGATTGTATAGGATTATTATAAGTATCATAGCTTATAGACGTTTCACTATTGGTACTTTCTAAATTATTAAATTCTTTAATTTTGCTGCTTCTAATCTTGAAGACTTTATTCGACAACAATTCACTTTCATAAGTCATCAACGATTTTGTTATAAAATCTGTTGGGGTATTTACTGATGTGCCAAAATTTCCATCTTCATTTATTTTTGCCGAAAATGTACTTCCTGATTTAATCCAGGTATCAGGTTTTAAAATAATACTTTGTGTTGCAACCAAATTATCAGTTGCTGTTACCGTATAATTTTTTTCTTTTACAATACTAGTTTCGATAATTGTTGCATTAGAGTTTGGAAGTAATGGATTATGTCGTCCTAAAACGGTATAATTTTCTACATTTGCACCTCTTAAAGCGATATCATTTTTAGAAAGAGTTGAAATTATTTGCTCATCCTTTTCGTGCCAATTCGTTTTAGATGTTGAACGAAAACCTAAAAATCCTATCCCATCTGCATTTATTACCGCACCTGAATAATTAAACAATTGTTTTTTGTAAGAACCTTTACTTTGTTCTTCTAACATAGTCACAATTTTTATATTTGGTGCTGCAATAATATCAATATTAGGAAAAGTCTCTGTAAATATTGTTGGTGTATAAAATGGTTCATACTGATCCTGTTGCAAAGGACTATACTGAATTCTTTTTTGTACTTGATTACCATTAGTTATTATTCTTAACAAATGTTGTCTCATGAAATCATTTTCCAGATTAAATTCATACAATTTATTGTTACTAATTGCTCCTACTGCTAAAAATTGATTACTAATTTTTGGCGATAAGAATATCGGAATTGGATAACTTCTAAAATCAGCAGATGGTGTTGTCGTATAAGTTAGCCCACTAGGTGATAAAAATGTACCACTACTATTTTTATAAACATCTATTACAATACTTCCTGAATTATTTGATTTTGTATATACTGATTTAAACTGAACAATATCAGTTTTTCCATCTCCGTTAATATCCAAAGGTATAAGATCGCAAGTATAAATTCCATTACGATCCTCACTATAACCAATATTCGCAACTGGATAAGTCTGTGCTATTTTTTCAAATCCAATTCCGGTCGATAAAAATTTAACATAATTAAATGCCCCTGACCCACTACCTGTTGCAATTAAGAAATCCATCTTACCGTCACCATTATAATCACCCGGCAAAATAGGTTGATTAATTTTAATATCCGGATCAGTCTTTTGCCAAAGAACTTCAAGTTGATTATTACTATTTAAACTATAAACTGATACTTTCCCATTTTTAAAATGAAGAATATCTGTTTTTCCATCTCCATTAGCATCAAAAGCTTCAATCCTGCTATCTAAACTAAGAAAATAGTCCTGAAGCACTCCTGCAAAATTGACAAAGTTGCTTGTTTTTCTGCGATCGAGGTCAACGAAATAGAACTGACTAGTTGAATTTGTAGAATAGAGAAATTGATCTGGACCACCGTAAGGATCAGGCTGACAAATAATTTCCTGAATATCAGGATCTAAAGCCATTACATCTGTTAATCCATCTCCATTAAAATCTCCACTAAAATAAATTTTTGACTGCGCAAAATCCTGCGAACTATTACAATTTGAAATAATTCTCTCAGGAAAAACAACTTTTTTACTTGTTTCAAGTCCTACTCCGTAAGAGCCAAGATTCCACGTTTCGAAATTTAAAGTGCCGGGAGCTGCATCTGGCTTAACAACAGTAAGCCCTTGATAAGGAAACATTTTATTACCAGATGTTAGGCCCTTTGATGAAAAAATCGCATTAAAATTCCCACAAGCTGCTTTGAGAGGTGAAATTGCAGAACCTCCGCCAACATTTTTAAACAACCAAAAATCTTTATAAGAATTCACACCTTGTGTTGGATATAAAACAAAATCCATTTTTCCGTCTCCATCAAAATCGCCAGAAACTGTGGCTGAATTTTTTGAATTAACTTCGCCCAAACCAGTACTTGAATTACTCTGTCTTGTTACAATACCATCAGTGCCTAAATCATAGTAAAAAACTAAAGGATTATAACTTTTAGAATTATCACCGCTTTTCTCTGTAATGCCCTTTAACTTTTCAAAAATGTTAACATCATAATCTAAGACGTAATTCCTAAATCCAACTCCATTTCCAATTACATTAATACTTGCCAGTCTTTTAGACTTAGTCAAACTTTGACCACCAATGTAGCTTTGCTCTGGCCAATTACTGTTGGCATAATTAAATTTAATTTCATTAATTGGGGCTAAAGTGCCTGTACTACCATATTTAATGGATGTAATATTTAATAAGTTATTAGTAAGACTATAATTGTAACTAATCCTTATTCCTTGAGGATTTTCCCAATAAGTTATCGACCAATCTGTAATTGAACGAGAATCAGAAGAGTTTCCATAATAAGCTTTTGATCCATCAGGATATTCAATAATGAAATAAGCCGGACCATAATTAGCACCATTTGGGTTTACCCCATAAGAGGTAATTTTTAGATTAGAAAAACTTTCTGTTTCATATAAGGTACGATCTGCACCATATGTTCCACTCGTTCCACTTTTTATAATTAATCGCTGTCCATCAAGAGCAAATCTGTCTAAATTATCAAAATCAACTGCATCAATTATCCCGTCATGATATGTAGTAGAGGCTATTCTGGTAATAGATGAAACACCAGAAATATCCCAACCATAACCAGCTATTCCGCTACCAGACTGACTATTATAAACTAAGCCTATTTGTGGAACCACACCATTAATTCCTGGTGGAACTGAAATAGGAATTGAATAAGTAGCCGCCCCTGATAAAGAGACAGACAATTGTCCTTCTGTAACTCCTACTTCAGAGGAATTTTGCGCAGAAACAAATAAACTAAAAGTAAAAAAAGATAATAAAAAGTAAAATTTCTTCATATGTTTTTTATTGCTTGATGATTTTTATAGATTTCTGGTCGCCATTTTTATAATACAACAGTACAGCATAAACTCCTCTAGGATATTCTTGAAAAGGAATATTTTGAGAAGTATTTTGCAAATTCGGACTATAACTTCTTAACAATTGTCCTGTTAAAGAAAAAACCTGAATAGACAAAACACTATTTCCTTCTTTAAGTTCCCACTTTATGTATAATTCTTCTTTAACCGGATTTGGATAATAGGAAAAGCTATCTTGTTCTGAGAATTTAAGTAAGTCTTCATCGACTAAAGCTTCAATTTCTTTTACTTCTTCTTTCGCTGGTTTTGCTACTGGATTACATCCCGTAAGACATAATTCTCTTACTATTTGATTCCCAGCTGAATCATAACCAAAAGTTAATTTTTGTTGGGCGTTTGAATAAATGGTCATTCCAAACAGTATAAGAGTAATTATTTTTTTCATATTTATATTTTTAATACTTGGGTTATTTTCTTTCAACAACTTCTAATCTTTTAGCTAGTGTTTCAATAACTTTAGTTAATTTTTCGGTGTTTTTTTGTTGCTCGATTGTGTACAAGGTCAATTCCTCAATTTTCTGAAGTAATTTAGCATTCATTTTACCTAAATTAATTCCGTTCTTCAGGACTTCATCTTCGTTAGGGATATTCTCTAAATGGCCTTTTTCAGCAATATGCTTTTCGACTTCTTTAAGTGTTGGTAAACTGTATTCTTTTTTAAAGACAAAATCAGACCAACCAAGCATGTCTACTTTTACTTCTTGGGAGTGAATTGTGCCATTTACATCTAGTTTATTTTGAGGATTTGTTATACCAATTCCAACATTACCATCACCATTTATATGCAAACGAATTTGTGGTACATTACCACTTGTTGAATTGGGATTGGTTAAAAATTGTAAATAAGTGTCATAATTATTTCCTCTATAACTTCTTATGGCAGCTGATCCTGCCGCAGCAAAATCCCAACTTATATCCCTAGCAGAATTGGCATTTTCCGGCGAATTTGGCCCATTGATACTTATAGCTTTTAATGGTGTCGGAAAACCGTCAGGACTGGCTTGAATAGTTAACTTTGCTACATTATTATTTGAACCTATAACTACATCTCCATCAATAGTTTGATTTCCAGTAAATGTATTAGCTCCCCTTGTTGCTAATTCTACCCAAGCTGGATTCAAAGTCCCCGCGAATTTTCTAAAAAATAATCTTTCATTTTCTACATATGATGAAGAGATTTGTAATTCAAAATTATTATTGGGATTTCCGTGTCTAATTACAAATAGGTGACTCCAAATATGACTTGTATCAGGAATTCCACCTATAGCATTTAGTCCACTATATAACCCGGAATTTAGAGGAATGCTAAAATTATCAATACCAGGTGCAAAACCATCTCCAATTTGTTGAGAGAATGATATTGCCGTAACGAATAAAATCGTAATTATAGTAGTTGTTTTTTTTATCATTTTATTTATTTTCCAATTGGTTAATTTCATTTTTGATTACTGTTTTTTATCTTCAAAAATTCTATTTCTTTATTTTGTTTTTCAAATGCACTCTTCAAGGCTTGATTCTCTTTTTTCATTTCAATCATATAGAGAGTCAATTCCTCAATTTTCTGCAGAAGTTTTGTATTCATTTCTCCCAGATTAATTCCATTTTTCAAAACCTCTTCTTCACTTGGAATATTCTCTAAATGGCCTTTTTCTGTAATATGTTTTTCAACATCTTCAAGTGTCGGCAGATTATACTCTTTTTTAAATACAAAATCCGACCAGCCTGTCATATCGACTTTTACTTCTTTGGAATGGATTGTGCCGTTTACATCCAGCTTATTCTGCGGATTTTTAACGCCAATACCCATATTCTTTTCAACAGATAATTCGCCATCAATATGCAGTTTTTTAAAATACAAATTTTGTCCGCCTCCATATGGATTAGTATTTCGTGCGGAATTAGCCCCTGCACTTTCTAAATACAATATATTACTTCCATCTGCTGCTAATCTAAATTGCGGACCACCGCTACCATATTGATGAAAAATTAAAGTAGGCGAACTACTATTTGACGAACTGTTACTATTAACAATTTCAATACTATTAGTAGTTAAAGCAGCATCTGTCCAAGAGTATCCTTCAATATTGCTTTTATAACCAAACCAACCACGATTGAGATTAACACCTCCATCTGGATTTTGCAAAACAACTTTTGACCATGGTTGAGAGGGATTATTATTAACCTTTCTAAACCATAATTCTTGATCAAAAAAACTACCCGAAAACTGCATTGCATAATTATTCGTCGGATTAGAATGTCTTACATCCAATAAATGCCACCAACCGGTAGCTATTGACGGATAATTAACAGGGGTGCTTGCCTGATAAAATCCTGACTTAGCACCTTGATCACCTTGTAATCCCGCGTTATCTTTATGTTCGGTACGGGAATCAAATTCCCCCCATAAAACTTGTGCACTTGCTGTTTTAGTACATATCATCAACATGCCAATGAATAAGATTTTTATTTTTTTCATAATACTTATTTATCTTCTAATTTTTTTATTCTCATTTTAGCTATTTCATTCTCCTTTTTTAACTCGATTACGTACAAAGTCAATTCCTCAATCTTCTGTAGTAGTTTAGAATTCATTTCTCCAACATTAATTCCGTTTTTTAGCACTTCTTCCTCACATGGAATATTTTCTAAATGCCCTTTTTCAGCAATATGTTTTTCAACTTCTTCAAGTGTCGGCAGATAATACTCTTTTTTAAATACAAAATCAGACCAGCCTGTCATATCGACTTTTACTTCTTTGGAATGGATTGTGCCATTTACGTCTAGTCTATTATTTGGATTTGCAGTACCTATTCCCACATTACCTGAATTGGAAATTATCATTCTATCGTACCAGCCACCTGCATAAGTCCCAAATCTAATATCCTGTGATCCTCTAATTCCTAATATTTGTCCAACTTCTCTTGAAGTTAAATAATTAATCTCTCCCATATGCCCAAGGAGTATATTCCCATTATTTTGAAAATCTCCGGTATTATGCAAGAGGGCTTCGGGTGAATAAGTGCCTATACCTACCTTTCCTCCGGCTGGCTGCAGAAACGTTCCACTTTTTCCATATCGGTAACCGCCGTCAATGATAATACCCGTCTCAAAAGCGATTTTGAGCTGTTGATAAGAAGGTGCAGACCAAGATCCTGCAGTTCGATAAATACCATAATCTGAAGGTTCAGGATGGAACCAAGTAATTCCGTCAGCAATATCACGCCCATCATTAAGCTTATTAAAACTTATAGAATTATGTAATTCATAGGTCTGTGAGACCAAAAGCTGGCAAAAGCCTACTGCAATCCAAACATAGATAGTATTTAGCTTCATGGTTTTTAGTTTAAAATTTTGGTTCGTTACGCGCGCAAATAAACAAAAGGATTTTATGTTTTTTTTACGGGATTCCTCATTTTGCAATCTTTTTAATGTTTTTCTGAACAGGAAAAACAACGTATAATAGTATCTTAAACTGACTCATTTATATAACTAACTACAAATCAGTCAATTGAAATGTAATAAATTAAATATTTCCCGCAATTACACTGGAAGACCATGCTAAATATGATACGGTGACAGCAAGCAATAAGATGGGAAATAATTTTCTTCTCAAAAAAAGTGAGGAATTATTGTAAATTAAAAGCCTCTGTAACAAAAATGTTTCCAGAGGCTTAATTGTTTAATGAGCTCATTTTATTTCAATATCATTGTCTAACTAGTTTTTGCATTGCGTCTGTCTGTCCTTGCATTCTGAAGTGACAGCACTGCCCAAATGGCTACAGATATTCATCGTATAAGGTTGATCGACAGAATCAGACATAATAGGGCTGTCAATAGCCTTCCTCTCAAGAGAAAAGACAGTGAAGCGAAAAATATGGCAATTAAAGTCTTCATAGTTTTTTATTTTAATAATCTTTACAATAAGCAACTGTATTTTAAAATTTTCTTTAATTCATCACTCATATCACATTTAAAAATTATATACAAAAATTAGTATCAATCCCCAACACGACATCCAAACCAAATTCACAAAGCCACTGGAAGACAAATAACTACATATAATAAGCCAATTTCTTTAAATCTTGCATAAAATGATTTGGAATTTGTATCGTAGAGGTCACAAAAATTAAAATCCCATTTTTTACGAAATGGGATTTTTTTTTATGCGTTTACATAAAAAGTTGTTTTTGAAAACAGCAAAATCAAGATCTGAAGTTTTGATTCAAAACTATTAGTAAATCAAAAAAATCTGATACACAATCAATAAACCTATATATTGAAAGTGTTCCTATAAAATAAGCCGGAAACTTATAACTAATCCGAAAAGAAACCAGCCAGGGATAATGATACGCAAAACCATCTTTTCCTTTATATCAAAAGTTCAACAGCCAGAAAAAACAATACTTAAAGCATTGGCTGATTCTATAAACATTTCCATTATGAGGAACTGCAATAACGTCGTCGCTTGCATTTCTTGTATTTTCTAAATAGGTCCATTCATAACAACAAATGTGGTAAATTTTCCGGGATTATTGCATTTGCTCGCAGCTTCAATGATACTTTTTATTCATTTCTATTTTCATTAGTCCATTATTAATTAATCATGACAATAAAAAGTTAAACCCTTTTTAATATTGTAGTATTTTTATTTACTTTTGGCTCGCATTAACATTTAACTATTATAGCAATAATTATCAATTAAAATTATTAAAATCCACACTACTAACCACCAAAACCTCACAAAAAAATTATGAATTTCATAAAATTAAGCCGCTCTACTTCAGCAAACCTATACCAAAAAGTGCTATTACAATTTCTATTTTAGAATCTACAATCTTACTTAAAAACAAATTAAAAAACCAATGGTATTTATTTCTATTATTCAAAAAATAGAATAGAATAGAGTAATAATGCCTTTTTTCAAAAAAAAACACAACCAATTAATGAGACAAACAATACTATTATTATGTTGCTTTCTTTTTTTATCAAATACTTTACAGGCACAAAAATCAGGTACAGTTAAAGGATATATAGCAGATACCATAAACAATTCTGCTTTAACCAAAGCATCAGTCTCTTTGTTAAGAGCGAAAGATTCTGTTTTAGTAAAATTTACACGAGCTAAAGAAAATGGCTCTTTTGAGTTGAATAATATTAAAGCCGGTAAATTCATTTTACTGGTTTCTTATCCTAAATATGCTGATTTTGTAGATCAATTTGCTATGGATTCCACACAGTTGATCAAAGATTATGGTAAAATTAATTTGGCTGATAAAGGAAGAATATTATCCGAAATAATTATAAAAGGCAATAGAGCCGCCATGAAAATCAAAGGAGATACTTTAGAATTTGATCCAAAAGCATTTAAAATAGAACCTAATGCAAAAGTGGAAGATCTGATAAAACAATTCCCTGGAATACAAATTGATAAGGATGGAAAAATTACCGCGCAAGGCGAAACTGTAACCAAAGTTTTGGTTGATGGTGAAGAATTTTTTGGCGATGATCCCACTTTAGTTACAAAAAATCTACGTGCAGACATGGTGGATAAAGTGCAATTGTACGACAAAAAAAGCGATCAGTCCGCTTTTACAGGGATTGATGATGGTCAGAAAACCAAAACACTAAACGTTAAACTTAAAGAAGACAAAAAAAATGGTCATTTCGGGAAAGTAGAACTCGGAGGAGGAACTGATAATTTTTATAAAGGTCAGGCCATGTTTAATAAATTTTGGGATAAGAAAAAATTAGCCGCTTATGGTATTTTAGGCAACACAGGACAAGTAGGATTAGGATGGGGAGATAAAGATAAATATGGCCAAAACAGTTATCAGGTAAGTGATGACGGCGGTATTAATTTTTCAAACAACGGAAATGATGAATTTGATAGTTGGGACGGACAATTTAATGGTGAAGGAATTCCGGTAACTCAAACTGGAGGAATACATTTTGACAATAAATGGAACAACGATAAAGAATCTATCAATGCAAATTATAAAATTGGCGATATCAAACTTTCAGGAGATCGTAATGATATTAACCAGCAAAATTTAAGTTCCAGCAGCATTTATAATACTTCAGACAAGAGTTTTGAGAAAAACATGACTAAAAATAAACTTGATCTGGCTTATGAAATTAAAATTGATACTACTTTAACTTTAAAATTAAATATCGACGGATTGTTTAAAAAGAGTAATTCAAGTGACGCAGAAACGAGAAAAGGTACTGACGAACAAGGTAACCAATTGAATAATTTAAAGCAGACAAATACAAACGATGTTGATGATCAAACATTTAATATAAATACTTTATTAACCAAAAGACTTAAAAAGACGGGCCGAACATTATCTCTTAATTTAAGCCAATCAAGTACAAATAGCAAAAGTGATGGTTATTTAAATTCCAGAGCTGAATTTTTTACACCATCTGTAATTAGTCCGGATAGTACCAAGGTCGTTGATCAAAATAAAGTTAATAATATTACCAATACAGCTTTTAAATCAAATTTAATCTATACCGAACCGTTGTCTAAAAGTTTATCTTTAATTCTTAATTACGGATTCAACATAAGTAACGGAAAATCTGATCGTAAATCTTTTAATCAATCCGCGGATGGGAACTATAATGTTCTGGATTCAGTTTTTAGTAATAATTATGAATTAGACCAAACGATAAATCAATTGGGAGCGATTTTTAATTACAAAAAAAATAAAACTGTTTTTTCTTTTGGTTCTAAATTTAGCGATGTCAACTTTAAACAGTACAATGTTTATACAGATGAAAATTTTACGCGAAAATTTGTCAACTACATGCCTCAGATCAACTATCAATATAATTTTAAACAAAGAGAAGCGCTGCGTTTGTCCTATAACGGAAACACCGATCAGCCAACATTAGACCAAATACAACCCATTCGAAACAATCAAAACCAGTTGAATACGATTTTAGGTAATCCGGATTTAGATCCTTCTTTTAGAAATAATTTCAGAGGAAGTTATTATTCGTATAAAGTACTTAGCAATCAATATTTTTCGGTTAATGCAACGTACAATTTTACGCTAAATCCAATAATAAGTAATGTGGTTACAAATGACAGAGGAGAAAGTATTTCTCAATTTGTAAACCTAAAAGACAAAGCTGCAACAGGTTATTTTTTGAATACTAATTTTGGCAAAACAATCAAAGCTATAGACATGAACGCAGGAATTGGTTTAAGTGCCAACAAAAATGTAAACTATAATTACATCAATACAAAACTGAATCAAACTAAAAATTCAAGTTATTCCTTTAATCTAAACTTATCAAAGTATAAAGAAAAAAAATACAATTTTAATACTAGCTTCGGGCCTACTTACAACGTTGCTAATGCAAGCATCAACGAAAATAGTGATAGTGATGGCTGGGGTTTTAATGGAAATTTCTGGAGCAGTGTAGAATTACCTTTCAAACTGGAAATTAGTACAGATGGTAATTATCAATACAATGGCAAAACGCAAGTGATTCAGGAATCTTTTGAACGTTTTATCTGGAATGCATCTGTCACCAAGAAATTTTTAAAAGGAGATAATTTAAGAGTTTCTATAACGGGAAGAGATCTTTTGAACCAAAATGTAGGATTTAATCGTTCTGCATTCAATGGAAATATCAATCAAAGTACTTATACTACCATCCAAAGATACTTTATGTTCTCTGTAAGCTGGGATTTCAGCAAAATGGGCGGAGGAGAAATTAAACAAAACTAAAATCATGAACACAATAATAAATCGCATCTTAATTTTAATAATTGTATTGACAAGCTGCAATACTTTTGCACAAAATGACCACTTTGTAGAAAATGGCGTAATCGAATTTGAGAAAAAATCGAATATGTATGCTTTGATTACAAAAAAAATAAAAGGAGAAACGGATAGCTATTATCAGGCCGCTTTTGAAAGTTATAAGAAAACCAATCCACAATTTAAAACTGCAAAAAGCATTCTCCGTTTTTCAAAAAACAAGAGTTTATACAAATGGGATGAAACAAATCAATCCGCAAACAACAGTTGGATTGCTGACGATGCAATGGCTAATTTAAAAAATGTTATCGCCACAGATCTTGATACGAAAACCAGTATTACACAAAAAAATGTTTACGACGATTTATATTTAGTTAAAGACAGTTTACGCAAAATTGACTGGAAAATTACCGATGAAACAAGAGATATTGCGGGTTATGAATGCCGCAGAGCAAATGCTATGGTTCTCGATTCTGTTTACGTTGTTGCCTATTACACCATACAAATTCCATTTGCTGGTGGCCCTGAATCTTTTACAGGCTTACCCGGAACAATTTTAGGCTTGGCCCTGCCACATGAAAATATGACATGGTTTGCTACAAAAGTTACAGAAATCCCAGTTTCCGACGCAGATTTAGCCCCACCAATCAAAGGTAAACCTACTGACAATAAAGGACTGAACAAAATACTTTTGGATGCTTTAAAAAACTGGGGAAAATGGGCAAGAAAGACATTACAAGCCTACTCTTTATAATTAACTAATGGTTCCGGCGACTTCCGGAATTCATCAATACATGAGGGCATAATTAGCTTATATTTCTGAAGTTGTTAAACCGAATTTTTGTTTAAATGAAGTATAAAAATGAGACAGATTCTCAAAACCTAAATCCAAATAAAAATTGGCTGGCTTTTGCTTTTTATATTTAATTAGATAATGTGCTTCATCCAAACGTTTTGTCAGCAGCCACTGTTTTGGTGTCGTGCTAAATGTTTTCGTAAAATCGCGCTTAAATCCTGAAAGACTTCTTCCGGTAAGCTTTGCAAAAGATTCTACTGAAACATTGAACATATAATTTTGGTTCATAAATTCTTCTAAATCTATTTTGTAAGGTTCAGAAAAATCGAATAATATTTGTTTAAAATCAGGGTTGCATTGTAATAATAATTCTATTGCTTCCCTGATTTTTAAATCTGCCAGTTTAGGTGTTGCTTCCTTTTTCCTGTTGATGTATGGTGCTAACGAAATAAAATAATTTTGCAGAAAGTCATCGGGCTCAAAAAATAATTTCTGTTTGCCGGCATATTTTTTTTCTGTTGCTATTTTATTTTCCAAAGCATATTGCTGCAGCGTTTCCTTGTCTAAGGTAATCGATAAAAACTGATACTTTCCTGATTTTGCAGGATACTTAATAGTACGAATAAGTTGGTTTTTCCGAACCAGTACGATTGTATTTTCAGGAATTATCGTATTCCCGTCTGCGTGAAAAGCATGTGTTTCTCCCGAAAGCTGAAACCCTAAAAAATGATCGGGAATAAACTCTTCATTTCCCCTGTGTTTTTCAAAAACACAGGAATAAACTAACTTGTCAAAAATGATTTCACGCTTTGCTTCCATACTACAAATATCTTAAATTTTAATTGAGCGCAACCACTCCTGCACTTGCAATTTCTTTATCCTGTTCGGGTGAACCGCCTGAAGACGCAATAGCTCCAATCGTATTTCCTTCTTTATTTTTGATTACAACACCTCCTGCAATGGTTAGTAATCCGTTATTTGAATTCAGCATTCCATATCCGTGAATGCCCGCACCCGAAACGATTGTTCCCATTATTTCGCTGTCTACACCAAACATTACAGCTGTTCTGGCTTTTTTGATGGCAAAATCGATTACACCGTAAATGCTGTCTAGTCTGGCAAATGCGACTAAATGTCCGCCTGTATCTACCACTGCAATACTTACGGGAATATTCAATGCTTTCGCTTTTTCTTTTGCAGCATTTAATACTTCTAGTGCCTGGTTATAAGTTATGTTCATCTTGCTTTAATTTTTGATTAAGGATAAGAAAGTACAGTTTTTTGAACTGCACTTTCAGTAGTTTTATTTAGCTTTTTGCTATCCAGGCATCTGCTTGCAATTGTTTTACAAAGTCTTCAGTTTCTTTTGGATGTACATTTCTAAAGTTCGAATTATCGTCTAAAGCCACATCTACAATACATTCTGCCATAGATTGCGGGTCTAACTGATTTGCCAAAGCTTCGGAAGTTCCGTCGAATGCAGATGAAGGTGTAAAATTAGTTTCAGGATTGTACCAACGCGAAATAGTGTCGACCCCACGGTCATTAAATCCAGTTCCAAAAATACCAGGATTACAAGTCGCAATTTTGATATTAAATGGTGCCAGTTCTGTTCTTAAACCTTCTGCAATTGACCCCATAGCATGCTTCGATGCACAATAAGCGGCAACATAAGGAACCGTCCATAACTCTCCCATAGAAGTGGTAAAAACAATTTTTCCGGGTCTTTTTTCGTCAATAAACTTCTTGATAAAACCTTGAGCAAGTTCCAACGCGCCAAAAACATTTATATCAAACATCGAACGAATTAAATCTAGTGGCTGCTCAGCAATTGGTCCGCCTTCCATAATTCCGGCATTACTGATTAGAATATCGATGTCGTATTTTTTAGTAATATAAGCGATGTCTGTTGGGTTGGTTACATCTAATTTATCGACAGTAAGTTCTATTCCCTGCTCTTTCGCTTCTCTTATCAAGTCGCTCATTTGAGGATAAACCTGTGCAGTAGCAATTACTTTGTGTCCTTTTTTAGCTAAATCAAATGCGACGATTTTCCCAAACCCGCTTGCAGCTCCTGTAATTAAAATTCTCTTGCTCATAATTTCTATATTTAAAAGTTATAAAGCAAAATTGAACCAATTAACGATGAACTTTGTTGGCAAAAAGTTCAATTTTATAATGGTGAGAGGTTCAAAAAAAATGAATCTATAGGAGATCCAAACCAAAATACTGAAGATATATAAAGACACTCTCTGCTTGCAGTAAGCCAATTTGCCCAAATCTTAGATAAAATAATTCGTAAATTGTTTACTAAGAGGCACAAAAAATCCCATTTCTTACGAAATGGGATTTTTTACAAGTCGCTATAAATCTTCATTACCAATTATTTATCTTTTGCGATTTTTCGATAATTTGTTTTAAAACCGAATTGAAATGATTATTTAGTCCACTGGCGGCATCTTCTAAAAGCAATTTTCCCTCTTTGTCATAAATAGCAACTCTATCGTTCTTGCCTTTTACAAGTTTTAGCGTAGTCCAGCCACTACTGCCCCACCCGCTTGTAGGTTTGTAAGTTGCTTCATACCAGCGCCTGCATTCAAAAGTAGGACTGTTAATCCTGATCTTACCGTCTTTAAAAAGAAAGGATAACGTATAAGACAGGTCATATTTATAATTTCCTTTTCCAAAACCTCCAGCGCTATGCCTTACTGGCAGAGCATTTTCTTCATATGCTGTCAAACTAATACTTTCTCCATCGACTACATTGAGTCCTTTTTGTGGATTACTGTACAACGTATTAATAGCATTTAGTACATTTTTATACAAATCCTTTTGTTTTACATTTGACACATTTACTACCGTAAAATCGCTATTGTCGTTTGATACAAAGCCTTGAGGAGTTAATTTAAAATATTGTGCGAAGCTTAGCTGTGTGACAAGCAGAAATATGGCGATACTGAGTATTTTTTTTATGTTCATAATTTAAAAAATTCAAGATTATTATTCAATACAGCCTTACCTGCTGTTTGATTCAAACAAATTTACTCTGCACCAATACGAAAAACAATACCTGATTTCATGGTTATTTGATGTTAATTTTCTCCACGCTTTTGTCTTATTTTCTACTGCATGGGGCATTTAACAGAAAATACATCAGGCAAGACACGTAAAACATTTAGAGAAATGCTTAACATAAGCAGGAAACTTAGCCTATTTTCCGGAAGAAGACTGGAATAAAGAAAATTTTTATGCTGGAGCAGAAAGATGTAATTGAAGAAAGTTTACTGAAACAAATTTCAACTGTATTAAAAATTCCTGTTGAAACTTTTCAGAATTTTGATGAAGAACAGGCGATAAATATTATTTCTAATACATTTGGAGATAATGTTTGTGTTGGAAATTCTAAATTCCACATTCAACTTCAATCCTTTGAAAGATAGAACCACACCAAAATAAAATCCTGAGAAGTTTAGATTTAAATATATTAAAAAGAAAACAACTTAATCTGAACACATAAATCCTGAATTCGAACACTTTTTAAATCCATAACTTCCTGAATTTTGCTTGTATAATTAAAACACAAAATTATGAGGACTCAAAAAGTATGGTTTATTACCGGCGCATCAAAAGGAATGGGACTTGAAACCGTAAATGCAGTTTTAAAAAACGGCGGTAAAGTTGTTGCCACTTCCAGAAATCTCAAAGAATTAATTGAAAATATTGGGAATCCAAATGAAAATTTCCTTCCGCTTCAGGTTGATATTACAGATGATGAAGAAGTAAAAAATGCGATTCAGACTGTAATTGATACTTTCGGAAAAATCGATGTGGTATTAAACAATGCCGGATATTATCTGGTAGGAAGTATTGAAGAAATCAGCGACGAAGAATTCCGCAAAACAATAGACGTCAATTTATTGGGAACCGTAAACGTAATTCGCAACGTAATGCCTTTTCTGCGTCAGCAAAAATCAGGGCACATTTTAAATATCGCATCCAATATGGGCTATATTGGTTACGCCAATACCGGAAGTTACAACGCTGCAAAGTTTGCTGTCATCGGACTTTCGGAGGCATTGGCTCAGGAAGTAAAACCTTTTCATATCAAAGTTACTGCAATCGCTCCGGGAATGTTTCGTACCAGCTTTATGAGCGACAGCACTTTGGCGGAAGCCAAAAATAAAATAGCCGCTTATAATGTAGAACAACATGTAAATATGCTCAAAAGTTTTGACGGAAATCAGCCCGGAGATCCAAAGAAACTTGCCAAAGTCCTGCTTGCTGTTACTGAATTGCCGAATCCGCCTGTACATCTTCCGTTAGGAAACGACAGTTATAATTCGATTTTAGAACACCGAAAAAATGAAGCGCAGGAAATGGAAACATGGAAACAGCTTTCGTTCTCGACTAATTTCGATTAATTCGTAAATTTGCTGTAATGAAAAAATCGGTTCCACATAAAATCAAAAGCATTTCAGAACTGCATCAGTTATTTGCGCTTCCCAAACCAGATCATCCTTTGGTAAGTGTAATTGATTTTGCTTTGCTGAGCTACAAACACAGCGATATCTGGAAACATTTTACGAATGATTTTTACTGCATTACCTTAAAAAAAGGCATTAACGGAAAGTTTAAATACGGCCAGCGTGATTACGATTTTGATGAAGGAATGATGACCTTGACTAAACCCGATCAGGTGTTTTCGGTTACGCAGACCAATGATAATCCGGTAACCGGTTTTATGCTGGTTTTTAAACCAGATTTAATCCGAAATTATCCGTTAGGAAAAACGATACACAATTATGGATTTTTTTCTTATTCGACTGCCGAAGCATTACATCTTTCTGATAAGGAAGATGTAATTATTTCCGGTCTTTTAAAACAGATGCAGGATGAACTGAAAAACAATATAGATCATTACAGCCAGGATTTAATTGTTTCGCATCTCGATTTACTGCTCAATTATATTAATAGATTTTACGGACGCCAATTTATTACCCGAAAAACGTCAAACCATGATTTATTGAGCAGAATAGATCAAACTTTACAGGATTATTTTGATCATGAAAATGGAGTTCTAAAAGGTGTTCCAACGGTTCAGTATTTAGCGCAGGAACTCAACATTTCCTCCAATTATCTGAGTGATTTACTCCGAAGTATTACAGGCATGAGTGCTCAGCAATACATTCAGAATCATCTTATTGAAAAATCAAAACAATTGCTTGCCGGATCAAACTTAAGCGTAAATGAAATCGCTTATTCATTAGGATTCGAGTATGCGCAGTCCTTTAGCAAACTCTTCAAAAAGAAAACCAATTTAACTCCCCTGCAATTCAGACAATCTTTTAATTAAAAAAGAAAAATTGCTTTAAAAATTTGGAGTAAACCTATTTTTATTTATTTTTGTATCGATCATTACAAAAATAAAAATACAATGAGAGGAAGACCTACCGTCTACGAAGACGCTAATATTGTAAAAAAAGCCCAGGAAGTTTTTTGGCAGAAAGGATACAGTGCGACCTCATTGACCGATTTGCAAAAAGCAACGGGAGCCGGAGCCGGCAGTTTTTACAATACTTTTAAAGGCGGCAAAAAAGAGGTTTTTCAAAAAGCGATTGAAGAACGACGATTGGCTTTTGATGCTTTTAAAACTGAATTAAGCAAAAGTGAATCTCCCTTAGAATTAATTAAGGACTTTTTTAGAAGTATCGCTTCCGCGGAAGAAAATGAGCACCTCAAAGGCTGTATTATCGCCAATACAGTGGTAGAAATGACTTTTATTGATGAAAATTTGGAAGCCAATGCGGTTCAGATTTTAAAAGAGGTCGAACAAATGTTTACTCAGGCAATTAAAGATGAAAAATTAAAAGGAAACTTAAAAACACAAACAGATCCCGAAATTCTGGGCAGATATCTAATAACATTTTGGTGCGGACTCAATACTCTCAGACGAATGTACCCAGACAAAAATGTCTTAAAAAATCAAATCGAAATGCAATTAGCTGTTATCAGCTAATTTTTTTGACTATTTATGTATCGATCATTACAAAAATAAAAACAACAAAAATGAATTTAAAATTAGAAGGAAAAAGAGCTTTCATAAGCGGTTCGACACAAGGAATTGGTTTTGCAATTGCCAAACAACTACTAAATGAAAAAGCCGAAGTCATCATAAACGGAAGACAGGAAGAAAAAACAAGAACAGCCGTACAAAAACTAAAGGATGAATTTCCAGATGCTGTAGTTTCAGGAATTGTATGCGACTTTGAAAAAAAGGAAGAAGTTACTACTTTACTAAATAAACTAAACGCTATTGATATTTTGATCAACAACGTTGGTATTTTCGAATTGAAAGATTTTGAAAATCTGGAAGACGAAGATTGGTATCGAATTTTTGAAGTTAATGTGATGAGCAGTGTCAGGCTTTCTAAAAAACTTTTACCGCAAATGTTGGAGAAGAAATCCGGAAGAATTGTTTTTATCAGCAGTGAATCGGGCGTAAACATTCCCGGAAACATGATTCATTACGGAATGACAAAAGCTTCCATGATGGCGGTAAGCAATGGATTGTCTAAACTGACTGCAGGTACAGAAGTTACAGTGAATACGATTTTAGGCGGGCCAACTTATTCTGACGGTGTGGCATCGACAATTGAACATATTGCTTCTTTACAAAACATAGAAGTCGAACAAATGAAAACTGCTATTATACAGCAGACCAATCCGCATTCTTTATTGCAGCGTTTTATCGATCCGGCAGAGATTGCTTCATTAGTCACTTATTTATCCAGTCCGCTTTCGATCGCAACAAACGGTTCTTGTATTAGAGCAGATGGAGGGGTTTTAAAAACAATTTAAATTTTAAAAAATTATTAAAAGTATCCAATCTCTACAAATCTTCCATAAAATCTGTAGAAATTGTCTCGCAGAGGTCACAAAATTAAAATCCCATTTCTTACGAAATGGGATTTTTTTATACTTTTTTTTCTACCATTTAAGAACCTATTTTGGAATCATGCGCAAAAGATTAAATTGCAGGATCTTCTAGGATCAAATACAAATAGCCTTCTCATTTCAACAACATTCTCTCCGTAATTATTTTATTTGAAGAAGTCTCAATTCCGGTAACTTCGGCATACTTTACATTGGGTAACCAAAAAGAACCTCCTTCGATGCGCACAAATATTTTTTCTACCTGTATTCTTTTCTGATTTACACTTACAAAAACATGATATTTTTGATCTGAATCTATCTTTTTCAAGGTCAGGGGCAACTTTTTATACGATACAAACTGAAGCTCAAACTCTTCATTATTTACTGTTTTACTTTCTATTCCGTATGCAAATTTGCGTTGTATATAACTAAAATCTTTTTTTTCTCCTTTTTCAGCATATCGAATCCAATAGGCTTTTATAGGATTGCTTTTGTCTATTTTTCCATTTTCCTCGTAGTTTATGGCATAAATAGCCGTGTTTGTATTAGGGTCACGCTGAATATAAAATAGCATATTATCTATGTTTTTCGGCGTTGGAAAATGTAATGGCGATGGATTTTTGGATTGTGCCAATAGATTTCCGGAAATTATATTTACTAAGATCGTGACAACGATTAGTGATTTTGCGAAATATTTAAATGTTTTATTCATGACGAAATATTTATAAGAAATGTTTGGTGTGATTATTTTAAACACATAGAAACATAGATTCAGAACGCTTAAAAAAGGCCTTTCACTTGTTTAAAACAAACATAGTTGGTTATGTGTTAGAAACTAGGTTTCTTTTTGTTTTCTTCTTGTACACATAAAATCTATCCCGACGCTTCCGATAATATCATTAAGTTAAGCTTTTAAAAAATAAAAATATTGCAAATCAAATCGGTTTTTATCCGCGTTTTTACGAAGTAAATCTGTTTTATCCGCGTAAAAATTAGACGCTGATTCGCTAAAGCGAAAACGCTGATAAAAACGGATTTTTCTAATTACTTTCTTGATTAAACTATTAGGCAATTTTATACATTTCCCCTTAACTTAATGATATTATCCGACGGTTCGGGATCGGGACTATGTGTTGAATTACTTTTTTTGAACTACACGAATTAATTCTATTCAGTTACATTCTGTTTTTCTCTTACCCTAAAAACCCAATATTTAATCAGCGGATAATTAAATCCATAAGAAACAAAACTGTCCGTGATTAATCTTCCGATTCTATAATCGATTTGAAATGCTTTATGCAAAAAAAGCGTACCAAATGATTTTAAGGAAATGCTTCCTAAAACTACCAACGCAAATTTAAAAAGCTGACTATTGATGGGACTGCTATAACCACATTGGTTTTTGAATACCCAAAATCTATTGATGCTAAAATTGATAATGGCGCCAACGGTTCCGGAGACTAGAATAGAAAAGGTAAAATGCAGTTTAAATATTTCGGTTAATAAAATCATCAAGCCGTAATCGGTGATACCGCCTAAAAATGCCGCCACTTGTGCTTGTAGAAAAGTCACAACAGATTTTTTACTGAACATATCAGACTTGGTTTTTATCTTTTAAATCGCCCAGCTTTAAAAGTTTTAAGCTATCAATACTATTGATTATAAGCAAAATAACAGAAATTAAACCCGCCAAATAGGCAATTGATCCCTGAAATAAAACTTCGATAATTAAAATTAAAGCGATAATAAACCGAAGTTCTGTTGGACCAACAAAACCGGAATCTATACTGTATTCGTTTGTAATTTTGTAGCGTAACTGACTGATGATGATAGACCAGCCATACAATGCGACAAAAGCAAAGGCTATTATTTGTGTGCCATTTTTAGCATAAATGTAATAGCCAAAGCCTATCAGTACAATACCAATCCAGTCGGCAATAATATCGAGTGCAAAACCATACCAGCGGCGTGGAATATTTCGATAATACGCCAGTCTTCCGTCTAAAGAATCGCCTAACCAGTTTATAGCCAGCCCGAGAATCCCCAAAAGTAAATACCCGTTTGCTACATAAGTACCTAAAACAAAAGCTAAAAAAACAAATCCCGAACCCAGTGTACCAATCAAGGTGAGTGAGTTCGGCGAAATGAATTCAGGCACTTTTGGCAGCAAAAACACAATCGTTGACTGCTCTGCTCTTTTCAAAATATTGGTTCGCTTACGGTCTGAAAATGTTCTTTGTGCAATTGCGCTATAATCTTCGTCCTGTGTTTCTTTTCCCATTAATAGCTAAATATTTATAAGCCAGATACTATAGCCAATTCTAGTTTTACAATTTTTAGTTTTACTTTTCTATGCGTATTCTTAAAAAAATTGGTGGTACGTTTTAGTTTACCTGATCTAACCAGATAACTAAATGCGAGGATAATCAGCATATTACTTAACAATACCAGCAAAACGTTGATAGAAAACCGTTGGACTGTTCTCATTTTTAGGAGCATATTTTCCTGCGATAATCGGGATATAAATCACTCTCCTTCTGCTTTCTTCGCCACGGATAGTTGATTCTGCCACTCTGTGCCACAAACGTCCATCGTGAATGGTTAAATCTCCAGCTTCCGGATTGATAGAAACTTCCTGTGGATCGGGATTATTATCTAAAAAGTATTTTTTACGAAAAAGCATCTGGTAAATACTTTGCTTATGAGTACCCGGAATGATTTTAAGACCGCCATTCTCTGGTTTTAAAGTACTTAAGTGAATGCCCACATTGAGCATAGGGTTTAATTTTGCACCATAAAAGATATCTCTCAAACCATCTGTATGCCAGCCCATTTTAGTAAACTTACTTTCTGGCCCATTGATATAATGATTAAAAACCATTCCGTCTTTTTCTTCGGTTCCTAATCTTGCGCCATCGCCTGCCAATGGCAATAAACCATTAAATCTTGGATCAAGCAAAAGGCCGCTTAAGGTTTGATGATGCTGATTGATAAAAGCAAAACGCTGTACAATAGGCGAACCGTCTAAATCTTTTCCGTATTTAATAGGAACACCGTTTACTTTTTGAAGGTCATTGTCTATCCATTTTTGCTCTACTTGTTTAGAAGCATCAATGATTGATGAAACAGTTTCCGGGTTTATAAATTTTTTGAAATGGATAAAACCATATTCGTTAAAAAAGTCAATTTGCTCAGCAGTTAATTGCTCAGTAAGGGTAAATGTTTTATAAGAAGATACCATGATAATATAGATTTAATAAATGAAAGAATAGTGTTTGAATTTTATCTAAAAGATTAGCGACAGCAACAACAGCAACAACACATTCGCATGTTTGTGTGCATTCGACCTTTAGGAAAATTAAACTTATTTTTTCTTTTATCTGACATACTCTATAGAATTAGTAGAATTTAATACAAACATAATAATAATTTATCTTTTGCAAAGAATATTTTTTTATTTTTTTTTGAAAAAAAATTAAATTTTATAAATTCCGGCAGCAGTTTTTTCGATAAATCCCTTTGGTAATACGCGGTTAGCATACACCGAAACGATATTGGTAAAACCCGGAATAACTTCTGATTTTTTACTGAACATGGCTTTTATTGCCATTTTTGCCACTTCATCAGGCTGCATATTAAACTTTTCAGCCATTTTACTGAGAGCATTTAACCCCGCTCTTGCAGCAAAACCCGTATCAACCGGGCCCGGACTAAAACAGGTTACTGAAATTGAAGTTGGGGCAAGTTCGAAACGCAGGGCACGCGTAAACGATAAAACAAAAGCCTTTGTAGCCGAATAAACGGCCAGCGTAGGTACCGCCTGATAGGCTGCAGTACTCGATATATTTAAAATATAGGCTTGTTTTTCCTGCGAAAGTATGGGCACTAATAAATGCGAAAGTTCTACTACTACATTCATGTTAAGCTGCATCATGCCAAGCTGATCCGTTAGTGAAGACTTACTAAAATCGCCCCACACGCCATAACCGGCATTGTTAATTAAAATGCCAACCGGAAAATAATTTGTCTCTATCCAATCGGTTACTTTTTGCGATGCACCGTTAATCGAAAGATCAATGGATAAAACAGCAGTATTGATTCCGTATTTAACCTGAAGATCATCAGATAGTACTTTTAATTCGTCCTCGCTTCTTGCCACAAGCAATAGCGGATAACCCTGTTTTGCCAATTCATAAGCAATAGCTTTCCCGATGCCTTTGCTGGCGCCGGTTATTAAGGCATACGGTTTCGTTTTTTCGCTCATTTTATTCATTTAATTATCAAATATAAAAATTAATTGTAAACCGTTGGGTGTGCAGTGTGCAAAATGGTTACGGCTTACCTCCTATCTTTTTGGAAATTATTACACCTTACATCCTTTAGGCAGGTGTTGTTTTATTCTTCAAAAAAAAACTAAAACAAGTTCATTTTCGTATATAAAATAAACTTAATATTATGGAAACATCATCTCCCATTTTCATAAAAATTCTTCAGATACTTGCCGGAAGATACAACATGAGCTTCTCTTTAGAAGAAATAACACAACTTGTTACTTCAGTTTCTAATGTTTCGAAATTCACCGAGGACATGAATATTCAAAGAGAAAATCAATCAAAACTACTGAATGTTTTAATCTCGATGGATTATGAGGGATATATTTTTCTTAATCCCTATACCGATGAAAGCGCAATAACGATAAAAGGCCTGATTAAAATAAATAATAAGATATTTTGGAACTAAGTTGTTCAAAAAAAGAATGCCTTTTTCCTGATTATTCAATATCGTGTTTTTAAGCCTGAATAACGGGATATTTTATTCCGCTACAGCCTCAATCTGATGCGTTTTTTTGATTTTCTCCACTCCTCTTTCTCTTATTAGTGCTGCCGCATCAAGCATTTTTATTAAATGAATATAGGGCGTCATGAGGTCAGCAACAGGATCTGCGGGACAGGGAGACAATGAAAGTTCCAGGATTTGACATAGAAATATTTTAAATTCCTGAGGAGTTTTTTTATCAAATGCTTTTTGAAATATGATAAAAGGATTTTGGTATTCTTTCGTGGTCAGGGAAGAAAGATGAAAAACTGTATCAGAATGTAAGATGCTTTTACTTTCCATTTTTTGCTTTTCTTTTTCAGGCAGTAACTTATTTTAAGAAAAGAGCATAAAGCAGTATAAAAAATAAAAGCATTACCAGGGTTTTCCTGTTTATACACTTTTGTTTTATAGCTATACGTTACCGCATGGGTTAAATTCTGTTTGTAATAATCAAGATCTTCAAAGTTAAAAAAAGCATCAATTGCCGTAAACGGATTTCCTGCCACAAAGCTTGCCCAAAAGCCAGTGTCATAGGATATTTTATTCTTTTTCATAGTACGGGATTTAAAATTCTCCGGCGAATTTCTATGCTTTGCAAAGGATAATCTATTCTGGAAACTGGTATAATATCTGACAAAAAAGAATGTTTTATTGGATATTTTTTTATCTTTGAAATTCAGGATTTTTAATACAAATGGCTTTATCTTTGAGCCTTTAGAAAAATTGATATTCATTATGGAACAGAAAATACATCAGGGAAGAAACGTAAAACGCTTCAGAGAAATGCTTGGCATCAAACAAGAAGCTTTGGCTTTTGATCTGGGAAATGACTGGAACCAAAAGAAAATTTCTATGCTGGAGCAAAAAGATGTAATTGAAGATGATATACTGGATCAAATCTCACATGCCTTAAAAATTCCGGTTGAAGCTTTTCAGAATTTTGATGAGGAGCAGGCGGTTAATATTATTTCTAATACTTTTAATAACAACGATAGTGCAATTGGGTTTGTAATTAATAATTACAATCCAGTTGAAAAAATTATCCAATTACACGAAGAAAAAATTGCGTTGTACGAGCGTATGTTGAAAGAGAAAGATGAAATGATGGTGAGGCTTGAAAAATTAATTGGTAAATAATTATTTGTATAAATATATTATTTTGATAATTTAATTAAAAGTATTTCTATGAAACTTCTTTAAATACGACTGACAAATCTCTTTTCTTTGTCACTATTCCACTGTACTTGATATGTGTTCCCTTTCATTTGGTCAAGTAATAAGAAATTATATGTATTTTTTGTAGGGTAAAGTGTAAATCTTCCGTTTACTTCTTCTGTCGTCATTATAAGTGAATCTGAATTTAATAGTATTTCGCCTTCGTAGCCTTCTCCCGATATAGTAAAATGTACTTGCCACATTCTTCCATTTCGGGTGTCCAATTTAATAAAAGTCCAATAGTTTTCAGTTGGAAATAATCGATAAATTGGAGCCTCAATTTGCTTTTCTATTTGTTTTGTTGCATTTGTATTATTTTGTAGCATTTGTCCATGTGAAGGCAAAACAAATAAAATCAGTAATAAAGTCAGCATAAAACTTCTAGTAATCATATTTCTCTTTGTATTGTTTCTGTTGATTCGTATTTTTTTTAATTATTCGCTGTACCGTTTTACAGTTTTTTACTATTCACAAAACTTTTATATAATAATTATGTTAGTTAATTAAAATATCTTTTTGTTCTATTAATTTACATTTTAAATGCATCCAACTACTACGTACAATTAACAAATCTCTATTTAAGAAATGTCTTTCCAAGTTAAAACCAGAGAATTGAGATATCAAATTAATTTCAAAATTTGTATAAAATTCATTGTTAGTAAAAATCACACTTTTGGCCTCCTCAATTATAACAGGCATAACCTCATTAGTGTAATAAGCACAAGACTTCTCTGTCATTTGAATATTTGGATTCGGAATAAAAGTAAATTTTATTGGCTCAGTAAATTCTCCACTTTGATAGACCGAGATATCTTGAGAGCTATCGCAGTAACGTATTATTAAAGTACCTTTTTCAAAATTTATTTTCTTTTGCATTACTTAAATTATTAATTATATCACAAATTTAAAAAAGTTAAAAAGCACTATTGCAAATAGATATACACAAAACACTAAAGTTTTAAACAATTAACTAATTAAATTTCTGCGACATCATCTACGTAAAACATAAAACCGTTTAGATTGCGAGACTCGATAAAAACAGATTTAATGACGCAAAATAGGCAAATAAATCAGGTATATATACTCGTATTATTGTACTACCTAATTGATATTTTTACTACCGTAGATTTAACTTAGTTATTATGGATTCCCGTAAAAATATTTCAAATTAAATCTTAATATTTGTTTGTTACTAAAATGTCACATTATAATTTTAAATAAGATAATATGAAACCGATTTATATTTCAATATAACACTATTATAATCCATGATTACAATAGTTGAAAAAAAATAACACTTAAAAAGATAAAATGTACACAATTGAAGATATTAAACTTGCTTATAATAAATTAAGAACATACATATATTATGACAATACCGAGCTTTTATTACGACAAAAATTAGTTGAATTTGAGACCGATACTAAAAAAGATGACGATTTCATTATATGGGGAATATCATCTCCATATAACGATTCTGAAGATGAAATAAAAAATCTTTTCGAAACTCCTAGAAGAAAAACAATCGAATCTAATTTAGAAATAAAATTCAACCGTATTTTAGAGGAATTAAATAATTATAATGAGAAAGGTAGATTTATTAAGTACTTATATGATTCAATAGATGCTTCTTTTTTTCCAAAAAAAATAAAAGCTAATGGAGCTAATTTAAGTGAAAATTTCATTTCAAATAAAAAAACAGAAGATAGATATTCTTTAGAAAAAATTACAGCTTTTATAAATGTTCCTATAGAGATACATCTTTTTTCAGTGATGTGGATAATTAAAAATGGTTTTAAATTTGAATTAGAATTATTGGATGCCTGCAAAGGAAATAGATTGCTTTTAAACAGGGATAAAACCTCTTTAATACATAATTCATCACTCTTTAAACCATATTTTAGTCAATACCAACAATGGAGAGACGAATCTGTATCTACGGCACAAGAATTATTGAAAAATAATAAAGATGCTTTATTTATAAATCTCGATATAAAAGACTATTATCATTCCACCAGAATTGATTTAGATTTATATTTTTCCAATGACAATGATAGTGTTAATACTATTTTAAGAGAAGTACACAAATTATATTCCGCAAAATTATCTAAATATTATAGTCTCCCACGGGATTTTTCTAACGAACTAGAAAAAAATAAATCTATCTTACCAATTGGATTACTTTCTTCATATGTTATTGCTAATCATTATTTAAATGATCTTGACAATATTATTTGTAAAAAATATAAGCCCGCTTATTATGGCAGATATGTTGACGATATTTTAATCGTTTTTGCAGAACCTAAAGATGAAATAAATACAAAATCTAGATATAAAGAATATAAATTTGAATTTGACAAATACAAACAGAAAATTCTAGATGACTTAGGTCTTGAATTAAGTTTTAAGGAAGAAGATTTAACAACAGTTGAGAAATATTTGTTGTATAATTTGTGTCCATTATTAAAAATTGTACCTAGTGAGGACGGCAAAAGAATTATAAAGATAGATAAATATGACTCTCTATATTGTCAACCTGATAAGACCTTAATGTACTATTTTCATGCAGATGAATCAGATCTAGTAATCGATAAACTTAAACAAGAATTAAATTACAAATCCAGTGAATTCAGAGATCTGCCTGATGATAATGAAAATTTAGGGGATTTTGACAAAAATGCCTTCTATTTAAATTATACAGATTCAGAAGGTAAAATTCGAACATTAAAAGACTACAAAGAAAATAGGTATGGCCTCACTGTATATCTAACCAATAAAATTTTAGGTGCAATAAAGCATAAAAAAAATGTAGAAGATGATGAAATAAACAAGTTGTTAAAAATTTTTAAGGGAAAAAATTGCATTGAATTTTTTAAGCTTTGGGAAAAAATTTTCACATTCTTGATGGTAAATAATAAACCAAAAGAATATGTGGATTTTTATTTTCATTGTATAAATGAAATTCAAAAAATAGGTTTAGGAGAAAAAAAATTTTCTGATACGAAGGTATCCTATAATAGAATTACGGATTCATTAATTGAATACTTAGATACTTCTCACGAAATTGTACTTTCTTTAAACCCAAATTTTATTAATGATGATAAAAAAACACTTAAAAACTTTGAATACAGAAGCAATTCAATGGAAAGCAGGTATTTTTATAATGAAATTACGCGTAGCAAATCACCATGGGCGTCAAGATACAGGAAGACAAATATGATGCGACATCATTATGTTTCTATTCCATTATTGAATTATACAAAAGAAAGCTATGAAGGAAAAATAAATTTGATTAATTATAATTTCAACATTGAAAAATATACAATTGATAAATATTTAATTAAAAATTCACCACGACCTGTAAAATTTTGGGAATGTAGCATCTCTCAGTTGTTTACTAATTTAAAAAAAACAAGTTCAGAAATAACAATTGGAAATCTAAAAACTAATATTGCTGATTGGAATGAAGATGGTTCAGAGCATTTTTTAGATGAGGCTTTTGAAAGATTTAAATTAGTAAATCTTAATCATAAATCAAAGGATTTATTTGAAGATTCAATAGATCCATACAAGAAGATTTTTTTCGAATTTAATCCTTCGAATGATATCAATTCAAGTAATATCACTACTGTAAAAGCCAATTCAAATTTAAAAAACAAACTATCAAATCCAAAAATTTCCGTTGCTAATACTATTGTAGATTATCAAAATATAATAGATGCTTTACGAAATAAGCCTAATGTTTCTAAAAGCAGATATCAAGACTTAGTAGATTTTCTTAAATCAACTAGAAAAAATAATTCTGATATTGTAGTTTTTCCTGAATTTTTTATACCGATTGAAATTCTTTCAAGTCTGGTTAGATATTCAGAAAAGAATGAATCCCTTCTGGTAACGGGATTAGAACATATAACAGTAAACAATATTGCATTTAATTTTGTAGTTACAATAATGCCTATTAATATTGACGGTTACAAGGATGCTACCTTGGTTTTTCGTTTAAAAAATCATTACGCACCATTAGAAGAAGATATTATTACAGGTAATCACTATTTGATACCACAACCTTTAAACAACAGATATCATATTTTCAACTGGAAGAATATTTATTTTAGTGTATTTTACTGCTTTGAATTGGCAAATATTGTACACAGAAGTTTATTAAAAAATAAAATAGATTTACTAATTGCAGTTGAATATAACAAGGATGTTAGTTATTTTTCAAATTTAGTTGAATCCGTATCAAGAGATTTACATTGTTATGTAGTGCAAGTTAACTCAAGTCATTATGGAGACACTCGAATTTCACAACCCACAGAAACTTATAGAAAGGATATTGTAAAATTAAAAGGTGGCGATAATAATGTAACTGTAAGAGGTACAATTGAGATAGATAAATTAAGGGAGTTTCAGCGAAAGAAATATAGTTTAACTAAAAATGACAAGAATTTTAAAGTTTTACCACCTGATTTCGATCCTGCAAATGTTATAAAAAGAATAAAAAACAAATAAAATACACTAACAACAAAAAAATATGGAGTTTCGATTTGAAGATATATTAAAAAATATAATACCAGGATCTATTGTTTTCACAGGAGTATTACTTATAATTTTAAATCAAATTACATTTGATTGTATGATAGAAATACTAAAATCTGATTTAAAAGAATATTCTGAAATTTTGTTATTTGCAATTCTAACAGCTAGCTATTTATTCGGATATCTTAATGATTCTATTAGCAGTATTTTAGAAAGCCTATTATATAAAATTATTAAAAAACCATCTTATTACCTTTTAACTAATTCTGGTAAAATAAGTAGACTTAAAATAGCAAATCTAGATGCTGTTCTTGAAAAGATTAAGGATAAATTAAAAATAGAAATTAATAACTTAGAGATAACTGACTTGAAAACAAGTCAAGCTTTTAAATTAATAAATCAATGCAAAAAAGATAATGATTCATTAAAGGAATATTATTTCTCATACATTTTTTCTCGGAACATTTTCTTTGCTTCAATATTTTTATCAATTGCAATAGCAACATCAAATCATCTAAAGTTAGAATTGTTTTACTACCCAATAATTTTATGCATTTTGACAATATTGTATGTGAGAAGAATTGAAAAATCGTTTTATTACAGTCGAAAAGTCATAGTGGGGATTTTGCAAGTTGAATAATTTAGAAGCCTATTTTAAAATGGGCTTTTTTTAATTAAAAAGATGCAACAGAACCCAAATCAGTCGTAATACCTATCAGTTTTTCGATCTCAAATAAAAAAAGAAAACTATAAAAATAAATAAGTCCTAAAAGACATTTCAATCGAAATCTCTTCTACTTTTGCGCAATGTTAGAAATTCTTTATCAGGACGAATATATTATTGCCATTAATAAACCAAGCGGGTTGCTGGTTCACAAATCATTTTATGCACGCGATGCAAAAGTGTATGCCATTCAGGAATTGAGAAATCAAATTGGAGGGCAACACGTTTACCCTATTCATCGGTTAGACCGCAAAACATCAGGTGTTTTGTTATTTGCTTTGGACAAGGAGATTTTAAAAATTATGAATGATCGTTTTGCCACACGCGAAGTCGAAAAAAAATATTTAGCCATTTTACGTGGCTGGTCACCCCAGGAACTAACGATTGATTATGATTTAACTAATGATGATGACATTACACAAAATGCCATAACCTATTTTCATCGTTTGCAAAATGCCGAAGTTGCGTTAGAATTTAACAATAAACCCACGTCACGATATTGTTTGGTAGAAGCGATTCCTGAAACCGGGCGTATGCATCAGTTACGTAAACATTTCAAACATATTTTTCATCCCATTTTAGGAAGCCGTCCGCATGGCTGTAACAAACAAAATAAATTATGGCTGGAGAATTTTGACCTCAAAGGAATGATGCTTCACGCACATCAGTTAATTTTTAATCATCCCATAAACAATGAGCAACTAATATTGAATGCAAAGGTGAATAAAGAGTTTAGTAAGGTAGGGACTATTCTAAATCTTGATTTGGGTAAATATCAATAGAGTTCCCCTAACAAATCAACAACACGCGATACTATCACAAACAAAAAGCTCCCAATCAATAATTGGAAGCTTTTTTATGCGTTCTTGTTAGTATTTAACAGCTTTTATAATAAGCAAAAGTCAATCAACACTAGTGATTATCAAATTCCCTGCGGTTGTAAAAAGCATCGTCATTACTATCATAGTTAGGATCATTTTCAGGATAATATGACTTCATTACTCTTCTTTCGTATTCCCTGTCAAAATTCTGCTGTCTGTTGTATCGGCTTGTGTTTCTAAAGGTGTCATATCCTATACTGTTGGCCATAACGATTTTGGTATCCTTATTTATGTTTACAGATCCAATGGGTATGATAATATGGCTGTCTCCTTCATTATAGACAAACTCTTTTCCGTTGTCGTTTGCTATAACATCACGAACCTCACTATGCTTGTCCTCTATTAAGCTTTTATCTAATTTTACATCCAGATACACTACCCTCTTCATGTCTTTATTGACCCAAAGATTATCAATTTTTCCTATTGTACGGTTTTCGGCATCTACGATCTTCCATCCTCTTACATCAGAATAATTTGAAGCAATTTTATAATTAGATAGTTCGTCCAGTCTGTATAAGTTTTTGTCTCTATTTTCCATAATTTCTTTATAAATAATTATCTGCTTTCTGGTTATTGTGCACTTGTACTAGCTTCGGTTTGTGTGGTGCTTTCGCTACTAGTTTCATGATCTGTAAAATAGATGTAGTATATAACTGCTCCCAGGATCAGCACTAAGGCAATCCATGGCCATATCGGTTTCCTTTTCTCAATTTTAATTTCTGCCATAACACATTCTTTTTTTGATTATAAAATAGTTTTTTTATTACTATTAAAGATACAAATGAGTACAGCGTCAAGAAGTATTAAATTTCAGTAGTATGTTACACAATTCCCATTAGATAAATTGAAGAGTATTTTTATTATCGAAGTAAAGGAAAACACTAGGAATCAAGCCAACATAAACCTAATTCAATATACTGAATAGCAGTTATTTTACAAAATTCAATATATCTATAACAACAAAATTACCCAAACGCAATTTGAAGAGATAAGGCTTATCCGAAAACTTTAAAAAAGAGCAGATAAATGGAAACAATCGTAATAAAACGAGATAAAAGATGGAGAAATCAGAAAGCGACGATTTCATTGTTAGGGTTACTGATTTTTTTACCTGTCGGTATTGCTGTTATAGATTTATCTGTTTACCTAATTATAATCAATATCCATAAAATATTAATTTGACGGAAGACCAATATTGGTGTAATCCCAGGCTCTATCTCCTGAAATAGTCCATTCAGAATTTCCAGCGTTAGTTCCTTTGCCTGTAGCCCAATCTGGATTAGGGTCTTTTACTGTTCCTTTTCTCCAAATAGTCCTGTTGCGTGTATCTTTTGTTTCTCCGGCAATAGTCCACATAAAATTATTTCGACCGCTGCTGCTGCCTCCTGAGGTAACACGAGCTACATTTGGACTGCCAAAAGCATCTATAAGGGTATAAGATTCACCATTTAGCATATAAGTTCCTGCAGTATCTTTTTTTAAAAGAGCAATACCGCTATTGCCGCTTAACTGCAAGGGCTTACTCGCATCAGCATTGGCACTGCTGGCAGTTCCCCATTCAATATCACGTTTTACAGCAGTTTTATTCGCCTGCGGAGAGGCAATAACATAACATTTTCCTTTTTCTAACGATCCCGTCAATAATAAATAATTTGTACTGCTGGTAAAACTCCAGTCAGACAACGTGTTTTCATCTAATGTAGCCTGATATCCTATAGCATATTTAGACAAATCTACTGTGTTTGCAGTGCCATTATACAATTCAACATAGTGATTTCTAGTTGCACCGGCGGCAGCATCTGTATTAATGAATGTTGCTATTTCAGATATAAGAAGATCTTTTCCTCCACCTGGTGATGGCGGTTCCGGTTCCGGGTCTGTAAAATCAATATGTGACTCACATCCAGCCATCAATAGGGCCATCATTACTATTTTTAGTGCTTTCATAACTGTCAGTTTTAAAATGAAATTTGTACTGCAAGATTATTAATCCATGTTGTTTTATTCTGACCACTTCCATTCTGGTCAATGTAGGTCGCATTAATGCCAAACTTTATAGCGTTATTCATCATATATTTATTAAATCCAGCGGTATACCAATGTTGCGTCTGAATTATTGATGTCGCTACATCAAACTCAGGTTTAATATAGGAATAGCGGCCTTCAATTGCCCAGCCATCATGCGTTACGTATGACGACTGAAGATTAATTGCGCTTCCCATACTATATTTAGAAGAGGCGCTCTCGGGTGTAAGCCTTACCGCAGCCGAAATATCTGTGAATAAATCTTTTCCGTGTACAGTTCCGTCAATATATTCTCCGACAAAAGCAAAACCGTTGTATTTGAATATAAAGTCTAAAACAAATTTATTGTAGTTAGCATAAGCAACTTCACCATTTTTGTCGTAAATACCTGAAACAGTACCATTACCTGCACCAATAGAATTGCTTGTCTTTATATTATAGCTGTCTGCAACTCCTATAGCCAATTTTGGTTTTGGTTCATGATAAATGTCTTCAGATATAAAAGCGTTGTTCTTAATAAAATCTCCCAAAGGCATAAAATCAATTCTTCCGCCGTATTTGAAACCAGAATTAGCCACGGGATCAAAAAATCCCTGTCCCTCTCCGGTAGTAATAGATACAGACGGGTAAAGCCTCATTTTATTAATATTGAAATTGGTTTCAAAATACAAACCACCTTCTCGTGTTGTGCTTACAAAATTTTGCATTAATCCGCCATATATACTTCCATCATTTGATTTTCCAGATATTGACGGCCCCATAACCGAAGCATATCTTTCATCGGCCATTGCAAGTCTGTTATTGGTATTGGTTTGTCGTTCACCAAATATAAGTCTGTATTTTTTATTCTTGCTTGCTATTGCGATCCAGCCTTCTAATATACCGGTTGTTCCGGTAAAATCAGACAAAATACCCATTGTAAGCCTGTCATCATAAGCTGAAAAATTTAGTCCAAGACGAACAAGATTAAGAGACAATTGTTCAGAGTTTGTTGTTACATTTTCAACTTCCTCACTCTTTAACTGAAAACCGGGCTGCAGAGTGGCGTTAATATTAAAAACAAATTTATCTTTCTTGCTAAGCGTAATAAATGTGCCGTCTCCAGGAACATAACGGACATTTGAGTGAGATTTTCCTACCTCAGACACTTGCGCACTTAACGATTGAAATGCAATTGCTAATGTGCAAAATATAAACAGGTTGTATTTTAATTTCATACTGTTATTATTTAGTGGATAATTGAGATAATTGTTCATGAGATATACGATAAATAGGGATCATATTTTCTTTATTTTTTTTTCTTATAATACTATTTGCATAGAGAGAATTAGGGCTGTCAGGCTCTATTAGATCTGCTATTACATTGCTCATAGGTTGCTGCGAATCGATAACAAGAGCATCTTCTGGTATAGCAACTGCGCTTTCTATAACGTTTATTTGCCCTTTTTGATTTACAGTGTATTGTTCTATATTATTAAACTGAAAGGGCTGTCTTGTTACTTTTACTGAAACCCCTGACACCTCAAGTACTTTTTTTATTTTTTCTGATGCAGGAAAAATCAAAAACGCACCTGGTTTTGGTCTTGTTATTAGAGGCGACTGATTTACATTGTACTTCGCATTAAAAACAATCGTTGTATCAGAAACTTTGCATTTATCTACGAAATGATAATCCCTTTTTATTATTTCAGGTTTTGAGGAGATCACTGAAACACGTGTTCCCTGTACCGCATTATTATTAGCCGTTTTAACAACAGCTTTTATTTCAGCTTCATGATCGTGTGCAATCTTTAGATAAGATAATCCTGTAAGTGCCGCAGTTTCGATTCTTCTTTTAGCCGACTTTTCTTTTTCTGATAAGCCACGAATTTCCATCAACATTGAAATCCTATTTTGCAGCGCATAATTAGTTGCACTCGAACGTGAAGCAATACCTCCTACATTTAGCCAGACCTGATTGTCTGTCATAAATGTGGTGCAATAATCAGCTACTCTTCGTCCGCGATCTGTTAAAAAAGATTTTGTAGGCTCTATAAATACAGTTTTGATTATGTCCCGAATTGCAGGATCTACATTTAGATTACCTGTATAAAGGAACAAAATATCATACGCCGAAGTAAAACAGTCATTTATTTCTTTAAAATCTATTCTTGCAGGCGAGAATTCATGAAAGTCTACTACAACCTGAGGATCAAATTTGTTAATGGCTGTTTTTAGATTATTGCTTTCTATTGCGTTAAGAATAGTCAGGTCTCTATTTAAATCGGTACTGTTATTGCTTACCCTTGTTTCTGCAGTTCTCCCGTCTGCATTTACCATTGGTATAACTTGAAGAATCATATTATCCAGCATAGCTGTATTTGAGGCGTCATGCGTTACCAGATACATTAAGTACAGCATTCCATCAGTAGATAAGGGCTCATTGCCATGAATACCACCAATAAAAGTGACCCTCAATTTATCTTCATCTGCTACATTACTTTTGCGCGTGAGTAAAACCATGGGCTGATCTTTTCCTTTTTGAGTTGTTCCAATCGAACTAACTGACATTATATCCGGATACTTAGCTGCTAATTCGTGAATAAAAGAAATTACATCTTTATACTTCGTAAAATAATTGAATACGGGATTACCTCGTGTTATTGGTAATGGCATATCAATTGCCGGATCCGGAAAATATTTTTGATAAATATCTACTTCCTGCCCCTGCATTACTGAGCCAAAACAGAGTGTAAATATGATAATTAATAGTGTCTTTTTCATTTTTCCTACAATTGAAGAGTAAACATTATTTGACCATACATATTTCCTTTTACATCAGGCGTTTTCAATATGTTTTTGTATTCCTGATAACCAACTTCTGTCTGCAGTTTTAAAGAATGTCCGCTAAAATAAAAGGTTCCCACGCAAGTATAATAACGGTTCATATTTGCAAAACTGGATGAATTGGGATCATTCTCCAGATAAGAATACCTGCCGGCTAAGGCAAATGAATTAAAACAATAGCCTGCCTGTATATTAAATCCACTTCCGATATTTAACCGACTGAGTACTGTATTTTCAATCTGTTCCGGAGTCTGCCCGGTGTATGGGGTAAATTTTCCGCTTGTGCTAAACTCTCCGGCAATACCTGAAGGCACTTTAGCATGAGTATAAACATATTCGCCCAGAGAATACCATCCCCGATATTTGAACATATAATCGATTCCTGTTTTAATTAAATCAGGTAAAAGCTCATTTTGTGCTGCATCACCGTAAATATACCTTCCTCCATTGGTTCCTTTTGCTGAACTAATACCGTTATTATAACTAAAAGTCGGGCCAATTATTAATTTTGGCAAACGTTCATGCACTAAATCATCCATAAAATATTCACCACCTTTGCTAAAAGTTCCAAATGGCAGATAATCTAGTCTAATGCCGTATCTCAATCCGCCATAATTTTTTTGCAAAGCAGAAGTTCCGTCTCCGGTGACGATTGAAACATAAGGCTTTAAAACTTGTCCTCCCAGACGATATATACCATAATATCGAATTCCATAATCAAATATTGGATCGAAAGCTGTAGATATGGCACTTCTTTCAATAAAACCAAGCGATTCACCTTCTATCCTCGCTTCTCGTGAATCATCATAATTGGCACGCACCCCAAAATTGATACGATGGTTGGGACTTGGCCTGTACTCTATCAGCGCATCCTGCAGCGTACCATTATAAGAACGTGCTCCGGTTGTTGTACTCTGATAATTTCCAACCAGGTTTACGCGGAGTCTCACATATACTTTTTCATTAAATAACGTACCCCTAAAACTAAATCTCGCCCTTCGGATATTAAATTCTGAACTGTACGAGTCAAAACCATCAGTCGAACTTACGCCCCCTAATAATTGCAAGCTTTGCTTAAAATTAAGCCAGGTGCTGGCAGACTCTAAAGTGAGCCCGTCTCCTAATGCGTAACCTTTTTTCAAGCGCATGGTTTCAGACGCATCTTGGTTTTGAGCTGTTTGTTCAGAGTCCATTTCATTCTTTACCTCCAGCTCGTCATCTTCCTGTGCTATTGCAAAGTAGCAGTTTGAGAAGAATAACAACAATAAGAATAGTTTTATTTTCATGTTTTTATTAATCTTTCTTTTCAAAACTTCCACGTACTATAATTTCTTGGTCCTTCATCATCACTTTGCCACGCGCTAAGACGTCAGTCAAATTAAAATTAGAATCAAACAGACATAAATCTGCGTCTCCTCCTACGAAAACTCTGCCTTTATTTTTAAGTGATAAATTATTTGCAGGGCCGGATGTTACCAGCTGAATAGCCTGCCCTATAGGCATATTAGCTTCTTTCACTAGTTTCTGCACCTGCTTTAAATTCAGATCGATAGGCGCTTTTTTAAAGCCTATTAAATTGCCATCATTGTCATTCACCCCCAAACCGGCGTTGCCATCGCTGCTAAAAGTCATATTCTCCATCGGAACACCTTTTTCAAGAGCATAAAGCACTTGTTTATATGGCTCATCAAACTTAGTTCCTCCGGTAGTTATATCAATCATGCCTCCTAGTTTTGCAAAACGAATAGCCTCTTCAAATAAGGGAGCAGTTCTGCCTACATGAGTTGGTGATATATTTCTAATGGGAAAATCATATTGTTCTACTAAATCAAGCAATAACTGCATGTGTGTTTTGAGTGCTCCAAGATGTACATGCATAATCCCTTTTTTACCCGATGTCAGGCCGCCAACATGCACATCTCTTAAAATTGACAGCAATTCTTTGGCTGTGGGAAAAGACGAACGTTCATCGCTAATAGCTATTTTACATCCTAATACTTTGTCTATAAACAGCATATCATCTAATACAGAGCCCATCATCGTGATTGGAGGCAGACCAAAATAACCGGTAAGCATATAAGCTGTAATTCCCTCATTATCCAATGCTTTGGTTTTAGCGTAAAGTGCTTTCAAACTTTTTGTAGCTCCATCAGTACCCAGGAGCCCTACTACGGTTGTCGTTCCGCAGCTAACAAACTCACTTAAGTCAATTTCTGGTGTAAGCGAATTGAAACCATGTTTACCGCCGGCACCTGTAATGTGTACATGCTGGTCTATAAATCCGGGAGTTACTGTTTTTCCATTTGCATCAATAATCTCAACCTGCGGAAGGTTCAGGTTTATATTATCACTAACCATAGCGATTTTCTCTCCACAAAGCAGGATATCTTTCCTTCCTAATGGCTCTGGAGCATAAACTACTGCTTTTTTTATTAATTTAAACATCTTTAAATAATTTTAAATAAAGTAATGAAATACAAGCATAAACAATAAACCTATTGACATTGGAATCATGTTGCGTTTTGCAAGATCCATTGGCTGAACCCCTGCTATTTTGGCGATACCCACTATTACGCCGGCAATAGGCGACACAGCTCTCCCCATACTTGATGAAAGCTGCATTGGCAGAATAATTCCTGCCGCTGATGTATTAAATTTTGCTGCGATCCCGGGAACCAGCGGTGAAAAAGAAAAGAAAGAAGCATTACCGCTGCCCATAAGCACAGAAGCCAAAAAAATTATAATAGTCATTAATATCCCAATACCTACTATTCCAAGTCCCAGGCTCATTGAAACATTGGTTAAGCTATCGATAAACCCAAGCGATATTAATCCGTTAGCGAATATTTCTGCACAGACAATTAGTGTAACCACAGATGCGAATACTTCTCCCATTCCTTCCCAAAATATTTTAAGGGAAGCAAAAACTTCTTTTATATTTTGCAGCCTTATCATCTCCAGTATCATGGTAAAGACTAGGGATATTAACATTGCTGTAGTGGTATCAAGATGAACAGGTGTATCGAAAATATTTAAAATTGGAGAAAATATAATTAACAGTAATAATGGCAAAATGGGCAATATTGAATAAATCAAAGGTGTTTTTAAAACAATTTCATCCGGATTATAATTTGCATGCTCTTCTTTAGGCAGTTTTTGATCATAATGTTTGTTTACAAAAAAATAAACCACCATAAGAAGTATAGTCATAGGAATTACTAGCGGCAGCTGATATCTGATAAAGTATTCTACATTATGCATATCCAGCAGCTGCGCTGCGCGGGCAGTATTTGCCGATGCCGGCCCCATATCAAATACAGTACAGGCAGAAATAACAGCCACAGCTGATACCCTGCTTACCCCCAATGAAACGAGTATTGGAAAAAATGATGCAACCAACAATAAACCAAGTCCTGTTGCTGATGGCGTACAGATAAAAAGTACCTGCCCGATAGGTATTACTATAGAAGCTGCCAGATAAGGATACTTTTTAAAAATGCCTAACGGCTTAACAGCAACATGCACCAAAGCATCACTTGCGCCAATCGCTTTCATATAGGCAACAAACCCGCCAATTGTCATAATCATAAGTCCTACATTAGCAGTCTTATCAGATAATGATTCTTGTAATCGTTTGAATAAATCAAATACGAAAACTCCTGTTGGTTTTGCTACCGGAGTAACATGGTAATTTAATAAAGAGGCGATGATAATCATCAATATTCCGGCGAAAAGAAGAACAGCTTGGGGGTTAAATTTTTTCACAAGCAGATAAGCCGTAACAGCTATAAGCAAAATACTAATTATAAGTCCCAGGTTGCTCATAAATAATTTAATAAATTTAAACACTGAATATCCGAAATAAATGTAGTATTTTTTTTATAAATTTCAGACCCGACATTAAAAATTATAAATAAATCAAATAAAATCTAAATAAAATTGCTTTTTTCTAACTCAATTCTAAACGTAAGCATTTCTTTACATCTTAATAAATAAAATAAGCGCATTTTTAATATTTTACCTCCGACAGATAAACTTACGATACTGGTTGAAAAAAAATAAAAAGCACCGGCAAACAAAAAATACGATGTAATTTCTATTATTTCAAAAAGCATCTGTTTCACATATTAAATAAAAAAAAGCTGCGAAAATGTTTATTTTAAAATATCAAATATTCAATTAATTATTAATAAAATTCATTGTATCTTAATTTGAAAAATGAATCGTTTTTTTGAAATTTATTATACCATCTTTTAAGTCTAATTTGAAATACAGAAGATTGCTGTTTTTATTGGAGGCGATTAAAGTTAGGTAACCAAAAAACGGCATATAGATAAGAATATGAAGCATTTACAAACAAGATGAAATTTTATCATAATAAAGTGTTTGTAATAAATAACTAATTTACAAACAAGTAATAAGCAAAATTTGGAGATGTTGTTGCAAATTATAATTTGAAACAATTTTATAAAATATCCGGGAATGATTTTCTTCAAAAAATCTTCCTGTGCCTGCAAACTATTTTGGTCCAAAAGTACTGGCAACAAAAAAGAAGATGTCCGGAGAATCGTAATAGAACGAGATAAAAGATTGAGAATATAAACAAAAGAGACGACTTTTTAGTCGTCTCTTTTATCTTTTAAATATTTAATTACCTAAAATTGTTATTGTTTCTAAACTTATAGACAAACTCTTTCGATTGTTTATCACCTGGTAAATTGTATTTCATTACAATTTCATAGTTTCCGTATCGCATAAACTGGAAAGTACTTTTGAGGAAACGTTGGGCAATTGACACCAGACCAATATCACCATTAATATATGCATTAACGATCTGATTATCCAGATCAATCCAGTCTTGTTTGTAAAGCAAAGGCATATTGTATTTAAACGGAAAATTATCTTTTGTCCAAGATTGATTTACATCGTTCTCTATACTGGTCGCATAATAGGCATTAAGCGGTATTGCTTTTGCCGGAATTACCCCTAACTCACTTGTATCTCTGTTTTCTATTGAATAACTGCCATTTAAGGGATAATCTTTGTACAAATATGGAAAAATATCAGTATTATAATATTCATCATTAAGTTTTGACTGTGCAATTATCATAGGTTTATTGTCACTGTAATTGACTCCCTTTAAATCAACCATGTCGAATGCTTCCTGACTGGAAATCGTATTCGTTAAGTAAATAACATCTGAATACAGGACTCCAAAATTATAATTTTGAGTATTTATGGCATTCATTTTAGAGGTAAATGTTTTGTATTTACTTGTAGCAAACGAATAGGTCAGACGCTCGATACTACCTTCGGCTTTAGACAATGCATCTGCCTGATTTTCTTTTATCTGTATATCATTACCATCGTTACTAATTGTATTTGTTTTTGTCGCAGCAGGAGTATTTCTCGATTGAGTTTGTTTTAAATTACTTACTATCGAAAAATTATATTTCTTTTCCTGATCCATATTAGGCAAGTCATAATAAACTTCATTTGAAGTGGTATTATAGTTAAAAGCGGTCGCTTTTGCATTAGACATTCCGTCCTGATTTACTTTGATGCTTGTTTCCCAATTTCTATCTTCAAACAAATAGTCCTGACCTCGTTTAAGCTGAATATATCCTTTAGGGTATTCTTCTTCCAGAAAATATTTTTGATCTACAACCGGGTACGAATATTTGATATTGTTAAGCGGAATATGATTAGGCGCTCCGCCAGTTGTAAAGACTCTTTCTTCAGCCTCTGTTGCTACTTTTCCATCTATTCTGATTGGTTGAAAAGTACCGTTTACCATCTTTAGAAAACTCACCTCGACCTGAACTTTAAGTTCTTTGTTTGGCGGTAAAATATCTGTTGAAACAAAATTAGCTTTATCTTTTGAAGAACCCCACTCTAAGATTCCTTCAATTTCTTTTGTACCATCAAGAACCTTAAACTTTTCCAGTATCACTTTATAGGTCACGTCTCCGGTATCTTCAGGAATTACAAAAGCTTCATTTACCTTCATTGAAAAAGCAGCTTGTGGTACAGCAAAAACATCTACATCTGTTGCACTTTGTTTTGGGGTCACGTCGGTAATTAGTTTAAGTCCTCCTAATGGTGAGGCATTTTCAAATTGACATTCTTCTCCAATTTCAAACTTAAAGCGGAATTTTCCTTTTATTAAACCACCCAAAATATTCATGTTTCCGGCTACATAACCTCTCATCCAAACGGGGTTTGGTAATTTGGCCTGCAATAAAACTGCAGCACCTCCGGAAATAATTGGAACCTTTAATTTTAAGAATGATAATTTGATTCTAATACCCAATTCTCCTTGCAGATAAGCATAGGATTGCCCGTTGGCATACCAACCGTTTATACCCACTTGTTTTCCTGTGTTCGAACATCTGGCTTCCTGATAGTCTTTAAGCATGATATCAAACCCCATTCCTGCCTGGAAACGGGCGTAAAATAGTAAAAAACTTAAATCTCCTGTGTCAAAATCCAAACTCGCACCAAAGGCGATACCACCTCCGTTTGCGAGTGAATTCTCATCACGCATATAATCTAACTCCCTGGCATCAACACCTAAAATACTGGCAACCTGCGGTGGCGGTGGCGGACTTCCCGGCAGTAGTGTACCTGCCATAAAATAACTGGTTGTTTTCAGGTACAATCCTGCCACTCCTATTTTTATACCACATCTGTCATCGGGTGTTCCCATGTACATGTACCAGTCTTTTGGGTCTTTATGAAAAACTCCCCAAACTGCTCGTCCTCCTGGTCCAATACCTGAAAGGAAATTCCCCGGAGTATTAATATATACATCTGTTGTAGCATGCAAAGAATTATTCTGAAAGTCGAATTCGATTGCTGCCGCCAATTTTATTCCGATCTCTCCCGATATTGGACCAGGAACAGCTTTATTTGCTTCGGGAATATATTTACTGGCAAAAGAACCTTTAAGATCTGTCTCGGTAATACCCAAAAAGCTTGTTTTTGCAGTAAGATCTCCGGCTACCTTTCCGATTAAGTCGTTAATTTTTTTCATTCCGGGAATTTTGCCCATGACATTTGCCTTTCCAAAAATGGCCAATCTGTTGATTCCGCCTTTTGAATTAAAAGCAATTTCAAAACCTGCCTCACCATCACAAATAGTCTCTGAACCGACATGAAAATAAACCAGCGCCTTAATTCCTAAACTTATTTTTTCATCTGGCGTATAACTCAATCCCGATGGAGAGAAATCACCAATGGCGATATCCTGATTTCGATGCATTTTATAATAGGCACCTCCGCCAAAACCTGTAATCATAAAGGGTACACCCGGAGTTGGAGGAAATTTTACTGCGGCATCAAAATACCAATATCTAAAAGTCGTACGACCAAAAATAGCCTTGGCCTTTACATTGACAATATCAACAACATCTACTTCAACATCTGCATTGAATCCGTTTCCGTAAACAGGGTCTTTCTCCATTAGGATAAGACTTCCTTTAATTGTTAATCCGCTGAATTTACAATTAATGTTAATGGCTGATAAATCTAAACCATCGTACCTGCTTCGTTGCCTGTAGCCGTCATCATACATTTTTCCTTTTATCCCAATTCGGGCTGTGGCACCGGCTCCAACAGCAGTCTCCATTAAATTTATTCCCAGATCAAAATCTATTCTGGAGTTGTCGCCATTTATGGCAACATTTATATTACCAATAGAAACGGGAAAATTACCAAAGGAAACTGTGCCTTTATAGCCCATATTCCGGACAGAAATAATAGGCGAAACGGTTTGTAACTGCAAATTTTCGAAAGAAATTCCTTTAAAATCAACTGTTTTTTTTCCTTCTACTTCTTTGTCATCAGAGGCTCCTTTATTGGTACCAAAAGAAACTGTACCGTTTAAGTTCGCTTTTGGTAAAAATTTTCCATTGACCAGTTTTAATTCAACAGAACTATTTGGCAATAACAAGGCTCTTGCTTTCCAAATATCAAAAGCGATTGAATCTTTTGTAACAACAACCAATTGCTGTTCCTCCATGGATATAAAACCATTGTAAGCCAAGCCTGCTCTACTGGTTTGTTTAGGAGTAGTATTGGGTGTTGTGGGAGTTGGAGATTCTTTCTTTTCAGTTGCTGCTTTACTTATGGGTAAAAGAATCTGGCCGTTTAAATTTGCTTTTACAAAAGTATTGGCCGCAATAGTCACATCGATATGGTCTAAGGAATATGCCCACGATTTTTCCTGACTTGTTATACCACGATCTAACGGGAAAACATTATCTGCATAAAAAGTTCCTGAAACGCCATATTTGTCAATAATAAGATTTTCAGCCCCTACCTTGATTCTTTCTTTACTTGATGCGCTGTCTGTGGTTTGAAACTCTTTAGGCAGACCTACTTCAAAATTCTTAATGAATACTCCTTTCCATGTTTGCTCATTAGGTACCAAAAGTGCATTTTTTGTATAGTATTCCGGAAAAATAACCGTTGGATCGTTCTTTAAATCACTTAAATCCAATACGGCATTACTAACTAAAAACTGAAAGTTACCATCAAAATCTTTTCCGTTTCGTTTGTCTTTTAGTACAAATGGCTGCAGGCTTACATTAATCAAAATATCGTTCCATCCCCCTACTTTAAAGTTAAACTCACCTCTAACTCTGTTAGGTATTGGAACAGTCTTTCCGTTATAATAGGTTTTAGTGACTGTGAGTTTTGCTTCGTCTACAGTTTTGCTTACCGGATCAATTGGCAGTATTAAATTTCTTGAAAACTCAACTGCTCCGGAAATTTTCATTTCTTTAAAACCATCACAATCAATTGTTACATAGGTCAGGTCTTTGACTTCTCCGGTTGCCATATCAAAACCACCGTACAATGACACTTGCCATTTATTATCGCTAAAGGGAATATCGACATTGCCTAATAAAACTAATTTGGCCTCTCCCATAATACCTCCCTGATGCGATAATTTTACATTATCAGCACCAAAAAACAATTGCATTGGTTGTCCATCTGCTCCTTTCTGTGGAATATCTACTCTACAAAAAACAGTCAAAGTAGTATACTCTGGCGAAAAAACGGCTTTTGTAATTCCGATAGAATATTGAATATTATTTACCGTATTACGAATTCCTATTGGTAATTCTACTAAATCCTGATTCGAAAACTTATCGACCCAGCGATCCGATGCCTCTATCTTTTGGATGGCACTTGAAGCTGCTCCTAATTCTTTTGGGGCTGCAATATCCTGCCCATAAGAAAAAACAACCGAAAGCATGATAAATAGTACCGATAAATGTAATTTGTAAAAATTTTTCATAAGCAAATAATCCTGTTTTTTGTAAAATAAGTATCGCAACTTCTTTAATCTTTTAGCCAAATTCTTTTTTGAAACAATCAATGCTCTTGCTTTTTATTACAAAGAGCGCTATTTCCTGATCTTTAATTATTCTTTAAATATTTAAATTCGACTTCATCATCCTTAACATTTTTAAGGGCCAAATCATGATAAAACGGAATTAATTTGATTTTTAACTCTTCTACTATTTCTGCATCCGTTTTTTTATCTTTCATCATTTTAAAGAAGTGACTGAGCTCTTGTTTATTAAAATTGGAAAGATTTTCGTTTTTATGAATGTCATCTGCAGAAGTATTCGCCAGTATCGAAATCTCATTAATCATCCATCGATGCACCAATAATGGCTGTAGCTTTTTATTTTTTCGTTCGACCAATTTCAGATACGAATTATAACTTGTTTTATTAGTTATATCTTTTTTATCTTCTTCGCTTGCATCATGCAACTTATGTTTATTTACTCTTCCGAGTGCCATAACATAATCATTTTCAAAGCCTTCATCTTTACGAATCATATCTTCTTCTAAACTCTGTACCGTTTCAAGAATATATTTATTGTATCTGTCTAAGATGTCATTATTTAAATCGTAAGCTTTTAAATAATTTAACGCCTTTTCTTTAAAACTCTCCTCATCCGGTGTCAGCGTTGTAAGGGTCAATAAATGTTGCAAATCATCTGAATCTTCCTTTGGCATAGGCCGTAAAGCCAGTTGCAGGTCTTCCAGCTGTTTGATAATTTCATTTCGTGTTCCTTCGTAGGTCTTGTCTTTATGTTTTATTTTCAGAATAGGATCTGAAACAATTTTAGTTTCTTGCTTAGGTTCTTTCTTAGGCGGTAATTTTATTTTATCGATCGAATAAGAATAATTTAATGTAGCCGTTAAATCATTAAAACTCTGCGCATTTGAGCTATTCCTGAACATGGAAATAATACTCATATTGAAATTATGTTTTTCGAGCAGCACATAACTGTTGTTGAATTTAATTCCGTAAACAGAACTTGTATTCATGTTTCCCTGCGAACTATTATATAATACTCCTAAATTAGTATTTAGTTTGTCTTTGAATAATTTCTTTGAAGCCCCTACTGATGCTCCAACCGAAGAATTATTGTTTACCCCAACCTCATTACTGGTATAATTAAGGGAGCTGTTTAAGGCAATTTTTGTTCCGATAAAATTTATGGAATGCGCCAAATTATAATTTTGAACTGTGCTTGCCTGACCTTTTCGGATCACTCCTCCTTGCTCATTGGCCTGACCGGCGATACTATAGTTAAAATTTAAATTTTGATTTCTTTTTTTTCCAAACGCATACGACATATTTACATTGGCATTTTGAGACAATTGCCTGTAATCTAAAGTGTCTGACTGCACTACATTGGGATTATTGATAAGTTCAAACTGATCTAATTTTTTGTTGGTGTACGTCGAAAAATTCGAATAACTACCTGTAATATTCAATTGATCTGTTACCCTGTAATTCATATTAACAGAGCCCACAACCCGCTTAGTATCCTGTTTTTTTGCTTTTGCCAAATCGTCTCTCTGATAACCCAAACTCGTAGATACCGTAATTTTATCCTGATAAAACGGACGTGAAAAACGCAATGCAATATTTTCTAAATCGTTATTAAAATATAAGGCCCCTAATGTATTGTAATTGGGATCAATGCGCTCATAGGTTAATCCTATAATGCTCTTTTGAATGTTATAATCAAAATTGACATTTAATGCGTTCATAAAACTGGTACTTTCTTTGCTGGAAAATAGCTTATCCCTGAAATTTCCTCCTGAAAGGTTTTTACTTCGAATATCATCTGTTAAAACAGACAAAGCATATTCTACATTAAAATTTAAATTTTTAACCAAAGAAGTGCTAAAAATCAAACTATTTACAAAGTTTTCCTTTGGTGTTACGCCTTTATCATTAGTCATATTAAGCGAATTCACATCGTCTTTGGCATAAAAACCAATCCAGCCAATTTTATATTTTGCCTGCTCAAAACCTATTTTTGCCCCGTAACCAAAACGCTGGTATACCGGAATTCCTCCCATGGCATTTTCTTCTGAAACTGCTTTGAGTAATTGCCCTCCCATTAAAGTTACTTTAAAGGGGCTTTGCGGAGTAAGTTCCAGACCAACTCCTTTAAACGGAAAACCACTTAATGTATAAGGTGAAAAAGTCATACTCACATTTCCTATATAAGCTTTTACCCACTTGTATTTGGGCATGATACTTAATCTGTTAAAATCAAATGGCGCCGTATAACCTAAGTTTTCTCCCTGATTGGTAATACTATAAAATAACGGAACACTAAAATTAAAGGCACTGATATTTAAATTTCCGGAAAGCAAATAAGTAAAAGGCTCACGCGCATTGGGCATACTGGAATTGTAATACATCATATTGGCGTTGACATTTCCTGTGACCTTAAAATTTGGTTTATAAAAATTCTCTAAATCAACATCCTGAGCATATCCTTTGCTGTAAATAAAACAGGCCAAAACAATACATAACCAAATCAAGATTTTCTTATTTTCTCTCTTCATTTACCGGTTATTGTTTTTGCACTTTGATATCGCATAAAATATAAGAACCTGCTCCGTTCTTAACCATATCTTTTATTTTAATGACTCCTTTTCTTCCGTCCTGTGTTTTAAACAAAATAATTCGTGGATAAGCAAAACCAAATTCCTGTGCTCCTGCTGCACTATAATTTATATTTAAAGATTTTATCGGAGAATCATTTATCATTGCATCAAATTGTGTTTCGGTAAAATTTAAACCACAATTGCACAAGTTCTGGGAGTTTATAAAAATGGTACTTTGTGCATTTTTTAATGCTAAAAAACCATAATTATTGGCCTGATCCGGAGATATAAATCTATTATTGGTCAAATTGCTGTTTAAGCCCTGAAAAACAATATCTATTAGGCTGCTGTTTTCATCGGTAATTTCATTTGCTTTATAAACCTGTCTTGTTACCGTTGAGAACATTGCCCCAATATTATTATTGTTATGTGCCGAATTTATCCCCAATTTTATGTTGGTCAGAATACGCAGATTCGTATCCGGCAAAACTGTAATAGTCGATTTATAAATCTGGCTTGTTTTGTCATTAGAAGCTTCGAGTGTAACTTCATGGTTTCCTGCACTTGTAAAAGTAACTATTGGATTCTCCTCTGTTGAAACAGCTGGATTTCCACCTTCAAAAGTCCATTTGTAACTTGTTGCACTAATTGATTTATTAGTAAAATTAATTGTTACAGGAGCCTGATAATCATCATCCTCAAACTTTGGCTCATACGAAAACAAACTCACCAAATAGGGCGCAACAGTGATGGTTTTAGTCTGTTTTTGTGACTCAAACCCATTAGAAACAGTTAAGGTGATAGTGTGTTCTCCCGGAGTTGTAAATACAACATTTGGAGGCGTTTTTCCTGTAAAATCAGCAGGGCTTCCGTCCTGAAAATTCCATTGAAAAGTTAATCCCTCTCCAGGAGTTGCATTCTTTAAAACGACTTCAACCGGAGAATAATTGCTTTTGCTAATTTCATGTGTAAACTGAATATTGATTCCGTCTTTGATAACAACAGTTTTACTAAATTCTTTACTCTCGCCATCTACGTTTTTGGCTATTAATTTGATGGTATATGTCCCTTGCTTATTATACAATACTTCACCCGGATTTTTTTGTGATGAACTAGACGGATTACCGCCTTCGAATGTCCATTCATACGTATCTGCACCCGTAGTTTTATTGTCAATTTTTATAATAACAGGTATTGATTCGTCTTCGTTTACATACGAAGTCGAAAAATCACCTTCTATGGCTATAGAGGTTTCCTGATAACAAGAGGTAATACCGATAAATAAGAGTAAGAGTAAAGTTTTCTTCATTCAGTTTATTTTGAAACATTACAGCTTTTTTAGGGCTGTAATGTTTTTTAATCTTTATTTTTCTGCAGCTGCAAACTTTGTTGGGAAATCTGAAATTTTAATAAAATTAGTAGTTGTTGACAAATACAAATCATTGTTTTTAATCTTAAAACTTTTAACAGAGCCAAAATCTACTGTCATGCGACTTGAAGAGTTTTTATTAAATGCAACAACTTTTATTTCTCCGTTTTTAAAAAGTGACAGGGTGTTATCCAAAAGGTTTAACTTATAAATTCCTTCACCTTTTAATACTAAAAAGTCATTATTTGAATTAAAAACAATATCCCTAAAAGAATCAGTAATAACTGTGGTTGAAAGTAAAGTGGAAACTTTCCATTGATTATTAACATATTCTAATTTTCTAAGATTAGAACTGGTTAAAGTATTCTCAGTATATAAATTGTCTATAAAGTATAAAACATTATTATGAGAGATTATTTTAGATACGCTTCCCAACCCGGCATCTAAACCTGTTCCGTCGACAATTTCATTTTTACCGGAACCTGCAACAAAAACATCGCTATTTAATTCCGGAAGAAATCTTTTTATTTGCCTATTGGCCTGATCAAATACAAAATAAGTATTGTCATTGTTTCCCGTAATTGCCGTAAGCTTAATTTTACTGGCAAAAGGAGAACTGATTGGTTTCAATGTATAAAACAAATTCATCTCGGTGTAGTTGTTTTCGAAACGAAATATTTTCTCACCATCAACTGGGTCATTGTACGCTATTATCAAAAAATCTCCCGTAGGGGTAACTGCTAACCTGCTTGATAAAAAATTGATGTTAGTTATTCCTTTAAGCAATGTTAAATTTACACTTTTATCAATTTTTTGAAATTTAATAAAATAATCTTTATCATTAGTTTGTCCTACAAAGAAAGCAGTATCATCATTATTTATCACAAAATCATCGGCACTATATGATGCAATAAAATCTGCTTTTACTTCTCCCTTTTGTAATTCATCTGTTTTTTCCGGGGCATTATTATTCTCTGAATCTGAACTACAACTACCCAACACCATAAAAAGTTGTAACACTGCTAATACTAAAATCTTCCTTTTCATTTTTATTTCTGTTTTTAATTATTTACTACAATTATTTTGATAATCCTCTAAAACTTTAATCAATCCTTCCAGTGTTTTAAAATCATGTTTTTCAAACACAAACGAATCGCATTTCAGATATTCCATTACATTTTTCTTTAATTTATTACCTGTTACCTTAGTGGTAAAAAGCCCATTTTCCTGATTTGGTATTTTTATGATAAGTTCATTTAAATAAGCGGGATAAGCTAAAATCATACTGCCATTATTTTCATATAAAATTTTATAGAAAGCCGAATTATCAGCATTTAAAGATTTAATTCCTGATGATAAAAGATTTCCTCCCTTGCAGGTTAATCCAATAAAACATTCTTTACTTTCTTCAGTACAAAAACGAATTCCGGATTTTGAATTGTATATCTGAAAATGATCGGTTATGTCTGTTTGGTACAATTTCTGGCCGGGCACAAAAGAATTACTGGTTTTATTATTTGAAATTTCTTCAAATTCGATTTTAAAAATACCTGTGACTTTTTCTCCATTCTCATTTATCACAAATCCTTTTTTATTGTAAATATTTACCGAATTCAACTTAGCAGCTTCATACTTCTCTGCATTGAGTTTTGCCTGTTCTGCTCTCATTGCCTGCGCTTGGGCTTCTCCCTGGTGCTGCAGCGTGTACCCGCTACCTATTAAGGTTCTGATAATATTCATCGCCGTTATATCTTTGCTCATTCTATACCCCGTTGGATTACCACTTTTATCAAACGCTACTTTTAATACCTTTTTGTCAAAAGTGATTAATTCCTGATTCAGAAAACTATTGTAACCTAAAAATGAGCCGCTTTTTGCAAACCAGGTCGCTATTAGATAGTTATCCAGATCAAACACTTCATATTTTAGTTCACCATTTGTTGATGGCGATGTCATCCTGATGTATCCTATTCTTTGATCGGCGCGATCTTCATTTTGCGCTTTTATACTGTAAATAGTCCCTGCATCATCAATTGCTAATTGATAGTCGTTTATAGCTTTATTTAACTGGTCCTTTTCATTCTGATTTCCTAACAATTTTGCAGTAACCCCTGTTGATTCTGCATTGATGAAACTTTCTGTGAGTTCCGTATTTAATCCATCACTATTTAAATAATTATGTTCTATCATCGCATTCACAACACTCTTCTCGCTATTAAAAGGATTAAACTTTCCTGTTGTAAAAGCAATTTCATTGAATTTTCCTGTGGCTTCGTTTTTCACTTGCATAATAGGAATAGCAGGTACTGGTTCTACTTGCTTTAATTCAATGATAACTTTGTAGCTCTTATCTAAATTCGATATTTTAAAAAGTGGCTTTTTGCCTTCTACATAACCAATTGTTTTATCATCAAGTTTGATTTCTCCTTTATCAATCTTAACTTTTTGTGCAAAACCGCAAAGGCTTATTAATACTATTATTGCAGTTAAAATATTTTTATTCATATGTATTATTTGTTTTTATTGTTTTATTGTTTTTATCATTTTTTAAGCTACGCTTCTCTTTCTAACAGGAGTTTAATATTGATCTTTTAATATTTCGATTAGTTCTTTAAATAAATTTGCATAAGGTTCATACTCTTCCTTGTCTTGCAAAACTGCATTTTCAACTACATTTGTGAGATACTTTTCATATTCATTATAATTAGGATTAGAGCAAATTTTCATTATGATTAACTTTTTAAAATTTCCCATTCCTGGCAAATAATGGTTTAAATCTTCTTCTGTAACTTTATTAATAATCTCATCATTAACATATTGTATACTACCATATTTTTCCCAAAAAGGAATGAAATGATGTGTAATCGTTTCTTTATAATGTTGACATAAAGCGTCTAACTTTTCTTTGTTTACTGATACATCATAATCTTTAAATTCTTTAAAGGAATCCCATATTTCATTAAAATTTTTATTTGTAAATTCATTCAACCTAATGGTCGGAAATAGTTGATTTACATGTAATTTATGCTTAAAAAGTAAATCAGTTAACAAATTTTCTACAACAATAAATTCTAACCAACAATGAAACCCTCCATGTACTATCTTTTCATTAGGATAAGTAATGTGTCCCAGTCCGACATATATTACATATTTGTATCCATCTGTTATGCTTTCAAAATATAAATTATCCTCATTAACCTCTATTTTAAATCTTGAAAACTCCGGAAAATTAACTGATATATAATTGCTTATGTATTGATTTACAAAACTTAATTTTTCACTCATTTATTCGATATTTTAGAACCTTTATATACACCTTGTCCATTTGAATATATTTTAATGAACCCCTCTTTAACTATATTTCTAACTACTCTATCTCCAGCAGATAATTCAATATTGTTGCCTTTTATATCTGTTGGCGGAGTTTTTATAGATTTCACATAATAACTATTCATACCCATTGCCTTTTTTTGGTTATCAGTAAAACTAGTACCCTCGCTTAATTTTGTATCTGCAATTACAATATCCCATACATCTTGACCAATAGCATTTTTTACTTTTTTAATAAATACGAAATCAGCGATAAAGTACTCTCCTTCCTTGTTACAAGATACACCTCCATTTATACAAAACTGTACCTGACTAAGTATTTGTCTTTCTCCCAGATCAGGTATGTATTCAAGTAAGTCTTGAAACTCTGCACTATCGCTATATTTTAAATATTTTTCTACAGCGTTTTCAAAATCTTTTCCTAATTTAAAATAATTTCGACGTTTGGCATCTTCTTTCGAATATTGCAGCCAATCGTTTATAGCTTTTTGCAATTCAGAATTTAAGGGAATTTCTTCAATTGTTTCAGGAGTTAATAGCTCGTACTGTTCCGGTGTATAAATTACACTTTGTTTATGTCCGACAAAACCTTTAGCATACTCGATGTGCTTATTTACAAAGTCAGTAAAACCAGGTATTTTTTCTAAATCAGCTGTGAATTCTTTTAAAGTACTTTGTGTATTACTAGCATCTGAAAATTTTAATACTTCAGCCTTTGCCTGCGCATTTAGTTTATCAAATTGTATTAATGTATTCCAATCCTTACGGGCAAATTCTTTTTTATTATCATATAAAGCATTCCAGTTGGCAATAGTAGCAGTACCATATTGTGCAATGTGAGTAGATAATGTGTATGTGGTCTTTAATATATCATCTAAGAAAATTTTGTTTTGTGGCGGCGCAATAATCAATCTATTCAGTACTGTACCTACATTGCTGCTTAATAAATTGTTATACAATTTATCTACACCATCTTTTTTTCCTGTCTCGGCTAATAAACTACGGAATTTTATACAGTTAACAGCACCAAATTTAGTATACACCGTACAGTCATTTTCTTCTGTTTCTTTGAGTTTTTTAGCAGCTTCTGGTGATGCATAGACTACTTGTGGCGTATCTTTTGTCAATTCGTTTGTAGCAACAATTATTTCTACTGCACCAGTTAATCCTACATAATAACTTACATTATAGGGCATTAATTGTGATGCGCTTCCTATCTGCACTTCTGGTATTAACTTAGTTGCCAAATCTACTTTTGGAAACTGTATAAGTTTACCCTTTGGAAGTAATGCGTACTCTGGATATAATTCAGAGTTTAGTTTAAACACTGCATTACCATCATAAGCAAAAGATTTGTTATAATTTGCAGCACTAGCAGTATGGATGACATTTCCTTCATTATTTACATCTCTTACTATTGTCATAGCGCCTCTTTCTGCCGTAATAGCTGTACCTGATGCTGTTGTCGTTGGTTTTATATAACCACCTGTGTTATCGAAAAGAGGGATTACTTTCCCCATATTTGTCGAAGCATTCTCGGCATCGGTAATCATTTTTTCCGCCTTTATTGCACTATTAAGGCTACTTATATTTTTGATGGTTGAATAAATATTAATTCCTCCATCCAGTAAGAGTAAATAATTATAAAATGTATTCCATTTTTGTAATACTATTTTTTCCTGAGGGCTTAATGTTTTGTTTCCAATCTGGCTTAGTAATGTTAAATTTGTGGCAGACGCTGAAATTACTAATGCTGAAGATAAGGCCTGAACCCCGGCAACTGAAACAATAGATTCACCAGCTACTAAAAGTTCCAACGAAGCGCCATATGTAAAAACAGCTCCTACAATTGCTATAGCTGAAGTAGCTATTTGGACATTTTGCCCACTAACAACTCTATTTCCTATTTCTTGTAAAAACAAAGCATAAATAGCTTTTGTTTTTATTGTTTTACCAACTTGCAAGCCTATGGTTTCTTCCATATCTTTTGCCATAATCAGCGTGACATCATCCCAAGGATTTACATAATAATTATCATCAATTTGAACAGGAATATCATTTCCTGTTCTTAGAAAATCTCCTTTTTGCTGTACATTTAATTTATTTTCACCATTCAGAGTTAATTCAGATTCATCTACTGTAACATCAAAACTCCCGACTTTAAATTTATTCGAACCTGAAAACCAGTTTTCGTAATAAATCATTATAGGATTAATATTGGTAGGAATACTAACCTGTTTATCCAAAAATGTTTTGTTTTCTACAATAGGTTTGTCTACAACAATTGATCCGTTACTTCCTACAAAATCTGATAAGACTTTCAAAATTTCTGCTGTTAATACCAAGTCTGGATTCTCTCTAATTAGAAAGTTCAGTTTTGTTCTATTTGCATTATCTTTTGAATTCAGGAATATATTAACAAACCACGCCTGCTCTTCACTTGAAGCCGTTTTTAACAGCTTAAGTATCAAATAGTCCTTACCTTGATTTATACGAGTAGGTATATAACCACCTCCATACGTACTATAAGGATGAGCTATAATTGAGTTATGAAACATTAACTCATATAGTTTGTATCTCGTTTTTTTGCTTAATTTACCAATTATGCAATCATCAACGTTACTTAATAATTCACTAATTTCAACTGCACCAATAAATGTAGTAACCTCCATTCTTTCTTCAAAAGAAGCAATAAATTCTTGTGTACATGTTGAACCCTGAATAGCATTAATTAATTTGTCCAGACAATCACTAGTAATTATTGTTTTCTGATCCTGAAGATCAATACATTTACAATTTTGCTTATCTATATCAGTACACTTTCCAGTTAAAAGATCGTACGGTATTCCTGTTAACCTTGCTAATACATCTTTAAATTTCTGTTTTTGCAGATCTGTTAAATCTTTTCTGGCATCAACCAATTGTTGATATTCCTGATTATTTGTTGAACAGCCAATAAAGCCTGAATATACTACTTTTGTAGTGTCATTTTGATTTATATATTGAGCAATATAACTTTGTAATCCGGATTTATTTCCTGCTTTTATTAGAGCTTCAATTTCTGAATATTTAGTTCTAACAAATTTTCTTTCAGTGCAATTTTTATTATTGTTTGCAAGTAACCATATCGTACTATTCCCGGACGGATTATTAGCCATTTCAGGATAATTTTTACCTGTTTTGGTCTGATAATTTTTACCTGTCCAATAATAATATTCTTTTATTTTAAGGTCATTTTTATAAACAAAACCTCCAACAAAAGGATCATCAACAATTGTGGCATCAGATATTACATTATTTGTGTTTGTGCTAACAAGTTTAAAATCAGGCGAAATACCAAATCCTCCTGCTAATTGCCCACTAGCCTGACTCTGAAACGCATACAACTTAAACGCTGGATCATTAATCTGTTTCCAATCCTGATGATTTAGAACAGCTCCTGAGCTGTAATCCATCAATAAATCAGTACTTTTTTCAGCTGTTTTATAAACTTCAAAAGGATGTTCCAGTTTAAAGATTCCGTGACCTAATTCGTGTGCAGGTGTTTTTTCTAATCCAGATTTAAATACATACCCAAACTGTCCGTTTAGACGCATATATCCCTGTTGTCCTGTACTTGACGCTTTATCTGTTACAAAAAGTACATAACTTGATTCTGTACTTTGATACAAGTTATTTATTGCTTGCTGCTCTGTACTGTAGGTAGAGGTAAGTGTATTTTTGTCTGTCTTGATTGTACTTCCTGAAACACCATCTATATTTAGTATTCCTTGTTTGCTAAAATTTATTTTTACCCCTACTTTATCATAAATTGCCTTAGTGCTGGCGATAACATCGTCAAGTCTGTTTTTAGAGACATCATCTGTGGGTACTAAAGCGACATTTACCTCTTTTGGAGAGATATGTACAAGCATAAAAGCCCCTATGACTTTCCACTTATCTCCCTGTTGTATAGTCGCCAATATTTGTTCCTCGGCATAACTCAGCGTTCCTTTTACCGTTAGTACAAAAACTTTATCATTTCTTGTAAAGTCTATTTTTGCCCCGTTTTGGGTTTTAAAAACAATATCATCCAATTTTATATTGGCATCTGTAAGCGTTACAGTGGCTAATACTGTATCTGTATCACCGTTTAAAACTGCCTTATAGGGCAGCGCTGTGTCGCCTACTTTTTTGTATAGCTTTTCCAGAGCAGAAGGAGGTTTAATTGGCATTACATCAAAAGCATATTTACTGCCATTACCAGAGAAAGCAATCGAAATTCCTTTGGCTGTAAATGCTGTAGCCTGTCCACTTTTATCTACACCATCGGTATTCTCGGGAGTTGGTTTTCCTCCTGCTGCGGGTTCTGTGGGTATGTTGCTTCCATTGCCATCTTTGTCAATGTTGTATGTATTTCCTTTAGCATCTGTGATAACTGTGTCTTTTCCTCCCGGAATGGTTACTTGTTGTCCATCTACACCATTTACAACTATATCACCATTGGCATTTATTACAATATCTTTTATAATAAACGGAACGGTTTCCTCGATCTGTCCTCCTTGCCCCTCACCGGTAAAATCCTCTACATCGGTAACATTTTTCCAATCCGGATTGTAACTAGTCTCTACAATACCGCTTATCAATTGATAATCTGTGTTAATCAGGATATTTTTGAACTCAACAGCAATTTTAGTATCGGCTAAATAAGGCACGATAATATAACCTCGCCCTGAATATGGACTGTGCTGTTCTTCTAACTCCAAAACAGTTACAGGAAAATCTCCTGCCGTAAAGGTTTCGCTTTGTATTAAGTTATCCAGAACTTTTTGATTCTGAATATTAATTTTTGGAATAATACCACAATTATAAGCCTTGACACCATTGGTTTCTGTAGGTGTGGTAAATGTGCTTATTCCGGAATAGGTAAAAGACTGGACTCCGTCAGTTGCAGGGTCACAGCTGGAACCTACCCTGAACTGATAAGTAACACCCGGCTCTAAATTGGTGATTAAACTTTGTGTGTTTAAACTATTAGACGAAAACCATTGTGCATTACGTACATCTTGTTTTTTGTATTGCACTTGATAACGTGTGTGTTCCGGTACCCCTTCCCAGGTAATTTTTACACTTTTTGAACTCTGGGATTCGCTTAATAAAAACGTTGGCGCAGCACAAGAGGCTGTATATTTAAACGAATAGATTTCACTATATCCGTCATTTTTAAAAACAGCATTTTCTGAAAGTCCTGTAGTCGAAATGGCTCTTACACACCATGCATATCGCATACCAGGGATCAGAATAGGCATGCTTAAATTGTATAATAATGCGGTACCAAAAAGTGTTTCTTCATATAAAACGGGAGACATCTGAAACCCAAATTGAGGATCCAGCGTTGGATCGATCAGTTGTTTTAGCTCAAACTTATACGATATATTGGTAGCATTTATCTGGCGTGGTGTCCAGGTAAATAAAATATTAGGAAAATCTGTTGCGGCAATTTGTTCGTTTCGTTGTGGTGTATTTAAAAGTGGGGGATCGTTTAAGATCAGATATAAACCGGCACAGCTTTTTTGTGATATTTTTTGATTGGTGATATAATCGTACATCTCAAAACAAAAATTATACATCCCTTCCGGTAATCCATTTGCATATTGCTGTGGTGTAATACCCTGCAGGTTTTCTAACCTGAAAAGTGCCGCAATATCGATATTGGTTAAGCTTTGCAATTCGCCACCATTTATAAAAATTGGGCGTTGTCCTTGTATGTAATCACTGCTTTGTATATTAAGCCCGTTTCCTTGAATATAGAATTTTAGACGTACCTGTCGCTGTGAAATGGAAATATCATTAGGATTGATCAGCAGCTGCATTTTAGTATCCATACTAGTAGCATAATCTGAGATCCTGAGGCTATACGGACTATTAAAAATAGGGGTTAACTGAACTGGATATAATTGCGAATATCCGGCTAGACTAAACAGAAATAGAACTGATAAATATATTTTCTTGAAAAGGTTCTTCATTTTTTAATAGATGATAATTTTTTTTACCAATGTTTGTTGTCCTGTTTCTAATACTAAAACATACATTCCAGATTCTAATGCCGTTTCAAAATCTATTTCATACTTCTTCTTTCCGTTTTCTTTTTTCTGAATCATGGTATTTTGCCCCATGGTTGAGAATAACCTTAAATTTATAGCACTATTATTTTCTAATGTTACGAGCGCTTTAAAATTGCCATTACTAGGATTTGGAGTCACAATAAAATCTACAATAAATTGTGATGTAGTACCCACATTTGGCAATGCATCTCTTTGCTCTACCGTAATATTTTTATTGTATACGGCATAACATTCTCCTTGTGTTTGTTGCAGACCTATTGAATAAACACCTGTCGCATCAAACTTCAGAGTGATGTATTTTTCTTTTTGTTCTACCACTTTTACTCCTTTTGGAATTACCCAATCTGTACTTTCTCCAAAAGGATTACTGGTATTAACCAAAATTACTTCTTCATCTAAGTACGCCTGCGAGCTTACTAAAAACTCAGAACTAATTGCGGTCTGACTTGTTTTTACTATAATTTCATCTTCGCCAATACAACCCAAACCTGAAGTTACTTTTATATGATAGGTTCCGGCTTTTGATACATTTACTTTGGCCTGATTAGAGGTAAATCCGTTTGTAGAGGTCCAGCTGTATAGTGCTTTTTGATCTGCAATTGTAGCGTCTAAATTAAGGTTCTGATCGATACACAAAGTTCTGTCAGGACCAACATTTACGATGACAGGCTCGGGATCTTTTAGTACAAATCTCTTTTTATACACGCAACAATCCGGGCAGGTAATAGCAACTTCATAATTTCCTGCCGCAAGATTGTTTAAATCCCTGGTCGTGGCGCCATTGTTCCATAAATAGCTGTAGGGTAAATTTCCGCCCGTCACATTTAATTCTATCGAAGCATCATTTCCTTTATAACAAGTAGGATTCTTTACCGTTTCTGTTGTTAAAATTCCTTTTGGATCACCTACAAAAATGCTTCCCTGGACAATACATCCTTTTGCATCAGTGGCAATTACAAAATAATTGTTTGTTGTAATGTTTTCAATTCTTGATGTTGTTTCTCCATTTGTCCATTCATACGTATATGGCGGGGTTCCGCCTGAAACATGAGCTTCTGCCCAGCCGTCATCTCCATTATTACAGCTGGCATTCAGTTTTGTAAAAGTCAGATTTAGTTTTTTCGGTTCCGGCATATACTGCGTAACATCTGTTTCTTTTACTAAAACATTATTAACATACGTTCCTAGTTTTATTCCGTTGGCATCTTCAATATTCAAAGCATACGTTCCGTCAGATATATTTTCTGCTGTTTCATCATGATCGTTCCAGATAACCCATGAATTATTAATCAGTTTTTTCCAGGTATAAAAATAAGGCAATCCGTTATTTTGACTTTCTTTTAACTGAATTCCTCCTGTTACATGAGCCAATAAAATTCCGTCCTGAGACTCATCTCTTTGGTTGTCCTGCGGATTAGCATCTGTTTCATTTCCAAATTGGTTGTTCACATTACAAGAAATCGTACGCACTACCTCAAAAGTAACCTCAAGCGGATCCGGGTCGTCTAAAGCTGTAACAGAATTTGCCACCGTACAGCTTGTTTTGTTCGTAGCAGCATCGTAATTAGCATCACGAACCGTTAAGCTATACAATTCCTCTCCAACTCCGTTTAGAGCGATGGTATATACACCATTACTAAAACTCGCTGTTGTTGTATTTTGTACTATTCCTTTGCTGTTCTTCCATTCAAACCAATACGTATTTTCTTTAGAAATAGTACCTCCGGTCACATCTACAACAATTTTTCCGTTAGTAGCCTTGTAAAAACTTGGATTCACAACTTCTTTATATTCAATGGCAAGTGGTCTTTTTGGTTCATCAATAAAAATACTTTTTTGTGTAGTACATTTGTTAAAATCTGTGACAAAAACGGTATATGTGCCTGTTTTTAAAACGGTATTTTTATCAATTTCTACTCCGTTTGACCATCTGTACTCATACGGAGGAGTTCCTCCTGCTGCTGTTGCTGTTGCCCAACCATCATTTCCGCCATGGCAAAAAACATCACCACCGGTAATCGATACTGTTAATTTTGGAGGTTGTTGCATCAATTGGATTACATCAACTTTCTCTACAAGTACATTATTGGCATAAACTCCTAAAACAATTCCGTTAGCGTCTTCAACATTAAACGCATAGTTTCCGTGCGAAAGGTTTGGCGCAATAGAATCCTGTATTCCTAAATCTTTCCATGTACCATCCAGTTGTTCTTTTTTCCAGGTATAATAGTAAGGAAGATTATTATTATCCGATGATCCTAAATTTACTCCACCCGTTACATGCGCGATCAAAATTCCATCTTGCGATTCATCACGTTGCCCGTCATTAGGATTTGTGTCTTTTGAATTTCCAAATTCATTGTCTGCATTACATGAAATATCTTTCTTTTCAAACCTCACTTTTAACGGTTTTGGTTCTGTCAATTCAACTTCATAATCAAGAATAGAACAGTTTACAATCTGTTGACCTGCCAGATCATAGTTTTTATCGGTTACCGTTAGAAAATAGGTGCCAGCAGTAATTCCTTCAAGCGTAATAATATATTTATCGACACCAACCGCACCTGTTGCAATTTGTACGATATTCGCTTTATTTTTCCATGTAAAACTATAAGCCCCGTTATCATCAGTTCCACCAATAATTTCAGCTACAATTTTTCCGTTTGAAGCTCCGGCGTAAGTTGGTGGTATCTTTTGTAAATATCTTACTTCCAGCTTTGCTTTTGGTTCTTTTATTTCGATACTATCTTTTACAAAACAACCATTGACCAAATCCAGAACATCAACATAATACATTCCTTTCACTAAGTTTGATATTTCTTCTGCGACAACGCCCGCATGGCCTGGTCCGTACCAGGTATAAGAATAAGTAGATTTTCCGTTTTTAATACTTGCTTTTGCATGGCCATTATCTCCTGCAAAACAAGAAACATCTCCTGAACTAAATAGTACTTTCATTGCATCAGGCTCCGCAATCGACTGTTCTGCAGCAACTTCTGTCAATTGTTTATAGAGCGAATAAGTTCCTTGCGATATCCCATTAGCATCAGTGATATTAAGGGAATAAGTTCCTTTTGATAAACCGGATGCTATTGAATCTTTTTTATCTTTTAATTCTTCCCATTGCCCATTATCATCTAGCATCTTCCAATTAAAATAATAAGGTATTCCATTATTCAATTTTGGATCTAACTTTTTTCCTCCTTTTATTTTAGCTATCAATATACCATCTGATGCTGAGGCTTTACCTGCATTTTCAATTTCACCTAAATTAAGAGAATTACAAGAAATCTCCTTACCAATTTCTAAAGAGATTTCAATTTTTTTAGGCTCAACCAAATCATTTGATGATTCTATAATAGAACAACCTGTTTTATTTGTTGCCTTACTATAATTTTTATCTCGTACCGTAAGTTTGTAATTACCTGCAGGTACATTTTCCAGCGTTAAATAATATGTTTTTAGAGTTGCATTATATTCAGCCAGTACAGGCATTATTACCCCTGCACTATTTCTCCACTCGTATTCATATTTAGCCGGATTATTATCGTCAAATATTGTTCCTCCCGTTATTGCCGCAACAAGCATTCCATTAGATGCTCCGAAAAAAGTGGGGTCTTTTTTTAAGGTATATTCTAAAGATACTGCTGATAATGGTTCTGATATTGTTTCAGTCAAAACTTTCTCTTTATCGCCTACTTTTGCGATACAACCATTCTTGTCCCTAACCATTACACTATAGATGATTGATGGTTTTTGAAGAGGAAATAAATCTTTTAAAATTTCTTGTTTACTTTTTGGATTCGTAAAAGCAATCCAGGTCGATCCATTGTTTAATGAATATTCGTAGCCTTCTTCAGTTCCACCCGATGCATTAATTGTTAGCGTACCGTCTTTGCTTCCGTAACAATTAACATTTGTACTGCTTAAGCTAAAATCTACCGGTGTTGCCGGAGCGATATTGAAAATATACGGATTGTCCTCAGTATGCGGAGACCCGGTATTTGATTCGTTAATAAATCCGACAAAGGTAATCCCGTATTGACCTTTTGAAAAATTACAAGAGAACTGATAACTATTTGTTGCATCAAGAGAAATTTCGTCTTGTGGCCCTTGGGACGAGCATATAACGCCTTTCCATACTTTCTCTACTTCATCATATTCTCTAATACTATAAGTGAATTTTTCTCCGGCAAATAAAGGCCTGTCAAATTTCAGTGTCAGTTTACCGTCTTTGGTATCAAAACATCTTGTTTTTGCTTCTGTCTTTGATATAATTTCCGGAGCAGATTGTCTTATTATATAATAAACAGGTGTTGAAGTAACATCACATGCCTTTTGTCTAAAATAAATCTTTTTTCCGTGATGTATTCCGGCGTTATTGCCTAAAATTCCTTTAGCATTTGTTGTAAAACTTGATTCACCATAAAATTGCGGCATATCGACCCAACTATTAGGATTCTCCGGAGTAAAAGAGTATTGCCAATTATATTCAGATCTTAAAAAACCTGTATTGGATTTTATTGTTATAAGTTTTTCTGTTGGCAGGTCATTGCCTGCTCCCGGATCTACAATAACAAGAACAGGCGTTTTTACGATAGTCAACTGATCATCCCACCACCTTACAATATCTGTATATTTGTTGATACAGGAATTAAACTGTTTACTCTCTGTCAGTGCATCATTAAAAGAATTATTTCCTCCGCAACCTCCAATGGTTCTTTTCCAGTTTCTGGAAGCCGTAACCTCAATTTTACTAAATACTCTGCTTGAAGAAATATTTCTTGTATTGGTAAATACTGTGTATTGGTTTCTTGATGTACCACTTAACCCTTCATTGATTAGTGTCTCTGGACTACCTGTTGTAAAAACCAAATTAATTTTTACATCATTTTTACAGCTTCCGCCGTAACTTCCAGCTCCAGGCCGTATATTTAGTGTTGTTACAATTTTATATTGTCCAACACTTTGTGCAAACCCTAATCCTGAAACCAATAAAAATATCAATAAGTAAAATTTCTTCATAGGCTTAATATATCACTGTTAAAGTTTCTGCTTTTGCCGGACTACTGCTTTCCAGATTGGGAACCAAATGATATTCGAGTTCCTGATTAATTTTTAAATTCTTATCTTCCAGAGTAAAAACATTGCCATTTAGTTCTTTCCATAAAGTTGGCGGCGTTCCTTTTATATTTTTATAAATACTTAATCCTAAGACTTTACCTTTATTCTTTGCATAATCCCAGGTGAGTACTATTTTTTTATTCTCGCGATCGGCTACTCCCTGCAAAAATGAAATTACCTTAACTGGTGTAAAATTTAAGACCTGAACTGTTATGACAGAATGGTCTAATGACGACCAAAGATTGCTTTTATCCTTAGCCAGAATAGCATATTGATACGTTTTCTTATTCTCTACCCTGTCATCTGTAAATTCCTGAATAGTATCATTTATCTGTTTTATCTCCAGCCATTTCTCCTGTCCTTTCTCCCTCCTTCTAAGGCTATATCCTGTCACATCTTCACTATAACTACGAATCCATTTAAGATATACTTTTCCATCTTTGTTTTCATAATCCTTAAAAATGGGCGCAGCTGGCGGGATTTTATCCGGTTTATCTAATTCTAATATATCAGATGGGTCTGAGATATTGAAACGCATGTCTTCGGCAGCGATTCTATAATACACTTTACTGTTGGTCATTTTCAGGCTCACACTGTCTTTGTAATCATTACCAACATACGATTGATGGTAAATATCGACAAACTCTTCGCCTTTAGTATTGGCTTTCAAAATTCGATACCCTCTCAAATCTTTTTCCTGATTGGGTTTCCATTTCAATCGCACCACTCCAAGACTATCAATTACGCCTTCAAGCCCTGTTGGCTTTGCCGGCGGAATAGAATCTACAGGCTGAACCAGCATACTCTGTGAGGTTAAACGCTGATTATTTTTACCTACAACAGATATGGTAAAATAATTAGATGGATATAAACTTTCTTTATAATTGAGTTTTCTCTCGGATGGAGGAATCATTTTAGAAACTACTTTATAAGGCCCTTTATCATTCTCAGCCAAATTGATTTCGTAACCCTGGATAAAACCTTCAGAAGCTGCAGGGAATTCCCATTCAAGATTCACTTCATTTTCGTTGATAATATTATAGTCGCTTAATCTTGCCGGAGTAACTATAGCATCAGTACCTGTTGCTGCAATGGGTTTGGTCAGTTCTCCTTTTTCTCCAAATGAAGTTATACCATATAATCTGTACTGATATACTTTATTGTTTACACTAAGCGTATCCACATAATACATCGTTTTTGATGGATGATCATCTTTATCATTCAGGTTTACTAAAGGCGTAGTTGCAATTGGCGTATAATTGATTCCGTCAGAAGATTTTTCTACCATATAAGAAGTATAAATCCTTTTGAAGGTTTCATAATCCCAGGAGAGCAAGACCTTTTTATCATCCGGAATCGCGATAAAATCAGTCGGAGCAGGAAGCACTGTATAGTCTTTCAGGCCGATCATATAAGAGGATTCTTTGACCTTTGGGCTTTCAAACACACTTACCTGATAGGCATAAACTTCATTTTTATTTACATTGGTATCTACAAATCCCCAACCGGCTTTCACCGCTCCGGTAAAACTCATATCAGCAGCGTACAAGGCAAACGTATAACGCTGATCCAGTTCATCTGCCATATTTACTATTTTTGCCAATTCGCCTTCTTTAGCAGCAGTTACCTCAAAACTATCTCCATAAATAGACTGGGCTATAATGGCAGCGTTATTATCTTTTTGTACCAAATCTATCCAGGAATCTAAAGGCTCCGGAATTAGTGGTTTTGGTGTAAGGAGCTTTTTTTCTGGTTTGGGTAAAACATTTCCGTCACGTAGTACTGTGGTTCTGGTAATTACAAAACCTTTTTTATTTGCTTTCTGCCATTCAGCTGGAGAATTAATAGCCCAACGAATTAGAATTCTATCTTTTTGAGCCCTGGCATTGACCATGACAGTGGCACGTTTGGTTTGAGAGTATGATAACGCTATAAAGAATAAAAATAAAAATAGAAACTTGTTTTTAGACATTTAAGATGTAATTATTTCCATGTTAAAAAAACAAAAATAATATTATAAAATTAACCCACAAGCAAATTTTAATTAAATAATAAACAAAAAAACTTACAACTACAACAATGTTATTTGTAGACTTAATTTGAAATTAAAAGAACTGTAAAACATTCAATTAAGACCTTCAATGTTTACTAGCCTTACAGCCCAATTCTAAAAATTCAGAGAGTTATTGAACCAATTCAATCAAATTCGAACATTCTGGAACTATCTCTCTCATATAAATACAATTTTGAATAAAACTCCCAAGGATAAATTGATTTACACTTCAGTATCTCATTCTGAAAAAATGCTCTTTCAATAAATTCCATTATTAAAAATAAACTTTTAAATAAAAAACATATAGACCACTGTTTGCCAGCAAATTAGATCCGACACTGATTTTACTGAACAAATAATCCCAAAAATTGAAGATTATTAATTGGTTAAAGCCTGACAGATTTTATACATTTGCCGCTATTTAAATTAAGTCTAAATAATAATGATACGATTATCTACTTCTATATTATTGGTATTCTTTACTGTTGGTTCGCTTTCTGCACAAGTTTCGAATACAAATAATCAAAATAAAAATACCAAAAGCCAGGACAGCATCTTAAGTGATAAATCTCAAGCCGATAACGAATTAAAAGAAATTGTAGTTTCAGCTTCAAGACAGGCAGAAATCTTAAACGAAGTTCCGTCTTCTGTTACACTTTTATCTAAAAAACAAATACAACAGCAATTGAGTATAAGTTCTAATCTTAGTGATATTTTAGGCGCTACGGTTCCCGGTTTGGGTTTTACAACAAATAGAACTCAAAATCTGGGGCAGACACTCCGCGGCCGCCGTGTATTGGTAATGATTGATGGTATCCCCCAATCTACACCTCTGCGCGATGGAGCTAAAGATATGCGATCTCTGGATCCCTCTGTTTTAGATCGTGTAGAAGTCATTAAAGGTGCAACTGCTATTTATGGTAATGGCGCAGACGGCGGACTGATTAATTACATTACTAAAAAACCAAATCTGGATAAGGCGATAAGTGGTACAACAGAAGCAGGAACCGCTTTTTCTCTTATTAAGCCGAAAGAAACAGCCGGTTTTTTTGTATCGCAGTTATTCACCGGCAAAGTAAACAAATTTGATTATGTAGTCAGCGGACGTTATGAGGAGACTGGTCTTTATCGAGATGCCAAAGGCCGTGTGCTTTCGCCAGAATATGGAATGAATGACCTTCGAAACTGGAATGCTTATGCAAAAATTGGATATAATATCAATTCAAATAATCGTCTGGAATTGATGTATAACTACTTTGAGAGTACCCAACATACTGATTATATAGCAAAAACGGGAGTTTATGGTAATTTTGATTCACCAACTATTGGAGTAAGAGGACAACGTCCCGGAGACCCTGAAGGTACTCCCTATAATCACAATGCAAGTTTAAGTTATACCGGAGAGAATTTTATCGGAAAAACAGATATAAATGCTACGCTGTACTTTCAGGATTATCTTACTCTGATTAATTACAGTGACTTCTTTGAAAACAACGGACAGCCTGCCACACAGAGTAAAAAACTTGGTTTTCGTTTAAATTTCAACAGCCCTTATGAGTTGAGTTCTCTTGTTTCCGGTAACATAACTTATGGACTGGATATTCTTTCAGATATAACTGATACTCACCTTACTGATGGAAGGCTGGTAATTCCTGAAATGAAGATGAATAATCTGGCGCCATATTTCCAGATTAAAAATATGTTTGGTCCGGATTTGGTTCTAAAAACCGGTTTAAGACTTGAAAACGTAAATATCGATGTACCAGATTATACTACGATTGGTATCCGTAATTATGTAAATGGAACTTATGTAGGCGGCGGTATTGCGGTAAATGGCGGAGCATTGGATTTTAATGCACTGATGTTTAATGCCGGACTGCGTTATACAAAATGGAATTTGTTTAAGCCTTTTGTAAGTTTTTCTCAAAGTTTCAGCGTGGCAGATTTAGGTTTGGTTCTTCGTGCTGCTAAAGAAAATACCGTAAACAATACTTCAATAAAAGCTGTTACAGCTAATAATTACGAATTTGGATTCTCCGGAGTTTTCGAGAGACTTTCTTATGAAGGTGCTGTGTATTACAGCACTTCTAAATTAGGAGCTTCTTATGTATATGTTGATGGTAATCCACAGATTTCTCGTTCACCTGAAAAAATTTATGGTTTCGAACTCTCCGCAAAATACCGTCTTCATTCAAAAGTTGATATTGGAGCCAACTATTCTTTTACTGAAGGAAAACGCGAACTTGCCAACCAAAAAGTATATTTGGGAGGTGATCGTATCAATCCGCCAAAAATAACCGCTTTTACAGCTTTCAGACCTCTGGAAGACTGGTCAATTTTTTTACAAATGATCAGTACCACAGGCAGGGACAGATTTCAACCGGTTAATGGAGCTTATACTTACGGAACCGGCCCAATAAAATCTTTTACAGCTTTCAATCTTTCTTCGAGTTATACTTTCAGAGAAAAGAGCACCATTCGTTTGGGAGTAGAAAACTTATTTAATAAAGATTATTATACGGTAATTTCTCAATGGCAGTCTAATAATATGAATTATGTGAAAGAAAACGGAACACGATTAACCGTTAGTTTTGCACAATCATTCTAAGATATTTTTAGTTAAAATCAAAACCTCCAAAATCAAATGATTTGGAGGTTTTTTATTTTTGGAGCTGTCTTTTTTTGATAAAAAAACTTAACGCAGCCAAAATCTTGTCTTATTTCAATTTGCAGTCATTTTTTAGTCTTGCAGTAAAATTGGCTTACAAAATCTAACTTCCAGAGATCTATTCATAAAACAAAACATATAAAACCTACTCTTTTAAGACATTAAAACAAAAAAGATGTTTCAGATTATAATATGCAACATCTTTTTGCCCTAAATTTTAAAGAATAAAATAAAAGCAGGGTATTTTTAACGTGAGAAATTTATTATAAATCAAAACCTGAAAAATTATGATAAGATTTACACGTTTAAAATTTATTTTTTTTGTGCTTGGTCTGCTTTTTATGAATGTAGCTGATGCACAAGAAAAAGGTAAAAATGAACCCCCAAAGGTTGGAACTCCCCAAATATTACCCCGTCCGGATTTTCATTTTAACGGTCATGTCGGCAGGACATATCTGGATTCCGATCCCGCACAGTTTCCACAGCCTGTGCAAGCTCCGCAAGGTGCACCTAATATTGTAATCATATTGATAGATGATGCCGGTTTTGGACAGTTCAGCACTTTTGGAGGCGGTGTACCTTCTCCAACGATGGACAAACTTGCAGCCGAAGGTTTGCGTTATAATCGCTTTCATACCACTGCATTGTGTAGTCCAACGCGTGCCGCATTAATCACCGGACGTAATCATCATTCTGCCGCCTTTGCCGGAATTACTGAATTGGCAACAGGATATGAAGGATATACTTGTATACTTCCTAAAAGTTGTGGAACCGTTGGTGAAGTACTTCGCCAAAATGGATATGCAACTGCCTGGATTGGTAAAAATCATAATACGCCAACTTGGGAAACAAGCGATGTGGGTCCTTTTGATCATTGGGCAAATGGTTTAGGTTTTGATTATTTTTATGGATTTAATGGTGGTGACATGAATCATTGGAATCCGGTTTTGTATGAAAACCGCAACCTTGTACCTGCTTCAACAGATCCAAATTATTATATGACAACCGATTTGGCAGATAAAGCAATTGCATGGGTTCAGAAAACCAAAAGTATTGCTCCTGACAAACCTTTCTTTTTATATGTTGCACCTGGTGCGACACATGCACCTCATCACGCACCAAAAGACTGGATCGAAAAGTTTAAGGGAAAATTTGATATGGGCTGGGATAAGTACAGAGAACAAACCTTTGAACGCCAGAAAAAACTGGGAGTTATTCCTGCCAATGCAAAATTAACTCCAAGACCGGAAAGTCTGCCGGCCTGGGATTCTCTTAATGCCGACCAAAAACGCCTATATGCTCATATGATGGAAGTTTTTGCTGCCTATGGGGCTTTCGCCGATGACCAGATGGGAAGAATTACTAATGCAATCAATAAATTACCCGATGCAGATAATACCATAACAATTTACATTGCCGGAGATAACGGTTCGAGTGCAGAAGGCGGCATCGAAGGATCTGTAAATGAAATGGCATTTTTTAACGGGCATCCTGAGAAATGGCAGGATAACTTAAAAGTAATCGATGAATTGGGTGGTCCTAAGCATTTTAATCATTTTACTTCTGCATGGGCATGGGCAATGAATTCTCCTTTTCAATGGACCAAACAAGTAGCCAGCCACTTTGGAGGAACACGCAACCCAATGATTATAGACTGGCCTGCAAAAATCAAAGATAAAGGCGGATTAAGAAGCCAGTTTACACATGTAATTGATATCGTACCTACCATTTATGAAGCAGTAGGTATTACACCTCCAACGGAGCTTAACGGAATCCAGCAGAAACCTATAGAAGGAATCAGTTTTGCTTATACTTTTAATGATGCTAAAGCAAAAGACCGTCATAATACTCAATATTTCGAATTAGGAGTTAACCGAGGCATTTACAGCGACGGATGGATGGCTTCTGCCCTGTCTTTTCCTCCCTGGATGGCAGAACGCGGTGCATTTGATCCTGATAAACAAAAATGGGAGCTTTACAACATAAATGATGATTTTACTCAGGCAAATGATTTAGCAGCCCAAAATCCGGAAAAGCTTCGCCAGATGCAGGATTTATGGTGGGTAGAAGCTTCGAAATATAATGTACTTCCGTTAGACTGGCGCGGCTCTAATCCTAGAATGAATGGTGAACTCATGGGAAGACCAAGTCTTATTGGTAAACGTAAATCAATGACCTATTATCCGGGAACTTTTGGGCTTCCGGATGCAGCAGCGCCTCCTATGCTTAATAAATCATGGACCATTACTGCCGAAGTACAAATATCAGATTCCAATACGAGCGGTATGATTGTAACTCACGGTGGTATGCAGGCTGGATATGGGTTATATCTGCAAGATAGCAAACCTGTTTTTGTATACAATTACCTGACATTGGACTGGGTTTATCTTAAAGGTAAAGATGCTCTTCCAAAGGGCAAAACAAAACTAGTAGTTGATTTTGTTTATGACGGAGGTGGATTAGGAAAAGGCGGAAAACTGACCATGAGTGCAAATGGAAAAAAAATAGCCGAAGGCCGATTAGAAAAAACAGTACCTGTTCAGTTTTCTATAGTAGAAGGATTTGATATTGGACAAGATGTGGGTTCGCCTGTTGACTGGAATTATAAAATGCCTTTTGAATTTACCGGAAAAATTGATAAAGTAACTATTGATTTAAAATAACAATTGTACGCTGGTACAACTACAAATAACACTCGTAAAAATTTCAAATTTTAATTAAATAGAATATGAAAAAAATATTTATTCCACTGTTAACCGTATGCTTACTATCTATAAGCTGTAAAAAAGAAACCTCTGTTAAACAACCTGAAGGAAATAATGTAACAGCCGTCGATTCGTCTGCTGTTAATAAAAGTATTCCTCCCGGTCCTGTTGCAAACACTATTTTAACTGACGAATACGTGAAACATATTGGTGCAGTTGCCTACTTATGGGGTTGGCCAATGACTAATATTCACAATAGAAAAGTGACTTTTGAGAAACTTCCACAGCCTATGTACAAAGGCGGAATTGTTCCTCTAAGCCCTCCAAACCAATTGTGTATGCTTACGGATTATATTAAACCGGGAGAAAGAGAAGTTGCCTGTCCTAATCAGGATGTGGTTTATGGATTTGGTATTACTGATTTCACAAAAGATGCAATTGTAGTTCAGGTTCCTGATTTTGGAGACCGTTTCTGGGTGTATCAAATCTGCAACCAGCGAATAGACGGCTACGCTCCTATTGGAAAAATGTACGGAACAAAACCTGGCTTTTATTTGCTGACCGGCCCAAAATGGAACGGAAAAGTGCCAGACGGAATTTCGGGGGTATATAAATGCGATACAGATCTGGGAGTTGTAATTCCGCGTGTTTTTCAATCAGATGATCCTGCAGACAAAAAAGCAATTCAGCCTGTACTGACTAAAATAATGATGTATACCCTAAGTGAGTTTGACGGAAAATTAAAAACAAAAGAATGGTCTAAAACTCCCATTCTGCCTGCTGACCCTAAAACTGGAAATGAAGAAACAAAATGGGTAAAACCAGAAGTATTTTTTGATGAATTGCCGGCTATTTTAAAAGAAGTTCCGCCGCTTCCGGGCGAAGAAGCCATTTACGGACAGATTCAGTCAGTTTTGGCGGCCGCAGCAAAAGATCCAAAAATTAAAAACCTGCTGAAACAAACTGCAATCGAAGCAGATCAAAAACTGATTCAGCCTTTGTTTCAGTTTTCAAATGTAGGTTATCCGGTAAAAGATTATTGGACAACACAATCAAACGGGGCTCAATTTGGTTTGGATTATCTAACCAGAACCTCTTGTGCCAAAGCCAATATTTTTGTGAACAAACCTTTTGAAACAAAATATTTCTATCAGGATAGAGATGTATCAGGGACAAGATTACACGGCAAGAACAATTATACTGTAACTTTTGCAAAGGGCGAAGTACCTCCTGTAAAAGGATTTTGGTCACTTACATTATACAATGAGTATCATTTCTTTTCACCAAATTCAATTGACAGGTTCTCTTTAGGAACCAAGAATAAAGGTTTAAAATATAACGCTGATGGCTCATTGACATTGTATGTACAAAATGCACCACCATCTGCAGATAAAATGAGTAACTGGCTTCCTGCACCAAAAGAAGTTTTCTCGCTTTACATAAGATGTTACTGGCCGGAAGATAAAGTTCTAAAAGATCTATGGACACCACCGGCAGTTCTTAAAGGTTAAAATTAAAGAAACAGCATAAAAAAATCCTGAAATAGCTAAAACTATTTCAGGATTTTCTTTTTTCAAAGCTTCGTAAAAATCTTATGACAAAGTAAATTTATGCTTTGATTGAATTTACACTCCTGTTTTCAAAATAAATTTAAAATTTGCTCTTCGAAAAATCAGAATTTTATCATTTAATCTATACCATAAACAAAAACCAATTTGGATAATATCAACATAATTCTGCTTCAGAAAAATCATTAATAATCAACATAAAATTCTGTTTATTTACTCTGACAATTTGCTTTTTATTTTTCCGGATTTTGAAATTACGGAGAACAGATTAAATCAATCTGGTTATTCAGTTACTAATTCGATACATATAAGTAACCTGATTTACTAATCTGTTTGCCATTATCATCATATTCAAGTGTATAGAAATAAGTGCCTGTTGGAAGTTTATCTCCTTTTTTAAATGTTCCGCGTCCATCAGAAAAACCTTCAAAAGGATTTGTAACATTATCATAGCTTTTTTTCTCGTACACTGCCACACCATAGCGATTGTATATCTTAACAGTATTGTTAGGAAAACAGTCAATCCCGTCTATTTTAAAACTATCATTTAATCCATCTTGATTAGGAGATATTGCATTATAGACATTCGCAAGGCAGGAAACGTTAATGGTTTGTGTAAATTTATTTTCATTTCCACAACTATCAGATGCAGTCCAGGTTCTCAACAAAGAATACCTGCCACTGCAGTCTTCTTCTGCTTTTGTTTCTGAATAATCTACCGATGCTGTAACGCAATTATCTGTTGCTGTCAAAGTTACCGCCGGTGGAATACTTTGACAATCTGTGTTTACTACAGCCTCTGGTAAAGTTTCTGCAAAAACAGGTGCAATAGTATCTTGCACAGTAATTGTTTGAATACAAACCGCACTATTTAATATGGTATTTTCTCCTGAATCACGTATTCCGTTACTATTAGTATCTTCATATTCGGTGATAGTATATGTTCTGGTGATCATTGCATTGCAACCCTGATCAGGACTATTGGAAGCTGTAATTTCAACTACGCCACAAGTATTGGTAATATTTCCGTCACCATTGCCTAAAGCCTTAAATTCGGCAATACTTAGATTTGTTGCATTAGGAAGCTGATCATAGCACGATACTGTTGTGGGAGCAAAAGTTGGACATACAACATTGAAAACACAACAATTGGGTGCACTTCCCGATACTGTCAAAGTACTGCAGGCATAACTGTCCTGGATCTTCACATCGTAATTTGTGTTAGAAGAAATACTGCTGGATGTCCAGGTATTTCCTGCCCAGGTTCCAGGTGTTCCTGTTCCGGTTATGGTATAAGGTGCCTGACCCGTTACGGAAAGGGTCAAAATGTACTCTGATTTACTTTGCAGACAATTTGCCGTTTCTGTGCCCACCAGCGCCATTGCATTAATAATTACATTTTGATTGGCCGTTGATATATTTCCATTTCCATCGTCAAATGTCCAGATCACTACTGTAGTTCCGGTAATTGGATACATTGCCAAAGTTGTTCCTGTTATGGTTCCTGCGCAGTTATCCGTTGTTGTTGGGGCAATAAGTGTTGTTACAGAACATTCTGATGTAACATCTGTCAATACCGGAACAATTGGTGCTGTGATATCTTTTATAATAACATTTTGGTTTGCTGTAGACGTATTTCCGTTACCATCATCAAATGTCCAGCTTACAATTGTGGTTCCCTGAGTC
>Ga0116227_10000175_pt1 | contig 110724 bp, 95 predicted proteins | sample S1TSphgellanicum_FD_89693 | JGI IMG/M metagenome (GOLD analysis project Ga0116227, IMG submission 89693) | Host-associated microbial communities from peat moss isolated from Minnesota, USA - S1T2_Fb - Sphagnum magellanicum MG | ecosystem: Host-associated > Plants > Peat moss > Unclassified... | reverse complement strand
GGACCGTGAAACGACTCCACGCCGATGATAGTGCGGATTACCCGTGTGAAAGTAGGTAATCGTCAGGCTCCCCAGCAGCAAGCACAAACCCCACCCCGCAAAGGTGGGGTTTGTGCGTTTACGCGCTCAAAACGGAACGCGCGCAGCCGATCCGCCACTAGCAACCGTCCTGCTGCCACGGTAAAAGACCGCTCACACCTTAAGCGTTAAGCGCTCCACAAGCGCGGACCCAGCTGGGTGTTGTCACACAGCGATTTCGACCGGCGTTCCTCAACCGAAGACTCTTCTTCGCTCTACTTAGCGCTTAAATTGCGGTTTCGGTTACTGCTGGACAGTTCAACGCCAGGTGCCAGCGGAACGCGGTCTTCCAGAGTGACTCACTGCACACTACCTACTGCACTTCGCAGAGCGCCAGCGCGCGGTTTGAGTCTCACCTTGCAGTTGCCGGGCACTGCCTAATTCCCCCTCCAAAACGCTGTATAAAAATACAGAATTCGAGCGCTTGGCGTTTCTGGCTACCCACCTAAAAGTGCCAGTTCATGGCCAGGAATTTACGTGTAGGATACTGTATATATATACAGCTTTATCCCACACCCAATGCCACCCTCCACCACCAGTGCCGAAGAGATTCACCCATCGCTCTGGCGTGCTTCGCAGCTTGCGCGCGGGCGTGGGCACATGGTGGATACGGGCTATCCGGCGCTTTCGACGGAGTTGCCAGGCGGTGGCTGGCCGGTTGGCGTGCTGATTGATCTGCTGGTTCAGCAGCCTGGCGTCGGTGAAATGCGGCTTTTACGGCCTGCGCTCAGCGCGCTAGCCGATCGGACGGTCGCGCTGGTCCAGCCGCCGCACATTCCAGATAGTCTGGGACTGGGATACATCGGACTGTCGCTTGATCGTCTGTTGCAAATCAAGACGCCTAAAGCCGCTGATGCCTTCTGGTCGGCTGAGCAGATTCTGCGTGCCGGCAGTTGTGGTGCGCTGATTTTGTGGGCGCAACACGCGCAGTCGTCGTCGCTGAGGCGTCTGCATCTGGCTGCGCAGTCATCCGAGACGCTGTTCATGATGGTCCGGCCGCTCACGGTGGCTCAGGATTCATCGCCAGCATTATTGCGGCTGGCTTTACGACCGGCCGCGGAAGGTCTGATGGTCGATATCGTGAAACGACGAGGTCCAACACGCGCGGAGCCTCTGTCGATTTCTCTTCAACCCACTCCAGTTTTGTTTTCCCGTCATGCGCGTCTTTCTCGCCGTCCACTTGCCGAAGTTGTCCCTCGAAGTCTTCCGGCCGAGGTGGTTGTCTGAACCGGAGTACGGCAGCGGTAGTGCCGTGCTCGAGAAAGATAAGGTGGTGATCGCGAACAGTGCGGCACGCGACGCGGGTGTGTTGCTGGGCATGAAGCGCGGTGGCGTAATGACGCTATCGCCGGAAACCGTCCTGTATGAGCGTGACCTCATACGTGAAGTCGCTGCGCAACGGGAAGTCGGGATGGCGTTGATGAGGTTTTCTCCGGATGTCGCGTTGCTCGATGAGGCGACGGTCATCGTCGAAGTGGGCGCGAGTCTGCGGCTTTTTGGCGGTCTGCTGTCGCTGTGCCGGCAAGCCAAGGCGATACTCGACACGTTCGGCTTGACCGCGCGCATCAGTGCCGCGCCGACCGGGCAGGGCGCATGGTTACTGGCGAAGTACGGACGGGGACGCGGTGGTGCGCGGCGAGTATTGCAGCTAGCCTCGCTTGAGCGCGTGTTGCTCCCGTTGCCTATGTTCGCGGTGCCGGAGATCCGCCCGTTCGCCGACTGGTTCACAGGCCTTGGCTGCGAGACGATCGCTGACGTGCGCCGTCTGCCGCGCGCCGGTTTGCAGCGCCGCTGCGGCGAGCATCTGCTGGATTCGCTGGATCGCGCCTTCGGCACGGCACCGGAGCTGTTCGACTGGCTCGACCTGCCGCCCACGTTTTCCGCGCGCATCGAATTGCCCGACCGGCTCGAACATGCGGACGGCGCAGTGTTCGCCGCCCATAGGCTGATCGTGCAGTTGTGCGGTTGGCTGTGTGCGAAACAACTGGCGGTTACCGCGATCACGCTGTCTATCGAACACGAACGAGGCAGACAAGCGCTCCCGCCTACTTTGATCGACATTGCGCTCGGTGAGCCGGCATGGCGTGAAGACCATCTGATGCGTCTCGTGAAGGAGCGCTTGCATCGTGTGGAACTTGCGGCGCCCGCGATTGCGTTGCGCCTCGATGCATCGAAGGTCGAATCGGCCGCGCCCGAGACGGACAGCCTGTTTCCGGAGCCGGGCGGCTCGCCTGAAGACCACGCGCGCCTGATCGAATTGCTGATCGCCCGTCTCGGCGACGAAAACGTATTGCGCCCCGCGCCGACCGCGGATTACCGGCCGGAAGTCGCGAACCGCTGGGTGCCGGTCAGCCAGGCGGCGCAAAAAATCGCGCTACCCGACAGCCTGCCGCGCCCAACATGGATGCTGGCTATACCCATGCGTCTTTTGATGCGTCAGCATCGGCCGTTCTACGGCTCGCCGCTGCGGATGATGTCGCCGGCCGAGCGTATCGAAGCCGGCTGGTTCGACGGCGAGCTCGTCACGCGCGACTACTTCGTCGCGCAAGCCGACGACCGCAGTTGCTATTGGATCTATCGTGAGCGTATCAGCAGCCGCGATGCCGAAGAAGAGCCGCGCTGGTTTCTTCACGGCCTGTTCGGATGACGCGCCATGGATTCGACCTTCACTGCGCTGCCGGCGTACGCCGAGCTGTTCTGCTTCTCCAACTTCACGTTCCTGCACGGCGCGTCGCATGCGGAAGAACTCGTCGAACGCGCGGTCCAGCTAGGTTATGCGGGACTGGCCGTCACGGACGAATGCTCGCTCGCGGGCGTCGTGCGTGCGCATGTCGCGGCGAAAGAAGCGGAGTTGCCGCTTGTCATCGGCTCGTATTTTCAGTTGCGCAATGCCGATGGCTCGCCTGCGTTCGGACTGATTCTGCTCGCACAAAACCGCGAGGGTTACGGCAATCTGTCGGAGCTGATTACGCTCGCGCGAACCCGCGCGCCGAAGGGCGAATACCGGCTGACGCCGCATGACCTGTCGCGGCCGGATCGCGACAACGCCCATCTGCGCGGCATGCCCGATTGCCTCGCGATTCTGGTGCCGGCATTTCCCGCCAAAGAAGAGGCACTTGAAGCGCAAATCGAGTGGCTCGACGAGACCTTTCCCGATCGTGCGTGGGTAGGACTCGTGCTGCATCAGCGCGCGATGGACGATATTCATCGCGGCGCAATTGAATATGTCGCGGATCGCCAGAATGTACCGGTTATCGCGCTGGGTAACGTCGTGATGCATGTGCGTTCGCGCAAGCCTTTGCAGGACACGATGACGGCGATCCGCGTCGGCAAGCCGGTTCATGAATGCGGTTACGATCTCGCGCCGAATGCCGAGCAGCATCTGCGATCGCGGCTGCGCATCGCGAATCTTTATCCCGAACACACCCTGCGTGAGACGATCAGCCTGCTCGGTAGATGCAAGTTCTCACTCAAAGAGTTGCGCTACGAATATCCCGACGAACTCGTGCCCAAAGGTTTCACACCCACCGAATACCTTCGTCAGGAGACGTATATCGGCGCGCAGCAGCGCTTTCCTTCCGGTATCTCGGATAAGGACCGACAGCAGATCGAAAAGGAACTGGCTCTTATCGCGGACCTGGAATATGAGCCGTATTTCCTGACGGTCTACGATATCGTTCGCTACGCGCGCAGCCAGCGCATTCTGTGTCAGGGGCGGGGGTCGGCGGCCAACTCTATCGTGTGTTTTTGTCTGGGTATCACCGCAGTGGATCCGGCGCGCAGCAACATGCTGTTCGAGCGGTTCATTTCTAAAGAGCGCAATGAACCGCCGGATATCGACGTCGATTTCGAGCATCAGCGGCGCGAAGAGGTGATCCAGTACATCTATAACAAGTACGGGCGTGACCGCGCGGCGATTGCGGCGGCGGTGTCCACCTACCGGCCGCGCGGCGCGCTGCGTGAGACGGGCAAGGCGCTGGGCATTGATGCGCAGATTGTCGATGCGGTCGCGAAGTCCCATCACTGGTTCGACAATAGTCACGATCTGCTGAAACACTTTGAAGAGACGGGCCTCGATCCGGAAAAGCCGTTGATTCAGGCTTGGGCGAGACTGGCGTCGCAATTGCTCAATTTCCCGCGGCATTTATCGCAGCATTCCGGCGGTTTCGTCATCAGCCGCGGCAAGCTTACACGTCTTGTACCGGTCGAGAACGCGGCAATGGCGGATCGCCAGGTGATTGAATGGGACAAGAACGATCTCGAATCGCTTGGACTCCTCAAGGTTGACGTGCTTGCACTCGGTATGTTGTCGGCGATCCGGCGCATGCTGGATCTTGTATCGGCGCGACGCGGCAAGCGCCTCGAGATGCAGGACATACCGGATGGTGACGAAAAGACCTACGACATGATTTGCCGCGCCGATACGATCGGTGTATTCCAGATCGAATCGCGTGCGCAGATGAGCATGCTGCCGCGTTTGCAACCGCGCACGTACTACGACCTCGTCATCGAGGTGGCCATTGTGCGTCCTGGCCCGATCCAGGGTGGCGCCGTGCATCCTTATTTGCGTCGGCGGCAGGGATTGGAGCCTGAAATTTATCCGAGCGATAGCCTGCGCGAGGCCTTGGAGCGCACGAAGGGCGTACCGATTTTCCAGGAGCAGGTGATGCAGGTGGCGATGATCGCGGCCGGTTTCACGGCAGGCGAAGCCGATGAGTTGCGCCGTGCGATGGCTGCATGGAAGCGCAAGGGCGGGCTGGAGAAGTACTACCACCGCATCGTCAACGGGATGGAGGAGCGGGGCTACGAGCGCAGCTTTGCCGAGGCGATCTTCGAGCAGATCAAGGGCTTCGGCGAATATGGCTTTCCGGAGAGCCACGCGGCAAGTTTCGCCTTGCTCGTCTATACGAGCAGCTGGTTGAAGTGTCACGAGCCCGAGGCATTTCTCGCCGCCCTGCTCAACAGCCAGCCAATGGGTTTCTACTCGCCGTCGCAGCTTGTGCAGGATGCGCAGCGGCATGGCGTCAAGGTGTTGCCGGTCGACGTGACCGTTAGCGGATGGGATTCGACGCTCGAGGCAAGCGAAGGGGCCGAGCGCCCAGCGGTCCGTCTTGGACTGTCGCTGCTGCGCGGGATGAAAGACGGCGCAGCAGAGCGCATCGAGAATGCGCGTGCGGTGCGGCCGTTCAGGAGCGTGCATGACCTGGCCCGCCGCGCGCAACTCAACCGGCACGATCTGCACGTGCTGGCCGATGCGAATGCGCTGGCCGCGCTCGCGGGTAATCGTCGTGAGGCGTTGTGGCATTCGGTGGCCGCGGTACCCGACAAGGACATGCTGGCCGTCGCCGCCGTGCAGGACGACACGCCGGAACTGGGCGCGCCATCGGAGGCGAATGATATCGTCGCGGACTACCGGTCCGCGGGGCTGACACTTGGCCGCCATCCGCTCGAATTGCTGCGGCCTCAACTGCTGGCCAACCGGCTAATGCCGGCGGCGACGCTGCGCAGTTATCCTAATGGACGGCTGGCGCGCGGCTGCGGGATCGTCACGGTTCGGCAGCGGCCGGGCACGGCGAAAGGCGTGATCTTCGTGACACTCGAAGACGAGACCGGCAACGTCAATGTGATCGTGTGGCCGGGTTTGCTCGAAAAGCAGCGCAAAGAGGTGTTAGGGGCGTCGTTGCTCGCGGTGTACGGCGTCTGGCAGTGTGAAGGGGAGGTGCGGCACCTTGTGGCGCAACGGCTGGTTGATATGTCGCATCTGCTAAATGGACTGCAGTCCACCAGCAGGAATTTTTGCTGACGCAATCAGCTCTCGACGGCTCGCCACAACGCGCCGCGATCTACGGCGAGATGAGGCCGCCGGCGTTTTTCAGACTACGCCGGGCCAACGCCGCCACCGCCTTGCCAGGGAAACTTCGCCAGCACTTGCCGGATCGCCGTATCGAACGGCGTACGGCGGCCGATCCCGAGCGCTTCCAGACGGCTCGAATCCAGATGGCAGTTGTGCGGGCGCGGCGTCGCATCCGTCGGCGTGTGCTGCGGCGTGAGCCGGGCCTCCAGTTGCAGCGCCTCGGCAAGGCGGATCGCAATCTCGTACTTCGTCATCGGCTCATCGCCCGACCATTGCACGATGCCGCGAATCGCTTCGCCACGCGCATGCCGCTCGAGCATCTGACGGATGACGAACGCCACGTCGGGTGTGAACGTTGGGTAGCGGATCGCCCACGCATCCATCGTGGCTGCTTTCACGTCTGGCGAGTCGCTTGCGGAGGCCGCAATTGCCGGCACCAGACTGGTCACCGCCGATTCCGCCCAATCGACAGTCGGCCCGTACAGCAGCGGCAAACGCAGGACGCAACCGAGTTCGATCGTCTCAGTGAGCGCTCGCTCACCTTCGAGCTTGCTGCGGCCATAAGCGTTGAGCGGCGCGGGCAGGGCGTCATGGCGGTAAGGCGGATGCGTGCCGTCAAACACGTAGTCCGTGGAAATCGACAATACCCATGCACCGCGTTGCCCGGCCGCGGCGGCCAGGGTGCGCACCGCATCGACGTTCAGCGCACGGGCGAGCGCCGGATCGTTTTCGCAGATATCCGGACGACGTTCGGCCGCCGCAATGACGAGCGCATCGGGGGCTTCGCGCTCGATAAACTGCCCAACCGCCTGTTCATCGCGGATGTCGAGCGCGACCCTGCTCGGACCGGCGCGCCGGAACGCGGTCGATACGACTTGCCAGTCCGCTTGCTGCGCCAATTCGTCGACGAGCGCGCGGCCGAGCAAGCCGGACGCGCCGATAACTGCAACCTTGAACATGTGCGGCGCCGCCTTAGTGAGCGTCCACGACGGTGTAACCGGCCTCGTCGATAGCCGCCTTGAGCGCATCGGCCGATTGTGCCGAGTCGACCGCCACGCGGCCGCTCGCGAGATCAACCTTGACCTGTGCCGCGGCGTCCTGTTCGCGGATCGCGTTGGTGACGGCTGCCACGCAGTGCTGGCAGCTCATGCCTTCTACCTGAAATTCGATCGTCATCTGCTTTACCTCGAGAAACGTAAATGTTGCGATGGTTGAATTATGCCTGCCGGCACGCATCTGAACGACTGACCTTCCCATTGTGGGAAGGTGTACGATCGGCAGACACAGTGGAGAAACGCTTATGAACATTGGTGAAGCGGCCCGTGCGTCGGGCGTCACGGCGAAGATGATTCGCTACTACGAAAGTGTCGGTCTGCTGGCGGCCAAAGCCCGTACGACGGCCGGCTACCGGGTCTACGGGCCGCAGGAAGTGCATTCGCTGCGCTTTGTCCGCCAGGCGCGGCGGCTGGGCTTCCTGGTCGAGGATATCCGCCGTCTGCTGGCCTTGTGGCAAGACCGTTCGCGTGCGAGCGCCGAGGTGAAGGCCATCGCGCTCGAACACGTTGCGGATCTCGACCGCCGCATCGCAGAGCTGACGGAGATGCGCGACACGCTCTCGCATCTCGCCGAGCATTGCCATGGCGATGCCCGGCCGGATTGTCCGATTATCGAAGGTCTCGCCGATCCGGAAACGGCCGCCACGCACAGTTGCCATACCGGTTGACGACCCTAAGGTGCAACCCGGACGCAGATTCGTTGCAACCGGGTCACATAAATGCACTATGATGGTGCTTGGATGTGGCTCGATTCCGTCAAAATCAGTTTGAAACATCACTTAAGTTATAAAAATCAGTCGCTTATCGTCAAATTTTCGATGCACCATTCCAAAACGGAATGCACGCCATTCGGGCATTTCACTAGCCAGGTTGCACCAAAAGCCTATAATCCGGGTTAACCCTTCATAAGGGAAATCCCTGATGCCCAATCCACCGGGGATTCATTTTCGATCCTTGGAGAACATCATGTTTGCATACCTTCTTGAAAAGCTGAGCACCTGGTTTGAAACCGCTGAACGTAGCCGTCGTGAGGCTTATCTCGCGTCGTCGTCGGACATCGTCCAGCTCGAACAGCGCATCCGCTCGCTCGAAACCAACGGCTACTCGCTGTAATTCAGGCTTGCAGTACGTTTGACCCGCGGTAACGCAGATCGCCCACCAAGGGGACTCTCTCCAAGGCGCGCGGTCGCAGCAGTAGAGCGTAAGGCCCCGTATAGACGGGGCTTTGTCACATCTGGCGGCTGCGTTTTTTCCGGCGCTCATCGGTTGACTGGCTCGTGTCGTTCAATATCGACTAGCTTGAACGTTGCCACCGCGGTAAGGTAAAGCGTTTTTTGCGCAATCCGGCATTCTCGCAACCAACCCGGTCCGCTCATGGCTCCAGTCCGATTGATTCGCTCCTTGCAAGGGGCCGTTGTTCCCGCGCTGTTCGCTACGGTCGCGATGCTGACGCTCGCCGCGCCGACGGCATTTGCCGCCTCGTCCAGCGGCGGGCAGCCGTTGATACTCGATACGCAGCAGGGCATCAGCGACGGCCACAGCGGCACCGTGCTGCAGACTGCGCCGCTGTCACACGAGCGGATCGTTCAGGCGAAGCCGATCGCGACACCTACCGAGCTCACGCCGAACTCGTCGGTGCCGATCGTCGTTGCCCCGTATATCCAGTTGCCTGCCGGGGGTGGCACGTCGAACTCGCATTCGACGCCGCAGCCCCGTCCGGCGCAGTCGTCGCAGTAGATGCGGTAGACCGCCGCGCCAGCCTGCGGATCTCCGCCGCCGGCTCTTCAAACAAGCGCCTAGAGGTGAATGCGCTGCAGGGCAGCTCACCCTTGAATCGCCTCAATCGCCGCGGTGTTCCACCTTGAATTGCGCGGCTTTGTCCTGGCCGAGTGCCTGCACCAGCCACGGCATGGTTTCTTTAAGCGTTTTAGCCAGCGTATAAGGTGGGTTCAGGATGAACATTCCGCTGCCGAAGAGCCCAAACCCATCTGACGGCGGATTGCTGACGGTCAGCGACACGTGCAGCCAGTTGCGCTCCTGCAAACGCTTCAACTGATCCGGAAAGCGTTGCGATTCAGGGCGCGTCACCTGCGGATACCAGACCGCGTAGGTGCCGGTCGCAAAGCGTTTGAGGCTTTCCTCGACGCAATTCAGCGTACGCGTGTAGTCGCGCTTGTCTTCGAACGAAGGATCGACCAGCACTAGCGCACGGCGCGGCGGAGGCGGCAGCAAGGCCTTGACGCCGTCGAAGCCGTCGCCTGCGTAGAGCATGGCGCGCCGGCCGGCATCGCGAAAATTGTGCTGCAGCACGTCGATCTCGGTGCTGTGCAGTTCGAACAGGCGCATGCGGTCCTGTTCGCGCATCAGCCGCCACGCGAGATACGGCGAGCCGGGATAGAAGCGCAGATTGCCGTCGGCGTTGAGCGCGGCGACTTCATCCACGTAATCGGCCAGCATGGGCGGCAGATCGGTGCGTCCCCACAGTTTGGCAATGCCGGTCTCGAACTCGCCCGTCTTGGTGGCGTAGCCTTCCTTCAACGAATAGACGCCGGCGCCGGCGTGCGTGTCGATGTACCAGTACGCCTTGTCTTTCTGGGCGAGGTAGCGCAACAACTGCACGACGACGGCGTGTTTCAGGACGTCGGCATGATTGCCTGCGTGAAAGGCGTGGCGGTAACTGAGCATGATGAGGTGAGACTCGAAAGAGGGCGTGCCGGTCGATTGAGGGCCGCGGTGGACCCAACGTGGGTCCGCCCGCGCGGGGCGCCGCGTTGCGACCGGAAGTGCACGTGCAAGGCGGACGCGTATTGTACGCGAGCCCGCGTTGCAGTCCGAGCGGCGGCCGGATCCGGACCACAACCTGGACCCTGGTCTACCGCACCGGCTGTCCGGGTTCCACGCCGCCGGGGGGCGGTGACAGGTTGCGTTTGCCGCGCTGCCGCTCGCGCGGCGAACGCGGCAACGCGCTTCACTCGTACGTGTCGCCGACGATCTCTTCAATCTTCAGCTTGAGCTCCGGCGTAATCTTCGCGGCCACGTCCTGAGCCTTCATGTTCTCGGCAATCTGCTCGACGCGCGACGCACCCGTGATCACGGTGCTGACATGGGGGTTCTTCAGGATCCAGGCAATCGCCAGTTGGCCGACCGTGCAACCGAGCTCGTCCGCCACGCCGCCGAGCTTGCCGACGACGCCGTTCTTGCCCGTATCCGTGACCTGCTTTTTCAACCAGTCGTAACCCTGCAACTGGGCGCGGCTGTCAGCCGGTACGCCGTCGCGATACTTGCCGGTCAGGAGGCCCGAGGCGAGCGGACTCCACGTGGTCAGCCCAAGGCCGATGTCCTCGTAAAGCCGCTTGTACTCCTGCTCGACGCGCTTGCGGTGGAACAGGTTGTACTGCGGCTGTTCCATGACAGGTTTGTGAAGATGATGTCGCTCCGCGACGTCGTAGGCCGCACGGATTTCGTCCGCGCTCCATTCGGACGTGCCCCAGTAGAGCGCCTTGCCGCGCGTGATCATGTCGCTCATCGCCCAGACGGTTTCTTCGACGGGCGTATTCGGGTCGGGCCGGTGGCAGAACACGAGATCCACGTAGTCGAGCTGCAAACGCTTCAGCGACGCGTCGATTGCGTTCAGCAGATACTTGCGGTTCAGCGTGTGGTACTGGTTCGGCGCTTCCTGAAGGCCCCAGAAAAACTTCGTCGACACCACATAGCTGATGCGTGGCCATGCCAGTTCCTTCAAGGCCTGTCCCATGATTTCTTCGGATTTGCCGCCGGCATAGACCTCGGCGTTGTCGAAGAAATTCACCCCGGCGTCGCGTGCCGCCGCCAGCGATTCGCGTGCCGCGTGTGTGTCCACCTGATTGCCGTAGGTCACCCAGGAACCGATGGACAGTTCACTGACTTGCAGGCCGGAGCGGCCGAGTCGTCGATAGTTCATGCATTTCTCCTTGCGAGTTGATGCAGCCGGCATTTACTCCTGCCAGCGAAATCGGGCGCCGAATCGGGCGCGACCCATACAGTTTAAAGAGATACGGATTTCTGCGTGATTTCCGGATGACTTTCACGGGGTTCATGCACAATAGCAAAGTTGGCCGCAGTGCAGCATTCGTCTGAACGGCCTATGCCGTTTGGTCAGCTTTACGCCGCCTGCGTGTCGTGGTGTCATTGCTCATCAACTGTATGGAGGTTCTGGATGTCGTCACTGAACACGAATCTGAATGGCAAAGTCGCGGTTGTCACGGGCGCGGCGAGCGGGATCGGCAAGCAGATCGCGCTGACATTGTCGGCAGCGGGCGCCGCGATTGCGATTGCCGATCTGAATCAGGATGGCGCGAACGCCGTCGCTGAAGAGATCAAGCAGGCCGGCGGCAAGGCCATTGGCGTCGCAATGGACGTCACGAACGAAGAAGCCGTCAATCAGGGTATCGACAAGGTGGCCGCGGAGTTCGGCTCGATCGACATCCTCATTTCGAATGCCGGCATCCAGATCGTCAATCCTATCGAGAACTACGCTTTCTCAGACTGGAAGAAGATGCAGGCCATCCACGTCGACGGTGCGTTCCTCACCACCAAAGCGGCCCTGAAGCACATGTACAAGGACGATCGCGGCGGCACGGTGATCTACATGGGCTCGGTCCATTCGCACGAAGCCTCGCCGCTGAAGTCGGCGTATGTCGCGGCCAAGCATGCCTTGCTGGGTCTCGCGCGTGTGCTGGCGAAGGAAGGCGCGAAGCACAACGTGCGCTCGCATGTCGTCTGTCCGGGCTTCGTGCGCACGCCGCTCGTCGACAAGCAGATTCCCGAGCAGGCCAAAGAACTCGGCATCAGCGAAGAAGACGTGATTCGCAACGTGATGCTCGGCGGTACGGTGGACGGCATTTTCACCACGGTGGAAGACGTCGCGCAAACCGTGCTGTTCCTCTCCACTTTCCCGAGCGCGGCCTTGACCGGCCAGTCCTTCATTGTGAGCCACGGCTGGTTCATGCAATAAGGAGACGGTTATGGCGCAACGCAATGTCAAGCGGGCGCGTGCCGGCACCCTCGGCGACGGGGATGGCGAGCACGCCGGAGCAGCGGCTGGCGTTCGCGCCAGCCGGCATGTCCAGTTGCCCCAATACGAAACCATCGCGCTGATGCTGCAAGGCGGCGGCGCACTGGGTGCCTATCAGGCCGGCGTTTATCAGGGCCTCCACGAGGCCGGCATTGAGCCGAACTGGGTCGCCGGTATTTCGATCGGCGCGCTCAACACAGCCATCATTGCCGGCAATGCACCGGAGCATCGCGTCACACGGCTGCTCGAATTCTGGGAGACCATCTGTCAACCGGCTTTCGCGCCGCCGCTGCCGCCGTTCCTCGAGCAGACGCTGTTCAATTCCAACGACACGATCCGCAAGGCGTTCACCGCCATGCAGGCCACGGGGGCGATCGTCCAGGGGCAGAAGGGCTTCTTCGTGCCGCGCTTCCCGCCGCCCATGCCCACCGTTTCCGGGCCGCCGCAAAACGCCAGCTACTACGACACGTCGCCCATGAAGTCGACGCTCGAAAAGCTGTGCGATTTCGACCGCATCAACTCGGGTGAAACACGCGTCTCAGTCGGCGCGGTGAACGTCGGGACGGGCAATTTCGCGTACTTCGACAACACGCACATGAAATTGCGGCCGGAGCATTTCATCGCCTCGGGCTCGCTGCCGCCAGGGTTCGGCGCAATGGAAATTGATGGGGAGTACTACTGGGACGGCGGCCTGATGTCCAACACGCCGCTCTACGAAGTCGTCCAGACCACGCCACGTCGTGACACGCTCGCGTTTCAGGTGGATCTGTGGAGTGCCATCGGGCCGGTGCCGGACAATATCACCGACGTGCAGGGCCGCATGAAGGACATCCAGTATTCGAGCCGCACGCGCCTCGTTACCGACATGCTGCAGCGTTCGCAGCGTTTCAGGCACGTGCTGCGCGAAGTGCTCGACCGCGTGGCGCCCGAACATCGCGACGACCCCTGGTGCAAGTTGGCGGATGATCTGTCCTGTTCGAAACGCTACAACGTCATCCATCTGATCTACCGGCAGAAGGAGTACGAAGGGCATTTCAAGGACTTCCAGTTCGGCTTGTCGACCATGCGCGAACACTGGGAAAGCGGCTTGCAGGATATCCACAACTCTTTGGCGCAACCCGACTGGCTGGCGATGCCTGATAACGACGCCGGTTTCGTCACGCACGACATCCATCGCGACAAACGCTGAGGGTTTAGCTGAAAGCGTGGTTGAGGGTTTAGCCTCAACGGTTCTTGGCGCCCAACAAAAACGGCGCCCTGCTGATCGCAGGGCGCCGTTTTTTTCCGCCAGGCCAGGCTAGGCTAGGCTAGGCCAAGCCAGAGCGAAGGATAAGCGGCTTCCAACTGCGCCGCCCCCTCAGAGGCCATTACTTCAGGACTTGAGCAACCGCGCTGGCCACGGCATCGAGATTGCGCGTGTTCAGCGCAGCCACGCAGATGCGGCCCGTGCTCACGGCATAGATGCCGAATTCTTCACGCAGACGGTCCACTTGCGCTGCCGTCAGGCCCGAATACGAGAACATGCCGCGTTGCGCGTTCACGAAGCTGAAGTCGCGGTCCACGCCGCTTGCTTTCAGGCGTTCCACCAGGCCGTTGCGCATGGCGCGAATGCGGTCGCGCATTTCGCCGAGTTCCGATTCCCACGTCGCGCGCAGTTCCGCCGAGCCGAGTACCGCTGCGACAACCGAGCCGCCATGGGTGGGCGGGTTCGAGTAGTTCGTGCGGATCACGCGCTTGAGTTGCGACAGCACGCGCGACGCTTCTTCCTTGCTGCCGGTGATGATGGACAGCGCGCCGATGCGTTCGCCGTACAGCGAGAACGACTTCGAGAACGATGACGAGACGAACACGTTCAGTTCGGCGAGTGCGAACAGACGCACGGCGGCAGCGTCGGATTCGATGTTGTCGCCGAAGCCCTGATAGGCGATGTCGAGGAACGGCACCAGTTCGCGCGCCTTGACGACTTCGACGATCTGCTGCCATTGGGCCGCGGTCAGGTCGACGCCGGTCGGGTTGTGGCAGCACGCGTGCAGGACGACGACCGTGCCGGCTGCATAGCCGTTCAGGGCCGCCAGCATGCCTTCGAAGTTCACGCCATGGGTCTTCGCGTCGTAGTACGGGTACGAGACGACTTCGAAGCCTGCGCTTTCGAACAGCGCACGGTGGTTTTCCCAGCTCGGGTCGCTGATGGCGACCTTGGAGGCCGGGTTGACGCGCTTCAGGAAGTCCGCGCCGATCTTCAGCGCGCCCGTGCCGCCCAGTGCCTGTGCGGTCACTACACGGCCCGCGGCGATCAGCGGCGAGTCGTTGCCGAGCAGCAGCTTCTGCACGGCCGCGTCGTAGGCAGCAATGCCTTCGATCGGCAGGTAGCCGCGCGGCAGCGCCGCTTCGATGCGAGCCTTTTCCGCGTCGCGCACGGCGCGCAGCAGCGGAATCTTGCCTTCTTCATTGAAGTACACGCCCACGCCCAGGTTGACCTTGGTGGTGCGCGTATCTGCGTTGAAGGCTTCGTTCAGGCCCAGGATCGGGTCGCGGGGAGCAAGTTCGACGGCGGAGAACAGAGACATGATGGTTCGGCAGTAGTGAAAAGAGGGACGGCTCGAGCCTGGCTGCGGCACCGGTGGGGCAGAGCCTGTGCGGGCGGCCTGCGGTTGATCAGGCCGAATCGGGCAGGTCGGTGTCTAAAGACGGTGTCTAAAAGAGCAGCAGCGAGCGCAGCATGCCATTGTAGCGAATCCCGGGGCGTTTTTTGGGCCGTGGCCGCATCCAAAAGCGATTATTTGCTTGAAAAACAGCGCTTTGGCACCAGTTTCGACAAGCGGGCGGCACTGCGCCGGCGTCTGCGGGCAGCCCGGAAAGCGGTGGCGCCGCGGCTTTGCGGGGATCCGCTCTGGCGCCGGAGCCATACCCGGGCAACCGACGCAGATCGGCCTGAACGTCCTCCGCAATCCAGCCATTTCCGGCCGGATCAGGCTCCTGTCCTCTACTCAGCCCGCGCTCCCGCAAACCGCTAGAATAGTCCTTTGCCCAGGCCCCGGTGCCGCACACATGTCCGAACATCATCTGACTGAAGTCAACGACGCTCTCGACGAGTCGAAATTCGTGACGTTCGACGACTCGCCGTTCCAGCTTTACCAGCCATACCCGCCCGCCGGCGACCAGCCGAGCGCCATCGACACGCTCGTCGAAGGCGTCGAAGACGGCCTGTCGTTCCAGACGCTGCTGGGCGTAACCGGTTCGGGCAAGACCTTCACGATGGCCAACACCATCGCGCGGCTCGGCCGCCCGGCCATTGTGTTTGCGCCGAACAAGACGCTGGCGGCCCAGCTTTACTCGGAGTTTCGCGAGTTCTTCCCGCGCAACGCGGTCGAGTACTTCGTCTCGTACTACGACTACTACCAGCCGGAAGCGTATGTGCCGCAGCGCGACCTGTTCATCGAGAAAGACTCGTCGATCAACGAGCATATCGAGCAGATGCGGCTCTCGGCGACCAAAAGCCTGATGGAGCGGCGCGACGTGGTGATCGTCGCGACGGTGTCGGCGATCTACGGTATCGGTAATCCGTCCGAATATCATCAGATGATTCTGACGCTGCGTACCGGCGACAAGATCGGCCAGCGCGACATCATCGCGCGGCTGATCGCGATGCAATACAACCGCAACGAGACCGAGTTCCAGCGCGGCGCGTTTCGCGTGCGCGGCGACACCATCGACATCTTTCCGGCGGAACACGCGGAGATGGCGGTGCGGGTCGAACTGTTCGACGACGAAATCGAAACGCTGCAATTATTCGATCCGCTGACGGGCCGCGTGCGCCAGAAGATTCCGCGCTTCACCGTGTACCCGTCGTCGCACTATGTGACGCCACGCGAAACCGTGATGCGCGCGGTGGAAACGATCAAGGCCGAACTGCGCGAGCGGCTCGAGTTTTTCTACAGCGAAGGCAAGCTGGTGGAGGCGCAGCGTCTGGAGCAGCGCACCCGTTTCGATCTGGAGATGCTGCAGGAGCTGGGTTTCTGCAAAGGCATCGAGAACTACTCGCGGCACTTTTCGGGCGCGGCGCCGGGCGAACCGCCGCCGACCCTGGTCGACTACCTGCCGGGCGACGCGCTGATGCTGCTCGACGAATCGCACGTGCTGATCGGCCAGTTGAACGGCATGTACAACGGCGACCGCGCGCGCAAGGAAAACCTCGTCAATTACGGTTTCCGCCTGCCTTCGGCGCTGGATAACCGGCCGCTCAAATTCAACGAATTCGAGCGCAAGATGCGCCAGGTGGTGTTCGTGTCGGCCACGCCTGCCGACTACGAGCAGAAGACGGCCGGGCAGGTGGCCGAGCAACTGGTGCGGCCAACGGGTCTCGTCGACCCCGAAATCGAGGTGCGTCCGGCCCGTACCCAGGTCGACGATATCCTCTCCGAGATCAACGTGCGCGTAAAGGCGGGCGACCGCGTGCTGGTCACGGTGCTGACCAAGCGCATGGCCGAGCAGCTGACCGAGTTTCTCGCCGATCACGGCGTCAAGGTGCGCTATCTGCACAGCGACATCGACACGGTCGAGCGGGTCGAAATCATCCGCGACCTGCGGCTCGGCACCTTCGACGTGCTGGTGGGGATCAACCTGCTGCGCGAAGGGCTCGATATTCCGGAAGTGTCGCTGGTGGCGATTCTCGATGCGGACAAGGAAGGCTTCCTGCGTGCGGAACGCTCGCTGATCCAGACCATCGGCCGGGCGGCGCGGAACGTGAACGGCCGGGCGATCCTGTACGCCGACCGCATCACGGATTCGATGCGCCGCGCGATCGACGAAACCGAGCGGCGGCGCACCAAGCAGGTCGCCTTTAACCTGAAGATGGGCATCACGCCGCGCGGTGTGGTCAAGCGCATCAAGGACATTATCGACGGCGTGTACAACGTCGACGAAGCGCGCGCCGAACTGAAGGAGCAGCAACAGCGGGCCAAGTTCGAGGACATGTCGGAGAAGCAGTTGTCCAAGGAACTCAAACGGCTCGAAAAGCAGATGATGGAGCACGCCAAGAATCTCGAATTCGAAAAGGCGGCTCAGACGCGCGATGAGCTCGCGCTGTTGCGCCAACGCGTGTTCGGCGCCAACGTCGGCGATCATCTGACCGGCACCAACTGAGATTTCGGCCCGGCTCCCGCAGCCGGCCGGCAAGCCGTGCGGTGCTCAGCCGCGCGGCCTGCGACTTCAGCGTTCCCTTCGTCACGTCCTTCCGTTGGATCTCATTCCAGCCGCGCTGCGTTCAATCTGACCCCGAGTCGAACTATTCTGTAAGGCTGAAAAGATAGCCCTGTCAGAACAACGACCCGCCTATCCGGTACGCCAAGTCCTTTGTCCACAAGGGTTTCTTGGCGCCGCCATTTGTTCTCAACGACGAAGAATGATAAAATCCGTTCAATATTGAGAATGGTTCGCATTAGCGTTAGTAATTTTGAGAAATGCGTTTGAATGGAATGCCATACCCTTCTTAACCCGGCGTTTTCAGCCCGGCATTCGTCGTCTTAGTCTAAGAAAACAAGGAGTTTCAATGCGAGTCTCTTCATTTCTGCGCGGCGGTGTGGTGGCCGTCGCGGCGGTGGCCACGATGTCGGCCATGGCCGCTGAATATCCCATCGGCAAGCAGCAGATTCAGGGCGGCATGGAAATCGGCGCGGTCTACCTGCAGCCAATCACGATGGAGCCCGAAGGCATGATGCGCAAGGCAGCGGATTCGGACGTCCACCTCGAGGCCGACATCCACGCCGTCAAGAACAACCCCACCGGCTTTGCCGAGGGCGACTGGATGCCCTATCTGCAGGTGAGCTACGAGCTCTCGAAGGCCGGTTCGGCGCAGACGCAGAAGGGCGAGATGATGGCGATGGTCGCCGACGACGGTCCGCACTATGGCGACAACGTCAAGCTGCAAGGCCCCGGCAAATACCACCTGAAGCTCTTTATCGCGCCGCCCATGCAAGCCGGCCACATGGCCTTCGGCCGTCACGTCGACAAGGAAACCGGCGTGGGTCCGTGGTTCAAGCCGTTCACGCTCGAATACGACTTCACGTATGCGGGGATCGGCAAGAAGGGCGGGTATTGATTCACGCGATTCACGCAGCCGGCGCGTGAAGGCGCGCCGGGTTTTCCGGAAGGACCCATGAGAATCAACCGAAAGATCGCGATCCTTGCCATGACGACATCGCTCGTCGGCGCCGCCCATGCTGCGGACCTGCCGACCTTCAAGCTCGAGATGGCGGACGGCAAGCTCAATCCGGCGCGCATCGAAGTGCCGGCCGGGCAGCGTATCAAGATCGAAGTGCGCAACGCGGGCAAGGGCGCGGCTGAATTCGAAAGCGTTCAGTTGCGCAAGGAAAAAGTGTTGGCGCCGGGCGCGGAATCGTTCGTGGTGATCGCGCCGCTGTCGCCGGGCGAGTACAAGTTTTTCGACGATTTCCACCAGCAGGCGCAGGGCGTGATCGTCGCGAAGTAGTTGAGGCGCGCGAGCTGTGTCGACGGCGTGTCGAAGCGGCGAAGGGTCTAGGTGCGGATGCAAGGCGTCCGCTCAAGCAGTAGGAGAAGTTCGATGGGTCAGGTGTTGTTCATCGTGTGGCGGGAGAGCGTCGAGGCGCTGCTGGTCGTCGGCATTCTGTATGCGTGGCTGAAAAACGGCGACGACAATGCGCGGCGCGGCCTGCCGTATCTGTGGGCGGGCGTCGGCGTGGGCATCCTCGCGGCGATCGGGCTCGGTGCGGCGCTGATCGGTTTCACCGAGGTGCTGTCTGGCGACGCGCAGGACTACTTCCAGACGGCGATGGTGCTGGTGGCCTGCGTGCTGATCGTGCAAATGGTGCTGTGGATGAAGCAGCACGGCCGCACGCTCAAGCGCGACATGGAACAGTCGCTGCAACAGAGCACGCGCGATTCGAACGGGTGGGGCATTGCCGTGCTGGTCGCGCTCGCGATTGCCCGGGAAGGCAGCGAGACGGTCATCTTCCTGTATGGCCTCGGCTTCGGCCAGTCGGGCCACGTGGACGGCGGCCAGCTGCTGGCCGTGCTGATCGGTCTGGGCCTGGCGTTCCTGACGTTCTACGTGCTGCAACTGGGCGGCAAGTTCTTCTCATGGCGGCTCTTTTTCCGCGTCACCGAAATCATGCTGCTGTTTCTCGGCGCGGGTCTGTTCCAGGCCGGCGTCGACAAGCTGATCGACAAGGAGATTCTGCCCACCTTCGTCGACCCGCTGTGGAACACCTCGGCGCTGCTCGACGATTCGAGCACGTTCGGTTCGCTCGTCGCCACCCTCACGGGTTACCGTGCCCATCCCGCGCTGACGAATCTGGTCGCTTATGCGGTGTACTGGGGCGTCGTGTATCTGCTGGTGCGCCGGGCTAACCGGCGGCCGGCGCAGCGCGCGGCAGGGCGCGCAGCATGAGGGGTGCCCTTGACCACGCCGGCCATTCGAGCCGTCCCAGCCGGCTCGCCGCGGCGGGCCAGTGGATGCAGCGGCATGGTGCGCTGATTCGCGTCGTCCAGTGGGGCGTGGTGGCGGTCTATGCCTTTCTGATTCTCGTGCCGGCCTTCACGCCGTTGCCCGATGACACGGCGCATCTGTGGAGCAACCTCACGCTGGCCGCGCAGTTCGTGTTCTGGGGCATCTGGTGGCCGTTCGTGCTGCTATCCATGGTGATGCTGGGCCGCGTATGGTGCGGCGTGCTGTGTCCGGAGGGCGCGCTCGCCGAGTTCGCCAGCAAGTACGGCCGCAGCTGGGCGATCCCGCGCTGGATGCGCTGGGGCGGTTGGCCGTTCGTCGCCTTCGGACTGACCACCATCTACGGTCAGATGGTGAGCGTCTACCAGTATCCCAAGGCGGTGTTGCTGGTGCTTGGCGGCTCGACCTTCGCCGCGATGATCGTCGGCTTATTGTATGGACGCGAGAAACGCGTCTGGTGCAAGTACCTGTGCCCCGTCAACGGGGTTTTTTCGCTGCTGGCGCGGCTCGCGCCGTTTCACTACAAGGTCGACGAAGATGCATGGCGCCGCTCCTACAAAGAGGGCGAACACGGGCATCGGGTGATTCCGATCAACTGCGCGCCGCTCGTGCCGTTGCGTAACATGAAGGGCGCGGCGGCCTGCCACATGTGCGGCCGCTGCAGCGGTCACCGCGATGCCATTGCGTTGACGTGGCGCGCGCCATCCTCGGAAGTGGTGAAACTCGGCGACCAGCAGGCGAGCGCCTGGGACACCGCGTTGATTCTCTACGGCCTGCTTGGCATCGCGATTGGCGCGTTTCACTGGACCGCGTCGACATGGTTCGTCGACCTGAAGATGTTCCTCGCGACGTGGCTGGTCGACCGCGACATCACATGGCCGCTCGCCACCAACGCACCGTGGTTTCTCTTCACGCACTATCCTGAGCAGAACGATGTGTTCTCGTGGCTCGACGGCACGCTGGTGATCGGCTACATCCTCGCCACCGGGTTCGTCTACGGCACGACCCTGCTCGTGCTGTTGATGGGCGCCACCCGCACGCTGGGTCGCTTTAGCGCGACACGCTTGCATCATCTCGCGCAAGGGCTGATTCCGCTTGCCGGCGCGGGCGTGTTTCTTGGGCTGTCGGCGACCACGCTGTCGCTGCTGCGCGCGGAGCATGTTTCGCTAGGGTGGGCGGCGGATCTGCGCATCGCGATTCTGGTGGTGGCCAACCTCTGGAGCGCCTGGCTCGCGTGGCTCGTCACGCGGCGCTACAGCGCGCGGCTTTTCCAGCGCGGCCTGGCAATGCTCTGGTTTATCGCCGCCCTTGCGGTCGTCGATAGTGCCTGGTGGCTCATGTTTTGGGGCTGGACGCGCTAAAAACACCAAAGCCGTGGGATGTCGCCATCCACACGGCTTCGTCGTTCTGTTCATTCAGCAGTTGCGACCCGCGCTTCGGCGCCTGTCCGCATTGGGTGGGAACCAAAAAAATGGCCTGGCTTGCTGCGACGGCTGGCTTGGTTATCTGCACGAAGGGGTCTAGATCTCGCGTGCAAGCCGTCGTTGCTGGCTAATGCCCAACACCTCTCGAGGAGGTGGTCCCCACAATACCCGGTGTGTCCTTCGTTACTTCGTCAAAATCAGCTTGCCGAGCCGCGTGGCGCGAAGCTGGTAAGTCTCGCCGTTGTGCACGATGCTCACGTGGCTGTGCCCTTGCAGGAGCGTTTCGCTACGTACCGACGGCGCGGCCGTTCCCGTCTTCGGCGCGACGGCATTGCCGCGTTCGCTGGACGGTCTCGGTGCGGTTGCCGTCGTGCCGGTTTTCGGACGGCTGGTCAGCGCAGCGCTCGCGGGGCGGCGCAGGCTAAGCGTAGAAGAGCGCGTGAGGTCGTTCATTCGTTCCGTCGGGTTGTCGATTCGATGGACTAATTCTAAATGATAATCGTTCCCATTTACAAGTCCATTAATTCATCGGAATAATGTTTCGATAGTCAGGGGGACGTAAGTTCGAAGATGAGAGGCGCGTGCGGTTGAGCGTGGAGCCGCGCCGCATCCGTCCGGCGCGCGACCCGGACGGACAACGGGCCGCCCTTCGTGCTCAATGCAGCGCGTCAGGCGCCTTGCGGCCTTGCACGTACTGACGAATCAGGCGGACCGTATCGATGTCCGACTCGCGGTAGGCCGATTTGACGATTTCCTGCGTCTGGCGCGCATCCTGATCGTCGGAGACGGGCAGGGTGGTGCTGTACTCGAAGCGCAGGAACAGTTGCAGTTCGTCGGGCTGTTCGATGGTCATCGTGAGCGAGCCGCCCACATGCGTTTCGGTGGCGAGGATGTCGTAGCGCACGCTCTGATCGGGCGAGAGCGTCACGCGGTCGCGTACGGTGACCTGCCCGTAGTGCAGTTCGCGCTCGAGCGTGCTGTCGGTGCGCGACAGGATCGTGCACGTGTCGAGCCCCAGCACGAACAGTTGCGGCTGCTCGGCGCGCAACACCAGGCCTTCCCACAACTGCTCGCGGGTCATGGTGTCGACGAACGGATTCAACGGATCGTTGATCTGGACGAGATGTTCGAAATTCAAAACGGTGGCTTCCTCTTAAGCAATGGGTCCGAGCCCGCTGCGATGCCTTCGGGCTGGCTCAAGCGGCAGCCAGGCCCGAGCGGATCGAGATCGGGTGCGTCAGGATCTTGTGGACCGGGCAGGCATTGGCGATCTGCAACAGACGTTCCCGCTGCTCGTCCGACAGGTCGCCTTCGAGCACGATACGCCGGTCGATCGTCGAACCTTCGCCGTCGGTCTCGATTGACAGCGTCACGCGGACGTCGGCGAGCGGCCAGCCCTTGCGCTGTGCATACATCTTCAGCGTGATCGATGTACAGGCGCCGAGGCTTGACAGCAACAGCGTCACCGGGCCAGGGCCGCGGTCGCCGCCGCCGAGCGACTCGGGTTCGTCGGCGAGCCATGTGTGCTTGCCGTCGTCGAGAAGAACCTGGAAATTCGTCGAGCCGATGTGGGCTGTGACCGTGGACTCTGCCATGCGCGCTCCTGAACCGGGACGGGATGCGCCGCGCGGCGCAGGGAGGCTGCGGCGCGCGGCATGAGTCGCTATTGTGAACGAAATTGTCCGGCTTCGTGCCGTAGAGGTCAGTGCGTAATCTGCCCCATCCGGCCTGCCTGATAGTCGGTCACCGCCTGGCGAATCTCGTCTTCGGTGTTCATCACGAACGGACCGTAGCGCACCACCGGCTCCTTCAGCGGCACGCCGCCCAGCAGCAACACCTCGAGCGGTTCCTCGCCGGCCGCCAGTGTGACCGTCTCGCCGTCGTTGCCGAACACGACCATCTGCCGCGCGCCTACTTCGCGGCGCGCCTCGCCGTAGAAGCCCTTGCCCGACAGCGCGTACGCGAACACCCGGTAATTCGCCGGCACGGCGTGCACGATCTGCGCGCCCGGCTGCAACGTGAAATGCTGATACAGGATCGGCGTGCGCGTTTCGATCGCAGCCGCCACGCCCAGCGCTTCGCCTGCAATCACTTTCACGCTGACCTGGCCGTCCTCGGAGGTCGCGACCGGAATCTGGGCCGACGGCATTTCCTGGTAGCGCGGCGCGATCATCTTGTCGCTGCGCGGCAGGTTGACCCACAATTGCAAGCCGTGCACGCGGCCGCCGCTGCGCACGAACTCCGGGTCCGGCATTTCGCTATGCACGACGCCGGCGCCCGCGGTCATCCACTGCACATCGCCGGCGTGCAGCGTGCCGGAGTGGCCTGCCGAGTCCTTATGGCCGAACTGGCCCTCCAGCACGTAGGTGACGGTCTCGAAGCCGCGGTGCGGATGGTCCGGCGCGCCCTTGGCTTCGCCGGGCGCGTAGTCGATCGGGCCCATTTCGTCGAGCAGCAGAAACGGGTCGAAGTCCATCAGCATGCGGGTCGGAAACGGGCGGTGGACGATAAAGCCGCCGCCTTCGGTCGTGCGAACGGCGGGGTACGTGCGTTCGATCGTGCGTGTCGAGCTCATCAAAAGTCACCTTGAAAAATGGGGAATAGCGTTATTTCTGAAACATAGAGCTATTATAGGGACCGTTTTTAGAGGTGCCAGCCACCGTCACGCAATGGATTGTTCTATTCATGGAACGATGAGATGAAGATCGATTCGCATAATCTGAACGACCTGATGTACTTTTCTCAGGTCGTCGAGCACGGCGGGTTTTCCGCCGCCGAGCGGGTGCTGGGTATCTCGAAGTCGCGCTTGTCGCGCCGTTTGACCGAACTGGAGGCGTCGCTCGGCGTCCGTCTGTTGCAGCGCTCCACGCGCAAGCTGGCGCTGACCGAGGCCGGTCAACTGTTCTATCAGCATTGCCAGGCGATGCTCTCGGAAGCGCAGGCGGCGGTCAACGTGGTGCAGCAATTGCGCTCGTCGCCGCGCGGCACGGTGCGCGTGAGCGTGCCGGTCACCATCTCGCAGACGCTGCTGTCGCAGATCCTGCCGGAATTCATGCACCGCTACCCGGAAGTGCGCGTGGTGATGCGGGTGACCAATCGCGTCATCGACCTGTTCGAGGATTCGATCGATGTTGCGTTGCGGATCCGCTCGGAGCCGCCGGAAAACGCCAATATCGTCGTGCGGCCGTTGTGGCGCACGCAGCAGATGCTGGTCGGCGCGCCGAGCCTGTTGCAGCAAAACGCCCCGCCGTTGCTGCCGGCCGACCTGGACCGCTTCGAGACACTCGATACGCCCACCACCGACGGCCGCCACGTCTTCCAGCTGATCTCGCCGGAGGGCACGCGTCACGCGCTCGAGCACGAGCCGCGTCTGGTGAGCGCCGATCTGATGACGATCCGCGAGGCGGTGCTGGCGGGTGTCGGCATCGCCGCGTTGCCCGAGATGATGTACGGGGCCGCGCTGCGCGCCGGGCAACTGTCGCCGGTGATGCCGGGTTGGACCTTGCCGTCGCCGCAACTGTATGCGGTGTTTGTGTCCCGCCAGGGCATGGTGCCGGCGGTGCGCGCGTTCGTCGACTATCTGGTTGAAATGCTGGATCCGGATACGGGTAAGCACATCATGGGCGAATGTCCGACGGCGGCGGAAAAGCGCAAAGCCGCGCAGACGGCGCCGGGGTATGCGGCAAACCCGTCGGCAAACCCGTCGGTGGGCCAGGCGGTTGCGCAACCGACCGCGTGAACCCCAGCCACGCGGCGTCATATCGTTTTGGCATTTAAGCGCCGTCTGCGATGAGTACTTTCAATGGGCGTTTGCTTGAATGCCCGGGCCTGCGGGCATATAGTGAAATCCCTCCGCTAAGGAGTCTCTTACGCGGAAACTCATGGCCGCTATCATAGCGAGCCTGATAGGGCTGATCGCGCTGTCCGTGTCGACCACGGCTGTCGCATGTGGAGACACTCGCCACTCATCCGATGGCAAGTGATCTCGCCGCCCGAAGGCGCCGAGTGCGCACAAAAAAAGGCCTTCATCCGACGATGAAGGCCTTTTACTTTTTACGGCGCGTTTTAGCCCTTGAAACAAGGGTCTTTCGCATTTCTAGCGGGCAGCGTGCTAGTGGCTCACCGGTTGCGTCACGAAACCGATTTTCGTGAGACCGCCGGCCTGCGCCGCGGACATCACGTCCGCCACCTTTTCATACGCAATCTTGCGGTCCGCGTTCAGATGCAGTTCCGGTTGCGGGTCCGCCTGCGCGGCTTGCGCAATCTTCGCGCGCAGCTCGTCGCTGCTGACCGCTTTGTCGTCCCACAGCACGGTGCCGTCGGCCTCGATCGAAACGTTGACCTGAGCCGGTTTCGTCTCTTCCTTCTGGCTGCTTGCATGCGGCAGATCGATTTTCACCGCATGCCGGATCACCGGGATCGTCACCATGAAGACAATCAGGAGAACCAACATCACGTCGACGAGCGGCGTCATGTTGATTTCGTTCATCAGGCCGTCGTCATCGTCGCTGGCGAAGGGGCTCATTCCCATCGGAGTACCTCGCTGATCAGTGAGCGCGCGTGGCGAGACGCAGGCCGTCGCCGCGCTTGGACGACGACAGGCGCGCGCCCGTCACGAAGAACGCATGCAGGCCGTGGGCGAAGCGGTTCAGCTTGGTGACGATCGCCTTGTTCGCACGGGTCAGCGCGTTATAGCCGAGCACGGCGGGAATCGCGACGAACAGACCGAACGCGGTCATGATCAGCGCTTCGCCGACCGGACCCGCCACCTGGTCGAGCGAGCTCTGGCCGCTTGCACTGATCGCCAGCAGCGCGTGATAGATGCCCCACACCGTGCCGAACAGACCGACGAACGGCGCCGTGCTGCCGATCGAGGCGAGGATCGCGAGGCCGCTCTGCATGCGCGCGATGCTGTCGTCCATGGTGTCTTTCAGGCAACGCGTGACCCAGTCCGACACGTCCATGCGGTCGTGCAGATGCGGTTGCGTCTGATGATGGTGATCGGCGGCTTCCTGACCCGACAGCGCGAGCGCGAGGAACGGGTTGTCCTGCGGCGACGAAGCACCGGCGCCGAGTTTCTGCACGCCATCGGAGAGATCGTCCGAATGCCAGAACGACTGTTCGGCGTTCTTCGTCAGGCGCTTGAGACGCATCACGTTCCAGGCCTTGATGACGATCACGCTCCACGACAGCACCGACATGATCAATAGCGCGAGCGCGATGCCGCGCGTCACGAAATCCCCTTGTGCCCAGACGTGGGCTAAACCGTAATTCTGCATTGCCATTCCTTTTTTAAAGTCTGCTTCAGCCGTTCGCTCGCGCGAGCGGCCCGATGATTCAGTGCTCAGTCGCTCAGGCCGAACTGGTAGGGCTGCGTGTAGGCCGCCCGGATCGGCACGCCGTTCTCGAGATAGGGCTTGCATGAGCTCGCCTTGACGGCGGCCAGCGCGGCGTCGTCGAGCCGGTCGTAGCCGCTGCTCTTTTTCAGCTCGACGTTCTCGAGGTTGCCGGTCAGGCCGACGACGAACCGCACGTAAGCCGTACCGGTTTCGCCGCGGCGCCGCGAGAGGGCCGGATAGTCGGGCTTGGCGATATTGCAGTCGAGGTGCGAGACGTTCTTCGGCGCGGTGATTTCCATCGTCGGACGGCCGATCGCGGGCGCGGCCGCGGCGGCCGGCGGCGCAGCAGGAGCGGCCGGCGCCGGCGGCGCGGATGGCGCGGGAGCGGGCGCTGTGGGCGACGGGCTCGCCGCCACCGGCAGCGGTGCCGGCGTGGGCTTGGGCGTCGGCCGCGGCTGCACCTTGGGTTTGGCGTGCGGCACCGGCGGCGTGGGCTTGGGCGGCGGCGGAGCGAGTGACTGCAGGGCGACCGGTGCGGCGACGGGCGCGGGACTCAGCAACTCGGCGGTCATCGTGCGCGATTCGAGCGGGCGGGCCGGCGGGGTAGTGCGGGCGCTCAGGACCACCGCGAGCAGGGCGACGTGGATAGCGGCGACCGCGGCGGTCGCTTTGACGGTGCGGGAATTCATGCGGCTGGAAGGCGCCGGCGCGAAGCCGGCCGGGACGGACTGCGAGGCGCGCATGTTAGCGCGACCGCGCGCCGTCGATACCGGGTCTACGACAAAGCAACGTCATTTTCGGAATATCAGCAGCGAAATGCACAGTGTGGTCACGAAACCAATCAGCAATTCCATCTCGAACTCCGGTTACGGGGTGAGCGGTAGCTGGCTGGTAACGTGTACTGGCTTGCTGACGGCAGTGGACTAAAGCGTGAGGCCGCGGCGGACTCAGGCGCACGGCGAGCGCCGTGCCGGCAGGATCAGGCGGCCTTGCGCTCGTAAAACGTGAGCGGAACCGGATGCGCGTGATGTTCGACCCCGCAACGGCTCGCGCAGACGCCGCTTTGCGCCATGACATCGCGCACGGACTCCTCGCACTTGCCGCAGCAGGTGGCGACGCCCAGCTCGAACTGGAGTTCGTCGAACGAATCGACGCCTTCCGCGATCGAGGCACGGATCTTCCGGTCGGATACAGATTTGCACACGCAGACAATCATGGTTGGGCGCAATAGCTAACGTTAATGCGAATTATTATCATTTTGTTTGATGCATTTGGCAAGCGTCCTGCGGGAATTTTTGTAACAAAACCAGCCTGTTAGGAGGGATACCCCGGATTCGGGGGATGGGGCTGGATGGCGCCGCACCGGCCGGATTGGCGGTGGACGGGGGCCACGGGTGGGCTGGGCGATGCCCGGAGATCGGGTGAGAGACTTGCCGGCGGCGCGCCCGAGGCGCGTCCGGCGGCGCGGTTCAAGCCGCCTGGGAATCCGGCGCGACCGTGCGCCGCGACGGGATCACGACGCGCTCCACGGGCGCCTCGATATGCAGCAGGGTGGCGGCGAGCTGTTGCAGATGCGCACCGTCGCTGGTCGAACAAAAACGGGGCAGATCGGCCGGACGACCGGGTTCGCTGCGCAAGCCGTGCTGGTCGAGCACGCGCTCCAGTTGGCGCGCGATGGCGACGCTGGTGTCGATCAGCGTCATGCGCTCGCCGACGATATCGCGGATCGCCGCGTCGAGAAACGGGTAGTGCGTGCAGCCGAGCACGAGCGTGTCGGCGCCGGCATCGAGCATGGGCTGCAGATAGCTGTCGAGCAGCGCGCGCAGTTCGGCCGAACCGACGTCGCAGCGTTCGATGGCTTGCACGAGGCCGTGGCCCGGCTGGCAGAGGAAACGGCAGTCGGCGGCATAGCGTTCCAGCAGCGCCTGAAAGCGGGCGCTGCGCAGCGTCACCTGGGTGGCGAGGACGCCGGCCACGCGGGTTTTCGATTGCACGGCAGCGGGCTTGATACCCGGCTCGACGCCGATCAGCGGAATGCTCAGTTGCTCGCGTACCAGCGCGATGGATTGAGCCGTCGCCGTGTTGCACGCTACCACCAGCACCTTGGCGCCCTGCTTGACGAGCCACTGGCCGATCGCGAGTGTGCGGTCGGCGATGAAGTCGTCGTCGCGCTCACCATACGGGGCGTACAGCGAGTCGGCGACATAGATGATCGATTCGTCCGGCACTTGCGCGCGCAACGCGCGCAGTACCGACAGGCCGCCCAGGCCCGAATCGAACACACCTACCGGCGCACAGCCTGTCTGAGGCTCGACGACAGCGCGCGCGAGGGGCACGGTAAGACCTGCGTCTGACGAAGCGTTAGGCATGGGTGCAGTCATGGAAACGGACAAGGACACGGACAGGGTCACGGGCTGGGGCAAACAACGCAAGGGTACATTCAAACGCAAGGGCGAACTCAAACTCGAACTGGAACGACCCAGCCCGCGCAGCGCGTTGAACCCGCGCGCGGGCTGCGCCGCTTAGGATTCGATCGAACCCATGCCGCTTTGCTGGTAGTTCTGGATGCCGACCTTGTCGATCAGGTCCAGTTGCGTTTCCAGCCAGTCGATATGTTCTTCGGTGTCGTCGAGAATCTTCACGAAGATTTCGCGCGAGATGAAATCGCGTACTGATTCGCAGTACACGATGGCTTCCTTGCAGGTGCTCTGCGAAATCTGCTCGAGCTTCAGATCGCATTCGAGGATTTCTTTGGTTTCCTCGCCGATCAGCAGCTTGTGCAGGTCTTGCAGGTTGGGCAGACCGTCGAGCATGAAGATGCGTTCGATCAGCCAGTCGGCGTGCTTCATCTCGCCGATCGATTCGTCGTACTCATGCTTGCCGAGCTTTTCGAGGCCCCAATGTTTGTACATCCGGGCGTGCAGAAAGTACTGGTTGATCGCAGTCAGTTCGTTCTTCAACTGCGAGTTCAGATATTCGATGACCTTCTTGTCGCCTTGCATGGTTTTTTCCTTGTGGGGGCTCTGAAATACGATTTTCAACAACAATAAACGCCCGATCCGAAAAAGCCAAGGATCGCAACATCTTTTGACACATACGAACGGCGAACCATGACCGCCCGGCGCCGCATCAATGAAAAAGCCGGGACCGCGGGTCCCGGCTTCATGCCATCAGACAGCGGGCGCAAGACCTGACCTGAACCAGGTAGCAGAGCGGGTGTTAAACCGTCGCGACCGGAATCTTGCCGATCTTCGCTTGCCATTCCTTCGGGCCGGTCTGGTGGACCGAGGTGCCGTTCGAATCGACTGCCACTGTCACCGGCATGTCCTGCACGTCGAACTCGTAGATGGCCTCCATGCCGAGGTCTTCGAACGCCAGCACCCTGGCGCTGCGGATCGCCTTCGACACGAGGTACGCCGCGCCGCCCACAGCCATCAGATAAGCCGCCTTGTGCTTCTTGATGGCTTCGATGGCGACCGGACCGCGCTCGGCTTTACCGATCATCGAAATGAGACCTGTTTGCGACAGCATGGTCTCGGTGAACTTGTCCATCCGCGTGGCGGTGGTGGGGCCAGCCGGGCCGACTGCTTCGTCGCGCACCGGATCGACCGGGCCGACGTAATAGATCACGCGGTTGGTGAAGTCCACCGGCAGCTTTTCGCCCTTGGCGAGCATGTCGGCGATGCGCTTGTGCGCAGCGTCGCGGCCCGTCAACATCTTGCCGGACAGCAACAGCGTCTGGCCCGGCTTCCATGCGGCGACTTCCGCCGGCGTCAACGTGTTCAGATCGACGCGCTGGCTCTTTTCCGTGTCCGGTTCCCATTGCACTTTCGGCCATGCGTCGAGCGACGGTGCTTCGAGCTTCGCGACGCCCGTGCCGTCCAGCGTAAAGTGGGCGTGCCGGGTGGCCGCGCAGTTCGGGATGATGGCGATCGGCTTCGAAGCAGCATGCGTCGGCGCCGCCATGATCTTGACGTCGAGCACGGTGGCGAGGCCGCCGAGACCTTGCGCGCCGATGCCCAGCGCGTTGACCTTCTCGTGCAACTCGATGCGCAGCTCTTCGATCCAGTCCTGCGGGCCGCGCGCGATGATGTCCTGGATGTCGATCGGATCCATCAGCGATTCCTTCGCCATCAGCATCGCCTTTTCAGCAGTGCCGCCGATGCCGATGCCGAGCATGCCCGGCGGACACCAGCCGGCGCCCATGGTCGGCACCGTCTTGAGGATCCAGTCGACGATCGAATCCGACGGGTTCAGCATGGCGAACTTCGACTTGTTCTCCGAGCCGCCGCCCTTGGCCGCGACCTGCACGTCGACCTTGTCGCCCGGCACGATCTCGTAGTGGATCACGGCCGGCGTGTTGTCCCTGGTGTTCTTGCGCGCCCCTTCCGGCGGGCTCACGATCGACGCGCGCAGCACGTTGTCCGGGTTCAGATAACCGCGGCGCACGCCTTCGTTGATCATGTCGGTGACGCTCATCGTCGCACCGTCCCAACGCACGTCCATGCCCACCTTCACGAACACCGTGACGATGCCGGTGTCCTGGCAGATCGGGCGCTTGCCTTCGGCGCACATGCGGCTGTTGGTGAGGATCTGCGCGATCGCATCCTTGGCGGCCGGGCTCTGTTCGAGCTCGTAGGCGCGGCCGAGGGCCTGGATGTAATCGAGCGGGTGGTAGTAGCTGATGTACTGAAGCGAATCAGCAATGCTCTGAATCAGATCTTCCTGTTTGATGACGGTCATGGCTAGCTCTGTGGGGACAATGGCGCTTGTCGTACCGATCGCAATGCGCGTTCAGTCTTGCGCCTTCAGGGGAGGGGAAACGGGTTGCTCGCGCGCCGGCTCGTGAAAATGGGCCGGGTGCGTATGCGTGGTCAGACGGTCGACGAGGGCCATCACGACCGCGGACAGCAGGAACGCCAGATGAATGATCACCTGCCACATGATGGTGTGCGTCGTATTCTGGTCGGGGCTGATGAAGGTCTTCAGCAGGTGGATCGACGAAATGCTGATCAGCGCCATGGAGAGCTTCACCTTCAGCACGCCGGCGTTGACGTGATCGAGCCATTCGGGCTCGTCCGGATGACCCTCGACGCCGAGGCGCGAGACGAAGGTTTCATAGCCGCCGATGATCACCATGATCAGCAGGTTCGAGATCATCACCACGTCGATCAGGCCGAGTACGACCAGCATGACGTTGGTTTCGTCGAGCGTCATCGAGGCCGTGACCAGGTGCCAGACTTCCTTGACGAACAGGACGACGTAGACCGCTTGCGCGACGATCAGCCCGAGATAAAGCGGCAACTGCAGCCAGCGGCTCATGAAGATGAGCGACGGGATAGGGCGCATCGGGCGGCGCGGGTTACCAGCGGAGGCGGAGCGCGGAGCGGACATGGGCAAGAATCAGGGCGATGAAACCGGGCTGAAAGCGGGGGCGGCGCGCCGGCGCGCCAGGCACACCGGGAAAGCTCGCGGCAGGCGCGCTATTGTACAGCGACACCCGGGGCAAGCTCGTGGAGACGGGCAATCTCGTCGGTGCGACACGACGCGCCGTCGCCAGCCCGCCGCATGCTTTCGCCGGCGGCGCTCGCGAGCGCCACAGCAGGGTGGTTCAGTGCGGCATGCCGCTGTATAGATCGCAGGGGGCGCCGCAGGCTTGATCCGAGCGTGCGAAGTGCGCGATGACACGTGCCTTGCCGGGACCTCGTGAACCCTCGCCGGCCACGATGCGCAGCGTCTTCAGCCGCAAAGGCGTCGCCGGCGGCACGGCAACCTGACCGGCGCAGTGCGCCGTCGACAGATTCTTCTGCGGGACCGATTCGTCGAAGATCGAGAAGAGCCGGTACGCGCCGTCGCGCAGGCGTGCCTCGGCCGCGCGCGCCGCCCATGCTGCGGCATCGCCCGGCAGCACGAAGGCGCACTGCGCGCCGCGGTCGGCAAAGTGACGTCGCAGGGGGCTCTGCAGCGCGGCCAGACCGCTGGAGGTGATCTGCGAGACGCGGTAAGAGGTGCCGACGTAATCCTCCATCAGCCGCAGTTCGTCGAGGAAACGCTGCACGGTTGCGTCCGGCGGCGCGACACTGCGCAGCGCCGCGCCGATGCGGCGATGGCCGCCGTCGACGAAGTCGGTAATGGCCGGGTAACGCTCCGCATTGGAACGTCGGATGAGGTCGTCGAGGCGTCGCTGGTCGAGGGGACCTGGCCCGCGGAAAAGATTCATTGCGTCCTGAGGAAATGAGCGGATGTAAAACGGGGCGGCGAGGCGTCACGCCGCCCCTTGGCGCGGCCGGCGTCACAGCGACGACCGGCTGTTGTCAGGGCTGTGTCAAGCGTCGGCTCCTCCGCCGGCATCGATCGCGCCCATGCCGCCCATGCCGCCCGCCCCACCTGCACCCCCCATACCGCCTGCACCCCCCATACCGCCGACCATTGACGAGAACATGGAGAGTAGCGGTGCGACGGCGGAAACGAACGACTGGAGCATGTTCATGATCTGGCCCACCAATCCCGACATGCCGTTGCCTGTACCGTTGCCGTTGCCCGCGCCCTGCTGCGTTGCGTCACCTGCTTGCGGCGTCGCGCCGCCGCCGTCGATGGTCGCGTGGTGAGCGTGCCGCGTAGGCGCGAGGCCCTGCTCGCCCTCTCCCATGGGCATATGCGCACGGCCCAACCCAGCTGCGCCGTCGGGCGAGAACACCTGCACGGAATTGCGGGCCATGTCGGTCTGCGGGAGGTTTGGTCGCATTGTCGGCATATCGGCGATGTCGACCGGTGTGCTGGTGTAGATGTTATTGATCGTGTTGCACATGAATAATCCTTGTGATGGGTAATTGAATCGCTTTGATTCCCTTGCGCGGAACCGAGCGTAATGTTTGAGTATTCGCCTTTTGTCATGCGAAGAAGAAAATTAGCTCATTTCGGATAAATCTCCTCATCTTTGATTAAAGTGGAGCGGGTAGCGCCGCGGGGTCTATCGTCTTCAGGTCGATCGGATGTTTCTGTTCGAGGATTTGGGTCACGCAAATGATCCGGATAAATCCTGTGAAATTGCAGATCGTTTCTTGCGTCATATCAATTTCAAGTGCCCATTTCGATATCAGTTTTCCTACCGTTAAAGATTCCTGGCGGGCAATTTCCTCGATGATTCGCCAATAGATTTCCTCAAGTCGGAGACAGGTCGCGAATCCGTTGATTCTGACAGAGCGCAACCGTGGCCTTGCAAGCTGCGGAGTGAAGTTGCAATACCGTGTCATCCGCATGTGGGTACGCACGTAGGAAGTGTGGAGCTTAAAGCTGCTATTTCGGACTCGAAGCCGGAAAATGCGACGTCTAATTTTAGAAAAATCTGGTTTATACCGTTTGGATCGAAGATGCTGTTTGCCATGATGGATCGAATTAATTAAGCGGTCCATCAATCCTCGCTCTACGCCGGCGAGGTGGGTAATACAGGTATAAGACTTATGTGAGGTGCGAATTTGCTCTATTTCGGGATAAATGAATCATGCTTGATGAATTCGATCGCGGACGGATGCTGCGTACTGGAATTCAGACAGTCAAGCGAATAGGGGGGATGCCGCCGTGTTTGAGTGTTTGTCAAAGTCATACATCTGTATGACCTGAGCCGATTGAAGCGCCATTAAATTTCTGGTCAACGTAGCCAACAAAACGTAGCCAGGAATTTTTCATGCTTATGAACGGGCGCAACGATTCGACCATCAGGAAGAGCCACGGCCGGCCGCGGCCCTTGCCGCCGTGCATGCGCCGGGTCGCCATGCAGCACTTCGCGGGTCAGCTCGGTGTGGCGTGGGCGGTGCTGTCGATGCCCGCAGCGGACGCGGCGACGCCGATCTGGCATGGCGCGCCGCTTCACTACGCGGTGACCGGCGCACCGCTGCCCGATGTGTTGCGCGACGTGCTGGCCGTCGAAGGCTTGAGCGCGGACGTGGGCCGGGACGTGAAAGGTGCGGTCAATGGGCGCTTCGACGATACGCCGGGCAATGTCTTCACCCAGCTTGTGGAGGCCTATGGCCTCGTCTGGTATTTCGACGGCAAGGCGATGCATGTCTCGACTGCTGCGGACGTGCGTAGCCGGGTGATCCCGTTTGCGCCGATGACCCGCGAGGCGGTCGCGTCCTTGCTGCGCAACCTCGATCTCGACGACGCTCGCCTGCCGATCCGTTACTCGGCGACCACCGTCAAGGTGGCGGGCCCCTCGAAATTCGTCGACGCGGTGGCCGATGCGGTCGACAAGGCGCAACGGCAGACCACCGTCGAGCCGTCATTCGATGCGACGGTGATCCGTGTCTTCCCGCTGCGCTATGCGCAAGCGCAGGACGTGCGTTATACGGTCGGTTCGCAGGAGCAGGTCATGCCGGGCGTGGCGACCCTGTTGAGCCGGTTGATGACGGATACCTGGCAGGCCACGACGCCGCGCGCCGCCCGCTCGCGCACGGACGACCCCCGCGCCGCGCCGCGCGCCGAGGCCCGCGACGCCCGCGGCGGCCCGCCGCCGCTGCCCAGCCTGCTTGGCCTGGGGCTCGGCGCCGCGCCGGCCGCCGGCGACGACACGGCCGTGCCGCTGCCCGCGACGGACACCGCGCAGCCCGCCGTGACCCCCGCGCGGCGCAACATCGTCGCGGACCAGCGCAGCAACTCGGTGGTCATCAGCGACATCGTTTCGATGATGCCGAACTACGAGCGCGCCATTGCGATGCTCGACCAGCCGCAGGACCTGGTCGAGATCGACGCGGTGGTGATCGACGTCTCGTCGAATGCGGCGCGCTCGCTGGGTGTCAGTTGGGGCGGCGCGAATGGACGCATCAATGGCGCGTCGGGGACCGCGAGCGCGCCGCTGAGCCTGGGCGCCCCGAGCTTCGCGACGGCGGCCAGCGCGGCGAGCGGACTGAATCTCGCGACGCTGGTCGGCAATTCGGCGCAATACCTGTTCGCCCGGATCCAGGCCCTGGAGAATACCGGCGAGGCGCGGGTACTGTCGCGCCCGCAGGTCCTCACGCTGAACAACACGGAAGCGGCGCTGACCTCGCGCAGTTCGGTGTATGTGCGCGTCGCGGGCAACCAGGCGGTCGATCTCTTCAACATCGACACGGGGCTGACGCTGAAGGTGACGCCGAGCGTCGAATCGACCGGCGAGCCGCGCCGCAATATCCGCCTCAACATCCAGATCGAGGACGGCTCGTTCAATACGACGGCGTCGGTGGACAGCATTCCGGAGGTCGACAACCATTCGGTCGTCACCCAGGCCGTCGTGCGCGACGGCGAGAGTTTGCTGATCGGCGGCTATCAGTACGAGCGCAGCCAAAAGACGACGTCGAAAGTGCCGGTGCTCGGCGACGTGCCGTATCTCGGCGCGCTCTTTCGCGACACGCAGACGACCCACGAACGCCTCGAGCGCCTGATCCTGATCACGCCGCGCCTCAAGCAACGCTCGGGTGAAGGGGAAGCGACCTCGAACGCCGCGCTGGGCGACACGGCCCCGACCGCCGCCGCCGCCAGCGTCGGTGCCGACGCCGATGTCAACGCCGCGTTGCGGGACATGGCGTCGCGCGCTGCACTGGGTGCCTCGCCCACTTCGACGTCGTTACCGTCGAGTCCGCCTGGCTTGCCGCCGGCGCACGAGATGCCGTGGGAGAGCCGCCATGACCGCTGATGCGCTCATCGTAGTCATGGACGGCGTGCACGCCGGCGCGAAAGTGGTGCTGTCATCCGGCAAGCCGGTGCGCATCGGCAGCGGCGCGGACGCGGACCTGATGGTGATTGACGAGGGCGTCGAAGCGCAGCATGTCACCGTCGAATCTCGCGGGGTGTTGCTCGCGCTGCTGGCCCAGCACACGCACGTCGCGGTATTCGGCCGCGCGCTCGCGCCGGGACGGCGCGTGCTGTTGCAGCGCGGCGCGTGGTTTTCCGTGGGTGTCGTGACCTTCCAGTTCACGGGCCGCGATGCGCCGGACGCGGCGCTGGCGCGCAACGCTGAGCGGGCCTATCTGCTGCGCTATGCGCCGCTTGCGTATGTGGCCAAACGCTGCGCCGATGCGTCGCCCGTGACGAAGGCGGCCGTCCTGGCCATGCCGCCTGTGTTCGCGCTGCTGGCGTGGCTAGCAGCGAGTCAGTTTGCCGGGACTGCGCATCCGGCGCGCAGCAACGATGCGTTCCGGCTGGTGACGACGCATCTCGACCCAAAGACCGGGGCGCTCGTCTACGAGGGCTACGTGCAGTCGGCCGCCGATCTCTCCGCGCTGACCGCGAGCGCCTGGTCGCAGCAACGGGCGCCGGTCATGCATGTGCTCGTGCTCGACCAGTTGCAGGAGCAGCTCGGCGACTTCCTCGCGCGCTACTACCGTGGGGCCGAGCTGCACGCCGCCGCGCCCGGTGCGTTCACGGCGACGCTGCCGGACGATCATGGTTTTCTGTCGCCGGAGGCGTGGGACTACGCACGCGTTGCACGGCTGGCGCGCGCCGAGATCGGCGGCTTGCGCGAGGTCGTGTTTCCCGGCCACGTCCAGCCAGGCGCACGGGTGCGCGTACCGCTCGACGCGCTCGGCCTGAATCTGCTGGCGAGCCGTCATGCCGTCTGGCTCACGGACGGGCAGGGCGTGCGCTACTTCGTGGGCGCCCGGCTGCCGCTCGGGCGGATCACGGCCATCTCGACATGCGCGGCGGACGTGACGCGCGACGACGACGGTTCGGTCTACGAATTTTTTACGGATGCTGACCATGGACAAAAAATCTGTCGCTAAAAGCATGCTCGGTGGCTGCACCGATCTGCCGATCGAAGCACAACTCGCCGAAGGCGGCGGCGCCGGCCGCGCGACGATCGAAGCCCGCCTGACGGCTGAGATCGAGCGTGTGAACGACGCGTTGTTGATCGCTACGCCGGTGGTGAAAAAAGAACTGATTCTGCTTGTCGAGTGTTTGCGCGCGGCTCGACAGGTGGTGGAGCGAAGCGTCAGCTTCAGAAACGCGCGCAATTAACCTAAGGAATGCAAATTATGAATACGATCAACCCGACTATGTCCCCGAACCTGGGCGGCAACGGCCTTACCGGCGGCCAGGGCGCAACGGGGATGAACGCGAGCGGCGGCATTTCGACAGCGAACATTCTCGCCGCCGTGCTGGCGAAACTCCAGAAGGACAACGCCAACGTCAGTCAAGCCGAGCAGGCAGTGCAAGGTGGCGGCGGTGCGCAGCAGGGCGGCAACGGCGTCGGCGGTACGCAGGGCAACACCGACATGCTGAAACTCCAGCAGGCGGTGACCGAAATGAACACGGACAACTCGCTCGGCACCAATCTGATCCAGGGCGTGGGCGATACGCAGAAGGACACCGCGAAGGCCACCCACTAACGTTTCTCTAACCAGGACGAAGACGCCCTCGCGGCGTCTTCGGGAGCCTTTGCAGATGCAGGACGACACCTTGGAACTGCTGATTTCGATCGGCCACTACGCCCGGATCTATCGACGCTTCGACGAAGCGCGCTACCTGTTCGACCGGCTGGCGCTGCTGTACCCGCGGCGGGCTTTTCCGTACCTCGGGCTGGGTCTGGTCGAGCTCGACCGCGAGAACTATCGCAGTGCCTCGTTGCTGTTCGGCCGCGCGGTGGAAGCCGTGCCTGAGAGCACGCTGGCGCGCGCGTGGCTCGGTGTGTGCCAGGTGTTCGAAGGCCATTACGCGCTGGGCGCACGCACGCTGATGAGCGTGGCGGATGGCGATGAGCCCGGCGCCGCCTCGATGGCCGCGGCGTTCCTGAAGCTGCCCGAATGCGCGCGCCATAGCCGCGCCGCTCGCGCCGCGCAGGTCGAGCCTGCCGCCGCTCCCTTTTCAACCCTTGAACGACTGACTATTCGAAACGGGCATTGATATGTTGCAACCCCCTGTCACTATCGTTCCGGTGCAAACCGGCGCGCTGTCCGCCGTCTCTCCGGTGTCTCCAGTAGGCGGCACGTCCGCGGATGGAGCCGGTGCGGCTGCCTCACCGCTCGAGCGTCTGCTGGCGAGCGCGCAGGACAAGCAGGACACCTCGACGCAGCAACTGTCGCAGCACCTTGACCGGATCGGCTCCGGCGGCCTCTCGACGAGCGACCTGTTGCGTCTTCAGGTCGACCTGAACGCCTTTGAGGTGCAGGTGCAGATGACGGTACGCGTGGCCGACGTGGTCGGCACCTCGATCCAGACGCTTACGCAGCGAAGCTGATGCGGCGCGCCCTGATCCTGCTGCCGCTCCTGTTGCTCCTCGCCGGCTGCAGAACCTCGCTTTTCGAAGGCCTGGACGAGGACCAGGCCAACCGCATCATCGCCGCCTTGAGCCATCACGGCATCAACGGCTACAAGGAACGCAACGCGGACCAGAGCTGGAACATCTCGGTCGACGACGCCGACGCGGTGGTCGCCACCGAGCTGGCGAGCGCGTATGCGTTGCCGCGCGGCGGTCACGCGAATCTCGGCGAACTGTTCAAGCGTCAGGGACTGATTTCGAGCCCCGAGGAGGACCGTGTCCTCTACGTCTATGGGCTGTCGCAGGAACTGTCCGAGACGCTCGAAAAGATGGACGGCGTGCTGCTCGCCCGCGTGCATATCGTGCTGCCCGAAAAAGATCCGCTGGATGCGACCCAGGACACGCCGCCCTCGGCGTCCGTAATGATGCGTTACCGCAGCGACTACAACCTCGAACCGATGCGCGACCGGATTCGGGCGCTGGTGGCCGGCAGCGTCGAAGGGCTGACACCCGCGCGGGTGTCGCTGACGCTGCTGGCGGTGACGCCGGTGCTGACCTTTCCGGGCAACTGCGCGGACGGCGTCGACGTCGCCAATGCGGCCGGCGGGGTCGCTGTCACCACCTGCCGCAACGACGGCGGCACGGGGGCCGCGCGCGCGACGACGATGCTGTGCGTGTTGGCCGTGATCGTCATGATCGTGGCCGGTTTCCTGTGGTTCTGGAACTCCGGGGCACGCACCTGGTTGACGCGGAAAATGAAGCGGAACGTGCGCGGGGCGAGCGCCAGGACCGAGCCGGGCATGCCCCGGCCGCACGAGCGTAATGAGGAGTCCGACGCAGACGGGGCGGCGCCCGGCGAAGGCACTGCGGAAGCGGCCGCCGACACGCCCAGGTCCGCAACCGGCCGAGGAGAGAACCCATGAAACACGCCTATACCTGCGCGCCCGCCTACTGGGCGCATCACAGCTGGCTCGAATCCGGGCGGCCGGTCCGTCACGAACGGGCTGCGCGCGCTGCTCACGCCAGCCTGTTCAGAAGTTATCCGCAACTGGTTCAGGTGGCCCTCGCCGACGTTCCGCCCGCGCTGCCGCTCTGGCCGCGGCCGGCGTGCGCGCGCCTGTGCCGCATCGCCGCGGCCCTTGGGTTCGCCGCTTCGTTGCGCCGCGTGGTCGCCGCACAGGCTCGCGCTGCCTTCGCGGCCGGCGTCGCGCCGAGCCTGCTGGTTGCCATCCAGCGGCACCCGCGCGCCGGTGCGGCCGACCTGAACGTCGAACCGGCGCCGTCGCTGTTCAGCCGGCGCGACATGACGGCGCTGGGACTGGCGGTGGCGATGCAGGCGGCCGCCGACTCGCGCTATGCCTTCTGGTGGAGCCTGCGCTTGCCGCGCGAGATCGCCGAGGCCGCCGGGCGCTTTCACCTGCACGGACTGTCGTCGCTCGAGGCACGCGAACTCGTGACCGACGCGCGGCGTTTGATGGAGGGGCGGCCATGCTGATCTGTCGAATGGGCGAATGGCGCATCGAATCGGACGGACATATAAGCGCGCTCGAACTGAAATCGCTCGAAGGTCTGCGTGCCGTCGAAGCGGAGCGCGCCGCCGCGGCCGCGCTCGAACGCGTGCGCCTCGGGACGCGGGGTCGCGAACTGAAACGCCGTGCATGGCGCCGCGGCCACGCGGCCGGCAAGGCGGCGGCGCTGCGCGAACAGGCCGCGCGGGCGGCGGTGGTCGCGTTTGCCGCTCATCGTCTCGAGGAGCGGCTGACGCAAATCGTGCTGGCCGCGGTGACCGATATCGTCGGCGCGCTGCCGCCGTCCGCCGCGTTGACCAATCAGTTGCGCCGCGCGGTCGCCGTCTCGCAATCGCAACGGCTCATCTCCGTCCGCGTGGCGCCCACTGTGTTCGATGAAGCGACGCGGCTGATTGCAGCCGTCGAAAAGGAGCTCGGCGCACCGCTGTGCGTCGTGCTGGCCGATGCCGGCTTGCCGGCCCATTCGTGCGTCATCGAAACCGAGGCCGGCGTGATCGACGGCGGTCTGAAAGTGCAGTTGCGGGCGCTGGAGCAGGGCATCCGCGAGGGGGTGGCTGCGGTGCTGCGCCGCTACGACGTGGCTGACGGTTCAGGGCGCACGCGGCTCGACACGATTGGGCAAGGTGTCCGCGAGACGCTGGCTTTGCTGGCGGCGGCTCCGCTTGCGCCGCTACCCACGCCGCCCCTTGCGACGAACACTGGGCGCGTGGTGCAGCGGCCGTTCGCGCGGGAGGCGGCATGATCGTCTGGCCGGACCTGGAGACCCTCGCCCTGGTGGATGCCGAGCGCCACAACCTGGCCATCCGGCATTTCGGCCGGCCGCGGGCGGTGCGCGTCGGCAGCCGCCGCTTCACGCTGGCGTTCGAACCGTGCCGGGTGCGCTATCCGTTGCTGCTGTCCGGCGTGGCAGCACAAGGGCCGTTCAGCGCCGCGTGCGACGCCGGCGCGCTGCTGCCGGAACTGACGCCCGCGGTGATCGGTACGCGCGGCGATACGGCGCTGACGCACGTCGCCGATGCGTTGAGCGACTGGTTGTGTGCGCTCGAAGGCCTGTTCGGCTTCACGATCGACCTCACCGGGATTGCCGGCGACGCCGTCCCGCCGGCCGGCGCATACGGCATTGCCGTGACGCATGTCGGGAGCGGCCGGGTTGCCCATTTCTCGTTTAGCAGTCCTGCGGTCGATGCCTGGCTGCGGCTGCATTCACCGCCGCCGCCGTCCAGCGATGCGCTGCTCGGCCGGCTGCAAGTCCGCTTGCCGGTCTGCGCAGCCGGCCCGTCGATGTCGCTGCCGCGCCTGCGCAAGGTCGCGGCAGGCGACGTGCTGCTGTTCGACCGCGAATCCTGTTACCTGCGCGCGCCGCTGCGATTGGGCGCGTGCCGGATCTTGTTGAAGTTCACTGAGGAGTACACCTTGATAGACCAAGTCATGAATGAGCAACCTGCCCCCGTCGAAGTGACCAGCGAACTGCTGCCGATCGACTCCCTGACGTTCGCCTTCGACGCGGTGCTCGGCACTCTGTCGTTATCGGTCGCCGAACTGGCTCATCTGCGCCAGGGATCGATCGTCGCATTCCGGCTGCCCGCGCGCGAGCGAACCGTCACGCTGCTGTGCCAGGGCATTCCGTTTGCACGCGGCGAACTGATCGACATCGACGGTTCGCTCGGCGTGCGCGTGACCCGCATGACCCATGAGGACCTGCCGGCATGACCGCCCAGTTCGACCCGCTCCAGGTCGTCAGCCTGTTCTTCATCCTGGGCCTGCTGCCGCTCGCCGTCACGATGACGACTTCGTTCACGAAGTTCAGCATCGTGCTGACGCTGTTGCGCTCGGCGCTCGGCGTGCAGCAGGCGCCGAGCAACCTGGTGATCTCGGGTCTCGCGCTCGCGGCCACGCTGGTCGTCATGGCGCCGACCCTCGCAAAGATCGAAGCCGCGCTGCCGACCGGCGATAGCGGCGAACTGGTCATGCCGCGCGCCACCGATCTGTATCAGGCGCTACGCGGCCCGCTCGGCGAATTCATGCTGGCGCATTCGCGGCCCGACGAGCGGGCGTTTCTCGTCGGCGCCGCGAAGCGCATCGATCCGCAGCGCGACGCTCACGAGACCGACTTGCAGTTGCTGATTCCGGCCTTTCTGATCAGCGAAATCTCGAGCGGATTCGAGGCGGGATTTTTGCTGTATATCGCCTTTCTGGTGGTGGATCTGGTGGTCGCCAACGTGCTGAGCGCGATGGGCATGATGATGCTGTCGCCGAGCACGGTGTCGATTCCCTTGAAGCTTTTCATCTTCGTATCCGTGTCAGGCATGTCGAAGCTGATGCACGGCCTTATTGTCAGTTATGCAAAATGAACGGTGTCCCTTCTCTCACCACCCTGTCCAGCGACGCGCTCATGCTGGTGTTCTGGCTGTCGCTGCCCGCGCTCGCCGTCGCGACGCTGGTGGGCTTGCTGCTCGGACTCCTGCAGTCGGTGACGCAGGTTCAGGATCAAAGCTTGCCGTACGGCGCCAAGATCATCTGCGTCGGCGCGGTGCTGATGGTGACCGCGCCGTGGGCGAGCCGCGAACTCGCGCGTTTTCTCGCCCATGTCTTCACTTTCATCGCGGCGGGGCGTCTGCAGTGAGCATGAACGACATCGGCTATCTCGAGGGTTTTGCGTTCTGCACGATCCGGCCAGCGGTGGCGCTGTTTCTGATTCCGTTTGGTCAGAGCGGCTCGCTCGGCAAGGCGTTGCGGCTGCCGCTGCTGCTCGCGCTCGCCATGCTGCCGCAACAGGCCGGCTGGCCGCCGCACCTGATGCTGTCCATCTGTGCCGAGGCGGCTACCGGTGTGGCGCTCGGCCTGTTGCTCGGCACCGTCTTTCATGCGGCGAGCGCGGCCGGCGCCGTGCTCGACCAGCAGGGCGGCTATGCGAGCGCGGCCGTCTACGATCCGCATTTCCAGCAGGAAGCGGCGTTGTTCGAAACGCTGTTTCTGCAGTTTGCCGCGCTGACGATGTTCACGGGGCCGGGCTTGCCGCTCCTGTTCGGCTTCTTCACCGATGCCTGGGTGCTGTGGCCGCCGGGACGGTGGCGCGTCGATCTGGTCGACGTGTTCCGGCAATTCGCGCTGCGCGATCTCGCCGACGCACTCAGCGAAGGCGTGCGGCTCGCCAGTCCGTTGCTCGGCCTCATGCTGCTGATCGACGTTGCATTCGGGCTGATGTCGCGGCATGCGAAACGGCTCAACCCGTTTGCCACCGCCCGCACGGTCAAGGCCATGGTCCTGTCGTTTGCCGCGGTGCTCAGTGTGCCCGCGCTGTTCGTGCAGTTGCGCACCGCCTTCGATCACGTGATCCATCTGCGATGAGCGACAAGAGCGAAGCCCCAACCCCCAGACGGATTCGCCGCGCCCGCGAGGACGGCAATATCGCGAGGAGCACGCACCTGACGGTGGTGGCAAGCGGCCTGTGCTGGTGGCTGTATCTGTTCATCGAGGCGCCGCGTCTCTATGCGCTGGGCACACGGCTGATCCTGCAGGTGACGACGCTGGATGGCGCGCGCCCGTTCGACGAGCGGCTGGCGTCGACGCTCGCGCTCCTCAGCGCGTGCCTGCCCACCGTGCTGAGCACGCTGGGCGTCGGTGCGCTGGCGGTGCTGGTGCCGGAACTGGCGCAGACGCGCGGGACATTGGCGTTCAAGCGCATCGCACCGGATGTGAAACGCCTGAATCCTGTCAACGGGCTCAAGCAGATGTTCAGCCTGCGCCTGCTGTGGGACACGCTGCTGACGCTGATGCAGTTTGCGATCCTGCTGTATCTGTTCGTGCAGGCGCTCCTTGCATGGTTGCGGCAACTTGCGCCCATGTGGACGTTCCCGTTGCCGGTTCACCTCGGCTACATCGCGATGTCGCACTCGCACCTGCTCGTCTCCATGGTGGCGTCGCAGATCGCGCTCGCTGCCGCCGACTATTTCATCCAGCGCTTTCTGTGGCTGCGCGGCCTGCGCATGGACAAGAACGAAATCAAACGTGAATACCGCGACGACGAAGGCGACCCCTACGTGAAAAGCCGTCGCCGCGCGCTTCATCGGGAGCTTGGTCAATAACATGTCGAACCGTTCCATTCTTAGCCGCTACGATCTGTCGGCCTTATTCGAGCGTCACGCGGATCTCGCGGTCGGCGTCGGCATGCTTGCCGTGCTGGCACTGCTGATCGTGCCGGTGCCGCCGTTCGCGCTCGATCTGTTCATCTGCGTGAGCTTTGCCGCCAGTCTGACGATGCTCACGACCACGCTGTACGTGTCGAAGGCGGCGGAGCTCGCGAGCTTTCCGTCGCTGTTGCTGATCACCACGCTGCTGCGCCTCGCACTGGCGATTGCCTCGACCAAGATGATCCTGCTGCATGCGCATGCCGGCCAGATCATCGGCGCCTTCGGTCAACTGGTGGTGGGCGGCAATGTCGCCGTCGGGCTGGTGGTGTTCGTCGTGCTGGCCGCCATCCAGTTCATCGTGGTCGCGAAGGGCGCGGACCGCGTGGCCGAAGTGGCCGCGCGCTTCACGCTCGACGGCATTCCCGGTCGCCAGATGAGCATCGACGCCGACATGCGCAACGGCGTGGTGACGGCCGCGCAGGCGAGCCGGATGCGCGCGGCGCTCGAACGCGAGACGTATTTCTACGGCTCGCTCGACGGTGCGATGAAGTTCGTCAAGGGCGATGCGATGGCGGGGCTCGTCGTCGCGCTGGTGAATATCGTCGGCGGCCTGGCGGTGGGCATCGCGCAGCGCGGCATGTCGTTCGGCGATGCACTGCATACCTACACGATTCTCACGGTCGGCGACGGGCTGGTGTCGCAGATTCCCTCGCTGATCGTGTCGGTGGCGGCGGGCGTGCTGGTGACCCGCGTCGCCGCGGGCGACGGCAAGGACGTGCACCTCGGCGGCGACATCTACCGGCAACTGGCGACGCATCCGAAAGCCATCGGCATGGCCGGCGTGGCGTGCCTGTCTCTCGCGGCGATTCCGGGCTTTCCGCATATCCAGTTCATGGCGGCCGGCGCGCTGCTGCTGACCCTCGCGCTGACCTTGATGCGCAACGCCGCGCTGGCGACGAACTCGCAGCGCGCGCTGATGCCGGAGATGACACGCGACGGCGGCAACTACGTGCCGCGCATTCTCGACGACGTCGAACTGGGCACCAGTGCGAGCTTGCGGCTGCGGCTCGGCCTGAAGGCCTTCGACGCGTTGCGGCCCGAGGCGCTGAACCGGCAGCTCGGCCAGTTGCGCCGCCGTCTGATGATCGAGCTGGGCCTGCCGTTTCCGGGTCTCGCGTTGCTGCGCGATGGGCGGCTCGCTCCGGAGCGCTACATCGTCGACATCGAGGACGTGCCCTATGCGAGCGGCACGCTGGTGGCCGGACATACGCTGCTGAGCGGCGAGGAGGATGCGATCGGGTTCGACGGCGTCGAAGGCTACCGGCCGCGCGCCGCCAAATCGGTCTGGGTGCCGAACGCCACGGCGGCGTCGATCAAGGATCCGGAGATCCTCAAGGCGAGCGTCGACGAGGCGCTGTGCGATCACCTGGGCGAGGTCTGCGAACGCTCGGCCGCCGATTTTCTCGGCACCCAGGAGACCCGCTTCCTGCTCGATCAACTGGGTATCGAATTTCGCGAGCTGGTGGCACAGGCAGGGCAGGCCGCGACGACGGTGCAGCTTGCCGGCGTGCTGCGGCAATTGCTGCAGCAGCGGGTGCCGATTCGCAATCTGCGCGCGATTCTCGAAGCCGTCGTCCGCGTGCCGGCCGGTGAGCGCACGCTCGACCGGATGGTGCGGGAGGCGCGCATCCAGCTTGGCCGGCAGATCGTGCGCGGCTACGCCGACCTCGAGACATGGACGCTCACGGCGGCGGTGCTGGATCCGGCATGGGAGGCCGGCCTGGAAGCGCAGATCCGCGGCGGCGCCGACGGCGAGCCGCAGTGCGTGTTGTCCGCGGAAGAACTGGGCCGCGCGCAGGAGATCTTTGCCGCGGAGCTCGCCGGGATCGCGCTGATCGTCACGAACGCCGTGCTGCGTCCGCACCTTGCGCGCTTGTTGCGCGACTTCGGCCGGCGCGTCGAGGTGCTGGCGATCGAAGAGATTCCGCTGGACGTCTATCGTATTCATGCGATCGCAACCCTGGGTGCGTTATGAACCGGCGCAACCTGCAATTGTCTGGAGACGAGGTGCCCGTGTTGAGTTCAACGCCTGCGTTGCGCGGGCGGGTGATCGAAGCGCGCGGCGTGGTGGCGCGGGTGGTGGGTGTGTCGCTGCGCATCGGCGAGAGGGTGCGGCTCGTGCGCCCGGATACGCTGGAGTCGCAATACGGCGAGGTGGTCGGCTTTGCGCACGACGGCACCCTGGTCATGCCGCTTGCCGGCCTCGCGGGTCTGTCCGACATCACCGAGGTGCAAGGCTGCGGTTCGGCGTGGGGCACGTTCGATGCGGCGGGTCTGCTCGGCAGGGTGGTGGACGGTCTGGGCAACCCGCTCGACGGCGCGCCTGCACTGGTGCCGCTGGCGACCGATGCGGCGGCGCACGCGGCGGCCGGGACGACGCTCAATCCGCTCGAGCGGCCGGTCATCGCCACACCGTTTGTCACCGGCGTGCGCGCGATCGACGCGCTGCTCACCTGCGGCGTCGGCCAGCGCACCGGCATCTTCGCACCGGCGGGCGGCGGCAAGAGCACGATCATGGGCATGATCGCGAACGGTGCTTCAACCGACGCCATCGTGGTGGCACTGATCGGCGAGCGGGGCCGCGAGGTGGCGGAATTCATTCACGACCATCTCGAGCGCCGGCGCGGCTCGACGATCGTGATTGCCGCGACGTCCGACCGCCCCGCCGCGGAGCGCATCAAGGCGGCGGAACTCGCGGCCAAGGTCGCGGCGGACTTGCGTGCCACGGGACGCAACGTGCTGCTGCTGTTCGATTCGTTGACGCGCTATGCGCGCGCCTTGCGCGAACTCGGCCTTGCGGTCGGCGAGCCGCCGTTGCGCGGCGGCTTTCCGCCTAGCGTGTTCGCGCAGTTGCCGCGACTGATCGAAGCAGCCGGCGCGACGGAGCAGGGCAGCATCACCGCGTTCTATACCGTGCTCGCCGACGAGACGGACCTGTCCGATCCGGTCGCGGAAGAGGCGCGCTCGCTGCTGGACGGGCACATCCAGTTATCGTCGAAACTGGGGGCGGCGGGTCACTATCCCGCGATCGACATTCTGCGCAGCCGCAGCCGCCTGATGAACCGCGTCGCCGATGCCGCGCAGCGCGCCGACGCCAACCGCGTGCGCGACTGGCTGGCACGTTATGAGGAGGTCGAAATGTTGTTGCAGATCGGCGAATACGAACGGGGTAACGACACCGGGACGGATCTCGCGATCGACCTGCGCCCCGAGATCCAGCGCTTTTTGCGGCAGCCGTACGACCGCAGCAGTCCGTGGGTCGAAACGCGCGCGCTGCTGCGCGAGTTGTGCGCCGATGCGCCCCCGGTGTGATGCGCAGCGCGGCACAGGAGGCGGATCTGTGGCGGCTGCTCGCGCGGGTGCGCGGCTTGCGGGTGCGCCGCCGGCTGCGTGCGCTGGCCGACGCGCGCCGCCACGAGCGGCGGGCTGCCAATGAGGTGGCGCAGCGGGTGGCTGCACTGGAACACCATGCCGATGCGCGACAGCGCATGCTCGCGTTTTGCCGGCACGATCGACGGGGCGGCGGCCAGTGGCATGCGACGCTGCGTGCGCACGATGCGTCGACACCGGTGTTGCAGCGGCACCTGGCCGACGCGCAGCACGCGCACGCGGCGGCACGCGATGAAACGAGCGAAGCGCTGCGTGCCTGGCAGGTTGAGAGGGTGCGCCATGACGACGTGCAGCAGCGCTGGCGAACGGCCGTCGCACGCGCCGCATGCGACGGCCCGCAGGACTAGGGCGGCTACGGCACGCACGGGAACAGGGGGCACTCGTAGGGCGGTTCGATGCCGCACTCATGCGTCGATCGTGCGTGCGGCATGTATCGGGGGCAATGACAGATGCAGTTGCCCCCTCATCGTACGGTCTGCTTACGTGTTGGCCTTCTTGATCTCGTCCGGCGTCGCTTCCTTGCCGGTGGCGGGATTGATAAAGCCGCTGCCGTCGCGGGCGGCCACGAGGGTGAAGCCGTCCGGTGTGGCGGCATCGAGCGCGCGGCCATTGTTGCTCTTCTGCACGCTCAGGCCTGATTTGTCCTGCGCACTCAAGCCCGTGACCTCATAGGCCTGATTGCCGCGGGTGATCGTCACCTGATCCGCGTACGAGATCGACTTGTTCTTGGGGTCCGGCTGGGAATTGACGGTGACCTTGGTGTTGTCGGGCAGCGTGAACGTCATCGGGCCGTTGAACATCGCAGTCGACGAATTGGAATTGGAACCGCTTTGGTGCTGGGTGAGATGCGGATCGCCATAGATCATGGTCTTGTCGCCGGTTGTATTGTTGGTCATGACCATCGTCGAATTGGATTTGTCGAAGTCGAGCTTGTAGTCGCCGAGGTTGATGCTGGCCTTATTGTTGCAGACTGCCGTGTTGCTCCACTGCGCCTGGTTGGTGCTGCCCGAGTTGTTGCAGCCGCAATGGTTGATCGACGGCGTGCGGTCGCAGCCGCGCGATTGATTGGCAAAGCCGCTGTTGGTGCGGCTGCTGTTGCCGTAGCCGGATGGATTGCAATTGCTGCCCGGGCGCATCGGTTGCGGGTTCGCCGCCTGAGCGCGATTGATAATGGTGCCCTGCGCGGAGAACGTGGTGGTCCGGCCATTGCCGGCGGTTTGGCTGGAGATTGAGAACGACGTCTTCGAGAAGCCGCCCATCATGGTGGACATCTGGCTCGCCAGATTACGGGCACCATTGGACCCTGTGGCAAGCGGCAGCGGCGACGATGCGCGGTTGCCGACAGAGCGATGGATGTCCATGCTGTTTTGGAACGAGAGAACTGAGGTGTTGATTTGCATTGCTGCTTGCATGTCGAGAGTCCTGAGGTGAAAGAAGTCGGCGTGTGCTGGATAGCCGGAACCGCGGTGCCGACGGTATGGAGTGGGCTCCGCGGATGAAATAGTAGAGGCGCGATTGCTGCGACGCGCTGTACTTATTTATAGCGTTGGGCGTTACCTCGAAAAATAAATTATTTCGTTTAACTACCTATTTAAGCTGGGCATCGCCGACGCAATCGCATTCGTTTCATGTTGTCGTGGGGCCCGGCTCGTTTGTAGCGCCGTGCGTGGGCAGCGGCGGCAGGCCGGGGTTGGGCGGCGACGGCTGCGCCGGCGGTGTCCGGGTTGGCTGGAGCGTCGTATAGACGGGTGTCGTTCCCGACGGGTTGACCAGTTCCTGTTCGCCTGTGTAGATATTCTTCGCGAAGATCGGCGTGTCGACGGGTACCTCGGTCAGACGCAGGCCGATGCGGGGCGTGACGGCCCCATCCTGAGGTGTCGCCGCGGCGATTTCGTCGATTCTGAATACGGTATTGGGTCGGAATATCCATTCGTGTTCTCCGGACGCCAACGTGGTGACACGATAAACAAAAGGCGTCGCCGACTTCGACTGGATGTCGTAAAGAGCAAACGCTCCGCCGGGTGCCGCGGCGTGCTCGCTGTCCGCCAGCGTTGCGTTCGTATATTCGCTTTCGCTGGACGCGGACATGAAAGCCGGTGAATTGGTCACGTAGTCGCCCGGTGCAAACTTGCTCGCGTAGTCGGCAGGGACCTCCGCGACGCGAAGCAGGCGGCTATCCTGGTCCGGCCTCGGCAGATGGGTCAGTGCGGCTTGCAATGCATGCGCGCGTGAGGCGGTGTCGGTTTGGTAGCTGCGATCGCGCAATTGCCGGTTGAGGTCGAAATTGACGTCCTCGTAGTCGGAGCCCGTCGAGTAGGTTTCGCTGAGATCCAGATAGGTCCAGTTTCGGAGGGCCTCTTGCTGCGAGTCGGGAAGATTGTCGAACGCGGCTCGGTACCGTCCGTTGAACGCGATGTCATCGAGTAAAGCGTCCGCGTCGGAGTGCCACGCCGGCGGATTGAGCGTTTGCAGCATCTCGGCGGAGAGGGGAGTGCCGGATGCGTTGGAGACCTGAAAGCGTTCCTCGAACGGTTGCTCTTGTGGAGGGGCGAGAGCCGGTGCGTTGTCCGGGTTCATGCCGCCCTTGAGTCCCACATCGTTATGGACCTCCCAGCCGCCTTGAGCATCGGTCCTGACCGGATATTGAGGCCGGTACGGATTGTCCGCCTGATACACACGCCAGGTGTTGTTGTCGCGATCGAAGCGGGCGGGATACGTCTTTCCACCGCTGTCGAGGTAGTACCGCCCTTTGTCGTCCGTGAATATGCCTGGCTGGCCAGGGGCGGGTTTCAGGGCGCCGGGCGCGGGCTGCACGGCGTAGTCGTCGGGCAAGCGTGCCTTCGTGCCGGTGATGCGCTGCGATGCCTCGGCGGCGGCCGTGTCCACGCTTAGGCCCTGCGCTGCAGGGCTTGCCGCCGCTTGCGTGGCTTGCGCGCCCACGCTGCCGGGTTGACCGGACGGCGCGGGTGGGAGGGTGGGGCTTCTGTCGCCCGTCGCGACAGGGTGCTCGGGAGCGTACCCTTCGGGTGGCGCCTTGAGCACGCGGGTCGCACTCTTCGCGGCAAGCCGTTCCGTGAAGGCCGTTGCACCTTCGCCCGCGACAAGACCCAGCAGGCCGGAAGCCAGGTCGATGCCGAGGCGCGTGTTTGCCGACAGCAACGAGTGTGGATCGAACGCGGCTGTGAGCGGCGCGAACGGCGTCATGCCCAGCAGGAAGCGGGTGGCGCCTTCGAAAATCTGCTCAGCCAGTTTTTCCCCGCGCGCGCGCGGCGTGATCGAAGCGTCCTTGTATGAGCTGTCGTGCAGCACGGCGTTATACCGGTCCGCCAGATCGCGGACGTAGTCGGGGCCGGACGACGGCAACTGTTTCAGGATGTCCAGGTAGCTTTTCGGCGCGTCGACGCCATAGGCGTTGAGTTTTCGTCCCGCCTCCACGGTCCATTTGACGAGCTTGTCGTGCAAAGCAGAATCGTCCCGCATCCGTTGCGTGAAAGCCAGCAACCGACGGTCTGCCAGGTCGTCGCGACCCGTGCCCGGATTGGTGCTGTACAACTGGCGGCCGATCAGCTCGTAGCGCTTGCCGGGGGCGTTGGTGAGCGCATCGGCTTCGTGGACGATGCGGTCGACCTCCGCGTTCGCCTCGGCCCATTTGCCGGCTTCCTGCGCGGTATGCTGGTCGATCGCCTTGGCGATCTTGTGCTGCAGAGTGTGTTTCAGTTCGGCGGCCAGCGTGAAGTAGCGCTCGCGAACAGCCGGCGTCGCGGCGATGACGAAGCCCTGGCGCAGCCGTCGCAGTGCGCTGAGTTCCTGCTGGTTCGCCAATCCGGTCAGGTAGCCTGCGCCGACTGGACGGTTGAAGACGCTCAATGCCCGCTCGACCGGATCGTTGCTGGCGGTGTTGACGCGTTCGAGCAGCGCAGTGCCCAGCAGCGACAGTTGTTGATCTACACGTTGACGGTCCGCGGGGGCCCTGGCGTCGCGAAACGCGACATCGAGCGTCGCAAGGGCGCCGGCATAGGCCTCGTATTCGGGCTGCGGCAGCGCGGTGAGCAGTGGCTGCATGTGATTGACCTGTTGTTCGAACTGCTGAACTTCAGGAGGGTAGCCGGTCAGGTTTTGCTGCAGCGCCGTGCCGAGCCGCGTCATGTTTTGCTCATCCTGATGGCTGCTCGTCGACAGGCTGGTCAAGTTGGGCAGGGTGCTGGTGTCATGCGCGCCGAGCAACTGCTCAAGTTCCGCGCGCGTGGCGCCGGGTAGCAGCGGTCGCCCGTACGGTGCGTAGGGAGATGCCGCCGCGGCGAGGGGTGCCGATGGCGTCGATGGGGCCGGCATCGGTGAAGACGGGGCGGGGTTGTCCACGGATCGCTGAAGCCGGCTCGGAGCGAGGTTGAGTGCGGCCCGGGAAAGCGGCGACAGTAGCGGCGGCACCTGATCGTTGCCGTCCGGTTTATCCCCGCCGCGTACGGGTGGTTGTCCCGCGTTCGTCGAGCTGGATGACGTGTTGTGGATAGCCGGTTGCCGCTGCGGCTGGTCACGAGGCAACAGGGTGTTGCTGTCCGCATCGGGCTGCGGGGTACTCGAAGACGCGCTGCCAGTCGCGTTGATCGGATTCGTGCTCATGGGCATTCCCTCTGCATGTGTAGAGGCGGGATCGAGCGTGCGCTCGATCTGGCCGGAGGATTGACATGGGTGGTGACGCCCGTGTAGTGGACCATCTGGGTACAAGCGCGGGTGCCGATCCTGTATCACCACGCGTCCGATCCATTGATGCACACGTCGGCGTTGCTTGCGCGGCGCAGCAAAACGGCTTTGCACGATGGCGCGACGTCGCGAATTCTCTCCGGCCGCGACGTCGCAATCCGAGGCCGTCTCCGGTAAAACCCTGGTATCGCTCGCGTATGCGAGCCGATCCAGCGCAAGTAGCGCCGGCGCTTTCCATGACACCGGTGGACCGCATCGGCTAACATGACAATCCGGGGTGCCTCGGCACCCGAGGTGCCACCTTCGCCGGATGTAAGTGGCGGGTAAGTTGCGGCATCTATCGTGGCAGCAACGCGGCGTCGCCACAGCATGGCGCGCCGGCACAGGCTTTACGTTTCGTCTTCACCAAGGGGTTGTCGATGTCTGCGATTGAATCGGTTCTTCAGGAACGCCGCGTTTTCCCTCCCTCTGCCGACGCAGTGGCAGGCGCGACGGTCTCCGGCATGGACGCGTACCGGGCGCTCGTCGCCGAAGCGGAACGCGATTACGAAGGCTTCTGGGGGCGTCTTGCGAAAGAGACGCTGAGCTGGCACAAGCCCTTCACGAAGGTGCTCGACGAGTCGAAGGCGCCGTTCTATACGTGGTTCGAGGACGGCGAATTGAACGCGTCGTATAACAGCCTCGACCGTCACGTCGAAGCCGGCCACGGCCAGCGTACCGCCATCGTCTTCGAAGCCGACGACGGCGCCGTCACCAACGTCACCTATCAGGATCTGCTGCAGCGCGTGAGCCGCTTCGCCAATGCGCTCAAGAAGCGCGGCGTCAGGAAGGGCGACCGCGTGGTGATCTATATGCCGATGTCGATCGAAGGCATCGTCGCCATGCAGGCGTGCGCGCGGATCGGCGCGACGCATTCGGTGGTGTTCGGCGGCTTCTCGTCGAAGTCGCTCAATGAGCGCCTCGTCGACGTGGGCGCTGTGGCGCTCGTCACCTCCGACGAACAGATGCGCGGCGGCAAGGCCCTGCCGTTGAAGAACATCGCCGACGAAGCGCTTGCCATGGGCGGCTGCGAAGCCGTCAAGAGCGTGATCGTTTATAAGCGCACCGGCGGCAAGGTCGCATGGCACGAAGGCCGCGATCTGTGGATGCATGAGATCACCCAGAGCGAGTCCGATCAGTGCGCGCCGGAATGGGTGAGCGCCGAGCATCCGCTCTTTATCCTCTATACCTCGGGCTCGACCGGCAAGCCGAAGGGCGTGCAGCACAGCACGGGCGGCTATCTGCTGTGGGCCGCGCAGACCTTGAAGTGGACCTTCGACTGGAAGCCCACGGATGTGTTCTGGTGTACTGCCGACATCGGCTGGATCACCGGCCATAGCTACATCACGTATGGCCCGCTGGCGCTCGGCGGCACCCAGGTGGTGTTCGAAGGCGTGCCGACCTATCCGAACGCGGGCCGCTTCTGGGACATGATCGCGAAGCACAAGGTCACGCTGTTCTATACCGCGCCCACGGCGATCCGTTCGCTGATCAAGGCCGCGGAAGCCGACGCGAAGATCCATCCGAAGAGTTATGACCTGTCGTCTCTGCGCGTGATTGGCACGGTCGGCGAGCCGATCAATCCGGAAGCGTGGATGTGGTATCACGAGAACGTCGGCGGCGGCCGTTGCCCGATCGTCGATACCTGGTGGCAGACGGAAACCGGCGGTCACATGATCACGCCGCTGCCGGGCGCGACGCCGCTGGTGCCGGGGTCGTGCACGCTGCCGCTGCCGGGCATCATGGCCGCGGTAGTGGACGAGACCGGCCAGGACGTGCCGAACGGGCAGGGCGGGATCCTGGTCGTCAAGCGTCCGTGGCCTTCGATGCTGCGCAACGTGTGGGGCGACCCGGAGCGTTACAGGAAGAGCTATTTCCCCGAAGAACTCGGCGGCACGCTCTACCTCGCCGGCGACGGCGCGGTGCGCGACAAGGAAACCGGCTACTTCACGATCATGGGGCGGATCGACGACGTGCTCAATGTGTCGGGCCACCGGCTCGGGACGATGGAGATCGAGTCGGCGCTGGTGTCCAATCCGATCGTCGCCGAAGCGGCGGTGGTGGGACGCCCCGACGACACGACCGGCGAGGCCGTGTGTGCCTTCGTGGTGCTGAAGCGCTCGCGGCCGGAAGGCGAGGAAGCGGTGAGGATCGCCAACGAATTGCGTGCGTGGGTCGGCAAGGAAATCGGGCCGATCGCCAAACCGAAGGACATCCGCTTCGGCGACAACCTGCCGAAGACGCGCTCGGGCAAGATCATGCGCCGCTTGCTGCGCTCGCTGGCGAAGGGCGAGGCGATCACGCAGGACGTGTCGACGCTGGAGAACCCGGCGATTCTCGATCAGCTTGGCGAGTCGCTGTGAGGGTCCAACCGGATGGTTGAATCGCCGGGCTGATCGGCAGCGCTTGAGCCGAGTGGCTCGTTGCGGTACTCGTACGACGGCGCATCATTCGATGCGCCGTTTTCCTTTTGTGCACCCGTACAAGTGAATCCTGCCGGAGGACGAGTTGGACGGAGGCATGCGGCGCGGCCTGGCGCCTCTAGCCATCTTGACTCTGCGGCTTATATTCGTACGTCTTGGTTTCCACGGGGGTGTATTTGCCCCCTCGGCGCAAACCCGGTTCCGGTAACTCGATTTCGCCTCTTTCTGCCAGCACACGCACGCTAACTTTCCCCTGCTTGTTTTTGCTTATCACAGCCTCTGCCGTCCCCAACTGCCCTACTTGCTGGTTTGGAATGCGGTAATCGAAAGCGTGTGTGCCATGGCTTTTCGCATTCTGAGAGACCGTGATGCGCGCATCCAAAGGCTGAGGATCAGACGGCTTCAAAAATTCTCCGCTCGTTGCCGGCGCATCATGTTTGCCGTTGTAGACGATGACCGAAAACGGATACTTATTGCCAACATGGACAAGGTCATTGTTGTTCCCCTCATAGTCATGCGTATCCGCAGATGTATCGTTCTTCATTCTGTCGCTTGCATATCGAATGGCGTTTGCACCGTCACGAGAGGTCAGCCAGCCGTCCTTCCCCTCGCCGTAGGTTCCTGCATGATAAGCATAGAAATAGTTCGTATCCGATGCGTACATCATGGTGCAGCCACTCAAGGAGCCGCCGGTCACAACAAGCGTCTGCCCAGGTTTCAGATTTTCGTACGGAATTTTAATCGCGCCGACGCCATTTCGGCCGTTCGCCAGTTCGATGACCGGCACCTCTTTAGAAAGCCGCCTTCGTGAAGGCCCCCACTGATCTCCCAGAAAGACCTTACTATGGCTTGACTCCGAGGTAACCTGTGCGCCGTTGCCAACCGTCAGGACGTCCTTTCGCAGATCGGGGAGGACCTCCTTGGCGGATATGGGGTGTTCCATATTGATCCCGAAGCTCATCCCTCCCTCTCCGTCCTTCCGGTAATAACCAAAATCAAGCGGGAATTGATGGATTCTTTGATTCTCCTCGGCTTCATTTGCAGGCGGCTCGACGTTGAACGGTCCTTTTCCGATCAGCTTTCCCACCTGACCGTTTTTGACTGAAGATTCCCGCAGTCTGGACAAGACCCGCTTCACGACGTTCGTCGGTTTTTTTTGAGGCGGTGTATTGGCTGGACGTGGCGGTGCCTGTTCGGTTTGTGGCCCGGAAGGTCCGGCAGGCTGTTGCTCCGCCGGCAAACGCGGTGGCTGCGTCGGACTCAAAGGATAGCCGAGCCGGCCGTCGGGGAGACGGGTCGGCTGCCTGAAGGCCGGCGGTTGCCTGGTCCGCGGCGGTCGGCGGGAAGGGGGCGAGCCACCCGTGCCGGTAGTCGACTGGAGTGCACCCTGCATGGATTCCGGCGAGGGCAATTGGCCCTTTCTCGCCTGATTGGCGGCCTCTACCGCGTGGGCCGTTGCAAGCATGGCTTGTCCCTGAGGCGTCACCGAATAAGCGGCATCAACAAAACGGGTGTATCGGTCGATGTTTTGCTTTTCCTCCTTTGATATGGGATGTCCCTGGTTCAGCTTCCGGTAGGAATCCGTCGCACTTTTCGCGAAAGAGGAAAACGGCTTGCTCAACGCGTCCACGACGATCGCAGTGCCTTCGTCGAGCGTGTAGTCGCGCTTGATCTGAACGCCACCCACATACTTTCGACGCGGACCATCTTTCGTTTTGGGAGCGGAGACGGGTGTGGACGTTTCCACGTTACCGGGATTGCCCACGGCACGCCGATCCCGACTTGCATCCGGACTCCCAAACAATGGATCGCGGCGCAGTTCGTTGTACACCTCACGTGCCCATCGCTCGGCGTCCGAGAGTGAGGCCCCTGCGCGTTGCTTTTGCTCAATTTTCCATACACCTTTCTCGAAACCCTGAAGACGCACCCATAAGGCGCGCGGGTCGACAATCGGTAACGTCAACCCGTCCTTCACGGGTTCGCCTGACGCAGGCGCGTTTCGGACCTGTGCCACCGCCGAACCCGTACCCGTCGAATCTGCGCCGTTGACTACCGGTGCAGAACCGGAATGGTCGTAAGCTGATCCATTTTGAGCATTCACTCTCACAACCAACCCTCCAGAAAAGGACCAACCGGCGAACCGGATGTCCGAAGCACCTTCCCCAATCACGAGGATATTCAAGCATTTCAGGACGATTCCTGGCGCCGCAGGTTCGCTGCGCGGAATTGATAAACTGAAAAGGATAGCTAATCAATGGAATCGTCTCGCCGAGTCCGGTCTTTGCCACGTCACGCCCATCACGGTTCACCATGGCGCATCGTTTGAACAGTCCACCCAGCATCGTCATTGTGCCCTCAAGGGTATGAGCGGGGCATTATTCCAGTAGTTCCGACGGAGGCACACACAGCGCTCTGGACTGTGCAACCGCGAAGGCTTGCGCGCGGACGTCTCGAAGTATTGGGGTAATGCCTCCCGCGAAACCATGAGGTCACCATCGGATACGGCCAGGCGGACGCACTGCGGACGGTTTCTGCGTGAGTGAAATCCGAGGGCTTACGTCTGACCACCATCTATCGGGAGGTCATTGATGAAAGTTGATCGCAGTCTTGCCATCTACAGCGGGTTTGAACAGACAGTGAACGAGGTGGCACATGCTGGCGTGAAGCCGGGCGGCTCCCGCATAAACCGCTCCATCATTTCACCGGGTGGAGCGGGGCAGTCCAAGCCGCAGCAGGAAGCACCCGCCCGTAACGGACCCGACAAGGTCGAATATGTGGGCGGTGTTCGGATCAAGTCGAAGTACACGTTGGAAGAGGTATTGCGGATCGTTAAAGATGCGCTTGGACATCCCGTGGGTGCCTTCGCCGCCAGTACGACCGACATGCACCATGTTCTGGTGCACGATAGAAATATCGCCGAATGGGAGCGCGCCCAGATTGCGGAAGACTTCAAGCAGATCGACTCGATTATGGTAGGTCTGCGAAATTTTCATCCTGTTGGTGCGGCGATGAATCTAGTCTCTGTCAATGCCGGTGCGCTTCACACGCTGGAGGAAAAGAAGCCGCTAACCCTGGATCAGGCGGACGATTTGCTCTTCAGCATCAACGATTTGCCGTCTGCGGACAGCGTCGCGATTCCTGTAAAACGCCTGGCGACGGAGGGTGGGGCGAGACGCCCGAGGTACAAACCTCCGACGCGAATAAAGGGTGGCCGTGTCGGCTATCCTGCCAGCCCGACCCATCCTCCAAAATTGCCGATTGACGCGAAGGGTAAGAAGGAAACCCAGGGAAGCGGTGGAGCGGGCGCGTCTTCCAGCACCGGCGCGACGAGTACCGGCGCAACCAGACCGGTTCCCGGGACGAGTACGACGCCCCCTTCAAAACAGAAGGGCGGCACTGCGAAGCTGGTGTCGGCGATCAAGGCGAAATTCTCCAGCGACGCCCATCGGATAAGAATTGGAAAGATCGAGGCACTTAAAAATAAAGGTGCGATTTACGTAGGTGAGAAATCGGAGATCAGGACGAATTTTGATTTTTATCGTTACGACAATGATGTAAAAATGTCGGAGCCAGTTAAATCTTCGAATGCTGGAATTGAAAAAACGAGGGAGGTTCTCTACACCGGAAATGGCAAGGGGATTACCTCGCTATGTCAGGGTGGGAAGATGTACTACGGTGGATGGGGGCGCGGCAATCGTAAATTGAGCGCTCAGACGGATGTCATTGAACTAGCCAATGGCAAGGAGGGTGTGGGCGCGGTCAGGATAGCCTTCGCGGATATTCCACCCAAAGGGTCTCTGCTGGTGACCGCCGGCGGCCTGAGTGGATGCACCGTGATGTTTGCGGCCGACAACGCCCATTTCTACGCATACCACGTTGGAACGTCGACTCCAACGCGTAACTGGAAGACGGCTCAGGACGGCGTGCGTCTTCTCCGCCAGGCGCATGAACAGTTAAAACCAGATGCAACAAGGAAGGCGCTGACGCACCCGGAAAACAACGATCTGATCGACGTGGCGAAGCAATATCCATTTGCCTCCGTCATATATTATGGAAAACACGGTGAGAGTAGAGCGCAGGCCGATACGCGGATTACCGGAGCGGCCGGACCTGCGGCGCAGGGGACCCATATTCACGATTATTTTCAGCCGGACGTAAAAGGGGCGCCAATCGGCACAGCCTTCGCGCTGATTCGCAAGGACGCGCGAGGGCGGATTTCGGTCAGCACGCTTTACGAACGAGGCGAACTGCCGATCGCAAACTATAAAAGCGACGCCAAGGGCAATGTGATGTACGACTTTCACGAGAACGACGCTCAAATCGACAGGTTTACCCCTCAGACGGGTTGACGGTCTTGCCCAGTCGATTTGCCGCTTCGCTGTCAGGCACGCGGCTCAGCGCTCACCGCCTCCCGATGATTCTTCGCGCATGGCGGTGGCGCCACGGACAATCCCGATTGCCCGCACGGTGTCTTTTTGGTAAATAGGCGCATGACCACGCCGCATACCTCCGCCCAACCCGCGCTGAACCCGCTGCCCGAGCCGCCACCGGTCTCGGAGGCGATGGCGCGCGCGCATCGACGCTACTGGCGCTTCAATCTCATTTGCATCGCCGTGCTGATGACGGTGGGCTTTCTGGTCTCGTTCGTCGTGCCGCTGGCCGCCCCTTCGCTATCGAAGGTGCGCTTCGCCGGCTTCAGCCTGCCGTTCTACGTTGGCGCGCAAGGCGCAATCCTCGTCTATGTCGCACTGATTCTCGCCTACATCGTGCTGATGCAGCGCGCCGACCGCACGCTGCAACGCGCGTTCGTAGCGGACGCGAACGCCGCAGCAACGGCGCGCGGAAACTGAGCCGATGACGCTCACGCATCGGCTCATCCGCTCCTACGCGTTCTACACGCTCGGGTTTCTGGCCTTCATCTATGTGATGTGGCGCATCGAAGCCGTGACCGGGCCGGGCGTGTGGATCGGCTATGTGTTCCTGTTCGTGCCGATTGCCGTGTATGCGGTGATCGGCCTGCTGTCGCGAACCTCCGATCTGGTGGAGTACTACGTCGCGGGACGGCGCGTGCCGTCGGCCTTCAACGGCATGGCGACCGCTGCCGACTGGTTGTCGGCGGCATCCTTCATTGGTCTGGCGGGTTCGATCTACGCGACCGGTTACGACGGCCTCGCGTATCTGATGGGCTGGACGGGCGGCTATTGCCTCACGGCGTTCCTGCTCGCGCCGTATGTGCGCAAGCTCGCGCGCTACACGATTCCGGATTTCCTCGGCACGCGTTTCTCGAGCAACGCGGTGCGCGGCCTCGCGGCCCTGGCTGCGATCCTCTGTTCGTTCGTGTATCTGGTCGCGCAGATTCAGGGCGTGGGGCTGATTGCGACGCGCTTTATCGGCGTCGATTTTGCCGTGGGCATTTTTTGCGGACTGGCGGGCATTCTGGTGTGCTCGTTTCTGGGCGGCATGCGCGCGGTGACGTGGACCCAGGTGGCGCAATACATCATCCTGATCCTGGCGATCCTGATTCCGGTGTCGATGATCGCGCATAAGGACGGCCTCGGCTGGGCGCCGCAATTTAACTATGGACACCTGATGGAACGCGTGGAGACACTCGAGCGTCAGGTGCGCGATGCGCCGCTGGATCAGAGCGTGCGCGACGACTACCGGAAGCAGGCAGCAAAACTGCAGGTGCAGATAGACGGGCTGCCGCAGTCGTTCATCGACGAGAAGCAGGGGCTCACCGAGAAGGTGGCGGATTTGCGCCGGCACAACGGCCCGCTACGCGACATCAACACGAGCGAGCGCGCGCTCGAAAGTTTTCCGCACGATGCCGCGGCCGCGAAGATCGTATGGACGCAACAGCGCGAGGTGTTGTTGACGCGCGCCTCGGCGCCGGTGCCGATGTCCGAGCCGTTTCCGCCCATCAGCGGTGAAGACCGGCGGACCCACGAGCGCAATTTTCTGTCGCTGTTGTTGTGTTTGTCGCTTGGGACGGCGAGCTTGCCGCATATTCTGACGCGCTATAACACGACCACTTCGGTGGCGTCGGCGCGGCGTTCGGTCGGCTGGACGCTGTTCTTTGTCGCACTGTTCTATCTGACGGTGCCGGTGCTGTCCGTGCTCATGAAGTACGAAATCCTGACGAATCTCGTGGGGCACCCGTTTGCCGATCTGCCGCAGTGGCTGACGCAGTGGCTCAGGATCGAGCCGAACCTGATCAGCGTCGTCGATACGAACCGCGACGGCATCGTGCAGTGGAGCGAGATCCAGATGCAGCCGGACATGATCGTGCTGGCGGCGCCGGAGATTGCGGGGCTGCCGTATGTGATGTCGGGGCTGATTGCGGCGGGGGCCTTGGCGGCCGCGCTTTCGACCGCCGATGGCTTGCTGCTGACCATCGCGAATGCGCTTTCGCATGACGTCTACTATCACATGGTCGATCCGGCGGCATCGAGCCAGCGGCGCGTGACGATCTCCAAGATCTTGCTGCTGGGGATGGCGCTGTTTGCGTCGTATGTGGCGTCGCTGAATACGGGGAACATCCTGTTTCTGGTGGGAGCGGCGTTTTCGCTAGCGGCCTCCAGCCTGTTTCCGGTGCTGGTGCTCGGCGTGTTCTGGAAGCGCACGACGCGGCTTGGGGCGGTGGCCGGGATGGTGGCGGGGCTCGCGGTGTGCATCTATTACATCGTCTCCACGTACCCGTTCTTTACGCAGATAACCGGGTTCGTCGGGACCCGGTGGTTTGGCATCGAGCCGATCAGTTCGGGCGTGTTTGGCGTGCCGGCGGGGTTTCTGGTGGCGATCCTGGTGAGTCTCGTGGATCGCAAGCCGGATGCTTATACGCGGGCGTTGGTGGACTATATCCGGCATCCGTGAGGGTGGCCGGATGGGCGCTGGGCGGGGGGGGCGGGGTGGTTCGAGGGGCGTTTTGCGGGAGTTTTCGGACAGGGCTGGCGCGCGGCCCAGAGTTTGCTATAATTCGACTCCCGCCGGAGAGATGGATGAGCGGTTTAAGTCGCACGCCTGGAAAGCGTGTATAGGTTAATAACCTATCCGGGGTTCGAATCCCCGTCTCTCCGCCAAAATATTGATCAAGTGAAAAGCCGTTGAATCCAGCAAAGATTCAACGGCTTTTTGTTTTTCTGGCCCATCAGCGGCCCCATCATCGACCCGCCGCCATCCAACACGCGCGAACCCGGACCCATCGGCACGCCCCATCAACACGCACATCATCAACACTCCTCACTGCACCAGGCCGCGGCGCGCAACACATAGCCCTGACCTATCACCCCCTTTAAATAATTTGATGTTGGCCGCACGGAATAACCGCCCAGGTTATGCCGTTATACAAGGGCGCTCGCGGCACGTGTTGAAGGCAAGCACTCCAACCCGTCATTGCTGACCGCTAACCAACACCAACATTACGAAAAGATGAAAACGGGGAAGACCTTGTGGATGATGTCGGCCGCCTGTGTAGCAGCCATGAGCGGCGCCGTGCCGGCAGCCAATGTCAATGCCGCCACGCTTGCGGTCCATGTCGCAGACCAGGCCGGGGCTCCCATCGCAGACGCGGTGATTTACGCGACTCCAGTGGATGGCCGGTTGCCGGCGCGTCCGCCGGCCGGCGCGGTCATCGCACAGAAGAACAAGATGTTCGTACCGCTCGTCTCGGTGATTCAGACCGGCGCATCGGTCAAGCTGCCGAATCTCGACGATATTGCGCATGACGTCTATTCGCTCTCCGCACCCAAACGCTTCGAACTGAAGCTCTATCGAGGCGTTCCGCCGCACCCGGTCGTGTTCGACAAACCGGGCCTCGTGGTGCTCGGCTGCAACATCCACGACATGATGGTGGCGTACCTGCTCATTGTCGATACGCCGTACTTCGCCAAATCCGACGCCAGCGGCAATGCGATGCTCGCCAACTTGCCCACCGATCGCTATCGCGTGACCGTCTGGCACTATCGGCAGAGCGACGCGAACGCGCGGCCCACGCAAACGATCGACGCGAGCGCGAACAGCGCGGCGACGTTCACCGTAAAACTGGACGCCGAATAACCGGCGTATTGCGCGGAGGTCCTGTGCGCTTACACAGGTTGCGATCGAAAATCGCACTCGTCTTTGTTCTCTTGATGCTGGCGATACAAGCCGCGGTGTTTGTGGCCACCCGTAGCGTGATCGCATCGGTGGCGCACGCGCATGTCGACGCCCAGTTGGCGATGGGCGAGCGCGTGTTCAGGAAGGTCCTGCAATCGGACACGGAAAAACTGAACCAGGCGGCGGCGGTCGTCGCAGCCGATTTCGGCTTTCGGGAAGCGGTCGCCTTGCGCGATCAGACGACGGTGCTGTCAGCGTTGCAGAATCAGGGGGACCGCATCCATGCCGACATCGTGATGCTGGTCGGGCTCGACGGCAAGCTGATCGCCGATAGCCGGGATCCGGCGAGTGCGGGGAAGCCGTTTCCGTTTCCGTCGCTGATTCAGCACACCACGCACAAAGATGCGTCGTCCATCATTGGCGTAGTCAATGGCCGGCCGTACGAACTAGTGCTTGTTCCGGTAAAAGCGCCGTTGACGATTGCATGGGTCGCGATGGGCTTTGCGATCGACGATATTGCTGCCCGAGAAATGCGGGAAGTGGCATCGCTGCACGTGTCGTTCATCGCACGGCCGGCCGGCGGTCAATGGACGGTCCTCGCAAGCTCGCTGCCCGCTGAACAACGCACCGCGCTTGAGCGTGCAAGCCGCACCGCGACGCTGGTCGAGCGGCAAAGTGCGAGTGTCTCTCTCAACGAAGGTTTCGGATCGCGGATCGTCTGGCTTGCGGTGTCGAACCAGCCGGTGGCTGCGGTGTTGCAGACATCGCTTGACGAAGCCATGGCGCCGTATCGCAAGCTGCAATCGACGTTGTTCCTGCTGACGCTGGCCGGCGTCGTCATCTCGATCGCCGGCGCGACGCTGACCGCGCGTAGCGTGACACGGCCGCTTGCCGAGCTGACCCGTTTCGCGCAACGCATCGGCCGCGGCGACTATAGCGCGCCGATCCAGATTGCGCAGAAAGACGAAATCAGCGCGCTGGCGGCGGCATTCGGTCAGATGCGCGACGACATCGCCGAGCGCGAGGCGCGCATCACCGATCTGGCGTACGTTGACCGGCTGACCGGATTGCCCAACCGGGTTGCTTTCAACGAATGTCTTCAGCAGGCCATCGAAATGGCCGCGCCGGAACGCAGTCCGCTTGCGGTGATGATGCTGGACATGGATCGCTTCAAATATGTGAACGACACGCTCGGTCATCACATCGGCGATCTGCTGTTGCACGAAGTCGCCAAGCGCCTCATACGCTGTGTCCCGGGCGACACAGACACGGTTGCCAGACTGGGCGGCGACGAGTTCGCCATCTTGCTGCCGGGTGGCGAGCTGGGCACTGCACAGCGCATCGCCCAGGCGATGCTGAAAACGCTCGAAGAGCCGATCGTCATCGAGGCCCATGTGGTGGATGTGGCTGCGAGCATCGGCATCGTTATCTTCCCGGACGACGGCGGCGACGTGCACTCACTGTTGCGGCGAGCGGACGTCGCCATGTATCGGGCGAAGCGCACCAATGCCGGCATGTCTGTGTACGATGAAAGCGAAGAGCGCTATGGCGAGGAACGCCTGTCGCTGATGAGCGAATTGCGGCATGCAATCGAGTACGGTGAGCTGCGTCTCTACTACCAGCCTAAAGTCGATCTCGCCAGCAACGACATGTCGCACGTCGAAGCCCTGGTGCGCTGGGTGCATCCGGTGAGGGGCGTCGTGCCGCCGGGAGAGTTCATCCCGTTCGCCGAGCAGACCGGCTTCATTCGCTCGATCTCGCGCTGGGTCGCAGGCGAAGCGATTTCCCAGTGCGCAGCCTGGCACGCAAAGGGGATCGCACTCAGCGTGTCGGTCAATGTCTCCGCCCGCGATCTGGCCGAGGCGGATTTCCCCGATGTACTCGAAGCGTTGTTGCGGCAGCACGGCGTCGAGCCTCGCTGGCTGTGGCTCGAGATTACGGAAAGTGCGTTGATGGATGACCCGGCACACGCAATCGCCATACTCGATCGCTTGCATCGACTCGGCATCCGCCTGTCCATCGACGATTTCGGTACCGGGTATTCGTCGCTTTCCTATCTGAAGCGTATGCCTGTCGATGAACTCAAGATCGACCGCTCATTTGTGATGGGCATGGTGAGCGATCCGGACGACGAAATTATTGTGCGCTCGACGATCGCACTCGGGCACAACATGGGCTTGCGCGTAGTCGCCGAAGGTGTAGAAGACGCCACGACGCTCGAAACGCTGCGAACCTTGCATTGCGACGTGGCGCAAGGCTATCACCTGGGCCGGCCGTTGAGCGCCGACGGAATCGAGTCGTGGATAACGAGGTGGGCCGAAACGGTTGCCTCTGCCGCTTTAACCGATGAAGTCTGAACGACATGCCGGTCGGAGCCTGTCGTCAAGCTGACGCGGCGACGGTTACCGGACTGGACAAAAAAGAAGGAGCGTAACGACAATGAAAAACATCACGATTGTTCGCTGGCTCGCCATGACACTCGGAGGCGCACTGCTCGCGCTGGCGGTGGTCGGCGGCTACGGATTGATGCAGCTTCACGCGTCCTATCAGCGCATCGAAGGGCTGGAGACGCGCACGATACCGAGCCTGAAATCGATATCGGCCGCGCTCGATGACGTTGCCGCCATGCGGCTTGCCGTTTACCGCTATGTTGTCGACGGTGTCGACGACGCCAGCCGTTCGGGGATGAAACGGGAGGTTGCCGAGTCGGACCGTCAGTTCGACGAAGTGATGGCTCGTGCGCTGGCTCAGGAAGTCTCCGACGACACCGATCGAAAACTGTTCGTGGCGGACGGCGCCCGTATGGCCACCTATCGCGACGCCCGCGACGCGTTCTTCGAGAAGATGCAGGCGGGCGACCGCGATGGCGCGCTCGCGATGCTTCACGACGGCGGCGCCGTTCATAACGCTGCGCTGGCGCTCAACGATGGCCTGCACGAGCATCTGGGCGAGGACATCGCGCGCGGCAAGCTCGTGCGCGAAGAAAATGCAAACGCGTACCGGATCGCGTTCAGCCTGATGCTCGCGATCGCCGGCGCAGCGCTCGTGCTGACCGGGATACTGGGGGGGCGCCTCTATCGGCTCATCAGCCGGGGTATGCGGCAGATGCAGGACACGCTGCAGCGGGTCAGCGAGTCGCTGGATCTGTCGCAACGCGCAAGCGTGGTGCGCATGGACGAGATTGGTCACACGGCAACGGCATTGAACAGCCTGCTCGAGCAGATGGCCGGCGTCGTCGCCGAGGTACGCTCGTCGAGCGATGCGGTCGGGGTGGCGTCGAAACAGATTGCTGCCGGCAACCTCGATCTGTCTTCGCGGACCGAACAGCAGGCTGCGTCGCTGCAACAGACGGCCAGCAACCTGGGCGAGCTCACGGCAACCGTGCAGCAAAACGCCGACGCCGCACGCCAGGCCAATGCGCTTGCGATCAGCACGACGCGAATCTCCGATGAAGGGAATCTCGCGGTCGAACGGATGGTCGGCACGATGAACGAAATCGCATCGAGCTCCTCGCGGATCGCGGAAATCATCTCGATGATCGAAGGCGTGGCCTTTCAGACCAACATCCTCGCACTGAATGCGGCGGTTGAGGCGGCTCGCGCGGGCGAAGAAGGGCGGGGCTTCGCCGTGGTCGCGGCGGAGGTCCGTAGCCTTGCGCAACGTTCGTCGTCTGCCGCGAAGGAGATCAAGGATCTGATCGAGCAATCGGTCGCCACGATTCAGTCGGGCTCACAACAGGCGCAAGAGGCGGGTCGCGCCACCGCGGAGGTGCAACAGGCAATACGCCGGGTCGCGGGCATTGTCGAAGAGATCGCTACGGCGTCGGATTTGCAGGGTCACGGTATCGAGGAAGTCAACGTCGCGATCAGTCAGATCGATCAGGTGACGCAGCAGAATGCGGCGCTGGTCGAAGAGGCGGCGGCTGCCGCACAGTCGCTCGACGAACAGGTGACGCGCCTCGACGGGGCGGTTTCCGTCTTTACGGTCAGCAACGGTACGTAATGCCGGCGGGTGCAATCCTGCTCCCCTATGCGGACATGAAAAAACCTTCACGCGTTCGAAGTGGCAACGACAAGTCGTCCAGCCTATGCTGAAAGCGCAACTTCTGCACCGGCCCATTTGCTAGCGCAACACGGGCCGTCTAGCCGAAGGGTGTGATCAGACAAACTGGAGGAAGACGCTCATGAAGACCCCCTTGAAGTACGCATTGCCCCTCGGGCTGATGATGGCTAGCGCCTGCGCCATGGCCTCGGACCGGCTTACCCCGCACCAATGCAACAGCTATCCGTTCAAGCCGGCAAACGGCGAATTGACGCACCGTGACATGATGCGCGAGCTGACCGAACTCGAGGCCGTCGGTTACCGGCCGGCCATCGACAACTATTCGTTGGACATCACCGACGCCCGCGCGCGGCTCATGGCGAAATATGCTACGGACTGCAAACCGGACCAGCATGCGGCGGACGCGCCGCCGTCGAATAGCTGAGGCTGGTCGACCGCTGGGCGAGGAGGGCGCCGGCCGCGACTGCGGTCAGGCGCCCACGCGTGCCATCCACTCGGCGATATCGTTGACCACGGTGCCTTCGATACCGTAGTAGCCGTGCGGCGACAGCGACGCGCATTCGTTCGACGAGCGTACCTCGCCCCCTTGCACGAACAGGACGGTCGCGTGGGTGTTGCGCATCGATTGCGCAATGGCGTCAGCCATCGACGGCGGGGCCACCTTGCAGCGATCGTCGCGGTTCGCGACCACGAGCGCGGGGATGTGGACGTCCTCCGGATGGGCATCGAATACCGTCTCGTGCGAAGCGCCCAGGATCGATACCGATTCGGTCAGGATCACGCCTGCGAGTTCCTCGCCTCTCGCGTGCGAGGCCGCATTCATGGCCGCAATCGACCCCTGGCTCGTGCCCATCACCCAGACGGGCGCGTTGGCCTGCTCGTGCGCGAAGGCGACCACTTCGCGTGTCACGGCGGCATAGGCGTCGGTGCTGCGCTTGCCGCGCATCGACTGGTGATCGATGGCGTCCACGAGGACGACGCCGTAACCCCTGGCAGTCCAAAGATCGCGCGAGCGGACGACGAAGTTGTCGCCGTGCCTGATCACGCCGTCTTTCTCGATACCGATATCGTCGGCGCCGCCCGAAAACATCACGATGATGCCGCGCACTTGCGACGGCGGCGCGTCGTACAGCACGCGTTGAAACTCGCCACCTTCGAGCGGCAGGTCGCGTACCAGTACGCCGCCTTGCGATGCGACGCCGATGGCTGCTTCGTTCGCGGGGTGGTGGTGATGCGGTTCGAAGTCGGACGCGTATGTCGTGGCAGTCGCAAACGCGCAAAGCGTGGCGGCAACGAGGGCTGTGCGAAGGCAAGCAGTTTTAAGCGAGAACACGTAACGCCTCTTGATCAGGGTTCAGCAAAACGTCATGTCGCCCAGGTGGATGACAAAGGCGAGGATACGAGACACGGCGCCAAATTGAAAATACCTGTGAATGGCGGTTGCCATATCTCCTGCGTATGGGAGCCCGGCGCTCAATCATGATGTGTGACGCACGCCCCGCGCTGCACGTCGAAAACCGACCCGCTAGAATAGAGTCACGTTAAACCGCCTGTCCGCCATGCACTCACACGAATCCCTCCAGAAACTGGACGTCATCGCAGCCGACCAGCTTGCCGAGCATCTGCCGGCGCATGTCATTGCCCATTTGCCGCCTGGCGAAGTGATCGTATTCGCCGTCAGCGACGACGCTTCGGACACAGCCGCCTTCAGCGCGCGCTACGGCTTCGGCCTGGAAGATTGCGCGAACACGATCGTGATCCGCTACAAGAAGGACGGCGCCGAGCACTACGCCGCGATCGTCACGCTCGGTTCGCTGCGGCTCGATATCAACGGCGCGGTCAAGGCGCATCTCGGCGCGCAGCGGCTCTCGTTCGCCAAGCGGGAGGTCGCGGTCGAACATAGCGGCATGGAATTCGGCGGTATCACGGCGTTCGGGGTTCCGGACGATTGGCGCATCCTCGTCGACGCTGCGGTGATGGAGCGCGAGCAGGTCGTGATGGGCGCCGGTGTGCGTGCGGCCAAATTGCTGCTGGCACCGGCTGTGCTGCGCAGCTTGCGGAACTGCGAGATTGCGGCGCTGACGCTGGCCGAGGAATAAGCCGCGCGGGCCGCCCCCTGCGCAACCCGAACGCGCCCCGCAAATATCCCTTAGCTTCAACCACTTGCCCGCTTTGCCCGCGAGTTATCCACATCCTTACGAACAGAATGTGTGGACAACTTGCGAATCGGCGCGCGCGGGTTTGCCACATGTCGAAGCATCGATCAAACAATATAAACCGTATATACTGTTTATATTGTTTATGACATGGAGATGACAATGAACGAACCCAGCATCAAAAAACCGACCAAGAAGGCCTTTCACTTTCCGAAGGGTGCAACGGCGACCACCGCAACGGATGACGCCCAGGCCGCCGCACCGGTCGAAGCAACCGTGAAAGCGCAGGCGGCCGCAGCACCGAAAGCGTCGCGCGGCAGCAAGGCCGCTGTGAAGGCAGAAGCTGCGCCGAAGGCGAAGGCTGTAGCGAAAGACAAGGCCGCACCGAAGGCAGAAACCGCCACCAAGGAAAAGGCAGCGCCGAAGGCGAAAGCCGAACCGAAGCAAAAGGCCGCGCCCAAAGCCAGAACCGCAGCGAAAGAGAAAGCGGCTGAGGTTAGCGTAGTGGCGGCCGACAAGCCCCAGCGCGCGAAGAAGGACACGGCGGAGAAGGACGCTGCGAAAAAGGAAACCGCGAAAAAAGCCGGCACGAAGAAAGAAGCTGTGAAGAAAGAGGCGGTGAAGAAAGAAGCGGTGAAGAAGGAAACCGTAAAGAAAGAAGTCACGAAGAAAGAGAAAGTCGTCCGCGACAGCTTCACGATGCCCAAATCCGATTACGACAAAATCGCTGCCCTGAAGCAAAAATGCCTCGACGCCGGCGTGTCGGTGAAGAAGAGCGAAGTGCTGCGTGCGGGTCTGCTGCTGCTCGAAGGCGCAACGTCGAATCGTCTGCTGGCGGCGATTGCCGCGCTGGAAACCGTCAAGACCGGCCGCCCGACGCAGTCGTAACGTAGGGTCGTATCGGCTGCGCATTTCGCGTTGGCCTGGAGAGTCGCCCCCCGTCGGATTCCGCGACGGGGGTCACGCAAGTGACACTGCTTTTCACTATCGTGGACAGGCTCACTCCTATCGTGGAGCGGGCCTCGTAGCAGATACCGGAGACTTCCATGAGCGATCAACACGAAGTTCATCACCATCACCACGAAGCAGCCAAGCACCTCGATTCGGCCGCCAGGCACCATCGCGAAGCGGCGAAGCATGCCGAGTCGGGCGATCACGAGGCGGCCAGCCATCATGCGCATCTCGCGCACGGTCATGGCCTGCATGCGAGCGAGCACGCCGAGCATGCCGCCAAGAAGGCAGCGCATCTGCACAGCGGTCACTGATTAGCCGTGTGACTGTGTATGGGCCGGAAGGCGCGCCCGAACCGAGCGCACCCTCCGGACAGCACAAACCGCTTACCTGATCGACTGAATCTGCGCCTGGCTCAGTTCCCACGTATGCGGCGGCAGCGGAATGAAGTGCACCGTATCGAGGTACGCTTCATTGGTTTCTGACGGCACGATCGACCACAGCAAGAAGCGGCGCAACGCTGCAGCCGTCGCTGGATCCGCCTGCTTCGTCGACACCACCGCATACTCATAGTTGACGAGCGGGTAGGCACCCGAGGCCGGCGCATATACGAGACTGAGCCTCTCATCAGCCGGTGTGCGCGGACCCAGCGACGCGGCGCCCGCCGTGATCGTCTCCTTGGTGGGCAGCACGAATTCGCCGGCGCCGTTCTTGAGCGCGACGGTACCTAGCTGCGCGGCGGCCAGCTTGTCGGAGAAGCTGACGCCGACATAGCCGATCGAATACGGCGTCGACTGCAAGGCCTGCACCATCCCCGCGTTACCCACGGCCGTCGCGCTACCCGGCACGTTTGGCCACGCGATCGTCGTGCCGTAGCCCTTGTCGTTTTCCCAGTCCGGCGTCGCGAACGACAGGAACTGTGTGAACACGAACGTATCGCCGGAGCCTTCGGCGCGGTGGATCGGCACGATCGCATGATGCGGCAGCGCGACGCCCGGATTGAGCGCCGCGATCTGCGGCGCGTCCCAGGTGCGAATCGCGCCGTTGTAGATCCCGGCGAGCACTGGTCCATCCAGCTTGAGATGCGTTGCGTCAAGACCGGGCAGGTTGTAGTTGACGGTCTGCGCGGCAATCGCCAGCGGCACGTTGATGATCTGCGGATGTTGCCGCATCTCGGCATCGGACATATACGCATCCGACGCGCCGATCAGCACCTTGCCCGCCAGCACCTGCTGGATGCCGGCCTCCGAGCCGGTTCCCGCCACGTTAATGTGGATGCCCGGATGCGACCGGGTATACGCATCCACCCAGGTCGTGAAAAGCGGGTACAGCAGGGTCGAGCCGGTTTCGGTCAGCGTGAGGTCTTGCGCATTGGCAAATGCGCCCGTCATCAGCGCAAGCGTTGCAACGCACAGCGGCGCTGCGGCCCAATGCCGCCAGCGCAGGTGCAGTACCGGGTTCTTAACGTGGTGAGTCATGCCTCTCTCCGTCGCATTACTTGGGAAGCCATCTTGTGGTTGAAGCCGCCAGGACGATGCGTGGACGGGTTAGTGTCCAATCTCGTCGAGGCTCACACCATTCGTTTCGATGCGGAAGATCCACGTCACCACGGCGCCGAGAATCGACGTACCCACGAGAATGTAGAGCAGCGGGCCGGTGCCGATACCGGTCAGCAGTATGGGAAACAGGAACGCCGTCGCCACCGCGCCGATCTTGCCGACGGCGGCCGCAAAACCGGCGCCGGTGCCGCGAATCGCGGTCGGGAACACCTCGCCCGCCAGCAGATAGGTCTGCGCGTTCGGTCCCAGGTTGGTCATGAAGTTGAACAGCATGAACCCGGCGAAGATGATGACGGTCCGGGTGGAGCCTTCGAATCCATCGGAGAACGAAGCAAGCAGCAGGCCGGCCGCGCAACCGATGAAGCCGACCACCTGCAGCCAGATGCGTCCCACCTTGTCCGCGAGGATGACCGCGAAGATGATCCCTACAATCAGCAGCATCGTGATCAGCGCAGCGCCCTTGGCGGCGAGGATGTCGTTGAGGATCAGGTCGGTGATGCTGCGCACGTGGTCCTGCTTGGCGCCAAATGCGGCGCCGAGGATGGTCGGCGTGAAGATGCCGATCCCGTAGGTGCCCAGATCCTGCAGGAACCACGGCACCGAGGCGAGGATCGTGGCGCGCAGGTTGCGCCTGGCGAACAGCGCGAAAAAGCTGCCCTGGCCGCCGTGGCCGGTGGCGGCGTTGTCGATCTCGCGCGACAGCGCGATGCTGGTCGGATACTGCGGCGTGCGCACCAGCAGGCGTGTCGCTGCCGCCTCGGCACGATCCACCGCGCCGCGGATATGCAGCCAGCTCGGGCTTTCGGTGATGAAGAAACGGCCAACGGTCACCGCCAGCGCCGGGATGATCGCTGTGCCGTACATCCAGCGCCATGCATCGAGGTTCGGAATCGTCGAGAGCACGAGAAAGCCCACGGCGGTACCGCCCAGGGCGCCGAGCGCCTGGAAGCCGAACGCGGCGAGCACCAGCTTGCCGCGGCTTGTACTGGGGATGCTTTCGGAGATGATCATGTGCGCGGTCGGATAGTCGCAACCGAGCGCGACACCGAGACCGAACAGGCAGATCACGAGCGAAACGAAGTTGGTGCACATCACCAGCAGCACCAGGAACGCGCAGAAGATGACCATCTCGACAATGAACATCCGCTTGCGTCCGAAGTAATCGGACATGCCGCCCAGACCCACGGCGCCGACCAGAATCCCCATCAGGCTGGCCGCGCTGATCAGACCGTTTTGCGCCGCGCCGATGCCGAATTCGCGCGAGATCAGCGGCAGCGCCACACCGGTCATGAAGACGACGAAGCCTTCGAAGAATTTGCCGGCGGCCGCCAGCGCCCAGATGCGCCATTGCATGCCGGTCATCGGCACGGAAGGCAGATGCGTGCCGTCGGGCCACATCGGCCGCTCGTCGATGTACTGCTGGACGGATTTCACACTGGCGCGTTGCAACCGGTCGGGATCTGCCACGTCTTGCATACCAATCTCCTGGTGGTGTGTTGCTATTGCGCTTGCGATGGGATGGGGGAGGCGTGTCGCATGCACCCGCTTCGACGGGCGGCGCGGCACCCTCGCGCGGAATGGCGATGTCTGCGGCCATGTTGCCGCGCGTGGGTGTCGTTCGGATGACAGGCGCGACCAGCGGGCCGCTCGCCAGGGAAAACCCCGCTCTCTGCGGGAGTGCTAACGGATCGGATCAGCCGCGGCTGCCGCGCGAGATTTCCTCGCCCGCGCGATGCGGCAGGCGCAGCGTCACGGGGATGGACGCGAACGAGCACAGCCCCACGACGAGGAAGGCCGGCCAGAAGTCGGTCCAGGCCACATGCGTATGGTGATGCAGCAGTTGCGAAATTTGCAGAACAATGCCGCCGACCGTTACGCCGAGGCCAAGCGACATCTGCTGCACGACGCTGCCGAGGCTCGTTGCCCGGCCGACATCGCGGCTTGCGATCTCCGCGTAGGTGAGCGAGTTCAGACTGGTGAACTGCAGCGCCGGAAAGAACCCGCCGAGCAGCACGACGAACCAGATGAGCCAGGTGGGCGTGCCCGGAAAGAACGCACCGCAGATCGCAATGGCGATGCCGGACAGCGCGGCATTGACGACCAGCACGTCGCGAAAACCGTAGCGTCGCAACACCGACGACGCGATGGTCCGCATGAACATGCCGCCGAAGGCGGAGGCACAGGTAATCAGCCCGGACTCGAACGCGCTTTTGCCGAGCCCTTCCTGCAACAGCAGCGGCAACAGGAACGGCAAGGCTCCGAGGCCGATCCGGAACAGCGACCCGCCGGCCACGCTGGCCTGGAAGGTGGGAATGCGCAGGAAGCGCAGATCGAGCAGCGGCAGTTTGATGCGCAGCGCGTACGGTACGTAGCAGGCAAGCAGGAACGCGCCGCACAGGCACATGCCAACCGCATTGCTGTTCGACATCATCTCCCCGCCGATTAGCGACAGCCCCAGCAAAAACAGCGAGGCGCCGCCGGCGGAGAGAAAGAAGCCGATCCAGTCGAGCGGCCCGGGATGCGGTTCACGGGTGTTGACGATATGGCGATTGGTCAGATAAATGCCGAGCACGCCGACCGGCACGTTGATGAAGAAAATCAGCCGCCAATGCAGATACGTGGTGATGAAGCCGCCCAGCAGCGGACCGGCGGCAGGCCCGAGCATGGCGGGCACGCTCAGGTAGTTCATCGCGCGAATGAACTCGGACTTGGGCACCACGCGGAAGATGATGATGCGCCCGACCGGCACCATCATCGCGCCGCCCACGCCCTGGATGAAGCGGGCCACGGTGAAGGTGGCGAGCGAGCTGGATGCCGCGCACAGCAGCGAACCGGCCACGAAAATGCCGATGGCGGTGCGAAACACGGTGCGGGCGCCGAAGCGGTCGGCGAGCCAGCCGCACACGGGGATGAAGACGCCGAGGCCCAGCACATAGCTGGTGACGGCGATCTTGAGGGTGACCGGATCGCGGCCGAAGTCCCGTGCCATCGAGGGCAGGGCGGTCACGATCACATTCGCATCGACACTTTCCATGAACATCGCGCACGCGACGATGAGCGGGGCAAGAAGCGCTTTCTGGACAAGTGTCATGGGTGAAACGGTCAGCGGAGGGCCTGCGAAGTGCCGATTATGGCATCGGAACGCGTGGAATTGCGCTGAAGTGTTCCCTACATGAACCGGAAGCGCGTTTTGCGAACGCTCGGACGGATCTTGACCTTCGAGGCACCCTGCGGCGTGAGACGGCCGCCGGATGCCGCACAGCGCATCAAGCCCGCAGGGGCGGAATGCTCGATTGTTTGAGGAACTGAGGCTCTTCGCGCCACTGGGTGGCCTGCTCGAACGCATAGCCGAGCGCCAGCAGCCGCGCTTCGCTCCATGCCGGACCGACGAACGACAAGCCGATCGGCAGGCCGCGCACGAGGCCCGCCGGGACCGTCAGATGCGGATAGCCGGCCACTGCAGCCGGCGTGGAGAAGCCGTCGCCGCCGCTGTCGCCGTTGATGAAATCGGTGAGCCATGCGGTGCCGCCGGTCGGCGCGACGATCGCATCCAGCTTGTGCTCGCGAATCGCGCGGTCGATGCCTTCCTCGCGCGAACCCTTGCGGCAGGCGGCCAGCGCCTGGACATAGACCGCGCTGTCGAGGTCGCCCAGGGCCTGCGCCTGGATCAGCAGTTCCTGGCCGAAGTACGGCATCTCGCGTTCGCGGTGCGTGTTGTTGAATGCAATCACATCGGCGAGCGTGCGAATCGGCGCGTGTGGGGCAAACGTCGCGAGCCAGAGCGGCAGGTCGTGCTTGAATTCGTGCAGCAGCACCGCCTGTTCCTCCGTCTCGTAGCCGACCTTCGGCAGATCGATTGGATCGACCAGTACGGCACCCTGCAGGACCAGTCGAGCCAGCGCGTATTCGATGCGCTCGTCGATTTCGTCGTGGCCGGTGAAGAACTCGCGCGCCACGCCGATGCGGGCGCCGCGCAGCGCATTCGGATTCAGCGCCGCGAGATAGTCGTCGGGTGCGGGCGCGCCGAGGGTCGCCGGATCTTTCGGGTCCGGGCCGGCCAGCGCGGCCAGCAGCAGGGCGGCGTCGCTGACGGTGCGGGCGATCGGCCCAGGCGTGTCCTGAGTATGCGAGATCGGGATGATGCCGTCGCGGCTGATGCGCCCGACCGTCGGCTTCAGCCCGACGACGCCCATGATCGACGACGGCGAGACGATCGAGCCGTCGGTCTCGGTGCCGATCGCGAGGCGCGTGAGGTTCGCCGCGACAGCCGCCGCCGATCCCGAACTGGAGCCGCTGGTGGAGCGGTCCAGCGCATACGGATTGCGCGACAGGCCGCCGCGTCCGCTCCAGCCGCTCGTCGAGCGCGAGGAGCGGATGTTGGCCCACTCGCTCAGATTGGTTTTGCCGAGGATCACGCCGCCCGCTGCACGCAGGCGTGCGACCAGGTGCGCGTCGCGCGTGGCACGCACGCCGTCGAGCGCCAGCGAGCCGGCCGTCGTCGCCATCCGGTCGCCGGTGGCGATGTTGTCCTTGACCACAATCGGCAGGCCATGCAGCGGACCGCGCACGGTCCCGGCCGCGCGCTCGGCGTCGAGCGTCGCAGCAATCTGCAACGCGTCCGGATTGAGTTCGATGAGGCTGCGCAACTGCGGACCTTGCCGGTCGAGCGCGGCGATCCGTTCCAGGTAGTGACGGCTGGTTCGCACGGCGCCGGTTGGGTCGGGGGTGGCCGCGGCGCTTGCCGGCTTGGTGGGCAGGGCGGAGGCGTGCTTCGTGGAGAGGGCGGAGGCCAGCAGGCCGAGTGAAGCGAAAAAACTGCGTCGTCTCATAGTGAGTTTTCTTGTTGAAATGGATACGCGGGGTCGCTACGCGGTGCGCGTCCGGGCTGTGGCCTTTGCCTTTGCCCAGGCACGCCGGAGGCGAGTCGCAATCGCGCGAGATTACCTTAACAAAATTAGATGGTGGCGGGGAAGGTGGGCACGGGGGTTAGCAGGGGATGGCGCTGAGCCAAAAATCCCCGGCGTTATGATGACGCCAATCGAACCTCATGCACGGTCACCATGCGTATCGCCCCGCTCCCACCGCTCCAATGCCTGATCGCGTTCGAATCGGCCATGCGTCATGCCAGTTTCACCAAGGCCGCCGCCGAACTGCATCTCACGCAAAGCGCAATCAGCCGCCAGATCGCCCAGCTCGAAGATTTTTTGGGCCGCTCGCTGTTCGTGCGCGAGCATCGCTCGCTGCGGCTCACCATCGCCGGCGAACGCTACGCGAAGCACGTGCAGTGGCTGCTCGCCAACTGCTCCGAGGCGACGCTCGACGTGATGAAGCGTTACGGCGACCAGGAGTTGACGATCGCCTGCTCGTCCGGCGTCGCCGTGCTATGGCTCACGCCGCGCCTCGGCGCCTTCCGCGCGGCGTACCCCAACATCCATCTGCGCATGATCGTGCGCGACGGGCTCGCCTCGCTCTCGCCGGCGGAATTCGACGTCGGCCTGTACTACATCAGACAGCGCGCCGAACCGCATTTCACGGCACGCCGGATCTTCGACGAGGAGGTCTATCCGGTCTGCTCGCCGGGCTACCTTGACGGCCGCAAGCTCGAACCCGCCGACCTCGCTCAGGAGACCTTGCTAATGCAGGAGGACGGCCAGCGGCAATGGATGTCGTGGCCGGAATGGTTCCGGCTGAACGACGTGCAGATGCCAGGCGCGCCGAAGTCGGTGGTGGTGAATCACTATCCGCAACTGGTGCAGATGGCGATTCTCGGCCAGGGTGTGGTGCTCGGCTGGCGCCACATGATCGATGCGTGCCTCGCCGAAGGTTTGCTGGTGCGGGCCACACGCGCTTCGGCCAGTCACGGCGGCGGCTACTACGTGGTGTCGCCGAACGACCGCTCGCAGAACCAGGCGGGGCGGCTGTTTACAAACTGGTTGTTCGAGCAGGCAGAGCGGCAGACGATGCAGCACACGCCGCAACAGACGGCGCGGCCGGCGGCATAAGAAAGCATAGAAAGCCCGGAACGCCCGTTCGCATGCGCTACGCGCATGCATGCATGCGATTCTTTCGTTTCAGAAAAAAACCACAACGCTCCTAGGATCGGTCTTGTGCATGCGGGGGTGCCGCTCAATCCTGAACCGGCGCGCTGCTGACAGCTCATTCAGATGAGGAAAGAGACCATGCAAGGAACGCTTTCACCCCACGTGGCGCTACCGCTCGACTCGCTCACGCGGCAGCGGCGCCGCGCGATTCTCGCGACCGTGCTCGGCAACGGCCTCGAATGGTTCGACTTCACCGTGTATAGCTTCTTTGCGGTCATCATCGCCAAGCTGTTCTTTCCGACCGGCAATGAACTGACTTCGCTGCTGCTGACGGTGGCGACCTTCGGCGTCGGCTTTTTCATGCGTCCGGTGGGCGGCATCGTGCTGGGCATCTACGCCGACAAGGTGGGCCGCAAGGCGGCCTTGTCGCTGACCATCCTGTTGATGGCGGCCGGCACCGCGCTGATCGGCCTCGCGCCCACCTATAGCCAGATCGGCGTGTGGGCGCCGCTCCTGATCGTGGCGGCGCGCCTGCTGCAAGGCTTTTCCGCCGGCGGCGAAATGGGCAGCGCCACCGCGTTTCTGACCGAGTACGCCCCGCCGGACAAGCGCGCGTATTACTCGAGCTGGATTCAGTCGAGCATCGGCTTCGCGGTGCTGCTTGGCGCGGCGGTCGGCACCTTCGTGACGGCGCGGCTAAGCGCCGATGCGCTGCATTCGTGGGGCTGGAGAATGCCGTTCCTGATCGGCATCCTGATCGGACCGGTGGGCTACTTCATTCGCAGCCGCATGGAAGAAACGCCGGCCTTTATCGCGGTCGCGGAAGAAGCGAAAAGCGACTCGCCGCTCGCCGAAGTGCTGCAACGCTTCCCGCGCGAAACCTTCGCGAGTTTTTCGATGGTGATCCTCTGGACCGCGTGCACCTACGTGCTGCTGTTCTACATGCCGACCTACTCGGTGCGCACGCTGCATCTGCCTGCGTCGCAGGGCTTTCTGGCAGGGATGCTGGGCGGTCTGATGATCATGTGTTTCTCGCCGGTGGTGGGCAAGCTGGCCGATCTGTATGGCCGCCGGCGCTTCCTGTCCGGCGCCGCCGCCGCGATCCTGCTGCTCGCCTGGCCGATGTTCGTGTACATCAACCGGGCGCCGGGTCTGGCCTCGCTGCTCGTGTTTCAAGGCATCTTCGGACTGCTGATCGCCGCCTATACCGGCCCGATTCTCGCCGCGTTTGCCGAACTGTTCCCGACCAAAGTGCTGTCGACGGGTCTCTCGGTCGCCTACAACTTTGCCGTGACGATCTTCGGCGGCTTCGCGCCGTTCTTCATCACGTGGCTGATCGCCTCCACCGGCAGCAACATGGCGCCGGCCATCTACGTGATGATCGCCGCGGCCATCAGTCTCATCGGAACCTTCTACGTACGCGACCCGCGCCGCCTGCGCGGGTAACGCCGGTTCTTTCTTCCAGGAAGCTATTCATGACCATCACGGTAATCAGCGGCGGCAACGTACTGGACCTGTCGCAGGGTACGTTGCTCGAACATCATCATGTTGTGATCGAAGACGGTCACATTGTCGAAGTCACCGACCGGCCGGTGGATCTGCCGGGCGCACGTGTGGTCGACGCGCGCGGCAAGACGGTGATGCCGGGCCTGATCGACTGTCACGTGCATGTGCTCGCGTCGAGTGCGAACCTCGGCACGAACGCGACCCAACCCAACATCCTCGCGGCGATTCGCGCGCTGCCGATTCTCTCGGCGATGCTCGGCCGCGGCTTCACGAGCGTGCGCGATGCGGGCGGCGCCGATTGGGGGCTGACCCAGGCGCTCGCAACCGGCCTGATTCCGGGGCCGCGCATTTTCCCATCCGGCAAGGCGTTGTCGCAGACCGGCGGGCATGGCGATTTCCGCCCGCGTGGCGACATGCTCGAACCGTGTTCGTGCTGCTTTCGCGCCGGGGCGATTGCGCGGGTGGTCGACGGCGTCGATGCCGTGCGGCTCGCCGTGCGCGAAGAAATCCAGAAGGGCGCGACGCAGATCAAGATCATGGCGTCGGGCGGCGTCGCCTCGCCGACCGACCCGATCGGCAACACCCAGTATTCCGAAGACGAGATCCGCGCGATCGTCGCCGAGGCGCGCGCGGCCAATACGTACGTGATGGCGCATGCGTACACCGGCCGCGCGATCGCGCGTGCCGTGCGCTGCGGCGTGCGCACGATCGAGCACGGCAATCTCGTGGATGAAGCGGCGGCGCGCCTGATGCACGAGCATGGCGCCTTCGTCGTGCCGACGCTGGTGACCTACGACGCACTTGCGAAGCACGGAGCCGAGTACGGCCTGCCGGCCGATTCGATCGCCAAGGTCGAGACGGTGCGGCAAGCCGGCCGCGACTCGCTGCAGATCTATGCGCGCGCCGGCGTGCCGATGGGTTTCGGCTCCGACCTGCTCGGCGAGATGCATACGTTCCAGAGCGACGAACTGCGGATTCGCGCCGAGGTGCTGGGCAATCTGGAGACGCTGCGTTCGGCCACGACGATTGCGGCGCAGATCGTCGATCGGCCAGGCAAGCTCGGTGTTGTCGCTGCCGGTGCGATTGCGGATGTGCTGGTGGTGGACGGCGATCCGCTGCGCGATATCGGCGTGTTGACCGGGCAGGGCGAGCGCATCGAGTACGTGTTCCAGCGCGGCGAAGTGGTGAGTCAGCGGGGACGGGTGGCGTCGAGGTAAGGGGTGGGCTGCGCCGGCAGGTTGCGGCCGCTGCTACGGTGATGGGTGGCCGCCCCAGTCCCGCGAACTCCGTCGCCAGCCTTAAGCCTGTTGCGGCGCCGCGGGTACCTCAACCGGCACCCCCTTGCGCCAGCGCACCGTAGCCAGCAACGACGCCGCCACGATCAACCCGCCGCCGACCCACGCCATCGGCGCGATCCGCTCGCCTAACCACAGGCACGCGAACAGCGCGCCAAACGCCGGCTCACTACCCATCAGCAGCGCGACGCGCGTCGGGCTGCTGCGTTTGATTCCATAGTTCTGCGCAAAGAACGCGAACAGCGTGCAGGCGAGCACCAGATAGAACACGCTGCCCCAGAACGTCGGATGCCCTGCAAACGACGGCACGGGTTGCCATTGGTCGCGGGCAAACAGCAGCGCCACGGCTGCGCTGCCGAATGCCACCACGCCGGATTGCACGGCGGTCACGGTCAAAGGCGGCAGTGCCGCATCGCGCATCACGCGCTTGGTCACGCAGACGGTCACAGCACGCAGAAGCGCGGCCGCGAGGATCAACGCATCGCCGGGACTGAGCGTGAAGGTGTCGCCTCCGGTCAGCAACCACGCACCGAGCAACGACAGCGCTACAGCCGCCCATTCGATGCGGCTCGGCCGGCGCTTCAGAAGCGACCACTCGACCAGCGGCGTCAACACCACGCACAGGCTGATGAGAAACGCCGCGTTGGCCGCGCGTGTGAGCAGCAGGCCGAAGGTCTCGCACAGAAAGATGCTGAACAGCAGCACGCCGGCGCCGAGCACGCCGCGCAGGGCGCGGGCGTCGGCATGACGCAGGGGCCGCAGCGCGGGCGACAGCACCGCGAAGGTGATGCCGAAGCGCAACGCAAGCAGCCCGAGAACCGGGTAATAGGCGAGCGCGCTTTTGGCGACGCCATAGCTGGTACCCCACACCACGGCGACGGCGAGCAGCATCAGGTCGGACAGGAATTGCAGGCGTTCGGGTCTGGACATGGCGAACCTCGGAGGACAGGTGCGTATTGTCCAGCCTTGCGTGCAGGGTGATAATCGGGCCGCGACGCATAGCTTTTGTGTCGCTCATGCATTAATCCAGCCGCGCTTCTCTTTCTACGGTCACGATGAACCCCAACGAACTTTTCGCCCTGTTGCCCGATATGGCGGTGTTTGCGCGCGTCGTGGAGGCCGGCAATTTCTCGGTGGCGGCGCGCCAGCTCAGCAGCACGCCGTCGACGGTCAGCCGGCAGATCAAGCGTCTCGAGGAAGCGCTCGCCACCCGCCTGCTGGAGCGCTCGACGCGCAAGGTGCGGGTTACCGAATCGGGCGCGCAGGTGGCGCGCTACTGCCGGGAGATGGTGAGCGCCGCCGCGGGCGCGGTCGATGCCGCCGGTCAACTCGCCGGCCGCCCCCAGGGCAAGGTGAGCGTCAGCGCGCCGACGCAGTTCGCCCGCACGGTGATCCACCCGCTCGTGCCGGGTTTCCTGCGCGCCTATCCGGAGGTCGATCTCCAACTGCTGTATGCGGACCACGACGTCGACCCGCTGGACGACGATCTCGACCTCGTGATCCGTTTGACCGAGCGGCCGCCACCCGGCCTGGCAGGGCGGCGGCTAGGGACGGTGCGCTGGCTGCTGTGTGCGTCGCAGGCCTATCTGGACGCGCGCGGCACGCCGCAAGCGCCGCGCGAGCTCGCCCAGCACGACTGCATCTATCTCGGCGAAACGGCGGACGATAACCGCTGGCGTTTGCGGCGCGGCACGCACACGCAGACCGTCGAGGTGCGCGGGCGCTATATCGCCAATCATGCCGGGGCGCGGCTCGAAGCGGCGCAACAGGGCTTCGGCATCGCCAACCTGCCGGAATTCGCGGCGGCGGATGCGCTCGCGCGTGGCGAACTGGTGCCGGTGTTGCCCGACTGGGCGCTCGAAGGACAGGCTTATGTGGGCACGGTGTGGCTGCTCTATCCGCCGAACCGGTTTCTGCCGTTGAAGGTGCGGGCCTTGATCGATTACCTGGTCGAGCATCTGCACGGCCTCGAATGACCGGACCTCAGGATGGCACAATAGGCGCAGCGTCCCGCCTCATCCCGCGTGAACCCTGCCAACCAGGAGCCGAGCGATGCAAACCCATCCCGTGCGCCTTTCCCCGGGCGACGACCTGCGCGGCGCGCTCGAAGACGTGCTGCGCGCACGCAATCTGACGGCGGCCTTCGTGCTGCAGGGCATCGGCAGCCTGAGCGTCGCGCAGTTGCGCTTCGCCGGTGTCGACCAGCCCACCGAGTTACGCGGTGACCTCGAAATTCTCACGCTGGCCGGTTCGATCTCGCCCGATGGCGCGCATCTGCACATGTCCGTTGCCGACGCGCGCGGCCAGGTGTTCGGCGGACACGTGGCGCGCGGCTGCAGCGTTCGCACGACGGCGGAGATCTTGCTGGCGCTGCTGCCCGAGCATCGTTTCTCACGCGAGCAAGATGCGCGTTCAGGTTTCCCGGAACTTGTGATCCGGCCTGAATCGCATCAGGCGTGAATTAGCGCGCCGCTTGCATGAAGGCGCGGACTTTCGCTTCGTCGACCGGATTCCACCAGACGCCGCCCACCTTCAACGAACTCGCGACGATCACGCCGTCGACGATCGAGAGAATCTCCGCGACGTTGCGCTCGGTGCAGCCGCTGCCCACCAGCAACGGCAAGGTGGTCGCGGCGCGAATCTGCCGCAGGTAATCCGCGCTGGCGGCGTCGCCGGTGCGCTGGCCGGTGGCGATGATCGCATCGGCATCGAAGAATTCCACGTCGCGCACCAGTTCCTCCAGCGCGCGGTCCGCGACAATCGCATGCGCGCCGTGCTTGACGTGCGCATCCGCGAATACGCTGATGCCGTCGGCCCGCAGGCGCGCGCGGTAGCGCAATGCGCTGGCGGCGGCCCCTTCGATCAAGCCCTCGTTCGCGACATACGCGTTGGCCCACTGATTGACCCGCACGAAGGCCGCCTGGCTCGCCGCGGCGATTGCGAGCGCCGGGATCGCCGCATTCGCGAGCACGTTGATGCCGATCGGCAGGCCGGTTTCCCGCGCGATGCGATCCGCCGTCACGGCCATGAACGCCGAGGTCTCATGACCGATATCGTCCGGCTTCGAGAACGGCACGTCGCCGTGATTTTCGATGATCAGGCCATCGACGCCGCCGCTCGCATAAGCGAGCGCATCGGCGCGCGCGGCCGCATACAACGCTTCGCTCGACGCGCCCTGATAGCGCGGCGAACCGGGGAACGCCGGACAGTGAATCACGCCGATCACCACACTGCGAGGGCGGCCAAAAATCTGCGCGACGCAGTCGAGACGTCCACGGCCAACACCAGAAGAAGTTTCCATATCGATTCAACTTGCCTGAAGGGGAGGAACGGAGGAGTGCAGCAAATCGCGCGTCGTCGCGCGGTCGGGAAAGCTGGCTTGCGCCCCCCGTCGCGCGACGGCATAGGCGGCCACGGTCTGGGCCCAGCGCAGCGCGAGCGGCATGGCGAGGTCTTGCGCCAGCGCGGCGAGCAGCGTGCCGCAGAATGCATCGCCGGCGCCGACGGTATCCACGGCATGGGTGGGTATCGCGGCGAGACGGTAAATGCCGTTGTCGTTGCACCAGAGTACGCCGTTTGCGCCAAGCGTCACGCAGACCTCGCGGGCACCGGCGCGATGCAATGCCGTGGCCGCCTGCGCGGCATCATCTTGCGCGGTGAGCGTCGCGGCTTCGACGCGGTTGACCACCAGCAGATCCACGTCGGCCAGCATGGGCATGCAATCGAAGCAGACGGGTCCGGGATTGAGCAAGGTACGGCGCGCGTTGAAGCGCGCCGCGCATAAGACGTCGGCGGTGACGTCGGCGCTCAGGTTGCCTTGCAAGGCGATCCAGTCGCCGGCACGGGTGGCGTCGAGCACGGCGCCGGGCTCGGGGTGAAACCCCGCTGCGGCTTCGTTGCGCGTGACGATGGTGTTCTCGCCTTGAGCGTCGACGGTGACGATGGAGAGATCGGTCGGGCGGGGCACGCGCAGCACATGTTGCGTGTCGATGCCTTCGGCGTTCAGATGGGCGATCAGCCGGTCGCCGTCCGCGTCCTGGCCGACCGCCGCAAACAGTTGCGTGAATGTGCCCGCGCGTGTCGCCGCCAGCGCCTGATTGGCACCCTTGCCGCCGAAGTCGGAGGCGCTTTGCAGGGCGAGCGAGGTTTCGCCGGCGAGCGGCAGATGCGCGACGCGCAAGCTCAGATCGATCGCCGCATTGCCGACCACGCAGACGCATTCCTGGCGATGCGTCATCTACTCGCCACCCGAACTCAGCCAGTCGAGGCAGTTCAGCCACAGGCGCGCGTTGCCGTCCCAGTCCGAGAATTCCGGCGGCAGCCAGTGATGCGACATGTCGCTGGTCCACGCGAGCGTGCGGCCCTTGCCATACGTGCCGGCAACCAGTAATGGATGCCCGGTCTCCGGCACGGTCGCAATCAGCGTGGCGCCCGGCTTGAGCTGGACTTCGTTGTAGCCGAGCAGATGCGGCCACGCGGTGTCGAGTCCATCGACGAGCGGATGCGCGGCGACCACCTGCGGCGTGAAGCCTTCGGGCACTTCGACACGGTCGTCGTAGGGCAGGCAGGTCACCGGCAGTACCTCTTCGACGGGCGTGCCGCGAAACCGCGCGCTGCCATTGATGCCCTGAAAGCTCAGATAGCCGCCGACCATCATCAGCCCGCCGCCCGCCGCCACATACTCGCGCAGCAGCTTGAGCCGGTTTGGCGTGCGCTGGCTTTTGGCCCACGTATCGGGGTGCAGCAGCAGCGTATTGGCGCCGATGTCGGACAGGATGATCGCCTCATAGGCGAGCAGGCCTTCGAGCGTGCTCGGAAAATCCTCCTGCGCTTCATGGCTCGGCATATGGCGGATCGTGTAACGGCTGTCTTTCAGCGCATCGAGGAACAGCTTCGCGCCGTTGTGATACGTCACGGTCGGAAACTGGTCGAAGCCTTTGATGTGCGTTGCCGTGCTGGTCCAGCTTTCCCCCGCAAGCAGGATCGAATGCGCGGAATGAGCGGATGGGGTCATGCGAAATCTCCTTTGAGGCACGTGGGCCAGCCGTGTCGGCGGCGGCACACGCGGCGTTAAACCGGTTTACCGTTCAGTCGGCAATCGCCAATGGGCGGCGGGAGTGCGCGCCTTCATTCAGCGTTGCCGCGAAAAGACCTTCGCCGGATTGGCGATCATCATGGTTTCGATCTGCGGGTTCGTCACGCCATGGCGTCGCAACCGCGGCACGAAATGCTTGAGGATGTAACCGTAGCCATAGCCGCCGTAGCGGGTCAGCATGGTCTTGAGAAACACGTCTTGCGACATCAGCAGCCGGTCGACGAAGCCCGCGTCGATCAGCGCCTTGATGGCCCGCGCGTTCTCTTCATCCGATGGCGACTGCGCGTCCTCATCGGCGTAGTAGTAGTCCATGCCGATCATGTCGTATTCGAGCCAGGCGCCACGCCGCGCCAGGGTGTGCTGGTACTCCGTGTCCATGTGGCTGGGGTTCATGTGGCATAGCACGGTGTGTTGCAGGTCGGCGCCTTCGGCCTCGACGACGTCCAGCACGCGGTGTCCATGGCGCACCCAGCCTGGCAGATGGATCGAGAGCGGCACGCGGGTCGCGGCGCTCGCGCGCGCGGCCGCCCGCAGCGACTTTTCTTCGTTGGGCGTGAAGGCTGCGGAGACCCCGATCTCGCCGATCAGGCCGGCCACGACGTCGGGCTTGTCGTGCGCACCGCCGACTTCGAAAATCAGTTGCTCGGCCAGATCGTCGATCGACCGCTCGCTGACGTAGCGGGGATGCGAGGGCTCCAGATAAAAGCCGGTGGACATCACAATGTTGAGCCCCGTGCGCCGCGCCACGACTTGCAACGCGGCCGGGTCGCGGCCAATGCCGAGGTTGGTCGGATCCACCACCGTCTCGCCGCCCAGCTCGCGAAAGCGCATCAGTTCGTCGATCGCGGCTTCGACATCGAACAGTTGGCAGTTGTCGCGGTTCATCAACGGATTCATCCGCAGCGCGCCCAGAATGCCGATATGCACCTTCTGCTCGCCGATCTCGCGATCGCCGCAACATGAAGGCGGCACCCACTTGCCCGACGCATCCAGCAGGATGTGCTCATGCATCAGCGTGACGCCCATCTGCGCGACCGGCAGCGGGCCGAGCACGGTCATCACGTAGCCGCTGTCCACGCCGATGGGCAGCGGGGAAGCGTGGCGGAAAATCGACCTCATCGCTTGACGCTCCTTAGCCCTTGCGACTGCGTTGCGGCGAGAAAATGCGCGTGTTCATCCAGATGGCGAGCAGCATGATGGCGCCCTGGATGATCTGCGTATAGAACGGCGAGACGTGAATCAGGATCAGCCCGTTGCCGAGCACGGCGATCGTGAGCGCGCCCAGCAGCGTGCCGAGAATGGTGCCGCGGCCGCCGAACAGATTCGTACTCCCGAGCACCACCGCGGCGATCACCGCGAGTTCGAAGCCGACCCCCTGATTCGACGAACCGCTGCCCAGACGCGCGGTGGTGATGAGGCCCGCAAGCCCGGCCGCCGCGCCGCTGAGGATGTAGACCTTCAACGTCACGATGCGCACGTTGACGCCGGCCCGCCGCACGCCTTCCGCATTCGTGCCGATGCCGACCACGTAGCGTCCGAAGCGCATGTGCCGCAAGGCAAACCAGCCGGCAAACAGCGTCGCGATGGAGATTACGGCGGGCATCGGCACGCCGAGCAGATGTCCGCGGCCGAGTTGCACGAACCAGCCGTCGTTTTCGATCGGCACGGAATAGCCCTGCGTGATCAGCAGCGCAAGGCCGCGCACCACCGAGAGCGTGCCGAGCGTGACGATGAAGGCCGGCATGCCCGCCCAGGCGATGAAGTAACCGTTGATCGCACCGATCAGCGCACCGAGCAGGAGGCCGCCGATCAGCACGACGCCGTCCGCCACACCCGCATGCAGCGCGATGGCGGCAAGCGCGCCCACCAGCGCGAGGGTCGAGCCGATCGACAGGTCGATGCCGCCGGTGGTGATCACGAGCGTCATCGCGGTTGCGACGATCAGGAGCGGTGCGCTCTGGCGCAGCACGTTCAGCAGGTTGCCGGCGGTGAGGAAGGTATCGGTGGCGAAACTGAAGGCGACGGCGCAGCACACAAAGAACACCGCGATGCTGGCAACCCCCGCGTTGCCGCCGAGCCGGTTCTGCAGCGAGCGGTGCGGCGCCTTCGGGTCCTTTTCCTTTTGCATGGCGATTTCCACGATCAGTTCTCCGCAAGAGCCCGCGCCGAGCGCGCTTTGAATTTACGTCCGACGATCAGGTCGACGATCTCCTCGAGATTCGTCTCGCCGATCTTGCGGTCCGCCACGTTCTGTCCTTCGTACATCACGCTGATGCGGTCGCAGACGAGAAACAGGTCCTGCAGGCGATGGCTGATCAGGATCACGCCGACGCCGCGGCGGCTGATGGTCTGCACCAGTTCGAGCACGGCTTCGACTTCGGCCACGGCGAGCGCCGCGGTGGGCTCGTCCATGATCAGCACTTTCGGGTCGAACGACACCGCGCGCGAAATCGCAATGGCCTGACGCTGGCCGCCCGAGAGGTTTTCGACATCGAGACGCGTGCTCGGAATGCGGATGCCCAGACCGTCGAGCATCTCGCGGGCGTCGTGATGCATCTTCGCGTGATCGAGCATGGGGATGCCCAGCATGCGCCGCATCGGCTCGCGGCCGAAGAACAGGTTGCCGGCCACATCCACCGTATCGCAGAGCGACAGGTCCTGATAGACCATTTCGATGCGATGCTTGCGGGCGTCGCCGGGGTCTTCGAAACGCACCGGCTCGCCGTCGATTTCGATGCGGCCGCTATCGGGAATCACCGCGCCCGCCAGCACCTTCGACACCGTGGATTTGCCCGCGCCGTTATCGCCCACCAGTCCGAGCACTTCACCCGGCGCCACTTCCAGAGTCACCCCGCGCAACGACTGAACAGCGCCGTAGCTCTTGGTGATGTTTTCCATGCGTACGCGTGGAGGGATGGCATCGCTGTTCATCTGGGTTTCCTCGTCCTGAACGGCACCGGCTGCTTACTTGAAGATAGCGCGGTATTTGTCCACATTCGCCTTGGTCACGATCGTGACGGGCACGGAGATGTTCTTGTCGACCGGCTGTCTGGCGATCAGCTTGAGCGCCGCGCCGACGGCCGCCTTGCCTTCGCCCTCGGGATCCTGCTGCACGACGGCGGTTACGAAGCCGGCGTCGATGCCCTTGATGGCCTGCGCACTCAAGTCCCAGCCGACGATCTTCAGGTGATCGGTCGAGCCTTGCGAGAGGGCGGCCGCCACCAGGCCGATCAGCGCGGGTTCGCCCGTTGCGTAGACGATCTGCAGATTCGGATTGCCCGAAATCAGGTTCTCAGCCGCCGTTTGCGCCTGATCCTGCACGTTCTGGCCGTCGACGGTCGACACGATCTTCGCGCCCGGCGCACTCGCCACGCCTTCCTTGAAGCCATCGAGCCGCACGTTCTGGATGAACGAATTCAACGCGCCGACGACGCCGATCTGCGCCTTGCCGCCGAGGCTCCTGTTGATGTAACTCGCCGTGTATTTGCCGATATCCACGCCGACCTTCTTGTTGTCCACGCCCACCTGCACCGAGTTGTCGCCGTTCACGATGGCGTCGATGGTGACGACCGGAATGCCGGCCTTCTTCGCTTCGGTGATGGCGGGCTTGATGCCGTTGACGTCGATCGCGACCACCAGAATCGCATCGACCTTCTGCTGAATATACGTCTCGATCGCGTTGTTTTGCGCGTTCGGGTCGTTGTTCGAGTTGTAGATCTCCAGATTGACGCCGGCCGCTTTCGCCGCGGCCTGCGCGCCCTGGTCCATCTGTGTGAAGAAAAGCGCTTCCTGGTTGATCTGCACGAGGGCGATCTTCTTCTTGTCCGCGGCGCACGCGGACCCGGCGGCGCTCAACACCGACAGCGCAAGGAGGGTGGCGGCGAGCCGGCGCAAAGGTAGTGCTGCGTTCATCGAAATCCCTTTTCTGAGTAAGCGGAGCGGCGCGCTGCAAGGCGTCGCCCCGGGAGTGGAAAAGACTTTCAAGGACGCAACCGACATTGCGCCCGCCTTCTTGTAAACCGGTTTATCAAAAGTAAGCGGCGAGTATTTCGCTGTCAACCGTTTCAATAAAGACCAGGGGAAAGTACGGGGGCGGCGGATGCGGAGTGGGGCGAGCGGCACCCGGCAAGCTCGGGAGGCGGCGCGCGCCGCGGCCTGCCTAGCGCTTGCGCGGCGGCGCCACGGAGGCGCGCTCGATCAGGCTGACCGGCAGGCGGTGCTCCGGTTTGCCGGACGTCGCGGCCGAGGCCGAGGCCAGTGCGGTGGCCGCAGGGTCGCCGGCGAGCATGGCGAGCAGGATCGCGACGCCTGCGCGGCCCAGTTCGCGGGCCGATTGGCGCAGCGTGGTGATGGGCGGCATGAGGAGGCTGGCGAACTCCATGTCGTCGAAGCCGACGATCGACATATCCGCCGGCACGTCCAGACCGCGCTCGCGCAGCGTTTTCAGCATGCCGACCGCGAGGTAGTCGCTGGCGGCAAATACGGCGGTGGGGACCACGTCACGCCCGATCAGTTCGGCGGCGGCCGCTTCGCCGAAACGGCGGTCATAGGCGCCGTACAGCACGAGCGACGCATCGAACGGAAGGCCGGCCTCGTCGAGCGCGCGCCGGTAGCCTTCGAGCCGCTCGCGCACGCTGAAGAGCGTCTCCGGACCGGTGACGTAGGCGATGCGCGTATGACCCGCGTCGATCAGGTGGCGGGTGGCCAGATAACCGCCCTCGACGTTGTCGACGAAGACCTTCGGCACGTCGACACCCGGCACGTCCTCGTCGATCAGCACGATGTTGCTGCGCTCGCCGATCAGCCGCTTGAGCGAGCCGTCGTCGGGGCGATTGGTGGCGAAGATCAGGCCGTCGAGATGCTGGGTGTCGAGCCAGCTCAGATAGAGCGCTTCGCGTTCGAGCCGGTTGCGCGTGATGCACAGCGACAGGCCGAAGCCGCCCTCCGAGGCGGCTTCCTCGACCGCGTCGGCGAGTTCGGCGAAAAACGGGTTGGCGACATCGGGCATGGCAAGACCGATGGTCTCGCTGCTGCCGATGCTCAGGCGCCGCGCGAGGCTGTTCTGCCGGTAGTTGAGGGCGATCACGGCGTCGTCGACGCGCTTCTTCGTCTCCGCCGGCAGCGTGAGCGTGCCGTTGAGGTAGCGTGAGACGGTCGCTTTGGATACGTTGGCCAATTCGGCGACGTCGCGGATCGTGGAGACTTTTGCCAAGTGAGCGGTTCCCGGTAGGTGCGCGGCTAGTTTATCGTGCGGGGCGCGTTGAAGGGGCGCGGCATGCCCGACACGCGCAGCGGACCTTAGCGCGTCACTTCCTCTACCTTGTAGATCGCGAGCTTCAACGAGGGATCGTCATTGGCCTGAAACGTGGCGTACTCGGCCGACAACATCCCCCTCGTTCGATGATGCAGCCGCTTGCGTCCGGCGACGGTCGCGCTGATGTCGTGGCTTTGCCACCAGGCGCTGAATTCCGTGCAGCCGCGGCTAAGGCGATCCTGCAGTTCGATAAACGCCGGATCGCCCGCCCACAGATCGTGGCTTGCGCGAAACTGCGCGACCATGCGTTTCGCCTCGCGGGCCCAGCTTGTGCCGAACAGGCTGCGCGCATCCGGGTCCGTCAGCATATAAATGAGGATATTGCGCTGCGCTAGCGGGATCCTGCCGAAGTCCTTGAACAGGTCGACCGCTGCGGCGTTCCACGCCAGGATGTCCCAGCGGCGCCCCGTGATGTAGGCGGGCTGGTCGAGATGTTCGACGACCCGGCGCACCGTATCCGGCACGCTTTCGAGTACGAAGGGACGCCGTTCGGCGACGCGCGCCAGCGCCCGCAAATGGGCGTGTTCGGCGGGTTCGAGGCGCAGCGCGCGAGCGAGTGCATCGACCGTGGTGGAAGAGGGGCTGACGTCGCGCCCCTGCTCGAGCCGGATATACCAGTCCACTCCGATGCCCGCGAGTTCGGCCACTTCTTCGCGCCGCAGTCCGGGCGTACGCCGACGCCGGCCGTTGGCAATGCCGAGCGCGAGCGGGTCGAGCCGCTCGCGGCGGGCGCGCAGAAAATTGCCGAGTTCGGCCCTGCTCGGATCGGTAAGGTCGCTCATTGAGACGCTCTGGGAGGGACTGGCTAATCCTGGGATAGTACCAGTCCTGAATACGACGCACAGCCGCGCTTACGATGCGTTCTTTCCACGTTGGAGGGACATCATGAAGGCCGCCATGCTGAAGGCGTTCGGAGCGCCACTGGTGATTGAAAACCTGCCGGACCCAGGAGCCGGCGCGGGTGATGTCGTGGTCGACATCGTCGCCGCCCCTGTTCTGTCTTATGCGAATGAGGTGTTTAGCGGTGCCAGGCAATATCCGCTGTCGCTGCCGCTCGCTTCTGGGGTCGGGGCGATCGGGCGGGTGCGCGCCGTCGGGCCGGATGCGACGCGTCTGGCTGTCGGAGATTGGGTGTTTTGCGATCCGACGGTGCGTTCGCGCGACGACGCCGTCTCGCCCGACGTCATGCTGCAAGGCTGGATCGCGCCCAGCGCCGGCGCGCAACGCTTGCAGACGGTGTTCCGCCACGGACCGTTCGCCGAGCAGATGCTCACGCCCATGGAGAACGCGGTGCCGCTCGGCGCGCTGGATCCGGCGGACGCGGGACGCTGGTGCGGCCTGATGACGATGCTGGTGCCCTACGGCGGTTTGCTCGCAGCCAACTTGCAAGCCGGGGAGACCGTGCTGATCAGCGGCGCGACAGGCCACTTCGGCAGTGCGGGTGTGGCGGTTGCGCTGGCGATGGGCGCGGGCTGTGTGGTCGCGCCGGGCCGCAACGCGGCGGCGCTCGCGGATCTGACGCGCCGCTTCGGCCCGCGCGTGGTGACCGTCGCGCTGACCGGCAGCGAGAGCGAGGACACCGTTCGCATGCGCGCCGCCGCGCCGGGCCCGATCGACAAGGTGCTCGATCTGATGCCGCCGCTGCCCGACGCGGCGCCGGCCCGCGCCGCGGCCATGACGGTGCGGCCGCAAGGCACCGTCGTCCTGATGGGCGGTATCCGCGTGGGTCTGGAATTGCCGTACGTGCATCTGATGCGCAATGGCATCACCGTGCGCGGCCAGTACATGTACCCCCGCGATGCGCCGGCGCGGCTCGCCGCGTTGATCCGGTCCGGGCTGCTGTCGCTGGAGAGCTTCGAGGTCAGCGCTTTTCCGCTCGAGCAAACCAACGAGGCGGTCGTGCACGCGGCCGAACATGGCGGGCCGTTCCGCATCACGGTCATCGAGCCGTGATCGCGGATGCGGCTAGCTTTGCTCGCCGCTGCGCGCAGCGCCGCCGATCATGCGCGCATGCTGCGCTTCCGTCTGGTCGTCCGCCGGGAACATGCATTCGACGCGCAGTTCCTGCGCGGCGATCGTCTGCGGCGTTCCGACCGTCGTGACCATCGAGAAGTAGTTCAGCACCTGACCGTCTTTGGTAAAGCTGAGCGGGATGACGGGCAGCACCGGCGTCACCGGTATCGCGCCCAGCACCTTGGGGCTTGTCCACTCGCTTTGCACATCCGGGTAGGCGAGCAGGGCGCTTAGGAGTTCCTGGGTTTTCCCGTCGATCGCGCGCCCGACGGATTCGCGGTACACCCGCTGGAGCAGGCTTTGCGCGACCGTTTCCCAGTTGGCGACGAACGGGCGCATGCCGTGCGGATCGAACATCAGGTGCAGCATGTTGCGCGGCCCGGTGCGGGCCGCCATGTCGATGAAGCAGTTGAAAAAGCGCGGTGTGGCATCGTTGGTCATCAGCACGTTCCAGTAGCGGTCCATCACCAGGGCCGGAAACGGTTCGTGCTGGCGCAGGATGCGTTCAAGTGCGCGGGTGACGCTCTGCATGTCCTGCGCGTTCCATGCGCTTTCCGCGTAGAGAGGTGCGTAGCCCGCCGCGAGCAGCAAGGTGTTGCGTTCGCGCAGCGGCACGTCGAGCGCCTGCGCCAGGTCCAGCAACATCTGGCGGCTCGGCACGCTGCGCCCGCTTTCGATGAAGCTGATGTGCCGTTGCGACACGCCCGCATCGAGCGAAAGGTCGATCTGGCTCCTGCCGCGCGTGTCGCGCCAGTGGCGCAGCAGCACGCCCAGTTCGCCGGCCGGCAGTTTGGCATTGAGGTTCGGTACAGTCATCGCGTTTTTCTTCGCAAGAGGGTTCGGCTCATGGGCCGTGCATCTTCAGTCCGGCAGAGGGGCGCGCGCAGGACCCGGCGTGAAACGAATCCTGCGCGCGCGTTCGGCCTGGTTTCCCTTAAGCGGCGTTCCAGGCTTGCGCCTTGAAGCGGTCCTCGACCGGCGTGCCTGCCATATTAGTCGTGGTGGCGGCCATCGTGGAAATGCCGATGCTGGCGATCACCTCGAAGATCTGGCTCTGCGAATAGCCCGCCGACGTGAAGCGTTCGAGTTCCGCGTCGCTTACATTGCCGCGCTTTTCGATCAGGGCCCGGGTGAGGGCCGACAGCGCCGCGTACTTCGGGTGGGCGGGCAACCTTCCCTCGCGCATGGCCTTGACGTCGCTCTCGGCCATGCCGTCCTCAAGGGCAAAGGTCGAGTGCGCCGCCACGGTCCACGGGCACTTGATGGTGACCGCGTTGGTAAGCAGCAGCGCCTGCTTCTCGCATTCGTCGAGACTGCCGCCGTGGAAACTGCCGAAGCTGCCGGCGAATCCGTTCAGCAGAACGGGGTTGGCGGCCATGGTCGCCATGACGTTGGGCAGGAAACCGAATTTCTGCGTGAGCGCCTGCAGGGTCGGCCTGGACTGTTCCGGGGCCGATTCGATGGTGTGAACGGTAAAAGTTGGCATTCCTAACTCCTTGATGAATGAATCGAACATGACTGCATGGGTATCTCCGTGGCGGTGCGTTTTTGCACCGGCGTCGAGAGGAGATGACTGCCATGGTAGCGATCGTACGCAGGAGTTCAATTACATCGCAGGTAATAGGGAGGCGCCTTGCCCCTGAGGCCCAGGCAGGGTGAGCGTCAGGGGCCGGCTGAAGCGGCAACGGCGTGCGGATGGAAGAGGGCGCGGAGACAGACGTTACGGTTGCGGGGCGTCGGGCTCCGGTGGCAGAAAGCGCGGCTGCACCGCCACGAGCTGATCGTCGGAGGTGGCTACCAGCCACAGACGGGCACGCTCCACCTGCAGGCGATTATGGTCCTTCAGCGAGCCCATCGACACGGCGGTCTTCCAGGCCACCGGCGCCACGCGGCTGGTTCTGCCCGACGGTGTGCCGACCAGCAAGGCATAAGGACCAAGCGGCAGCGAGACGAGCGGCAGCGCGGGCTTCACGCGCACCCGCCAGTCGACGAAGGGCATGTCGCTGAACAGCAGCGGCGCGGGCAGGCCGTACAGGACGGTGAAGTCGTACAGCGCGAGGTGTTCGCGCATGCCCGCATACATGCGGCGGATATCGGCGACCACCGCGGCGCGGATCTCATCGTCGAACATCGCCTCTTCCGCATAGCGGGCTTGCGCGTCCAGGGCGTCCTGCTGATAGGCGCTGAACACTGCGAGCTCCATGCAGTCTTGCGCCGCACGCTGCACGTCCGCGGGCGATCCCGCTTCCTCCGGCTTGCCCAACTGCGCCGCGCGCAGGAAACGGTCGAGCGCGGCTTCCCGGATGGTGGGACCTTCGACCTTGGGATCGTCCACGGCATCTTTGCCAAGCGGGACGTACACGTATTTTTCAGCAGCGAAGCGCGACTTCTTGCCGTCGTCGAACTTCACTTCGCCGTTGCTGCAGTCGAGATAGCGCGTGCCGATTCGGCCATGCTCCCACACGAAGTTCTTCAGCATGGGGCGCAACGGATGCAGCGTCTCGCGTTCGGTCATGGACAACTCCAGTGCCTCGGTTGGGTGCAGCGGCAGCAGGATGCCGCCGCTGCTTCGTCTCCCATCATGGCATGCTCGCCGGACCTTCGCGAGGGGTTTGGCGTGCGCGCTCCGCTGTCGAGGTTGGCGTCCTGCTGTAAATTGGCACCGGGGCTGATCCCGTCACGCCTTGCGCGCATGTTGCCGTCCTGCGGCACACTGTCCACCCGCGATTGAATGGCGGCTTGTCCGCGGCTAACCGATAGAGAGGAAAGAGCATGGATCTGCAACTGAAAGACAAGCTGGCGCTGGTGAGCGGCAGTACCGCGGGCATCGGACTGGCTATCGCTACGACGTTGGCGCAGGAAGGCGCGCGCGTGATCGTCAATGGCCGCTCGCAACAGGCCGTGGATAAGGCGCTCGCGCAGGTGAAAGCGCAGACCGGCGCGGACGCGCTGGGGTTCGCGGGCGATCTGAGCCAGGCCGGGACGGCCAACGAACTCGCACGACGCTATCCGGACGTGGAGATTCTCGTCAACAACCTCGGCATTTTCGAGCCGAAACCCTTCGAAGAGATTCCGGATGAAGACTGGCTGCGCTTTTTCGATGTCAACGTATTAAGCGGTGTGCGTCTGGCGCGTCTCTTTCTGCCGTCCATGAAGCGCGCCAACTGGGGGCGCATCATTTTCATTTCGAGTGAAAGCGGCCTGCAGATTCCGGCGGAAATGGTCCACTACGGCGTGACGAAGACCGCGCAGATCGCGGTGGCGCGCGGCATTGCCGAGTCCGTCGCGGGCACTGGAATCACCGTCAATAGTGTGCTGCCGGGGCCGACCCGGTCGCGCGGCGTGGGCGACTTCGTCGAGAGTCTGGCGAAGGCCGATGGTAAATCGGTTGAGCAGGTCGAGCGGGAATTCTTCGAGCAGGTGCGGCCGACTTCGCTCATCAAGCGCTTCGAATCGACCGAGGAAATCGCTTCGCTGGTCGCCTACGTGGCGAGTCCGCTGGCCTCTGGGACGACCGGAGCCGCGTTGCGCGCCGATGGCGGCGTCGTGAAGAGCGCGTTTTAACGCAGGTTCCGTATCCGCTCGTGGGATCATACGGCTTTCGCGAGGCGCCGACGCCTCGCGTGCCGAACGAAATCAGGCGAGACCAGGCAAAGCCCACACGGAGCGGATGAGATGATCGATGGACTGGTAGGTGGGCGGCTCTACGGCGAAGCCCAGATTCGCACGGGACAGAACGGCAAGCGTTTTGTGACATGCAAGGTACGGGCGACCACCGGCGACGGCGACACGCTGTTCGTCAACGTGATCGCTTTCGACGACGACGTGCAGACCGGTTTGCTCGCGTTGAGCGATGCCGATAGCGTGGCGTTGAGCGGCGCGCTCACGCCGAAGGTGTGGACCGACAAGAACGGGCTCGTGAAGCCCGCGCTCGATATGGTGGCGCATGGGCTGTTGACGGCCTATGACGTGCGGCGCAAGCGTTCGGTGGTGACCGGACAGCCGGCGGAACAGGACGGCGGCGATCCCGATGAGGCGCTTTGAGCGCCCGGTGTCCTCTCAGTGCCCTTTCAGTGCCCGCTCAGTGACAAACAACCGCGCAGGTCATGGCGGTCACCCCGGCCACGGCTCCGAGCACGACGCCGGTCGCAAACGTCTCGACCGACGACGCACAGCCCTGCAGATTGAGCAACCCCGCCAGCACTAGCACCTTGATCACGCGACTCATGGTTGTGGTCCCCCGTGTTTATCGCGCGCATCGTAGCAAGTCCTTGTCTTGATGGGGCTTTCCAAAACTATCGGGGCCTTACGCCGTGATCTCGCGGTGCCGGCAGTTCGCGCTTGCAGCGTCGATGGAAAACTGTATAAATATACAGTATAGTGTTCCCTTCAAATCCGCCCTGCGGCGATTGATCCGTATGGTCGGGCGCGGTGAATCTGTACGGTCGTCAAGCGGCCGTAAGATATGGCCAACTCATTCAGACGGTCGGACAAATTGTCATCTACAGGAAAAATCCGCATTCGCGGAGCGCGTCAGCACAACCTCAAGAACCTCGATCTCGACCTGCGCACAGGCGAGATGACGGTCGTCACCGGCCCGTCGGGGTCCGGCAAATCCAGCCTGGTGTTCGACACCTTGTACGCGGAAGGGCAGCGGCGCTACGTCGAAACGTTCAGCGCCTACGCCCGGCAGTTCCTCGACCGGATGGACCGCCCGCAGGTGGACCGTGTGGACGGCGTGCCGCCCGCCATCGCGATCGACCAGACCAATCCGGTGCGCAGTTCGCGCTCCACGGTCGGCACGATGACCGAGCTCAACGATCATCTGAAGCTGCTCTACGCGCGCGCGGCCGAGCTGTTCGACCGCAAGACGGCGCAGGCCGTGCGGCACGACTCGCCGGAGACCATCTACGCCGAACTGGTGGCGCGTACCGCGCAGGACGATCCGCGCCTCGCGGTCACGTTCCCGGTCGAACTGCCCGAATCCGCGAGCGAACAGGAGGTCGAGCAATGGCTGTCGGCGAGCGGCTATACGCGCGTGCAGGCGCAGCGCGAGGTGCAGTCGCCCACCGGCCCGCGCAAGCTGCTCGACGTGGTCGCGGACCGCTTCCGCCTGAGCGCGGTGGACAAAGGGCGCGCGGTCGAAGCCATTGAGGCGTCCTTGAAGCGCGGCGCCGGCCGCGTCAACGTTTACGTGCTGCCGCAAGCGCCGTCCGCCGAGCCGTCCGCCGCGTCATTGGTCGAACCGTCCGCCGAACCGCAGATCTGGCGCTTCTCCACCGGCTTGCACAACCCGGACAGCGACCTGCGCTACGCCGATCCGCAGCCCGCGCTGTTCTCGTTCAACTCCGCCTACGGTGCGTGCGAGACCTGCCGCGGCTTTGGGCGCGTGATCGGCGTCGACCTCGGCCTCGTGATTCCGGACGGGCGCAAGACCTTGCGCGGCGGCGCCATCAAGCCCATGCAGACGCCCGCCTGGAAGGAGTGCCAGGACGACCTGATGCGCTACGCGGCCAAGGCCGGCATCCCGCGCGATACCGCCTGGGCGGAGCTGACCCAGGCGCAGCGCGACTGGGTCATCAACGGCTCGCCCGACTGGAACGGCAAGTGGCAGAGCCACTGGTACGGGGTGAAGCGCTTCTTCGAATACCTCGAATCGAAAGCGTACAAGATGCACATTCGCGTGCTGCTGTCGAAGTACCGCAGCTACACGCCGTGCGAGACCTGTGGCGGCGCGCGTCTGAAGACCGAATCGCTGCTGTGGCGCCTCGGCACGAAGTCCAATGCCGATGCCGTGCTCGAGCCGGCGCTGCGTTTCATGCCGCGCGGCGTGGACTGGAACCGCACGCAGCTCGAAGCGCTGGCGGGCCTGACGGTGCACGATCTGATGCTGCTGCCCATCGAGCGCATCCGCCGTTTCTTCGACGACCTGAGCCTGCCCAGCGCGCTGCTCGACGATGCGCTGAAGCTGCTGCTGGCGGAGGTGCGCACGCGCCTGAAGTATCTGTGCGACGTCGGGCTCGGCTACCTGACGCTGGACCGCCAAAGCCGTACGTTGTCGGGCGGCGAGGTGCAGCGGATCAACCTCACCACGGCGCTCGGCACCTCGCTCACCAAAACGCTGTTCGTGCTCGACGAGCCGAGCATCGGGCTGCATCCGCGCGACCTGAACCGCATCGTCGAGGCGATGCATCGCCTGCGCGATGCGGGCAATACGCTGGTGGTGGTCGAGCACGATCCTTCCGTGATGCTCGCGGCGGACCGCCTGATCGACATGGGTCCCGGTCCCGGCGAGCGTGGCGGCACGATCATTTACGACGGCGTGCCGGACGACATCCGTTCCTCCGGCACCCTCACCGGCGAATATCTCGGCGGACGCCGTCACGTGGCCGACGTCTCGCACTGGTCGAGCCGGCCGGTGAAGAAGGACACGCCGCGCATCGTGCTGGAAGGCGCGAGCGAACACAATCTGCGGGACGTGACCGTCGAGATTCCGCTGCAGCGTCTCGTCTGCGTCACGGGCGTGTCAGGCTCGGGCAAGTCGACGCTGGTGCAGGACGTGCTCTATCCGGCGCTGGCGCGCCACCTGGGCGTCGCCACGGAATCGCCCGGCGCGTTCCGGCGTGTCGTCGGCGCGGAGCAGGTGAACGAAGTGGTGTTCGTCGACCAGTCGCCGATCGGCAAGACGGCGCGCTCGAATCCGGCCAGTTATGTCGGTGCGTTCGACGAGATCCGCAAGCTGTTTTCCAAGGTGCCGCTCGCGCAACAGCGCGGCTACGGTCCGGGCATGTTCAGCTTCAATTCGGGCGATGGCCGTTGCCCGACCTGCGGCGGCTCGGGCTTCGAGCACATCGAGATGCAGTTCCTGAGCGACGTCTATTTGCGCTGCCCGGATTGCGACGGCCGTCGCTACCGGGCTGAACTGCTCGAGGTGAAGATCGAACGCGGCACGCCGGCGCGCGCGCTGAGCATTGCCGACGTGCTCGAACTGACGGTCAGCGAAGCCACCCAGTTCTTCGCCGCGGATGCGGAAGTCCTGCGCGTGCTGAAGCCGATCGTCGACGTGGGCCTCGAATACGTGAAGCTCGGCCAGCCGGTGCCCACCTTGTCGGGCGGCGAAGCGCAGCGCCTGAAGCTGGCGGGCTTCCTCGCAGAGACGGCCCAGGCCGGCACGGCGCGCAGCGCGAAGCAGGCCCCGGCTGCACGCCTCTTCATGTTCGACGAACCCACCACGGGTCTGCATTTCGACGACATCGCCAAGCTGATGCAGGCGTTCGGCAAGCTGCTGGCGGGCGGCCATTCGCTGATCGTGATCGAGCACAACCTCGACGTGATCCGCGCGGCGGACTGGTTGATCGACCTCGGCCCGGAAGGCGGCGACGGCGGCGGCCGGGTGCTGTGCGCGGGCACGCCGGAGCAGGTCAAGGCCTGCGCGGAGTCCTACACGGGCCAGGCCTTGCTCCAGTACGACGCGGCCATGAGCGCGGCGGCCGAGCCGGCATCGCAAGGCATGCCGCTGCAAAAGGCGTTGACGGCGGCGCGGGCGCGCCGCGCGGTCGAAGGCGAGGACGTGGTGCGCATCGTCAATGCGCGCGAGCACAACCTGAAATCGCTCGACGTCGATATTCCGCACGGCAAGTTCAACGTCATTACCGGCGTGTCCGGTTCGGGCAAGTCGACGCTGGCGTTCGACATCCTGTTCCACGAAGGCCAGCGCCGCTACCTCGAATCGCTGAACGCCTATGCGCGGTCGATCGTGCAGCCGGCCGGGCGTCCCGAAGTGGATGCCGTGTACGGCATCCCGCCGACCGTGGCGATCGAGCAGCGCCTCTCGCGCGGCGGTCGCAAGAGCACCGTGGCGACGACCTCGGAAGTCTGGCACTTCCTGCGCCTGCTGTACGTCAAGCTCGGGCTGCAGCACTGCATTCACGACGGCACGCCGGTGAGCGCGCAAAGCGTCGAGTCGATCGCGGCGCAACTGCTGCGCGACCACAAGGGCGAACACGTCGGCTTCCTGGCGCCGCTGGTGGTCAACCGCAAGGGCGTCTATACCGATCTCGCCAAGTGGGCGAAGGCGCGCGGCAATACCCATCTGCGGGTGGACGGCGAGTTCCTGCCGGTCGACCCGTGGCCCAAGCTCGACCGCTTCCGCGAACACACCATCGAACTGCCGGTGGCGGACCTCGTGGTCTCGGCGGATAACGAGGCGGAGTTGCGCCGCCTGCTCGACGAGACGCTCGAGCTCGGCAAGGGCGTCATGCATCTGCTCGCGCCGCTGGACGGCTTGCAGAACGCGCTGACGAGCGGCCGCGCCACGGCGAAGCTCGGCGAGGTCAAGGTGCTGTCCACCAAACGCGCCTGTCCGGTGTGCGGCACGAGCTACCCGGAGCTGGACCCGCGGATGTTCTCGTACAACAGCAAGCACGGCTGGTGCACGACCTGCGTCGGCACGGGCCTCGCGCTCACGCGTGAACAGCGCGCCGCCTACGACGACACCGTGATCGCCGAAGACGGTCGCGGCCGCGAACAGAGCCTGCCGTCGGAAGAGCAGGAGCCGGAAGGCGTAGTCGACGAACCGTGCGCGGATTGCCACGGCACGCGTCTGAATCCGACCGCACGCGCGGTCACGTTCGATGCGCAGCCGATCGTCGATGTCGCGCAATGGACGGTAAGCGACACGCGCCGCTGGATCGACGGGCTGGAACTGTCCGGCCGCGACGCGGAGATCGCTCGCGACGTGGTGAGCGAGATCGGCAGCCGCCTGCAGTTCCTCGAGGAAGTGGGTCTCGGCTATCTGAGCCTCGATCGCGCGGCGCCGAGCCTGTCGGGCGGCGAGGCGCAACGCATCCGGCTGGCGGCGCAACTGGGCAGCAATCTGCAGGGCGTGTGCTATGTGCTCGACGAACCCACTATCGGGCTGCATCCGCGCGACAACCAGATCCTGCTGAACGCGCTGCGCAAGCTCGGCGAGAAGGGCAATACGCTGGTGGTGGTCGAGCACGACGAGGACACCATCCGGCGCGCCGATCACATCATCGACATCGGGCCGGGCGCGGGCAAGCGCGGCGGCATGCTGGTGGCACAGGGCAGTGTGGCGGATCTTTCGGCGCAAGCGGATTCGTTGACCGGGCAGTTCCTCGCCAACCCGATCGTGCATCCGTTGCAGCCGCGCCGCACGGTGAAGCCGAAGACCCGAAGCGCCGCGGCGGTCCCGGAACAATGGCTGACCGTGCACGGCGGCAAGCTCCACAACCTGCGCAACGTGACCGTCGGGCTGCCGCTGTCGCGTCTCGTGGCGGTGACGGGTGTGAGCGGCTCGGGCAAGTCCACGCTCGCGCGCGACGTGCTGATGGCGAACCTGCTGGATGCGGTGGGGCGCTCGGTACTGTCGTCGCCGGCCACGCGCCGTGCCCGCAAGGCGGCCGCACAAGACGAACCGGCTGCTAACCGCCGCTCGAGCGTGCTGGCCCGCAGCGCGCCGCGCGCGCAACTGAACGTGACGCACGCGTGGCAGGGCTGCGACGCGATCACGGGCTGGGAAAGCATCGACCGCGTGCTCGAAGTCGACCAGACGCCGATCGGCAAAACCCCGCGTTCGTGTCCGGCTACTTATATAGGCGTGTGGGATGCCATCCGCAAGCTGTTCGCCGGTACCCTCGAGGCGCGCGCACGGGGTTACACGGCCTCGCGCTTCTCGTTCAATACGGGAGAGGGCCGCTGCCCGGCTTGCGAAGGCCAGGGCGTGCGTACGATCGGCATGAGCTTCCTGCCGGATGTGAAGGTCGGATGCGACGTCTGTCACGGCCAGCGCTTCAACCCGGAGACGCTGGCGGTCACGTGGCGCGGCAAGAATATCGGCGACGTGCTGACCATGGAGATCGACGAGGCCGTCGAGTTCTTCGCGCCGATCACCAGCATCGCGCATCCGTTGCAACTGATGAAGGACGTGGGCCTCGGCTATCTCACCCTGGGTCAGCCGTCGCCCACGCTCTCGGGCGGCGAAGCACAGCGCATCAAACTCGTCACGGAGTTGAGCAAGGTGCGCGACGACGTCACGCGGCGCGGCCAGAAAGCGCCGCATACGCTGTACGTGCTCGACGAGCCCACGGTCGGCCTGCATATGGCGGACGTGGCGCGGCTGATTCGCGTGCTGCATCGTCTCGCGGACGGCGGTCACAGCGTGGTGGTCATCGAGCATGACCTCGACGTGATCGCCGAAGCCGACTGGATTATCGACCTCGGTCCGGAGGGCGGTGTGGGCGGCGGCTCGATCGTGGCGGTCACGGATCCGGAAGGGCTGGTGCGGGTCCGCGAAAGCCATACCGGCGCCGCGCTTCGTCCGGTGCTGGAGCGTGCGGCCCGTCAGCCGACCCATCAGCCGGCGCTATCGGTCGAGGCCGGCGAAGGCACCCACGGCTGACGCGAGAGGGAGCCCTCTGTCGCAAATTTGCGACGAGGGTTTTCCCGGCTTGCGGCTGGGGGTGCCGTTCATTCTCAAATACGATTTGCAGCCGCTTGGGTGCCTGGAGTTCACCTCGTAATTGGAGGAAATGCTCTAAACACTGTCTGTTCCTATCAAAAAAAGTTTGACGGACGATTTTGTCTTGATATCGTCCGATTCATCAAGCGCATCAAAGCGCGCGCGCCGGGCCGGCGAGATGTTTGCCGGCTCCGTGCACACCGATTTCTATTGTCAATTCAATGATTCCAGACTGGAAGGGAATGCGCTCGCACTTTAGTTGTGCATTCAACCTTCCGGGGACACTGGATGAATTTGTCCGTCGCCTGGGTAACCGGCTTCATCCGGTTTTCACCGCGGGCGAGCGCTCACCCAATTTTTCAACCGACTTCGCGGCTGACGTCGCGCTTTCAACGAAACTAAATTTGCTTAGATCAAACAAATTTTGACTACTGGATTCTGTCTTGCTATGGTTCCGCCACTCGATAAGAAGGCATCAGCCGCACTCGCAATAGGCAGCAAGATTCGCGCGTTGCGACAACGGCTCAAGCGCACGCTCGATGAAACGGCGAAGGCGGCAGGCATCTCCAAGCCGTTCCTGTCGCAAGTGGAGCGCGGGCAGGCCACGCCGTCGATCACGTCGCTCGTAGGTATCGCGCAAGCGCTAGGGGTAACGGTGCAGTACTTCGTTGAGACGCCGACTGAAGCCAAGTCCGTGTGTCGAGGCGACGACCTGAAGTTTTTCGGTTTTGCCGATTCGGCAAACCTGTTTGGCAGGCTGACGAATCTGTCGGTGGACCGCAAGCTGGAAGCGATTCTGGTGCGGATGCCGGCCGGTCAGCAACCGTCGGAAGTGACGACGCATGCAGGGGAAGAATTTTTGTACGTGATGAGCGGCCAGATCGCTCTCACACTTGAAGGTACGACCTTCATATTGCAGGCTGGTGACACCGCGCATTACGAGTCGACTGTCCCGCATGCATGGGCTAACACCGCAGGGGAAGAGACGGTGCTGGTCTGGGTCGGAACACCAAGATTGTTTTAGTCGCAGTGCCTTGTGTTCGAGATGGATCGGTCGAAACATATCCATCAGTAGTCCTACAGGTTAACCCGTAGCTTGAATATGCAATACGAGTCGAGTAGTGAACGGTCCGGTCATGACTCGTGTTCATCGAGCTGCTGAAATGAAGTTGAAAGATTAAACAATAAATTAGTAAGATTTTAGTAGTCCGAAATCAAATAAGTCGGAGTGCCCCGTCTTCTCGCTGCAGTGGTTTAGACGCTAATCGGTTGGTGGAGTGATATGACCGCGGGGCAACTTTGGCGAAAGCGGCGCAACGTCGCCGCAATTCGAGTAGAGGGGTTCACAAGACCTCTCTTCGCACAACAGGTGTGGCCTTACTGACGAGTGAGAAGGGGAAAAATGAAACAACGGGCATTGGCGTTGGCCATCAGAAGAATAATCTGGGCCGAACTCGCATTGACGACTGCATTCGCCGTTCCGGCGTTTGCGCAAAGCCAGCCGGCGGCAGCTCCTGCAGCCGCGGCCTCGGGTACTGCAGCGGCGGCCGCTCCGGCTCCTGCTTCGGGCGCGGCGGCCAGCAACAAGAACGTCAAGCAGTTGAAGACCTTCGAAGTGACGGGTTCGCTGATCCGTCAGGCGGACAAGACGGGCTTCAATTCGGTTCAGGTGATCTCGCAGAAAGACATCCAGCAGAGCGGTGCAACTTCCGTATCGGACTATCTGCGCCAGACTTCGGCCAACTCCGCGAGTAGCTGGAGCGACGCCAATCCGGACAGCTTCGCACCTGGCGGCGCAGGCATCGCATTGCGCGGCCTGAGCGAGAAGTACACGCTGGTGCTGATCGACGGTCAGCGCGCTGCGCCCTTTGCATTCGCAGTGAACGGCACCGACACGTTCTTCGACCTGAACACGCTGCCGACGAACATGATCGACCGGATCGAAATCGTCAAGACCGGCGCTGTGTCGCAGTACGGTTCGGACGCTATCGCCGGCGTCGTGAACATCATTACCAAGCACGATTTCCAGGGCCTGCAGCTCGACGGCAACATCGGCGGCGCGCAGCACGGCGGCAACGGCACGGGCAACTTCAGCATCCTCGGCGGCTTCGGTAACCTGACCGAAGACGGCTACAACATCACGGCAGCGGCCAGCACGTTCCACCAGAGCGGCATCATGCTCGGCCAGCGCGATACGACGTCGCAATACAACGCGTACTCGCCTGCGTCTTACTGGGTGAACCCGGCTACCAATACCGCCACGGCGATTGGTTGCGGCGCTTCCAACAGCCGCGTGGTCCCGGCAAGTGCGTCGGCCAGCACGTTCGGCTCGCTGGGCGGCACGGTCTGCCAGCACAACATCACGGATGAAGAGTCGCTCGCCCCTGAGTCGGATCGCTCCAACATCAAGATTCACGGCGACTTCAAGATCAACGACCACATCCAGGCCTTCGCCGACGTGTGGGAAAGCTACAACCAGACGACGCTGTACGGTACGACGGGCGTAGGCGCAATTGGCTGGGCTGGCGTGCCGCAGGTGTACAACCCGGCGCTTGGCGCACCGCAGTCGCTGAATACGACCAACGTGATCGCGGCGAACAATCCGTACAACCCGAACCCCGGGGTCGCGACGCCGATCAACTATCCGTTCGTCAACAACCCGCAAAACGTCACGACCACGGCGAACTTCTACCGTCTGTCGACTGGCTTGAAGGGCGACTTCAGCACACCGCATCTGGGTGACTGGAACTGGGCGGCGTCGTACGGCCATTCGCAGAGCGAAGTGTCGAACTCGTATTCGAACGAAGTGTCGGCAGCGGGCTACAACCAGTTGCTCGCAGGCGGCTACGATTTCGCCAACCCGTCGGCTACGCCGAACGGTCTGAATGGCGTGTTCGGCACGCTGAACAACCAGGCTATTTCGAAGCTCGACACGATCGATGCGACGATCTCCACGCCGAACCTGTTCACGCTGCCGGGCGGCGATGTCGGTATCGGCTTCGGTGCGCAGTTCCAGCACCAGAGCGAATCGATCGACACGGCAGCCGGCTATGCGACCGGCGACTTCATTACACCGCCGTACCAGACGGTGGAAGGTCAGCGTAATGTCGCCGCGGTCTATTACCAGATCGACATTCCTATCATCAAGAACCTGACGTTCAGCCAGTCGAGCCGCTATGACCACTATAGCGACTTCGGCGGTGCGTTCTCGCCGCGCTTTGCGTTGCGCTATCAGCCGGTTCAGGCCTTTACGACGTACGCGTCGTTCAACCGCGGCTTCCGCGCACCGACGCTGATCGAAGACGGTAAGGCAACGAGCTTCGGCGTGCAGAACGCGGTCGACCAGGATCCGGCATCGCCGCAGTACGGCCAGGCAGGCAACTACTTCCTGGAATCGACGGCAGGCAATCCGAACCTCCAGCCGGAACGTACGAAGAACTACAACATCGGCTTCGAACTGTCGCCGACCCGTACGACCGACATCGGCTTCGACTGGTACAAGATCGACATCACGAACGTGATCGGTGTCGAACCGCTGCAGGGCTTGATCGATCAGAACAACCCGAACGTGGTGGTGCGTGACCCGAGCACGAACCTGATCAACTTCGTGAACACGCAGTACGTCAACGAGTCGTACCTGAACACGGATGGTTTCGAAGCCACGCTGCGCCAGTCGCTGCCGACGCCGCTCGGTACCTTCACGGTTTCGGCTGACTGGGCGTATGTGCTGAGCTTCAAGACGCCGGGTCTGGCTGACGGTCAGACCAACGCTGCCGGTAACAACAGCGCGATGGCCGAAACCTTCGGTGCTTCGTTCCCGCGCTGGAAGGGCAATACGAGCCTGAACTGGAACTACCACCAGTGGAATGCCACGCTGACGTGGCAATACACGGGTCCGTACGAACAGGATCTGGTGTCGGGCCCTGGCATCGAGTCGTCGGTTCCGTCGTATAGCCAGTTCAACCTGTATGCTCAGTACACGGGCTTCAAGCACTGGACGCTGTATGCCGGCATCGACAACATTTTCAACCGTGCGCCGCCGTATGACCCGTACTGGTTCAACACCATCGACAACACGGGCTATGACGTCTCGCTGTATTCGTACATCGGCCGTTACGCTCAGATCGGTGCAACGTATAAGTTCTAACAAGTTGTAAGCCTGTTGACGATTGGTCGCTCCGGCATTCTTTGTGCCGCCGGAGCGACTCTTTTTTTTAAGTAGCACACTGTGAACTTCTCCGTACGTCGCCGCGGCCAGCATTGCCGTATCGCCGACCCGGCCAGCGCGAGAAGAACGCAGGGATTGTTGTCGGCGCCGGGGTCGTTTCGTGCAGGCCCCGCGTACGACGCTAACCCATAACCCAAGGCGCCATGCGACGCCTTAAGTGACCTTGACGATGGCGGTTGCGTCGCCCTGGTCGATCCGACGAACCGTGCGTTGGCCATAAGCCGGCGCGCGACCTACGCATACTGATGATGAGACTTGTGAAGTTTCGGTTGCCGCGCGCTGCATGGACGATCTCTTGCGCATCGGCGACACGGCAAGCCGCCACGCGCGCCGCGCCGGCTTTCGCTGCCGCACTGCTTGGCGCATTGAGTCTGGCCGTCACGCCGGCCCATGCCGCCTCTGCGATCGCCCAATACGATCAGCCCAAATATCCCGCCAATTTCACGCATTTCGACTACGCGGATCCGGACGCGCCGGCCAACGGCTATCTGAGCTTCGAGAACCACGACGAACTGCAGAGCTACGACTCGCTCAATCCGTTCCTGGTACGCGGCGCGCCCGCCCCGGACATCGCCAACCTGATGTTCGATACGCTGATGCAGCGTAGCTGGGACGAACTCGCCTCCGAGTACGCGTTGATCGCGGACGATGTCGAAGTGGCGCCGGACCAGACTTCGGCGACCTTCCACATCAATCCGGCCGCACGCTTTTCGAACGGCGACCCGATTACGGCTGACGACGTCAAGTACTCGCTCGATACGCTGAAAAGCCCGCAGGCCTCGCCGCTCCTGAACTCGCAGTTCGCGATCATCAAGAGCGCGACCGTGCTCAACAAGTCGACCATTCGCTTCGACTTCGTGCATCCGGAGCGCGACGCGCCCCTGATCGCCGGCGATCTTCCGGTGTTCTCGCCGAAGTGGGGCATGACGGCCGACGGCAAGCGTCCGCCGTTCGACCAGATTTCGACCGCGGCGCCGATTGCGAGCGGTCCTTACCTGATCGCCCAGCGCAAGAACGACAAGGACATCGAATACGTTCGCAATCCCGACTATTGGGCGGCGAACCTGCCGACGCGGCGCGGCATGTACCGCTTCGAGCGCATCCGTTTCAAGCTCTACGTGGACCAGTACACGCAGCTCGAGGCCTTCAAGGCCGGTGACGCGGACGTCAAGGTCGAGTACAGCGCGACGCAATGGGCCCGCAAATACGTCGGCAAGAACTTCGACAACGGCCTGCTCAAGCAGGTCAACGTGCCGGACGGCCCGGCCCAGATGCAGGGCCTCCTGATCAACCTGCGCAAGCCGATGTTCCAGGACGTGCGAGTCCGTCACGCGCTCACGCTGGCGTTCGACTACGACTGGATGAACCGGATGATGTTCTACGGCCAGTACGTGCGCACCAACAGCTATTTCGACGCCAGCCCGTTCGGCGCGAAGGGCATGCCGGGACCGAAGGAACTGGCCTTGCTCGATCCGTTCAAGGCGACCTTGCCGGCTGAAGTGTTCGGACCGATGACGATGCAGCCCAACACGCTGCCGCCGAACTCGCTGCGCAGCAACCTGCGCCAGGCCCGCGACCTGCTGGCGCAAGCCGGCTGGCACTATCGCGACGGCGCGCTGCGCGACGCCAACGGCACGCCGATGAACATCGAGATCATCGACGACCAGCCCGGCATGGACCGGCTGCTGCTGCCCTACATGCAGGCGCTCGGCATGCTCGGCATCCAGGCGCACATGCGCGAGATCGACAGCGCGTTGTACCAGAAGCGGCTCGACAACTTCGAGTACGACATGACCACCTATATCTACAACCCGGTGACGATTCCGGGTGCGGAGCTGGAGCGCCGTTTCGGCAGCGCGGCAGCCTCGCAGATCGGTTCGGAGAACTATCCGGGGATCAAGTCGAAGGCGGTTGATGCGATGGTCCGCGCGGCGCTGGCAGCCAATACGCTTGACGATCTGGAAGCGGCCACGCGCGCGCTCGACCGCATTCTCATCAACGAGTACTACCTCGTGCCCGAGTACTACGCGCCGAACACGCGCATCGGTTACAAGACGACACTTGCCTATCCGAAGGTTATCCCGACCACGTATCAGGCCGAGGACTGGATCATTGACTACTGGTACAAGAAACCGCAGGCCGCACTCAGTGCAGCCACGCCGGTTTCCGCGCCGTCCGCAGCAAACTGAGGTTCACCATGCTTGCTTACATTCTTAGACGTCTGTTGTTGATGGTGCCGACCCTGATCGGCGTCGTGACCCTGACCTTTGTCGTCACGCAGTTCGTGCCGGGTGGGCCGGTCGAACAGGTGATGACGCAACTCCGCCACGGCAAAAGCCGTGGCGGAGAGGCGGGGGCGGGCGGTGGCGGCTATCACGGCAGCCAGGGTGTCGATCCTCAGCAGCTCGAACAGATCAAGAAGCAGTTCGGCTTCGACAAGCCGCCGCTCACGCGCTACTTCCTGATGATGAAGAACTACGCGACCTTCAATCTCGGGCAGTCCTACTATCAGCACGACAGCGTGTGGGAGGTGATCAAGTCCAAGCTGCCGGTCTCCATCACACTCGGCTTATGGACGGTGCTGCTGACCTATGTGATATCGGTGCCGTTGGGCATTGCGAAAGCAGTGCGCAACGGCTCCCGCTTCGACACCGTGACCAGCGTGCTGGTGCTGGCCGGCTACGCCATTCCGGGCTTCGTGCTGGGCGTGCTGCTGCTGATGCTGTTCGGCGGCGGCACCTTCTGGCAGGTGTTCCCGATGCGCGGCCTGACTTCGGATAACTTCCAGGACCTGAGCCTCGTCGGCAAGGCGCTCGATTACCTGTGGCACATCGTGCTGCCGGTCACGGCGTCGGTGGTGGGTAACTTCGCCGTGGTCACGATCCTGACCAAAAACACCTTCCTCGAGGAGATTGGCCGGCAATACGTGCTGACCGCTAGAGCCAAAGGGGCGCCGGAGCGCGACGTGCTGTGGAAGCACGTGCTGCGCAACGCTGCGATTCCGCTGCTGACAGGTCTGCCCGCCGCTTTCGTGGGCGCCTTCCTGAACGGCAACCTGCTGATCGAAACCCTGTTCTCGCTCGACGGTATGGGCCAACTGTCCTACGACTCCGTGATCCGCCGCGATTACCCCGTCGTACTCG